>Ga0307406_10001908_pt1 | contig 11364 bp, 9 predicted proteins | sample 322Cmetagenome_3_FD_203706 | JGI IMG/M metagenome (GOLD analysis project Ga0307406, IMG submission 203706) | Maize rhizosphere microbial communities from greenhouse at UC Davis, California, United States - 322HYB-C-2 | ecosystem: Host-associated > Plants > Roots > Rhizosphere > Soil | place... | reverse complement strand
AGGACGAACCGCGGCGGACCGATTCGGTGCGCCTGGACAGCAGTTGGCGCTGGTCCTCGCCGGCCTCGATGATCAGCGTCAGCGTCGGCGACGTGATCAGCGGCCAGCTCGACTGGACCCGGCCGCAGCGCCTGGGCGGCGTGCGCATCGGCCGCGACTTCGGCCTGCAGCCGTACCGCATCACCACCCCGCTGCCGACCTTCGTCGGCGAAGTCGCGGTGCCGTCGGCGGTGGACCTGTACGTCAACGGCATCCGCCAATACAGCGGCGAACTGCCGCCGGGGCCGTTCCAGCTCGCGACCATCCCCGGCATCACCGGCGCCGGCAACGCGCAGTTGGTCGTGACCGACGCCTTCGGCCGCACCCGTCAACTCGACTTTCCGTTCTATGCCGCACAGCAACTGCTCGCCAAGGGCCTGTCGGATTGGTCGCTGAGCCTGGGCCTGGCGCGCGAGGACTACGCATTGCGTTCGTTCTCCTACGGCAGCGAACCGCTGGCCAGCGCCGACCTGCGCTACGGCGTCAGCGACGCGTTCACCGTCGAGGCGCATGCCGAAGGCGGCGACAGCGTGGTCAACGGCGGACTCGGCGCGATCTGGTTGCTCGGCGGCGCCGGCGTGTTCAGCGCCTCGCTCGCGCATGGCCAGGACCGCCGCGACTCCGGCTGGCTGTACGCCGCCGCCTACAACTGGAGCAACGGCCGCTTCAACATCGCCGCCGACACCCAACGCACGCGTGGCGAGTACCGCGACGTCGCCTCGCGCTATGGCCAAGCCCCGGCGCGGGTCAGCGAACGCGCGGTGGCGAGCTGGAACGACACCCGCCTGGGCAGCCTGGGCCTGAGCTACGTGCGCCTGATCTATCGCGACGAAACCCCGGCCCGCTACGCCAGCGCGACCTGGAGCCGCAATTTCAAGAGCGGTGCGACCTTTAGCCTGTCCTACAACCAGAACCTCGACCGCTCCGAGGACCGCAACATTTACCTCGGCTTCTCGATGAACTTCGACCGCAGCCTGCAGCTCAGCGCTTCGCTGCAACGCAACCGCGGCCGCGACCAGGCCGTGCTCGACCTGAGCCGGCCGCTGCCCGGCGACGGCGGCTTCGGCTGGCGCCTGCAGGCGCGCGGCGGCGACGGCGAGGAAGGCGGCCTGGCCGAAGCCGGCTGGCTGACCGGGTTCGGACGCTACAGCCTCGGTTTGGCGCGCCAGGGCGACGTCGACTACGGCTATGCCAGCGCGAGCGGCTCGCTGGTGTGGATGGGCGGCCATGTCTTCGCCGCGCGCAACGTCAGCGATGCCTTCGCCGTGGTCTCGACCGACGGCCGCGCCGACGTGCCGGTGCTGCTCGAAAACCGCCCGATCGGCCGTACCGACCGCGACGGCATGCTGCTGGTGACGCCGCTCAACGCCTGGCAACGCAACCGCATCGCCATCGACCCGATGGAACTGCCGGCCGACCTGCGCCTGGACCGGGTCGAAGTGCAGGCCACGCCGCAGGACCGCTCCGGCACCCTGGTACGTTTCGGCATCGAACAAGTACGCGCCGCGGTGCTGGTGCTGCACGACGCTCGGGGTCAGCCCTTGCCGGTCGGCAGCCGCGTGCACCTGGACTCGGGCGCCAACGCGGTCGTCGGCTACGACGGCGAGACTTATCTCGACAGCCTGCAAGACCTCAACACGGTGCGCGTCTATACCGCCGACGGCCCCTGCAGCGTGCGCTTCGAGTATCCCGCCGGCGGCGGCGTGCCGCGCATCGGCCCCTTGATCTGCCAGACGCAGGTATCGCCATGAATCGCCTGCAGCTCGCTGCGTTGTGCCTCGCCTTGATGTTGTCGCTGTTCGCGCGTCCCGCATCGGCGGCGACCACCTGCACCGGCACCATGACCAATCTGAATTTCGCGCCGGCCAGCGGCGGTGTCGTCGACGCCACCGCGTCCTTCAGCGTCACCTGCAACACCTTCGGTCTGTCCCTGCTCGCCAATGCCAGGGTCAACATGTGCGTGAGCATCTTCAGCGGCACCGATGGCGGCGGCACGCTCAACCCGCGTCGCTTGATCAACACCTTCGGCGATCCGATGAATATGCAGCTTTACACCGACGCCGCACGCACGACGATATGGGGCGCACGCGGCAACGCCACCGTGCCTAATCCGGTGCTGCTGCAATTCACCTACTCCGTGCCGGTACTCGGAGGCAGCGAGACACAGAACGTCACCCTGTACGGCCGCATCCCAGCCCAGACCGGGCTCAACGCCGGCACCTACGTCAACCGCTTCACCGCGGTCGCCGACACCCTGATCGAGTTCCGCTACGCCGAACAGTTGCTCGGCACTCCACCGATGCCGGCCTCATGCACCTCCGGCGGCAGCGCCGGCACCTCCAGCCAGTTTCCCTTCACCGTCAACGGCTCGGTGCCGAACAGTTGCACGCTGACGCCCAAGCCCGTGCCCACCATGGCCTTCGGCAACGTGCCGGGGCCGATCACCTCGAACGTCGACCAGACCACCTCGATCGGCCTGGTCTGCAGCGGCCGCACCGCCTGGCAGATCGGCCTCAACAACGGCCTCTACGCCAGCGGCGCGACCCGGCGCATGCGCAACGGCGCCGGCCAGTTCGTGGTCTACGAGCTGTATCGCAACAGCCCGCGCACGCTGCGCTGGGGCAACACCCTCGGCAGCGACACCTTGACCGGCACCGGTACCGGCACGTCGCAATCGCTGCCGGTCTACGGCCGCGTCGGTGCGCAAGCGCCGAGCATCGGCAGCTACAGCGACACCATCACGGTGACGGTGACCTACTGATCGCGTCGCCTGTCGATCGCGAGGCAGGCACTTCGCGATGCGCGACCGCAAAATGCATCAGGGAAAAAGAAAAAGGAGGCGCGAGGCCTCCTTCAAACCGGCTTGCGCCGGAAGATTACGAGTTGTGGCATGGCCCCGGCTGGCACCGGGATGGGCGCAGCCTAACGCCGCGCCAAAGTTAATGCAACACCTGAAGTATTGCGATGTAACTTATTGATTTTTATCGATGAATATTCGCCAGCGCGCCTGAGACTGCGGTCATGGCGCCAGATCGAGCGCGGCGCGCTTGGCCTGGCGGCGGGTTTCGCGCGGCTGGCTGAAGTCGTTGTTGAAGGTCATCGCTTCCCACGAACCGTAGCTCGGGTTCGGCAACATCCACCAGCGTTCGCCGAACCAGTCGTGGTACTGCTGCAGCAAGGCGTCGCGGCCTTCCGGGGTGTTGGCGACGACCTGGACGAAGTCGCCGAGCTGATCGCCGAACTGCATCAGCACGCGGTACTGACGCCCGGCCAACAAGCGGCGGCAGTTCTTCTCGCTGCCGTTTTGTTCGCAGCCTTCGACCACCGTGCCCAGGCCGAGAAAGACCTGATCGTCGGCGACCGGCAGGCCGGCGCTGCGCAGATTGGCCAAGGTGGCCTCCTTCAGGTGCACGGCGCGGTTGGACAGATACAGAATCGTGATGCCCTTGGCCTGCGCGGCCTTGGCGAAATCGACCACGCCCGGCAGCGGCTTGGCCTTTTTCTCGGCGACCCAGGCGTCCCAGGTGACCTCGTCGTATTCCTTGCCGTCGCGCACCAGGCGCGCCTGGTAGGGCGAGTTGTCGAGCACGGTTTCGTCGACGTCCATGACCACGGCCGGCTTGAGGCCCTTGACCGGGTTGCCGCGTTCGTCGGGCACCAGCGCGTCCCAGTTGGGCTGCTTGAGCGCGGTGTCGAGCTTGTCGGCGGCGGCGCGGTAGACCGTTTCGGTCGCGGCGCGGTATTCGACCGAACGCTGCATCCACAGCACCGCGTTGAGGTTGTCGTCGGCGCTGGACGCGGCCGGCGCGGCGGCGGGCGCGGCCTTCGCCTCTGCCGGGGCAGCGGGCGCGGCGGCCGGGGCCACCGGCTTGCAGGCGCTCAGGGCGAGTGCGCAGGCGAGGACGGTCAGGGGCAAGGCGCGGGTCTGCATGCGCGGGCGCTCGGTCGTGGGAAGGCGGGGAGTGTAGGCCCCGCGGTAAAACCCTGTCGATTGCCGGCCCGGCCGCGACGCTTCAGGGGCGCAACGCAGGCTTACGCCAGCGCCCCGCAAGCAAGCGTCCGGCCGATCAGCGGCGCTCGCGCGGCGGCGCCTGGGCGATGCATTCGACTTCCACCTTCGCGCCCAGGGCGAGCCCCGACGCGGCCAAGGCGCTGCGGGCCGGGAACGGCGCGCTGAAATGCTTGCGATAGACCTCGTTGAAGGCCGGCCATTCGGCGATATCGGCCAGGAACACCGTGCATTTGACGACGTCGCTCATCGAAGCGCCGTGGCGTTCGAGCACCTGGCGGATGTTGCGCAGGGTCTGCTCGGCTTCGGCGGCGATGCCGCCCTTGGCCAGCGCGTTGTCGCCGCCGGGCACGGTGCCGATCTGGCCCGACAGGAACAGCAGGTCGCCGCTGCGCACGGCTTCGGAGAACGGCAGCTTGGCCGCGGCCGGATCGGGCGAGCGCAGGAACTCGGGCTTGCGCGCTTCGCCGGCGATCGCGCCGTGCGCGGCGAAGGCGAGTAACAGCGAGATCGACAGGGCCAGGCGCATGGGTACTCTCCAGGATTCGTTCGGTGTCGGAATTGCGGTCGGGGATTCACTGCCGGGATGAGCGGCGCCGCGCCTTTACGCCGGCACCGGCGCGACCTGCAGCGAGACTTGCTTGCTGTTGCCGGCCACCCATTGCGTGCCGACTTCGCCGAAACCGTAGCGCGCATGGAACCGGCTGGAGGCTTCGTTGAACGGCACGATGTAGAACTCGCAGACGACCTGGGCGAAGCCGCGTTCGCGGGCGAACGCGAACAGATCGTCGTAGAGCAGGCCGCCGAGCTTGCGTCCGCGGTGGCTGGCGGCGACGGCGATGCGGTCGACGTACAGGAAAGTCGGATAACGCTCGGAGAACCACAGGTAGTTCGGGCTGTCGTAGTCGGCGCCCTCGCGAAACGCGAGCAGGAACGCGACCACGCTGTCGCCGTCGCAGACCACCCGGTGATACACCGCCTGCCGGTCCAGCCCGGCGAGCCGCTGCGCATCCAGCGGGCTCATCAAGGCCTCGGATTCGAGGTTGAGCGCGAGTACGGCCGGGTGATCGGCGGGGGTGACGTTGCGGACGATGAGGGAAGTCATTCCGGTGCTGACCCGAGGCCTGGAAGAGGTTAGGAATTAGTAGCCATGAACTGGAAGTCAGTAAGCAGGAGCGAGACGTCAGCACTCCCACTCGTTACTCACTCCTCTCAACTCACTTCTCGCTTCAAGTAGGCGTGCCGACCTCGTCCCACTCCTGTTCGTCGAACCGCAACAACCAGTTGAGCGCGTAATGGCGCTCGTAGACGATGCTCGGATGCAGATCCGCCGGCGGCGCTTTTTCGTCGAGACGGGCCTGGCGGACCAACCAATGACGGCGATAGACCGCATCGAGGGCGTCGAGCAATTCCGACACCGGACGCAGTCGCGCCGCGGCGATGTGGGCTTCGTCGGCATGTTCGATCGCGGTCAGGGCGACCTCGCCGGCGTCGCAGATCGCGGTAGCCGGCGGCAGCGCCTCGGTCAGGCCCAGCGCCCATTGCAGCAGCGCCGCGCTTTCATAGCGCCAACCGTGATTGGCCCAGGTTTCCTCGTCGGGTTTTTCCGCATCGATGAAGGCGCGCTCGGCCGACGTCAACGCGGCGACGCCCGGGCCGAGCTTGAGTGCGATCTCTTGGGTCGACAGCGGGTCGCTGCCCAGCGATTCGGCGCGCACCGCGACCGCGGTCAACGCCAGCATGCGCCGCATGGCTTCTTCGGGCGTGCGCAGACGCACTTCGCCGGCGCCGAGCACCGGCGGCAGATGCGCCGGCACGTTCGCACCGAGCGCCTGCAGTTCGGCTTCGCTGCGCGCCTTGCGCTCGCGCGCGTCGGCCGGATACGGCAAAGCCGAATCGGCATCGACCGTCGGCTCGCCCTGGCTGACCAGCACTTGCCCGGCCGGATCGCGCACCGAACCGTCGGGCAGGAAGCAGACCGCATTCGCGGCCTGCGCCCACGAGGCCAAGGCTTCGAACGCGCCGTCCTCGACCTCGAAGCTGTAGTGGCTCTGGACCCGCTGCAGGTGGCGGATCACCGCGAAGGTGCGCGCGTCCATGCCCTCTGCGACCGTGCCGAGCACGTAACCGACGAAGCCCTGCAGATGCGGCACCAGTTCGGCGTCGCTGCGGTCGCGATAGGCCGGCGGCGCCTTGAGGAAATCCGGCGCCGGCGGCGCGGCGAGCGTGGAGTAGGCGTTGATCAACAGGGCCATGTCGTTGCGCGTTCGTGGACGAGTGCGGCAAGACTAGCCGATTCGGTCGCAATGGGCGCGGCGACGGTTTGCGGTTTGCGCAGGTGGCCGGGGTGTTGCGCGCAAGAGCAAATCCCCCGGCGCAGCCGCCGACACGGCTGCGTTGGCGCAATGCCGGCGCCCGCCCCCTTCTGCAAAGGGGGCGAAGTCTCAACGCGTTCTGCCGTTTGGTCGCTACGTCGGCTTGGCGATCTGGCTGGGCGACACCGACTCTGTCGTGCCTGTGCTGTTACAGCCTGCGCCAATCCAATCCCAGCCGACCTGTTCCCCCCTTTGAAAAAGGGGGCTAGGGGGGATTTGCTCTTGCTTGCAAGCTTTACCTGCAAGACCCGCAACCCGCGACTCAGCCGTTCTCCAGCAACGCCTTGATCGCCGCAAAGCCCGCGTTCGCGCGCTCGTGCTTGCGCGCCGCATCCGCGACCGGGTCGGCGCCATCGCGCTGCAGTTCGGCCGCGGGCAGTTCGTCGATGAAGCGGCTCGGCTTGAGGCGGATGCGTTCGCCCCAGCGCTGGGTCTCGCGCGCATGCGACAGGTACAGCGCCTCCTTGGCGCGGGTGATGCCCACGTACATCAGGCGCCGCTCTTCGTCGAGACGGCCTTCGTCGAGGCTGGCGTCGTGCGGCAGGTTGCCGTCTTCGACGCCGACGATGAACACGTAACGGAATTCCAGGCCTTTGGCCGCGTGCAGGCTCATCAGGCGCACCTGGTTGCCGGCCTCGCCCTTGTCGGCATGCGACAGCAGCGCCAGCTGCGCGGCCAGCTCGCCCGGGCCCGCGCCCTTGCCGCCGTCGAACCAGCCCGACAGTTCGCCGAGGTTTTCCTTGCGCCGCTGGAACGAAGCTTCGTCCTTGCACTGGGCGCGGATCGAAGCCAGCAGGCCGCTGCGTTCGGCCAGCACGCCGACCAGTTCGCCGGGGCTGATGCGCTGCGCTTCGTCGCGCAGGAAGCGCAGGATCTGCACGAAGCCGTCGAGCGCGGTGCCGGCGCGCGGGCTGAGCTGCTTGATCGCGTTGATCGATTCGGCCATGCGCGACATCGGCAACTGCGCGTGCTGGGCCATCTCGGCCAACTTGGCCAGAGTGGTCGCGCCGACTTCGCGCTTGGGCGAGGTCACCGCGCGCAGAAAAGCCGCGTCGTCGTCCGGGTTGGCGATCAGGCGCAGCCACGACAGCGCGTCCTTGACCTCGCCGCGCTCCAGGAACGCGGTGCCGCCGCTGAGGTGATAGGGCACCCGCAGCAATTGCAGCGCCTTCTCCAGCGCGCGGCTTTGGTGATTGCCGCGGAACAGGATGCAGAAATCGGCCCACATCGCCTGGTTCTTCTGCGCCAGGTACTGGATTTCGGCGGCGACCTTCTCGGCCTCGTGGGCGCTGTCGCGGCATTCCCAGACGCGGATGCGCTCGCCGTCGGCCTGGTCGCTCCACAGGGTCTTGGGATGTTCGTGCGGGTTGTTGGCGATCAACGCATTGGCCGCGCGCAACACGCGGTTGCTGCAGCGGTAGTTCTGTTCGAGCTTGATGATCTCCAGGCTCGGATAGTCCTTGCCCAGCTCCAGCAGGTTGTCGGGGTTGGCGCCGCGCCAGGCGTAGATCGACTGGTCGTCGTCGCCCACGCAGGTGAACAGGCCGCGCGGGCCGGCCAGGGCCTTGAGCAAGCGGTACTGGGCGTCGTTGGTGTCCTGGCACTCGTCGACCAGCAGGTAGCCGATGCGTTCGCGCCAGGCCAATTGCACCTCGTGGTCGGCTTCGAGCAACTGCACCGGCAAGCGGATCAGGTCGTCGAAGTCGACCGCGTTGAAGGTGGTCAAGCGCGCCTGGTACATCTCGTACACCGTCGCCGCCTCGATCTCGCGCGCGCTGCGCGACTCGCGCATGGCTTCGGCGGGCGACAGGCCGGAGTTCTTGGCGCGCGAGATCAGGTTGCGCATCTCGTCGATCACGTCGGGCTTGCTGCCGGCCGGCAGCAGGTCCTTGATCTGGGCGTTGCTGTCGTCGCTGTCGAACACACTGAAGCCGCGGCGCAGGCCGAGCTTGGCGTGTTCGAACTGGAGGAATTTCAGGCCCAGCGCGTGGAAGGTGCAGATGGTCAATCCGTCGGCGCCGTCGCCCCTTATCCGCTTGGCCACGCGCTCGCGCATTTCCTTGGCGGACTTGTTGGTGAAGGTGATCGCGGCGATGCGCTTGGCCGGCATGCGGCCGGACGCGATCAGGTGGGCGATCTTCTCGACGATGACGCGGGTCTTGCCGCTGCCGGCGCCGGCGAGCACGAGCAGCGGCCCTTCGGTGTTCAGAACGGCGGCGCGTTGGGGGGGATTGAGACCGTGCATGGAATGTCGGATCGCCGGCAAAGGCCGGTCAGGCCGCACAGTCTAACCGCCACGCCCGCGCCCGGGCCGGACGGCTGGAGTAGGCTAGGCGCCGCAGACCCGGACCGCGCCGGGCCGTCGTCGGAGGTCGCCATGGAACGTGGTCTCGTCGCCTTGCTGGCTTGCGCCGGGCTGGCCCTGGCCGCCGTGGCCGGCTCTGCATCCGCCGCCGACCCGGCCACCGCCGCGCCGACCGCGGCCACGCCGGCCGAGGCGACGCCGGAGCAATTGGCCAGCGCCGAAACCGACCGCATCGGCCACCGCGATTTCGACGCCCGCCAGCGCATGTCGGCGACCCACCCCAACGAGCTGTGGCGCTTGTACGGCACCGACGCGGCCGGCCGCGGGCAATGGCAGGACGCCTCGCGCTTCTTCCGCCGCGCCGCGCGTTATGCCGACAAGTATTCGCAGCATCGGCTCAGCCTGATGTACTGGCACGGCCTCGGCGTGGCGCACGACCGCGCCCTCGCCTATGCCTGGGCCGACCTCGCCGCCGAGCGCAGCTACCCGCAGTTCGTAGTGCTGCGCGAGAAGATGTGGCAGGAGCTCGACGAAAGCGAGCGCCAGCGCGCCTTGCGACAGGGCGTGGCGATCTTCGACGAATACGCCGACGAGGTCGCCAAGCCGCGCATGGAGCGCGAAGTCGCCCGCGCCCGCAGCCGCATCACCGGCAGCCCGGCCGGCCTGACCACCGGCAATCTGCTGGTGTTCGCCTCGCGCGGCGGCTCGAACCTTTTCGACCCCAGCGACTCGCTCGACCTGCGCCCGATGTACGCCGACTGGCGCCTCGACACCCGCCGTTACTGGGCGGTCGAGGACGCGGTCTGGCAGAGCGGCGGCAACGTCGAGGTCGGCACGCTGGAAAAGATCATGAGCAGCCAGCGCCCCTGAAGCGGAGGCCGACGCTGCGTCCTTCGCCCGGGCTTGCTACCCTCGCCGCCGCGCCGGGCCTCCGCCCGGCGCGAACACCGGAGCGCATGCCGTGACAGGACGTCTGATCTTTTGTCTGTTCGCTGCCTCGTTGGCGACGGGCTCGGCTTCGGCCGCGTCGCAAACACCGACCGGCCCCGACCCGGCCGCCGATGCGGCCCTGGCCGACGTCGGCTACATGCACCTGCATCCCGACGTGGAGTACCGCCAGCTCGGTCTGCAGTCGTATCGGCGCGGACATCACGCCGTCGCCCTCGATCACTTTCGCCGCGCCGGCTATTTCGGCGACAAGCCCGCGCAGGGCCTGGTCGCGGAGATGTACTGGAAGGGCGAAGGCGTGGCGGCCGACCGCGCCCTGGCCTACGTGTGGATGGACCTCGCCGCCGAGCGCGGCTACCGCGACCTGGTCGGCCTGCGCGAACGCTACTGGGCCGCGCTGAGCGCGGCCGAACGCCAGCGCGCGCTCGAACAAGGCCCGGCGCTGTACCGGGTGTACGGCGACCCGACGGTCAAGCCGCGCTACGCCCGCCGCCTGCAACGCCTGCGCAACCAGATCACCGGCAGCCACATCGGCACCGACGTCGGCGTGCTGGCCGGCCAGCGCGACGCCTCCGGCGCGGTCGCCCTGACCGGCGGGCTGTACGCCGACGCCAACTGGAACGCCGAACATTACTGGCAACGCCAGGACCGCCTGTGGAAGCTGAAGCTCGGCGGCACGGTCAACGTCGGCGACGTCGAGGCGATGAACCCGGAAGGCGCCGTCCTGCCGCCGCCCGCCGAGAGCGAACCGAAGGACTAGGCCGACCCCCAGGACCCGCCGCGTCCGCGTTGATGCGGTCGGCTGCGCATCCGGCGTCGACTGAACAGGCCGGCCTGCGCCGTCGGGCGCTCGCGCGCCGCACGTCAAGTCTGTGGCGGCGCCGCGACGCGCCCTAAACTGCGGCCATGGCCAAGCTCTATTTCTATTATTCGGCGATGAACGCCGGCAAGACCACGACCCTGCTGCAGTCGGCGCACAACTACCAGGAGCGCGGCATGCGCGTGGCGATCCTGACCCCGCGCCTGGACGACCGCGCCGGCAGCGGCACGGTGGCCTCGCGGATCGGCCTGCGCGCCGACGCCGTCGCCTTCGGCCACGATGCCGACCTGGAACAGTTGATCCGCGCCGACATCGCCGCGCAGGGGCAACTGCATTGCGTGTTGGTCGACGAGGCCCAGTTCCTGAGCCGCTCGCAGGTCTGGCAACTCAGCGAGATCGTCGACGCCCTGCGCATCCCGGTGCTCTGCTACGGCCTGCGCACCGACTTCCGCGGCGAACTGTTCGAAGGCAGCCAATACCTGTTGGCCTGGGCCGACGAGCTGACCGAGATCAAGACCATCTGCCATTCCGGCAAGAAGGCCACCATGACCGTGCGCGTGGACGAAGCCGGCCGCGCCGTGCAGGACGGGCCGCAAGTCGAGATCGGCGGCAACGACCGCTACGTGTCGGTCTCGCGCGCCGAGTACAAGAAGGTCATGCGCGGCGAGGGCACGATCGAGCCTTTGCAGCAGTCGTTGCAGTTGTCTAGGTAAGCAGCCAGCGTTCGAACACTGAAGCTTGCGCGGTCATCGCATTGGCGCGGTCGCGGCTCGCGCCGCTCCTACCCTTGCTGGCGTCGCTCCTGGGTAGGAGCGGCGCAAGCCGCGACCGCGAACCCTCGACCGCCGGCGCCCCCTAGCCGCCTCGC
>Ga0307406_10001907_pt1 | contig 11366 bp, 13 predicted proteins | sample 322Cmetagenome_3_FD_203706 | JGI IMG/M metagenome (GOLD analysis project Ga0307406, IMG submission 203706) | Maize rhizosphere microbial communities from greenhouse at UC Davis, California, United States - 322HYB-C-2 | ecosystem: Host-associated > Plants > Roots > Rhizosphere > Soil | place... | reverse complement strand
TGGTCGAGGGCGTCGAGGTCAGTGCCCTCCGCCGGGTTCAGGGGCGCGGTCTCTGGGTTCTGAGTCATCAGGATCCTTCGGCAGGGTGCAGAACTGTTCGGCGACGAGCGCGGCGATCGCGAGGACGATCGCGCTCCCGATCAGGGCCATCATGGCCACAGTCGACCCTACCGGCGGATCGATGGGGCGGGTGAGGAGGAACACGAGGAGGCCGGCACCGAGGCCCGCCATGATCGCGCCGAGCAGGCTCGAGGCGCGGGCGAGGGTGGCCGCGCGGAGTGCGCGGAACGGGTCGATCCGGATGCCGGAGCGCACGCTGTGCCGCACCGGCCACGCGACGCCGAGGGATGCCGCCGCGATGAGCAGGAGCAGGACGGGCAGCAGCAGCGACGGGGTGAACGTGGCGCGACCGCTCGCGGTCAGCAGATGATCCACGAGGTAGCCGAGCCCGACTCCGAGCAGGGCGAGCACGGCGAGGACGCCGGCCGATGTGCGTCTCATCCATCGCCCCCGGCGCGCAGGTCCGCCGCGAGGTCGGCCACCCTGCCGTGCCCGATGAGTTCCGCGTCGGCGTCGAGGTCGAGCCACGGGTCGAGCACGAAGAGGCGCTCCGCCGCGCGCGGGTGCGGGAGCTGCAGATGCGGCTCGTCCGAGACGACGTCTCCGTAGGCGATGAGATCGAGATCGAGGGTCCTGTCCCCCCAGCGCTCGCGGCGTTCCCGGCCGTTCTCGTCTTCGATGGCGTGCAGCATCCCGAGCAGGATCTCGGGCGCGAGCCGGGTCGTGACGAGGGCGACGGCGTTGACATAGCCGGGTGCCTCGGGGTCGGGTCCGTCCACGCGCAGCGCGACGGTCTCGAACAGGTGGGACAGCCGCACCTCGCGGACCAGCGGCAGCCGCGCGATCCGTTCTGCGGCGGCGCGGATGGTGGCGTGACGCTCGCCGAGGTTCGCGCCGAGGGCGACGACCGCGACGGCCTCCGGTCGGCCGGGCCGACGCTCCGGCGGATCCATGGGCTGGGCGAGATTCCGACTCATGCGGTGATGTCCTCCAGGCCGGGGGTGGTGCGGGTGCGGTGCACGGTGACGGCCACGTCGGTGAACGTGAGCGGGATCGGGGCGTGCGGCTTGTGGACGGTCACGGTGACGCCCTGCACACGGAGGTCTTCGAGGGCTGTGACGGCGATCCGTTCGGCGAGCGTCTCGATGAGGTTCACGGGCTCCCCCGCGACGACGGCGGCGACCTTCTCGGCGAGCTCGCCGTAGTGCACCGTGTCGCGCACGTCGTCGGATGCCGCGGCCTGGTCCAGCGCCAGGCGGAGGCGGAGATCGACCGTGAACTCCTGGCCGTCCGCCCGCTCGTGGTCGTAGACGCCGTGGCGCCCGAACACGGTCAGCCCGGTGAGGGAGATCTCGTCGAGGAAGTCCATGTCCCTAGCGTACGTGGGCGGCCGGACCGCCTCACCCCGTCCAGGCGTGGGCGACGGCGAGGGCGTCGCGCGTCGCGGCGACGTCGTGGACCCGGACGGCCCAGACCCCGGCGCGCGCGGCGAGGGCGCTGGTCACGGCGGTGGCGAGGTCGCGGCGGGCCTCCGAGATCCCGTCCGTCTCTCCTGCCTCGGCCTGCAGCGTCTCGGCGAGGAACCGCTTGCGGGAGGTGCCGATGAGCACCCGGGGGCCGAGCGCCACGATCTCGTCGAGCCCGCGCAGGACGTCCCAGTTCTGAGCGCCCGCCTTGGCGAAGCCGATGCCCGGATCGATGATCAGGCGCGAGGGGGCGATGCCGGCGGCCGCGGCCTCGCCGATGCGCTCCTGCAGCTCGCCGGCGACCTCTCTGGCCGCACGGCGGTACTCGGCGTTGGCGTACATGTCGGCGGAGAATCCGCGCCAGTGACCGATCGCGTAGTCCGCGCCGGACTCGGCCACCGCCGCGCGCATGTCGGGGTCGGCGAGACCGCCCGAGACGTCGTTGACGATCCGCGCACCGGCGCGCACGGCCGCCGTGGCGGTGGCCGCGCTGAGCGTGTCGATGCTGACCGGCACGCCCGCCGCCGCGAGCTGCTCGATCACCGGGATCACGCGCTGCTGCTCGACATCGGGTCCGACGCGTTCCGCGCCGGGCCTGGTCGACTCGCCGCCGACGTCGAGCACGCTCGCGCCGTCGGCACGCAGCCGCAGCCCGTGTGCGACGGCGTTGTCGACGTCGAGATAGCGCCCGCCGTCGCTGAAGGAATCGGGCGTCACGTTGACGATGCCCCAGATCCCGGTCATCCAGACGTCCCGGGACCTTTGGCCTGGGTCGCTGAGCTCGTCGAAGCGCCGATCAGCGTGATGAGCTCGGCGCGCGCCGCGGCATCCGTGTACTCGCCGCGTGCGGCGATCGTGAGCGTCGACGCCTCGGTCTGCCGACCGCCGCGCATCGTCACGCAGCCGTGGCTGGCGTCGAGCACGACGAGGACGCCGCGGGTGTCGAGGTGCTCTGCGATCGTGTCGGCGATCTGCTCGCCCAGACGCTCCTGCACCTGCGGACGGGCGGCGAGGATCTCGACGACGCGCACGAGCGCGCCGAGCCCGACGACCTGCTCGCCCGGCAGATATGCGAGATGGGCGTGACCGGCGAACGGCAGGAGGTGGTGCTCGCAGACGGAGCGGAAGCGGATGTCGCGCAGGAGCACGGCGCCGGAGGGGAGCGTGTCGGGCGCCGGCCCGCGCGCCACGCTGATCGTGCGCGCCAGCGGCTCCGCCGCATCCTCGCCGACGCCGTCGAAGAACTCCGAGTACAGCTCGGCCATCCGGGCCGGGGTCTGCTTCAGGCCGGGGCGATCCGGATCTTCGCCGATCGCCTCGAGCAGCTCCCTGGTGAGCCGTTCGACGCGCTGCCTGTCGACGGTCACGTCACGCCGTCGCGGGGCGGGGGTTGCTCACTCCGGCCGATCCCTGCTGGGCGCGCGGGGTCGCCGATGGCGCCTCGACGGATGCCGCGAGCGAGACGTCCTTCTTCGGCACCTCGATCGGGGGGCGCTCGGAGACCGGACGGTCTTCGCTCGACAGCCACAGCGGCCGCTCGGGGAGCTTCTTGATCTCCGTGAAGATCTCGGCGATCTGGTTGTGGTCGAGGGTCTCCTGCTCGAGCAACGCCAGGGCCAGCTTGTCGAGGATGTCGCGGTTCGCGCTGATCACCTCGTAGGCCTCGTTGTGCGCCTGCTCGATGAGAGCGCGTACCTCGGCGTCGACCCGCTCGGCGACCCGCTCGGAGTACTCACGGCCGCGGCCCATGTCACGACCGGCGAAGGGCTCGCCACCCTCGGTGCCGAGCTTGACGGGACCGACCTGCGTGGTCATGCCGTACTCGAGCACCATCTTGCGGGCGATCGAGGTCGCCTTCTCGATGTCGTTCGAGGCGCCGGTGGTCGGGTCGTGGAAGATGATCTCCTCGGCGACGCGGCCGCCCATGGCGTAGGTCAGCTGGTCCTGCAGCTCGTTGCGGGTGACCGAGTACTTGTCGTCCAGCGGCAGCACCATCGTGTAACCGAGCGCCTTGCCACGGGGCAGGATCGTGATCTTGGTGACCGGATCCGTGTAGTTCATCGCCGCGGCCGCGAGCGCGTGTCCGCCCTCGTGGTACGCCGTGATGAGCTTCTCCTTGTCGCGCATCACACGGGTGCGACGCTGCGGACCGGCGATCACGCGGTCGATGGCCTCGTCGAGGGCGCGGTTGTCGACCAGCTGCGCGTTCGAGCGCGCGGTCAGGAGCGCCGCCTCGTTCAGCACGTTGGCGAGATCCGCGCCGGTGAAGCCGGGGGTCTTGCGGGCGACGACCTCGAGGTCGACGCTCTTCGCGAGGGGCTTGCCCTTGCTGTGCACCTCGAGGATCCGCTGGCGGCCCTTGAGGTCGGGGGCGTCCACGCCGATCTGGCGGTCGAAACGGCCGGGGCGAAGCAGTGCGGGGTCGAGGATGTCGGGGCGGTTGGTCGCCGCGATCACGATCACGTTCGCGTTGGGGTCGAAGCCGTCCATCTCGACCAGCATCTGGTTGAGGGTCTGCTCGCGCTCGTCGTTGCCGCCGCCCATGCCGGCGCCGCGATGGCGGCCGACGGCGTCGATCTCGTCGATGAAGATGATGGCGGGGGCGTTCTCCTTGGCCTGGCCGAAGAGGTCGCGTACACGCGAGGCGCCGACGCCGACGAACATCTCGACGAAGTCGGATCCGGAGATGGAGTAGAACGGGGCGCCGGCCTCACCGGCGACCGCGCGGGCGAGCAGCGTCTTTCCGGTTCCGGGAGGGCCGTACAGCAGCACGCCCTTCGGGATGCGGGCTCCGATCGCCTGGAACTTGGCCGGGTCCTGCAGGAACTCCTTGATCTCGTGGAGCTCCTCGATCGCCTCGTCGGCGCCGGCGACGTCGGCGAAGGTGACCGTCGGGGTCTCCTTGTTGACGAGCTTGGCCTTGGACTTGCCGAACTGCATGACCTTGCCGCCACCGCCCTGCATGGACGAGAGCAGCCACCAGAAGAGGAGGCCGAGCAGCACGAGCGGCAGGAGGAGCGAGAGGAAGCCGTCGAACCACGTCGCACGCGGCACCGCGTCGTTGAAGCCGTCCTTCGGGGCGGCCTCGTTGATCGCGGAGACCACCTCGTCGGCACGGGCGTCGACGTAGTAGAACTGCACGTTCTCGGAACCCTCGAACGGCTTCGACAGCGTCATGTCGACTCGCTGGTCGCCGTCGGTGTTCACGACCTCGGTGACTGAGGAGCCCGAGAGCAGCTTCAGCCCCTCCTGGGTCGTGATCTGCTTGGGAGCCCCGAGGTTCGAGATCAGGAGGAAGCCGCCGAACAGCAGCACGCCGATCAGCGCGACGTAGATCAGCGGATTCCGGGTGAGCTTCTTCACATCCATGATCGGATCAGCGTATCGCGCGTGGACTAGGCACCCGCTGTGCGTTCACCCACGGCGTACCCTTCGTCAAGCTCAGGGCCCACCCCCGTCAGCTGTAGACGTGCGGCGCGAGCACGGCCACGTCGCGCAGGTTGCGGTACCGCTCGGCGTAGTCCAGTCCGTACCCGACGACGAAGTCGGTGGGGATGTCGAATCCGACGTACCGGCAGTCGATGACGACCTTCGCGGCCTCGGGCTTGCGCAGCAGCGCCAGCACCTCGATCGACTCCGCCCCGCGGGACTCGAAGTTCTCGAGCAGCCAGCTGAGGGTCAGGCCGGAGTCGATGATGTCCTCCACGATCAGCACGTGCTTGCCGTTGAGGTCGGTGTCGAGGTCCTTGCGGATCTGCACCACGCCGCTGGACTTGGTGCTCGCGCCGTAGCTCGACACGGCCATCCAGTCCATCGGAGCGTGGAACGGCAGCGCCCTGGCGAAGTCCGCCATCACCATCACGGCGCCCTTGAGCACACCGACCAGCACGAGCTCCTTCCCCGCGTAGTCGACGGCGACCCGCGCCGCGAGCTCGTCGAGCTTGGCGAGGATCTGCTCCTCTGTGACGAGGATCTGGGCAAGGTCGTCCTGGATTTCCGCGGCGCGCATGGATCGATTTTAGGCGACGACGACCGGGCATCCGCACTACTGTGAGCGGTGAGACGGGCGGACGCCCGAACGACGGAAGGAATCACCATGGCTCTTGACGACATCCTCAAGCAGGTGCCGATCGACGACATCGCCGAGAAGCTGGGCGTCTCGCATGACGAGGCGAAGGTCGCGATCGAGCAGGGCGGCGCCATTCTGCTGGGCGGACTGGCCAAGAACGCCGAGACCGCCGAGGGCTCCGCGGCGATCCAGAAGGCGCTGCAGAAGCACGAAGGCTCCACCGGGGCTTCGAAGGTCGACGACGTCGATCAGGCCGACGGCGGCAAGATCGTGGCGCACATCCTCGGCGGGAAGGAGAAGGAGGTCACGACGAAGCTGACCGAGTCGAAGGCGACTCCGGGCATCGACTTCGGCAAGCTCCTCCCGATCCTCGCGCCCATCGTGATGGGTCTCATCGCGAACGCGAACAAGAGCAAGAACCCGCAGGCGGATGCCGGCGGTCAGGACTCCGGCGGCGGCATCGGCGACCTCATCGGCGGCCTCCTCGGCGGCGGCAACAGCGGCTCGAGCGCGGGCGGCGGCGGCATCGGCGATGTGCTGGGCGGGCTGCTCGGCGGCGGCGGCAACTCCGGCGGCGGCGGGATCGGCGACCTCCTGGGCGGACTGCTCGGCGGCAAGAAGTAGTCAGCGCTCTTCTGCGGCCACTTCGCACTTCTGCGGCCTCCTGCACCCCAGGAGGCCGCAGAAGTTCGTTCCGGCCGCAGAAGTCGCCGGCGAACGTCAGCGAGCGGATGCCGTGAAGACCAGCTGCCCGCCTCGGCGCACGGCCGAGCAGCCGGGCAGATCGATCGGCCCCTGCCCCGTCCAGTCCGTGACGAGCCGGGCGACCTCGACGGTCTGCGTGCGGGTCAGGCTCACGCCGAACTCGCTGTCGACGACGAAGCGGATGATGCGATTCCGCAAGGCCGCGGGGTTCGCGGCGAGCGCGGCGACGCTGACCGAGATGCCCGCCTCCGCGTGCTCGACGATGTCCTCGATCGTCTCGTGGATCATCTCGTCGAACGCCTCGGCGTCCTCGCGGAGCTGCTCCGCGGTGCGGGCGAGCGCCTCCGCGATGCCGGGCCCGAGTTCCGCCTCGATCACCGGGAGCACCGTCTCGCGCACGCGCACCCGGGCGAACCGGTCGTCGAGATTGTGGGGGTCGTCCCACGGATCCAGAGCGGATGCCGTGCAGAACGCGCGCGTCGTCTCGCGCCGCACCCCGAGCAGCGGCCGCAGCCAGCGCAGCCCGTCCTCGTCCTCCCGCGCCGGCGCCATGCCCTGAAGGCTCGCCGCCCCGGAACCGCGCGCAAGCCCGAGCAGCACCGTCTCAGCCTGGTCGTCGAGCGTGTGCCCGAGGAGCACCGCGGATGCGCCGACATCGGCCGCGGCATCCCGCAGCACCCGGTAGCGCGCGGCACGCGCCGCCGCCTCGGGGCCGCCGTCGCCGTCCACGTCGACGCGCACCACGAGAGCTTCGATGCCGAGACCTGCGGCGATGCGCGCGGCACGCGCGGCGACCTCTGCGGAGGCGTCCTGCAGACCGTGGTCGACGGTGACGGATGTCACCGGCATCCGCCGCTTCGCTGCCTCGAACGCCGTGGCCGCGGCGAGCGCGAGCGAGTCGGCGCCTCCGGAGAGGGCGACGACCACCGTCGATCCCTCGGCGAGGTCGGCGAGCGCGGAGCGCACGGCGAGGCGGATCTCGGCGACTGCGGGTTTCAGCGACGGCACGACTCAACGCTAGCGGGGCGCGCCGCCGCTGTCCCGCTCACCGGGCCGACCAGCCGCCGTCCATCGTGTAGCTCGCCCCGGTCACCATGGCCGCCTCGTCGCTCGCGAGCCAGGCCACGAGTCCCGCGACCTCGGCCGGTTCGACCAGCCGCTTGATGGCGCTCTCGGTGAGCATGATCCGGTCCAGGACCTCCGCCTCGGGGATGCCGTGCACGCGGGCCTGATCCGCGAGCTGCTTCTCGACCAGCGGTGTCCGGACGTACCCGGGGTTGACGCAGTTGCTCGTGACCCGATGCTCACCGCCCTCCAGCGCGGTGACCTTCGACAGCCCCTCGAGCCCGTGCTTGGCCGCGACGTACGCGGACTTGCGCCAGCCGGCCGTGGCCGCGGTCGCGGATGCGCTGCGGCGACGCACTGCCGCCATGCAGGAGGCACTGCTCGGCGCCGTGACGGCGATCGATGCCTGACACTCGCCTGCGGGCGGTCTAGTCTGGCGCCGTGACCGATCGCACGAGCCTCCGCTTCTCGACCGAGCGCTTCAAGGCGTTCGCCGACGCCGTCGTCGCGATCGCGATGACGCTGCTGATCCTCCCGCTCCTGGAGGCGGTGTCGGATGCCGGCGCGAAGCACCTGACCACCGGAGAGTTCTTCGCCGAGAACGGCGGCCAGCTTTTCAGCTTCGCGCTCAGCTTCCTGCTCATCGCGAATTTCTGGATGGAGCATCACCGGCAGTACACCGAGGTCACGGAGATCACCCCCGCGCTTCTCTGGATCAACATCGCGTGGCTGGCGACGATCGTCTGGTTGCCCGTGCCGACGGCGATGCTCGGGCAGATGGACACGGATCCCCTGCAGGAGACGGTCTACATCGGCACCCTGATCCTCACCCAGGTCGCCACACTCGCGGCGAAGCTCTACCTGCTGCGGCATCCGGATCTCACCAGCACGCCGATCTCACGCGTCCGACAGGACGTGGCCGGCGACGTCGCCGCGATCATCCTCTTCGGCCTGGCGCTCGGGATCGCCGTCGTCATGGTCGATCAGGGGTACTTCGCGCTCTTCCTGCTCTTCCTCACCGGTATCCTCGCGCGCGCCCTGAACCGGCTCTGGTCGCGGCGGGCTCCTGGATCGGAGGATGAGACCGTCGGAGACGGCGAACCGGGCGGTCCCCGCACACGCAGGTAGGCTGGTCCGCGGCATCCAACCGTCTTTCTGAGGAGCACACGCATGGGCGCACACGACGCCGTCATCGAGATCCCGCGCGGCAGCCGCGTGAAGTACGAGGTCGACCACGAGACCGGACGAGTGCACCTCGACCGCGTGCTCTACACGACCTTCGGGTATCCGGCCGACTACGGCTACTTCGACAACACCCTGGGCGAGGACGGCGACCCGCTCGACGTGCTCGTGCTCCTCGACCACGCCATCTACCCCGGCGTCGTCGTCGAGGTGCGTCCCGTGGCCGTGCTCAAGATGAGCGACGAGGCCGGCGGCGACGACAAGCTGGTCGCCGTGCTGTCCAAGGACCCTCGCTGGGCACACATCCAGGACATCGGCGACATCGCCGAGTTCACGAAGAAGGAGATCGCGCACTTCTTCGAGCACTACAAGGACCTCGAGCCCAACAAGTGGGTCAAGGTCGACGAGTGGGGCGATGCCGCTGAGGCGCAGCGCATCCTCGACGAGGCGATCGTCCGTTTCGGCGAGCAGGGCCACTGACCCGCTGACGCACGCTGTCGACGCAGAAGACCCCCGGAACCGCTCAGCGGCCGGGGGTCTTCTGGCGTCAGGAGGACGGCGCTCAGATCCAGATGTTCCGGTCGGCCATGAAGTCGGCGGGGTTCGTGTAGCGGCCGTCGATGTACACCTCGAAGTGCAGGTGGCATCCGAAGGAGCCGCCGGTGTTGCCCGCATAGGCGATGACCTGACCGGCCTCGACCCACTGGCCGTGGCCGACCGCGAATCCATCCGGCTTGATGTGCGCGTAGCCCGTGGCCACCCCGTAGCCGTGCTGGATGCGGATGTAGTTGCCGTAGCCGCCGTTGTAGAACGCCGCGTCGACGGTCCCGGAGTAGGCCGCGTAGATCGCCGCGCCGCAGCCGTTCGCCAGATCGATGCCGTAGTGCCAGCTCGACGAGCATCCGTTGGAGTTGCACTGCTGCGAGCGGGGACCGTAGCCCGAGCTGCGCTCGCCACCGTGCGGGCGCACCCAGCCTCCCGTGCCGGGAGTTCCGCCGCCGCCGCTGTTGCCGCCGGCGTTGGCCGCGGCCTCGGCTGCTTCGCGGTCCCGCTGCGCCTGCGCCTCCGCCTCGACACCGGCCTGGTATCCGGCGACGGTCGTGACGGTGGTGTCCTTGAGGGCGGCGAGCTGCGCCTGCATGGTCGCGAGGTTGGTCGACTGCTCCAGGAGCGCGGCCTGGGCGGCATCCGCAGCCTGCTGCGCGGCCTGCATCTTCTCCTCGGCGACCTTCTGCAGACGGTCCCGCTCGTTGCGGGCGACGACGGCCTGGTCGCTGAGGGACTGCGCGGAGTTGCGAGCCGCGACGGCGTCGTCGTAGACCGACTGGTTGTACTCGAGGAGCTTGTCCATCGTGCCGAGGCGGGCGAGGAGCTCGTCGGCGTTGTCGGCGGATCCGGCGAAGAACAGCTCGAGCGACGTGTCGTCTCCGCCGTTGCGGTAGAGCTGGGCGGCGACCTGGCCGGCCTTGCGAGCCGACTCGATGGCGATGGCGGACTGCTCGTCGGCCTTGGCCTGCAGCGTGTCGGCTTCGGCGATGGCAGCGAAGTAGGCCTGCTGCGCGGCGTAGAACTCGTCGGACGCCAGTTTCGCGGCGGCCTGGGTCTCGGCGACCTTCTGGGTCAAGGCCTGGATGAGGCCCTCGATGCGAGCGACCTCGGCGGCGGCGGCGGCCTCGTTCTGCTTCGCAGCCTGCACGTCGTCCCAGCTGGGGTACGAGGCGGCGTACGCGGCGGAGACACCGGACGATACGCCGAAAGCGCTGAGCGCGACGACGCTGAGCACGCCGAGGCCGAGCGCACCGCGACGGCTGATCCCCGGCTTCGAGAAGGCGCGCTGTTCTGTCGGGCTGGGTGCACAGCCGCATTCCGCGGATGCGGCCTCAGCAGCATCCAGCGTGTTCCTGTCGTTCACCAGGCCCCTTCCGCCGGTTTCACACATGTCACACTAACAACAACATTCACTTCCGCAACAGGGCGAGAGTGCGCAAGCGTGACACGTCTGACGTGTCCATCGTCCTCCTGTTCGCCCCGTCGAGGAAGCCGCCGCGCCCTCGATTCGCGATTTGCCCGACACATCCCTTATGCTTGAGCGTCGGCAAGGAAGTCCCCCGGGACTGACTCGGCCCCATCGTTTAGCGGCCTAGGACGCCGCCCTTTCACGGCGGTAGCACGGGTTCGAATCCCGTTGGGGTCACTCCATCCGATACAATTGAAAACAAGTATGGCCCTGTAGCGCAGTTGGTTAGCGTGCCGCCCTGTCACGGCGGAGGTCGCGGGTTCAAGTCCCGTCAGGGTCGCTCTAAGCGTCGAGCTCTTTCTTCGGAGGGGGCTCTTCGTCTAGGAAGCGGCAGCATCGCCGTCGCTCGGCTCTGTAGCTCAGTTGGTAGAGCGCACGACTGAAAATCGTGAGGTCACGGGATCGACGCCCGTCGGAGCCACAGGGTGATCATTACAATCACCTTAGAAACCCTCGCCTAGCTTCTACATGGCGGGGGTTTTGCCTTTCCCTGGTCAGGGCTGATTTTTACTCCGCTACCCTGGACTGTTCGGACTCGGTCGTTGAGCAGCGCAGCGAGACAAAACGCGTTGAGCGAGCGCCAGCGAGTCGAAGCGTCGCCAGCGAGTCGAAGCGTCGCCAGCGTGTGCCGGTTTTGTGCCGGTATTCCCCTTCTTCCTCTGGACGGCTTCGAGCTTCTGGTGCATAATTATTGTTTCAAACCAATGATTGTGCAGGCATGGAGATCTCGACTACGGAAGCAGCTCGGCGCTTACAAGTAAGCCCGCAGCGAGTACTTTCCCTGCTCCACGACGAACTACTC
>Ga0307406_10001906_pt1 | contig 11369 bp, 1 predicted proteins | sample 322Cmetagenome_3_FD_203706 | JGI IMG/M metagenome (GOLD analysis project Ga0307406, IMG submission 203706) | Maize rhizosphere microbial communities from greenhouse at UC Davis, California, United States - 322HYB-C-2 | ecosystem: Host-associated > Plants > Roots > Rhizosphere > Soil | place... | reverse complement strand
ACCGCGAGTTCGGCCTCTCCCTGCGGCGCTTCGAAGGCGCGCGCGGCCACCGCCGAGGCGTCCGGCGACGGCAGCGCGGCGCGGTCGAGCTTGCCGTTCGCGGTCAGCGGCCAGGCCTCGACCACGACAAAGGCGCTCGGCAGCATGTATTCGGCCAGCTCGCGCGCCAGCGCTTCGCGTAGTTCACCCGGCTGCGGCACGGCGCCGCTCTCGGCCAGGACGTAGGCGACCAGGCGTTGATCGCCGGGGCTGTCTTCGCGGGCGATCACGATCGCCTCGGCGACGCCGGCGCAGGCGGCGAGCCGGGTCTCGATCTCGCCGAGTTCGATGCGGAAGCCGCGGATCTTGACCTGGAAATCGTTGCGGCCCAGGTATTCGAGTTCGCCGTCGGGGCGCCAGCGCGCGAGGTCGCCGGTCCGGTACATGCGTGCGCCCGCGACGCCCGCGAACGGGTCGTCGAGGAAACGCTCGGCGCTCAGCTCGGGGCGGCCGAGATAGCCGCGCGCGACCTGTACGCCGCCGATATGCACTTCGCCGGCCACGCCGACCGGCACCGGTGCACCGAGGCGGTCGAGCAGATAGATGCGGGTATTGGCGATCGGCCGGCCGATCGGCACCGCGTCGGCGGTGGACGGCGCTTCGCCGGCCTCGCTGACGTAGACCGTGCAGCCGACCACGGTCTCGGTCGGGCCGTATTCGTTGATCACCACCGAAGCCGGCAGCACGCGTTCGCGGAAACGCTGCAGGCCGCGACGGGTCAGCTGCTCACCGCCGACCACCAGCACATGTGCGGTCGCGGACGCCGGCGCGGCGGCAAGATTGGACAGAGCGTCCAGATGCGCCGGGGTCAGCTTGAACAACCACGGCTGCCCGTGGCCGGCGTAGTCGAGCAACTGCGCCAGGCAGACCTGCGCTTGTTCGGCCAGCAGCACCACCGGCTTGCCGGCCAGCCACGGCGTCAACAAGCTGGTCACGGTGGCGTCGAAGCCGAACGGCGTCGCCACCAACGCGCCCTGCACCGCCTCGCCGAGGTATTCGCGCCGCGCGTGTTCGAGATAATTCACCAGACCCTGGTGATGCACCATCACGCCCTTGGGGCGCCCGGTCGAACCCGAGGTGTAGATGACGTAGGCCAGATGCGCCGGCGTCAACGCGGCGACTTGCGGCGCGTCTTCGGCACCGTCCGACCACTGGCTTTCGTCGAGGGCGAGCAGGCCCGCCGCGGGCGCCAAGGCCTCGACACGGCTACGCAGCGCCGGCGACACCAGCACCGCGACCGGTGCGCTGTCGCCGAGCATATAGGCCAGACGCTCGTCGGGATAAGTCGGTTCCAGCGGCACGTAGCCGGCGCCGGCCTTGAGCGTGGCGAGCAAGCCGATCGCCATCGCCACGCTGCGTTCGGAGCAGATCGCCACGCGGTCGTCGGGTTTGACGCCGAGCGCGATCAAGCGGTGCGCCAGTCGATTGGCGCGGCGCTCGAGTTCGGCGTAGCTGAGCCGGGTCTCGCCGCAGATCAGCGCGACCGCCTCGGGCGTGCGCGCCGCCTGCGCTTCGAACAGCTGGTGCGCGCAGCGGTCCTGCGCATAGGCCGCGACGGTGTCGTTGCAGGTCTTCAGCAGACGCTCGCGTTCGGCCGCATCGAGCAAGGGCAGACGCGCGACGGTGACGCTGTCGTCCGCCGTCATCGCTTCGAGCAGGCTCAGCAGATGCCCGGCGTAGCGCTGCATGGTAGCGCGATCGAACAGATCGGTGGCGTAAGCGAAGCTGGCTTCGAGCCCGTCGCCGGTGTCGTTGACCGCCAGTTCCAGGTCGAAATGCGCGGTCTGGCGCGGCGTGTCGATCGCCGACAGTTCCAGTTCCGGCAGGCTCAACACGCCGCCGGCGGCGGTGTTGTTGAACGCCAGCATGGTCTGGAAGATCGGGCTGTGGCTGAGCGAACGCTGCGGCTGCAGCGCCTCGACCACCTGCTCGAACGGCAGGTCCTGGTGGGCATAGGCGTCGAGCGTGGTCGCCTTGATCCGCTGCAGCAGCTCGGCCGTGCTCGGCTCGCCCTGCAGGTCGACACGCAGCGCCAGGGTGTTGAGGAACAAGCCGATCAGCGGTTCCAGCTCGCTGCGGCGACGGTTCGCGACCGAGGTGCCGATGACGACTTCGTCCTGGCCGCTGAGGCGCGACAGCAGGGTCGCCCAGGCCGCGAGCAAGGTCATAAACAAGGTGGTGCCGTGGCGCTGCGACAGCGCGCGCAGGCTCGCGGTCAACGCCGCCGGAATCTGCAGGTCGAAGCGATCGCCGGCATAGCTCTGCGCGGCCGGGCGCGGCCGGTCGGTCGGCAGCTCCAACAGGGCCGGCGCGCCGCTCAGGCGTTCGCGCCAGAACTCGATTTCCTGCTGCAGGGTCTCGCCCTGCAGCCATTGCCGCTGCCACGCGGCGTAATCGGCGTACTGAATCGCCAACGGCGGCAGCGGATCGGCCTGGCCCTGGCTGAAAGCGGTGTACAGTGCGGTCACTTCCTTGACCAACACGCCGAGCGACCAGCCGTCGGAGACGATGTGATGCTGGGTCACCAATAGCACGTGCTCGTCGTCGGCCAGCCGCAACAGGCGCCCGCGCACCAGCGGGCCGGCGGCGAGGTCGAACAAGGCATGCGCCTCGGCGAGGCCGCGTTCGGCCACCGCCGCTTCGCGCGCATCGGCGGACAAGCCGCTCAGGTCTTCTTCGATCAGGTCGAAACCGCGCTCGGCCGGGTCGATCGCCTGCACCGGAGTGCCGTCGACGGCGACGAAGCGGGTGCGCAGGTTCTCGTGGCGCGCCACCAGACGGTCGAGGGTGGCCTTGAGCGCATCGCGATTCAGACGACCACGCAAACGCAGCGCCACCGGCATGTGGTAGGCGGCGCTGGCGGCGTGGTCGAGGCGGTCGAGAAACCACATGCGCTGCTGCGCCCACGACAACGGCAGGATCGCGTCGCGGTCGGCGCGCTGCATCGGCGGCGTGGCCACGGTCTCGCGGCGCGCACCTTCGCGCTTGCGCAACTGCTGCAGGGCCACGGCGCGCCGCAGCTGCTCCAACTTAAGGCTTTGCTCATCGTTCATCGACGGCGTCCTCCGACAACAGGGCCAACAACTCGCTCTCGCTCAGTTCGCCGAGCGACTGCTCGATGTCGGCGACGTCGCTCTCGGCGAAGGATTCGATCTGCGCCGACAGCACCAGCCCGGCAAGGAAGGACAAGGTCGGCTGCTCGAACAGGGTGCGCAGCGGGATCTCGACTTCGAAGCGCTCACGCACCCGGATCGCCAGCTGCATGATCAGTAGCGAATGGCCACCGAGCTCGAAGAAGTGGTCGTGACGCCCCACCCGCTCGATCCCGAGCAGGTCCTGCCAGATCTCGGCCAGGGTCTGCTCGACTTCGCCGAGCGGCGCTTCGTATTCGCGGCTGGCCAGCGCGGACTGGTCCGGCGACGGCAAGGCCTTACGATCGAGCTTTCCGTTCGGGTTCAAGGGCAGTGCGTCGAGCACGACGAAGGCGCTGGGGATCATGTACTCGGCCAGATCGCGCGCCAGCGCTTCGCGCAGGTTGGTCGCCGAAATCTCGACGCCCTGCTCCGCCACCACGTACGCAACCAAGCGCTTGTCGCCGCTGTCGTCCTCGCGTGCGATCACCACCGCTTCGCGCACGCCGTCGCAAGCGGTCAGGCGCGCTTCGATTTCGCCCAGCTCGATGCGGAAACCACGGATCTTGACCTGGAAATCGTTGCGGCCCAGGTATTCGATGCTGCCGTCGGCGCGCCAGCGGCCGAGGTCGCCGGTCTTATACATGCGCGCATCGGCTTCTGCCGAGAACGGATCGCGCAGGAAACGCTCGGCGGTCAGCTCCGGGCGGTCCAGGTAACCGCGCGCGACCTGCACGCCGCCGAGGAACAATTCGCCGGGCACGCCGACCGGCACCGGTTCGCCGCGGCTGTCGAGCAAGTACACCGGCGTATTCGCAATCGGTCGACCGATATTCGGCCCACCGACCGCGTCGCGGATACTGCCGATGGTGGCGTCGACCGTGCACTCGGTCGGGCCGTACATATTGTGGAAGTGGATGCTCGGCGAAGCCTGCAGCTTGTCCCACATCGCCCGGCCGATCGGCTCGCCGCCGAGCAGCACGCTGGTCGGCTGATGGCCCGGCTTGCCGATCAGGCCGGCCGCCAGCAACACCTCCAGTTGCGAGGGCGTGCTGTCGAAAGCGTCGATGCGGTAACGGTCGATGAACTCCAGCATCGCCGGGCCGTTGGCGCGGATCGACTGCGGGATCAGCACCAGGGCGTGGCCCGACAGCAGCTGCAGGATGCCCTTCAGCGACATGTCGAACGAGAACGCGGCGTTCAAGGCCACGCGCGACGGCTTCGTCAGTTCGCGATGGGTGGTCTCGCCCATCACCCGCCAGAAGTTCACCGCCGAGCGGTGCTCGACCATCACGCCCTTGGGCTGGCCGGTCGAACCGGAGGTGTAGATCACGTAGGCCAGGTTGCGCGGTGTCAGGCCTTCGACGCTCGGATTGCTTTCGCTAAAGCTCGCCAGGGATTCGTCGTCGAGCACCACCAGCGGCAGCGGCGACGATTCCAGCATCGGCATCGCCGCGCGTAAGGCCGACTGGGTCAGCAAAGCGATCGGACGGCTGTCCTCCAGCATGTAGGCCAAGCGCTCGATCGGATAACTCGGGTCCAGCGGCACGTAAGCGGCGCCGGCCTTGAGCACGCCGAGCACGCCGACGATCATCGCCACGCTGCGCTCGGCGCAGATCGCCACCCGGTCGTCGGGTTTGACGCCGAGCGCGATCAAGCGATGCGCAACCTGGTTGGCGCGGCGGTTTAGTTCGGCGTAGCTCAGGACTTCGTCTTCGACCAACAGCGCTTCGGCATCCGGCGTGGAAACCGCCTGCGCCTCGAACAGCGCATGAATCGTGCGGTCGTGCATCGCATCCGCGCGCAGATCATTGAACTCGCCCAGCACCTGCTCGCGTTCCGACACCGGCAGGATCGGCAACGCCTGCAACGGCGTGTCGCCGCCGGCTTCGAGCGCGCCGATCAAGGACTCCATCGCGGTCTGCATGTAGCGGACCACGCGCGGGCCGTCGATGCCCGGCACCGACAGCGCGGTCAGGCCGAAGCCCTGGCCGAGGTCCTCGACCGACATGGTCAGCGGGTAATTGTTGCGGGTGTCGTCCTTGAGCACGTACACGCCGTCCCAGGCCTCGGCCATGGCCTGTTCCTCGGCGGCGTTGCCGGGCTCGTGGCTGTGGCGATAGTTGAGCAAGGCGGTGAACAGCGGCAACGGCGGCGCGATCGCGCTGCACCGCTGGGCCAGGGCCAGCGAGGCCTGCTCGTGGGCCAGCAGTTCGCTGAGCCGGCGGTGGGTGTCGCGCACCGCCTCGGCCACGGCTTCGCCGCCGACCGGGATGCGGATCGGCAAGGTATTGAGGAACATGCCGACCACCTGGTCCGCGCCTTCCGAACCTTGCAAGCGGCCCGACAGCACCGTGCCGAACACCACTTCGTCGCGGCCGCTGCAGCGCGCCAGCACTTGCGCCCAGGCGACGTGGAACAGCACCGCCGGGGTCACGCCGCGCTCGCGCGCGAGCTCGCGGATGCGCCGCGCCAACGCGTCGTCGAACACGATCCGGGCTTCGCGCGCCTGCTCGCCGCTGCTCTGCACGTCGAGCACGCCGAACGGCGCGGTCGGTTCGTCGACATGGCCGAGCTGCTCGCGGAACCAGGCCTCGTGTTCGGCCTCGGGCACGGCGCGGGTGGCGGCGATGAAATTGCGGTACGGCAGGCTCGCCGGCAGTGCCTCGCCGCGACCCTGCAGCAAGGCCAGGATCTCCGACAGGATCAGCGCCATGGCGACGTGGTCGCCGCTGACGTGGTGGCGCAACAAGGCCAGCAGCCATTCGCCGCTGTCCGGGTCCTGGGCGCGGAACGCGGCCAAGATCGGCGCGCGCTGCAGGTCCAGGCGCATGCGGCGCGGGTCGGTGTGGGCAAGCAACTGCGGCAAGGCCGGCGAATCGGCCGACAGCTCGGCCTCGTGCAGAGGCAACGGCGCCTGCCGGTACACCACCTGCACCGGCTGCGGCAGGCCCTGCCAGATCACCGCGCTGCGCAGAATGTCGTGGCGGTCGATGACTTGCTGCAGGGCCGCCAGGAACGCGTCCATGCGCTCGCGGCCGTCGAAACCGAGCACGGTGCGCAGCAGATAGGTATCGCCGCCGCTGTCGTTCTCGAGCATGTGGTGGAACAGGATGCCTTCCTGCAACGGCGCCAGCGGGTAGATGTCCTGGACGTTGCCGGCGCCGTCGGGCACGGTGGCGACGATGGCGTCGATCTCGGCCTGGCTCAGCGTCACCAGCGGCAGCAGCTCGGGAGTGATCGCGGTGGTGCCGGCGACGATCAGGTTCGGCGCGACCTCCGTTGCCGGCGCTTCGGCTTCGCCGGCGATCTTGCCGGCCAGCACGCTCAGTACCGGAGTGGTGAACACGGTGCGCACGTCGACGTTGAGGCCGCACTGGCGCAGTCGTTCGATCAGGCTGATGACCAGCAGCGAATGCCCGCCCAGTTCGAAGAAGTGGTCGTGGCGGCCGACCCGCTCGATCCCGAGCAGGTCCTGCCAGACCCCGGCGATGGCCTGTTCGGTCTCGCCTTGCGGCGCTTCGTATTCGCGGCTCGCCAGCGCGGACTGATCCGGAGACGGCAAAGCCTTGCGATCCAGCTTGCCGTTCGGGGTCAACGGCAACGACTCCAAAGCGACGAATGCGCTCGGGATCATGTACTCCGCCAGGTCGCGCGCCAGCGCTTCGCGCAGGTTCGTCACCGAGATCTCGGCGCCCTGCTCCGCCACCACGTACGCAACCAAGCGCTTGTCACCGCTGTCTTCCTCACGTGCGATCACCACCGCTTCGCGCACCCCGTCGCAGACGGCCAGGCGCGCTTCGATCTCGCCGAGTTCGATGCGGAAGCCGCGGATCTTGACCTGGAAGTCGTTGCGGCCCAGGTATTCGATGGTGCCGTCGGCGCGCCAGCGGCCGAGGTCGCCGGTCTTGTACATGCGCGCATCGGCTTCTGTCGAGAACGGATCGCGCAGAAAACGCTCGGCGGTCAGTTCCGGGCGGTCCAGATAGCCGCGCGCGACCTGCACGCCGCCCAGGAACAACTCGCCCGGCACGCCGACCGGCACCGGTTCGCTGCGGCTGTCGAGCAAGTACACCGGCGTGTTGGCGATCGGGCGGCCGATGTTCGGGCCGCCGACCGCATCGCGGATACTGCCGATGGTGGCGTCGACCGTGCACTCGGTCGGGCCGTACATATTATGGAAGTGGATGCTCGGCGACGCTTTGAGCTTGTCCCACATCGCCTTGCCGATCGGCTCGCCGCCGAGCAGCACGCTGGTCGGCTGATGGCCCGGCTTGCCGATCAGGCCGGCCGCCAGCAACACCTCCAACTGCGAGGGCGTGCTGTCGAAGGCGTCGATGCGGTAGCGGTCGATGAAGTCCAGCATCGCCGGGCCGTTGGCGCGGATCGACTGCGGGATCAGCACCAGGGCGTGGCCCGACAGCAGCTGCAGGATGCCCTTCAAGGACATGTCGAACGAGAACGCGGCATTGAGCGCGACACGCGACGGCTTGGTCAGTTCGCGATGAGTGGTCTCGCCCATGACCCGCCAGAAGTTCACCGCCGAGCGGTGCTCGACCATCACGCCCTTGGGCTGGCCGGTCGAACCGGAGGTGTAGATCACATAGGCCAGGTTGCGCGGTGTCAGGCCTTCGACGCTAGGATTGCTTTCGCTATAGCTCGCCAGCGACTCGTCGTCGAGCACCACCAGCGGCAGCGGCGACGATTCCAGCATCGGCATCGCCGCGCGCAGCGCCGACTGGGTCAGCAAAGCGATCGGGCGGCTGTCCTCCAGCATGTAGGCCAGGCGCTCGCTCGGATAGCTCGGGTCCAACGGCACGTACGCCGCCCCAGCCTTGAGCACGCCCAGCAGGCCCACGATCATCGCCACGCTGCGCTCGGTGCAGATCGCCACCCGATCGTCGGGCTTGACGCCGAGCGCGATCAAGCGGTGCGCAACCCGGTTGGCGCGGCGGTTCAGTTCGGCGTAGCTCAGCACCTCGTCTTCGACCAACAGCGCCTCGGCATCCGGCGTGGAAGCCGCCTGCGCCTCGAACTGCGCATGAATCGTGCGGTCGTGCAGCGCATCGGCGCACAGATCGTTGAACCCGCGCAGCACCTGTTCGCGCTCGGTCGCGCTCAACAAGCTCAGCTCGCCGACCTTGCGCGCATCGCCGCCGACCATGCCCTGCAGCAGCGCGATCCATTGCCGCACCATGCGCTCGGCGGTGGCGCGGTCGAACAGGTCGCTGGAGTATTCCAGCTCGCCGCTGAGGTCGTCGCCGGCATCGCCAAGCAGCAGGCGCAGGTCGAAATGCGCCTTGGCGTTGGTCGCCGGCACCGCGCTCAGTTCCAGACCGGGCAGCGCCAGGCTGCCGCTGTCGGGGGTGTTGTCGAGGGTCAGCATCACCTGGAACAAGGGGCTGTGGCCGAGGCTGCGCTCCGGCGCCAGCGCCTCGACCACTTGCTCGAACGGCAGTTCCTGATGGGCATAGGCGCCGAGCGTGGTGGTCTTGACCTGCGCCAATAGTTGGCTGACGGTCGGGTCGTCGCGCAGGTCGACGCGCAGTGCCAGGGTGTTGATGAACAGACCGATCAAGGGTTCGAGTTCGGTGCGGGCGCGATTGGCCACCGGCGTGCCGATCACCACCTCGTCCTGACCGCTCAAGCGCGACATCAGCGCCGACCAACCGGCCAGCAGGGTCATGAACACGGTGGTGCCGTGACGCTGCGATAACGCGCGCAGTGCAGCGGTCAGCGCCGCCGGCAAGGCGACCGGGATGCGGTCGCCGGCATAGCTCTGCAGCGGCGGGCGCGGACGGTCGCCGGGCAGTTCCAGCAGGGTCGGTGCGCCGCCGAGATGCGCCCGCCAGAAGTCGATGTGTTTCTGCAAGGCCTCGCCCTGCAGCCACTGGCGCTGCCACACCGCGTAATCGGCGTACTGCACCGGCAGCGCCGGCAAGGGGTCGGCGCGGCCCTGAGTGAAAGCGGTGTAGAGCGCGCTGACTTCGCGCACCAGCACGCCCATCGACCAGCCGTCGGAAATGATGTGGTGCTGGGTCACCAGCAGCACGTGCTCGTCGTCGCCGACGCGCAGCAGGCGGCCGCGGATCAGCGGGCCGGCGGCGAGATCGAACGCGGCCAAGGCCTCGTCGCGGCCGATCCGGGTGGCCTCGGCTTCGCGCTCGGCCGGCGCCAATGCGCGCAGGTCGTGATCGACCAGGACGAAACCGATCTGTTCCGGTGCGATCTCCTGCCGCGCCGAACCGTCGACGCCGACGAAGCGGGTGCGCAGGTTTTCGTGGCGGGCGACGATGCGGTCGAGCGCCGACTGCAAGGCCAGGCGATCGAGCCGGCCCTTCAGGCGCAACGCCGCCGGCACGTGATAGGCCTCGCCGGCCGCCTGGTCGAGCCGGTCGAGGAACCACATGCGCTGCTGCGCCCACGACAACGGCAGTTCGCCGTCGCGATCGGCGCGCGCGATCGGCCGCGCGCCGTCGGGCTGCGCGGCCGGGGTCGCCGACTTGTTGAGCCGGCGCCGCAGCAGTTCCAGTTTCAGCAGCTCGATGTCCGCCGACGATTCCTTAGACATCCCGCATCTCCATCGCTAGTTGTTCCATGGTGTGTCGTCCCCTTGCCGCCGCGCGGTCGCGGCGGCTCACGGGTTTTCCTCTTCGAGCAGGGCGCGCAGTTCTTCTTCCGAGAGCTGATCGATGTCGGCGGCCATGCGTTCGACGTCCTCGTCGGCGTAGCGGCCGACGCTGGCGACCAGCACCACCCGTGCCAGCAGTGCGACCTCGGGCGACTTGAACAACTCGGCCACCGGCACGTCGACGGCGAAGGCTTCGCGCACGCGGGCCATCACCTGCACCGCCAACAGCGAATGCCCGCCGACCTCGAAGAAATGGTCGTGGCGGCCGACCTGCTCCAGGCCGAGCAGTTCCTGCCAGATCGTGGCGATGGTCTCCTCGACCTCGCCCTGCGGCGGCTCGTAGTTGCGCGCGGTCACCGCGATGCGGTCCGGCGCCGGCAGGGCCTGGCGGTCGAGCTTGCCGTTGGCGGTCAGCGGCCAACGGTCGATCAGCATGAACGCGCTCGGCACCATGTACTCGGGCACCTGCGCCGCCAGCACTTCGCGCAGGCGGCCCGGCAAGGTGCTGCGCCACTTGGCTTCGAGCGGGTCGTGAGCGAAACCGGCTTCGTCCTTGCGCAGCTGCTGCGCCGCAATCTGGCTACGCCAATCGAAATGCAGCGCCTGGCCGTTGCGGCCGATCAAGGCGTGGTACTCGCCGCCCTGCGCGTTCGGCGCCCAGCTCAGGTCGAGGCTGTAGCCACGCTCGCGGCAGAAGTCCTCAAGGTCGGCGCACAGCGCGCCATGGCCGGCGTCGATCGCGGCCTGGGCCTTGATCGCAGCGACCGAGGCGCCGCCCTCGCCCGCGCCGAGACGCTGCCAGGCGCGCTGATACGGAGTGGCCCAGGGATGCGCGATCGCACGCAAACCGAGCACCGCCTCGCCGCTGGCATCGATACGCTGCTGCAGGCGCTGCGCATCGAAGCCCTCGTCGCCCCATTCCTGCCAGTCGACCGCGAACACCTCGTCGCGCTCGCCGTCGATAGTCAGCACCACGTCGTAGCGATACGCCGACATTTCGTTTTCGTGGCGGGCCAACTTGGGCAGCACGCGCACCGCGCTGATGCGCGGGTAACGCTCGCGCAGGGCGTGGAACCAGACCGGGTCGATCAGCAGCTCGATGTCGCCGCGCATCTTCTGCGCGGCGCGGTCGCCCAGTTGCGTCGCCGACAGGCTGTCGGGCGACTGGAACGCTTGCACCGACAGATGGAACGACGGCATGAGGCCGTGATGGCGCACATCGCCGATCATCAGCTTGCCGCCGGCGGCGGTGACGCCGATCGACGAGGCGATGACCTGTTCCAGGTAGGCCAGGTTCGGGAAGTACTGCACCACCGAGTTGATAACCACCGTGTCGAACTCGCCGTGGATCGCCGAGAAATCGGTGGCCTCGCCCTGGAACACGTCGGCCTTGCCGCTCAGCTCCGGGGTGATCCCGACCAGGTGGTTGACCTTGGCCACGGTCTTGACCGACAAGTCCGTGCCGACATAGCGCTCGCAGCGCGGCGCGATGTTGCACAGGATCATGCCGGTGCCGACGCCGATCTCGAGCACCCGCCGCGGCTGCAGCGCCTCGATCCGCACCAGGG
>Ga0307406_10001905_pt1 | contig 11372 bp, 11 predicted proteins | sample 322Cmetagenome_3_FD_203706 | JGI IMG/M metagenome (GOLD analysis project Ga0307406, IMG submission 203706) | Maize rhizosphere microbial communities from greenhouse at UC Davis, California, United States - 322HYB-C-2 | ecosystem: Host-associated > Plants > Roots > Rhizosphere > Soil | place... | reverse complement strand
CGGATCTGCTTGCCATCGTAGGAGAGGATCACGTCGTTTTCCTTCAGCCCGGCCTTCTCGGCCGGCGAATCGGGTCCCACGGTCACCACCACCCCGCCTTCCAGCATCCGCACGCCGAGATAGCCGCGCACCGGACGACCGCGCTCGAGGATCGAATGCAGGGTGTCCTTCACGTCATTGGACGGAATGGAGAAGCCGACGCCCTGGAAGCCAGGCTTGTCGCGGTCCGGCGTGAAGATCGCTGAGTTGATGCCGATGATCTCGCCCTGCAGGTTTACCAGCGGGCCGCCGGAGTTGCCGGGATTGATTGCCGCATCGGTCTGGAAGAGGTCCTTCTGCGTGTCTGAGAGCGAGCGCTCGACGGCGGAAATGATGCCGCGGGTGATCGTCTCGCCGAGACCGAAGGGATTGCCGATCGCGAAGACATTCTGCCCCGGCCGCACCTGCGTGGAGTCGCCGAATTTCAGCGGCTGGAAGGTCGTCTTATCGTCCCCCTCGATCTTGATCACGGCGATATCGAGCAGCCGGTCCTCACCGATCAAGGTCGCGGGAAACGATTTCCCCGGTTGGCCGTTCACCATCGGCAGGGTCACTTGGATTTTCTCCTGGCCGTCGATGACGTGGTAGTTCGTCACGACGTGGCCCTCGTGGCTGACAATCACGCCGGATCCCTGGCCCTGGATCGGCACGGCCTGGTAACGCATGCGTCCATAGCCATCGAACAGGCGGCGCTCACGCGTGCCCGTGGTATCGATACTCACGACCGACGGAACCACGGCCCCGGTAAGCTTGATGTACTCCGCGTCGAGACGGGCGAGCAATCCCACCTCCCCCAGCTCCAGCGGAGCGCGGTCGGAAAGGGTATAGTGCTCGGGGCGGAATTCCGGGCTCTCATCCGCCTTGTGGCCGGCCCACAGCCGGGCGAAGCCGTGCGGGCCATTGCGAATGAGATACACGGCACCGAATGCGACCGCGAACACGGCCGCCAATGCCAGTAGGCGGCGGATGCCTTGCTGCATGGGATGTAAGGGGGTGAGGGTGTGGGAGATACAGGACGCGGAAGGACTCCCAAAGCAAGGAAATCCCACCGCCGCGGCCCCTGGTTAGATGGGAGTCGGATCAATTGCCGTCCGCGGGGGCCTTCGGCAGCGGGTAGTCCGCTTCATCGCCGGCCGCGGTGGTCAGTTCGCGGATGGCCTTCACGTAGGCTTCCCGGGCGGTCTTGGCAGCCAGCGTTTTCTTCGGCGTCACGTTCCCATAGAGGTCCTCATCCTTGGCAAGCGTCCGCGACAGGGTTCGGAGGCTATCGGTGACCTCCATCGCGGACTTGTGGAGATCGCGGTCGCGGATGTCGATGTACCCGGAAAGGGAATCCAGCATCGTGCGGCTCGTGTCGTGGGCCTTTTCGAGGCCGAACTCCGACCCGTCGTCACCGTAGCTTACCTTGACGGTCATCAGCACCGCCGCCGGCTCCAAGGCATTGCGGATCTCACGCGCCAGAATTGGCCGGGCCAAAAAGCGCGCGCGGTTGCCGGAGCCCTGCAGGGCGAGCATCCGGGCCGAAGCGTGCTTCGGGAAAGCGTCGGTCAGCTCCTTCAGCCGCTGCTGGGTCGCCGGATGAGCGACGAAAGTCCCGAGGGTCTTCCCCTCGCCCACCTTGCGGATCTCGCTGAAGCGCTTCATTGCTTCGCCGCCCGCCCCCTCCGGAGTGGAGGCAGCCAGGTCGCACAGCTCGCCCACGGTGCTGGCCAGCAGGACCTCACGCTTCATGAAAAACGCCGCATCATCCATGGTCAGCAGCGCTGGCAGGTAATCGGCTGCTTGCTCGGGGAGAATGAGACGTCCACCGCCCGGCATCGCCGAGAGCGCCCGCAGCGATTTCCAGAACTTCGGCGGAAGCTCCAGCTTTCCACCCTCCCCCACCTGCGACAGCGTGATGGCGGTCGGCACCTTTCCGGTCAGCGCGCCTTCCAGCAGCAGGGCCGTGGTGCCCGTCACCGCCCCGCCATTTCGCGGCAGCGAGTAGGCCGTCTTGCCAAATCCCAAGGTCACCTTGAGCCCGGCGGGCAGGGTTCCGTGGCGTGCCTCCATGGCGGTCTCAAGTGCGTGGAATGGCTTGGCCAAGCGCTCCGAAACACCCTCGCCGGGCATCACCACCACCGTCTTGCCCTCGCCTGAAACCTCACCGTGAAAGGTCACCTTCACCGGCTGCAGGGATTCCGCCCCGGTCTCCGTGTTCTGCACCCACAGCGGCATCGCCAGCTCCAGATCCGCCAGGGCCAGCGACTGGGGGGTGACTTGGGGGTTGTCGCCCGGGTCTTCCGAAGGATCCGGCTTCACCGGCTTGGTCGCCTTTTTCGTTTCGAAGGCGTCCTTGGCTGCGACCCAGTCTTTCCACGCTCCTTGCTCGGTAGCGTGCTCTTGCGCCTTCGGATGCCGTGGATCGGCGATCGCCAGGACGTCGCCGAGACAGGCAGCCAAGGCATGCCCGTCGGCGCCTGCTTCCGGCATCTCCAGCCAAGAGAGCGTCTGCCATGCGCGATTGCGTGCCCTCTCGATCTCCTTCTCGTCAGGGGCGTCCGGCTTTTCGCCCTTTTCCGCCGCGGCGATCAAATCCCGCGCCTGCCGGTTTGCCGGATCCAATGCCAATGCCAGCGCCGCCATCTGCGCCACGGCCCGGCGCTCCGCTGGCGCCTCGCCCTTTTCCGCTGCCGCCAACACCGTCACCTGCCGCGAGAGCGACGTCATGGTGTCCACGTCTACCGGCAGCTTGTCCCGGCGAAATGGCACCGGCCCTTCCGCGGGCGGCACGAACGCTCCCATCCCCGGCACCAACAGGGCACCCCACATCAAAAACCCGCGCGAGAAGCATCGCATGGCACTCATTCTAATCGCCCCATACGGGGGGCCGCGAGGGAGAATTGCGCGCGGAAGAGCCGCGAGTGACCAATCACCAGTCCTCCAATCACCAATCGAAGTGCTTTGAAGAACGATGGCCTCGCGGCAAAGGAGGGCCCGCAAAAGGTGGCAGCCTCCCCTCTTCAGGCACTCTGATTGGTGATTGGAAGATTGGTGATTGGTGATTTTTTCTCCCCCATGCCCTTGCCCGCCGAACTCCGTCACACCACCCGCGAGGAAGTCATGTTCTTCGACACCGACATCGGCGGCGTGGTCCACAATCTCGCCTACCTGCGGATGATCGAAACCTGCCGCACCAAGCTGGCCGGACTCATGGGCATGGACCTCCGCGGCATGGCGGATAGCAAGCTCTACCCCGTCGTCGTCCGCACCGAGATCGACTACAAACGCCCCGCCACGCTCGGCGATGCCCTGCTGATCCACGGCCGCCTCGATGAACTCCAGCGCGCTCGCTTCTGGTGCGCCTTCGAAGTCCGCCGCGAAAGCGACGACGCGCTCCTCATCACCTGCCGCCAATGCCTCGCGCTCGTCCAGATGCCAGAGGGCAGGCCGGTGCGGCTGCCGGCGGAATGGGGGTGAAGATCGAACACTGAACCTCGAACACTGAACCTCGAACACTGAACCTCGAACACTGAACCTCGAACTCCGAACTTTGAACACCGAATGAAAAGGCCAGTTCGCAGCAGCATTTTTCCGGCTGTTCCATTCAGAGTTCAAAGTTCAGCCTTCAGAGTTCGAAGTTCGTTCGCATGCCTCCCCGCCCTCTCCACCGCCTGAAATCCTTCTGGCTCGGCCTCCTCATCCTCGCCTTCCTCGGCTGGGCCTGGGTGGCATCCATGAGACATGTCGATGTCCTCTATTGGAACTCGGCAGTCGGACGCTCCGCACCCTCACCTGGGTCCCTGAACCCTCACGATATCGTGTATCGGAACTTCGGGAGCTTCGTTCTCACCGCAGGCCAAACCTTGGGATGGGTGGAAGTCAAATGGGACACTTCCCGGCCTTCCCCCCTCGCCAGTCATTGGTCTCACCAAATCATCACGCTCACGCCCAAGGAGACCTGGTTCGCCCAAGCGTTACGCGTGAAACGCTTTCCTGGCCGGACTGAGGTCTTCATTGCCCACTGGCTCATCATTCTCCTTTTTACCGTCTCTTGGGCCGCTTTCCTCGTCTGGCACTACCGGCGGATAAAACGCCTCGCCGCCGTGGCACCGCTCGCAAAGGATTGACCCGTCGTGCGCCCGCTTCACCGCTGGAAATCCTTCTGGCTCGGCATCCTCGTGCTGGCCCTCCTCGGCGGCGGGTGGGTCCGCTCCATGAGCTACACCGATGGCTTCTTCTGGTTTCCCCAGCACTTCATTCTGACCGCTTACCAAAGCGCCGGGCAGATCGGTTTCGCGTGGGACTACTCCCGTCCGCCCAACCCGGTCTCGATGTTCGAATGGATCAATGAGCCGATCTCTCCCGCTGGCGAACCGCGGTTTCCCAAGCCGGTGGTTCCGGAAGTCTACGACCGGCAGTTCCAGTTCGGCATCGCGCACTGGCTTCTGATGCTGGTCTTCCTCATCGCGTGGGCTGGATTCCTAATCTGGCGCATCCGCCGTGGACCGGACTACCGACGAGCCGAATAATGGGACCCGTGGGCGAATCGTCGAATTGCCAATCATGTTGGCGATAATGCAAAGATGCCTTACGTCTGGTTGGAGACGTTCCTTCCGGTTGCGGAAGCTCGGATGAGGCGGGCTTTGCGGCGCTGCCACCCGGCCAAGGTTCCGAGCCACAGGGGAAGATAGACCAAGATCAGGAACCAGTAGGCGATCGCTACGGTGGTGAAGCGGCCACCCCCAAAGGAAGCGGAGAGGTTCACCTCCGAATGCTTGAAGGCCGGAGGAAAGAGATGGATGTGGTCGGGGGCTCTGGTCCCCTTCCGACCCGCAATGGTGAATGCGGCGGGGCCTGCGGGTGCGGATCGCCAGGCGATTCTTAAAGCGCCGGCCTGATTGCCGATGGCCAGGCGCGAGTTCCCAACCTTCGCCGTCAGAGAGAGAGCCCCCCTCCAATCGGCCCATCCCCATAAGAGGAAGAGCAGGACAAGCAGGCCGAACCAGAACAGCCGTGAGCGATACCACGGGCCGATCATGAGTGTGGGGCGGAGGAGATTTTCATGAGGCGGACCTTGCGGTGCTGCCAAAGGGCCATCCCTCCCATCCAAGTAGCGAGGTAGCAGAGGATGAGGAGCCAGTGAGGGAGAAGGACCGTCCAAGAAGTGGCTCCCGAGGGAGATGGGGAACGCCAGAAGCCCGGCCGGAGGCCGGGTCCGGGGTACCTGTCCGGCAACGCGAGAAGAGCCTTCCGACTGAAGGACCACGGCGGTACGGCAGACCGCGAGAACATGGGGTACTCCATTGGCTCGAACATTCGAGTGCCGACCGAAAAGCCTACGGCGTCATTCTTGCTCAGTTGGCTCACCCGGCTGATTGCCATCCCCCCACCCCAATGGAAGAGGCCCGTTTCGGATGCCAGTCCGGCCCTCCTGAGCAAGGAGGCATAATGATTCGAATCCGCCCATGCCCAGATCAGCAAGAGCAGCCCGGGAAGACCGAGCCGGAACAGAATCGAGCGATACCAAGGCCGGATCATGGGGTGGGGCGGCGGAATCTTTTCTCTGCAGCCCGACTCGGCCAAGCTTTTCTCTCCAATGCCGCGCCCGCCAGAGGGCGGGAAAGGCAGGCACGACGAGCAAGGTGGGAACTCTCACTCCCAAGCAGGTCTGGGCGCGAGGAGGTCAGCCATCCTTCCCCATCATGCGTCGCCCTCGGTCGCCTTGGCAACATTCCGGCGGCCGCCCTTTTCCATCCAGACGGCGAGGATGGCGACGTCGGCCGGGGTAATGCCCGAGATGCGGGAGGCTTGGCCGAGGGTCGCGGGACGGATGCGGGTGAAATTGACCTGCGCCTCCTTCTTCAGCCCGCGGATCTGGGTGTAGTCGAGGTCGGCGGGGATGCGCTTGTCCTCGTGGCGGGCCATGCGCTCGACCTGCACCTGTTGGCGCTGGAGGTGGCCCTCGTACTTCAGCTCGGTCTCGATCAACGGCCAAAGTTCCACGTGGAACTCTCCGCGGAGGTCTTCTGGGAGAAGTTCGGCGTTATTCTCGACCCGGCGGAACCAGTGGTCGAGCTTCACGCCCTCGTGGACGGCCTGCCGGGCCCAGCGCAGGGCGCGCTGCAGCTCTTCCTGCTTGTGGCGGATGCGATCGACCCGTTCCCCATGGGCGAGGCCGAGATCGGCGGCCAGCGGGGTGAGGCGGAGGTCGGCATTGTCTTGGCGGAGGAGCAGGCGGAACTCCGCCCGGCTGGTGAACATGCGGTAGGGCTCGGTGCAGCCCTTGGTCACGAGGTCATCGACCATGACGCCGAGGTAGGCTTGATCGCGACGGAGAATCAGGTCCGGCTTGCCGGCCACCTTGAGGGCGGCATTGGCTCCAGCGATGAGTCCTTGGCCGGCCGCCTCCTCATAGCCGGAGGTGCCATTGATCTGGCCGGCGAAGTAGAGGCCGGAGACCAGCTTGGTCTCCAGCGTGGGGCGAAGCTGGGTCGGCGGGCAGTAGTCGTATTCGACCGCGTAGCCGGGGCGGAGAATCTCACACTTCTCCAGCCCGGGGATAGTGCGGAGGAAGTTCAGCTGCACCTCGTAGGGCAGCGAGGTGGAGACACCGTTGACGTAATATTCGTGGGTATGGCGGCCCTCAGGCTCAAGGAAGACCTGATGGCGGTCCTTCTCTGCAAAGCGGACGACCTTGTCCTCGATGGAGGGGCAGTAGCGCGGGCCGACGCCCTCGATCACGCCGCAATACATGGGGGATTGGTCAAGATTCCCCCGGATGATGTCGTGGGTGACGGCGTTGGTGTAGGTCACCCAGCAGGGCATTTGTTCCACGTGGAACGAGCTGTCCGCCCAAGGATTCAGGGTAAAGAGGTCATCGCGCTCCCGATAGAGGGTGTCGGCGAGGTAAGAGAACAGCGGTGGTGGGGTATCGCCATACTGAGGCTCGCACCTGTCGAAATCGAGGGAGCGGGCGTTCAGGCGGCAGGGCGTGCCGGTCTTGAAACGTTCCACGTGGAACCCTAGGCGCTTGAGAGAGTCGGAAACGGTGGAGGTCGCGTCACCCATGCGGCCGCCCTTCTCGTTCCTCAGCCCCACGTGCATGAGTCCTCGCATGAAGGTCCCGGCGGAGAGAACCACCGACGACGCTTGGATCTCCATGCCAAGGGAGGTGGTGATCCCCGTGACTTGGTCGTTCTCCACGAGGATGTCAGCGACGTTCCCCTGGTGGAGCTCGACGCCGGGCGCGGACTCCAGCACCCACTTCATCCGGAACTGGTAGGCCTTCTTGTCGCACTGGGCGCGAGGGGCGCGGACCGAGGGCCCCTTGGAGGCATTCAGCATCCGGAATTGGATGCCGGTGGCATCGGTGTTCAATCCCATGGCCCCGCCCAAGGCATCGATCTCCCGGACCATGTGGCCCTTTGCCAGCCCGCCGATGGCCGGGTTGCAGGACATCTGCCCGATGGTGTCGAGGTTCTGCGTGAGCACGGCGACCTGCGCGCCCAGCCGGGCGGCAGCGAGGGCGGCTTCTACACCGGCATGGCCGGCACCGATGACGAGAACGTCGTAGCGCTTGGGATAGCGAAACATGTGAGGGCGGGAATCCTACGCGGCTCCTCACGCGAGAACAAGGGTGGTGACCCGCACCCCGTCGGGAATCCACTAGACGAAGGATCTAGCGGAAAAATGTTCCACGTGGAACGACTAACCGAGGGACATGCGTTTTCCCCAGAGCCGGGCTCGTCAACTCCGAACGCTCACGAAACGGGCCGGTCTAGGATACCTGCCGACGCTCGTGGCAAGAGGTCGGACAGACGAAACACCAGCCTCTCCGTCCGGTTCGCCAGGCAGATCAGGGGATCACCAAACTCCGCCAGCACCTGTCGGCACGCTCCGCAGGGGGAGATGGGCACTTCGGTATCCGCCACCACGGCGACCGCCTCGATCGTCCGCAACCCGGCCGCGATAGCGGTGCCGACCGCGACCCGCTCGGCGCAGTTGGTCAGGCCGAACGACAGGTTCTCGACATTGCACCCGGTGATGACCCGCCCCTCCACCCGTAAGGCGGCTCCCACGTGGAACTTCGAGTAGGGGGCATAGGCCTGCTCGCGGACCTGCCAAGCGGCTTCAATGAGGGGTTCCCAGTCCATATGCGGGTAGGAGAAACCGCCAGCCGGAGGGAGGCAAGCCCGCGCATTTTCGGCTCGCCCGAGCCCCTCGGATCAGGCAGGGAAAAGGCATGCAACGTCCTTGGATTCCAGCCCTCGTGCTGCTGGCCCTCTTGATCGCCTTCCGCTGCTTGGGAGCCGCCTTTTCGCACGAGATGCCGAACTTCCAGCCGCTGCCGGCGCTGTTCTTGTGCAGCATCGTTTTCCTCCGTGGCACGAAAGCCTGGGCCCTGCCGGTCGCCGCTTGGCTGATCAGCAATCCTCTCGCGAGCATGCTCCAGGGCTACCCGCCCTTCGCCCATGGCGGTGTGACGATGGCCTTCCTTGCACTGTTGCTGACCGGCGTGCTGGCCCTGCCCCTGCGCAAGTCTCCCTCTCCTACCCTCGTGCTCGGCGGCGGATTGGTGGCCGCCCTGCTCTTCCACCTCGTGACGAACACCGCCGTGTGGCTCGCCGACCCCGGCTACGCCAAGTCCGGCGAGGGTCTCTGGCAGGCGCTCTGGAGTGGTCGTCCAATCGATCCGATGCCGACGTGGATCTTCCTCCGCAATCTGCTCGTGGCGAACGGCGTCTTCACGGCGCTGTTCCTGCTTGCCCGCCGCTCGTGGACCTCTGCCGGTGAGCTGACTTCCCCCGTCGCGCAGACCCGATAAGTTCTTGCTCCGAACCTGTTTCCGCCCCTATCTCCGCCCCGCCCATGTCCTCAGCTACCGCCGACACTCCTCGTCTCGATTTCGCCGGCTCGCCCATCAACAAGGCGCTGACCGCCGAGCAAAAGATCGAACTCTTCCGCAAGATGGTTCGCATCCGCCGCTTCGAGCAGATCGCCCTGAAGTATTACAATGCGGGCCGCATTGGTGGCTTCCTCCATCTCTACATCGGCCAGGAGTCCGTGGCTGTCGGCACTCTCTCGCTCTGCGGTGAGAACGACCACAACATCACCGCCTACCGCTGCCACGGCCACGCAATCATGTCCGGCATGGAGATGAATCCGCTGATGGCCGAGCTTTTCGGCAAGGCCACCGGATGCTCGAAGGGCAAGGGCGGCTCGATGCACTTCTTCGCTCCCGACAAGAACTTCTGGGGTGGCCACGGCATTGTCGGCGGCCAGACCCCGCTCGGCCTCGGCCTTGCCTACGGTCTCAAGTATCTCGGCCGGGAAGGTGCAGCCCTCTGCTACCTCGGCGACGGTGCCGTGAACCAAGGTGCCTTCCACGAGTCCCTCAACATCGCCGCCCTCTTCGAGCTCCCGGTGGTCTACGTCATCGAGAACAACGGCTACTCGATGGGCACTTCCCAGAAGCGCTCCTCCGCTTACCGCGGTTGCCTTGCCCAGCGTGCCGAAGGTTACGACATGGAGTGGGACGTGATCGACGGCTCCGATCTCTACGAGGTCCGCGCCAAGACCCACATCGCACTGGAGCGGGCCCGCAAGGAGCACAAGCCTGCGATCCTCGAGATCAATACCTACCGCTACTACGGCCACAGCGTCGCCGACGCGAACGCCAAGAAGTACCGCACCCCGGAAGAGATCGAGAACTACAAGACCAACTTCGACCCCATCCGCCTGTGGCGGAAGCGCCTCGTCGAGGAAGGCATCATCACCGAGGAACAGCTCGACGCCATCGACAAGGAGGCCGCCGCGGAAGCCACTGCCGCAGTGAAGTTCGCCGAGGAATCTCCCGCCCCGACCATCGAGTCCATCATGGATGACGTCTACTGGGAGACCGACAACAACACCCCCGCCTCCAAGATCGGCCAGCACTTCTTCACCGACTGATTGAGCTGAACTACGGTAACTCTAGTACTTTCCCCGGATCCCCGACACGCATCATTTCCATGTCCCGCACGCTCACCTACCGCGAAGCTCTCCGTGAAGGCCTCGACGAGGAACTCGCCCGCGACCCGAACGTCGTCCTCATGGGCGAGGAAGTCGCCCAGTACAACGGTGCCTACAAGGTCACCGAAGGCCTTTGGAAGAAGTGGGGCGACAAGCGCATCGTCGACACCCCGATCTCCGAAGCCGGCTTCATCGGCATGGGCATTGGCGCCTCCATGCTCGGCGTCCGCCCGGTGATGGAGCTGATGTTCTGGTCCTTCCACTCGGTGGCCTTCGACCAACTCGTCAACAACGCCGCCTGCGTCCGCTACATGTCCGGCGGCCTGATCAACTGCCCGATCGTGATGCGCGGCCCGGCCAACGGCGGCACCAATGTCGGTGCCACCCACTCCCACATCCCGGAAGGTCTTTTCGCTGCTTTCCCTGGTCTGAAAGTCGTCGCCCCGGCCACCCCGGCCGACGCAAAGGGCCTGATCAAGGCCGCCATCCGCGACAACGACCCGGTCTACGTGATGGAGAATACCCGTCTCTACGGCATGACCGGCGAGGTGCCGGATCCGGCCGATGGTGACTTCGTGATCCCGCTCGGCGTGGCCGATCTGAAGCGCGAGGGCAAGGATGTCTCGATCATCGCCCACGGCCGCTCGGTCATCCACGCGCTCGCCGCCGCGGAAACGCTGAAGGAAGAACACGGCATCGAAGCCGACGTCCTCGACCTCCGCTCGATCCGCCCGCTCGACGTCGAGGCCATCCTCAAGACGGTAAAGAAGACGAACCGCGTGGTGTTAGTCGACGAGTCGAAAGGCTTCGGCGGCGTCTCCGCCATGGTCTCCCACCTGATCCAGGATAACGCCTTCGATTACCTCGACGCGCCGATCAAGCGTGTGACCACAATGGATGCACCGGCGATATACTCCCAACATATCGAGGACGAGCAGCTCCCGAATCCGCGCCGGATTGTTGAAAAAGTCCTCTCTTTGCGCTGATCGCGACGGTCTTTTTCATTGCCACGAGGGGTTCCCGTCCTAGCATTTTGGCACCATGATTAAAGCCCTTGCTGCTGTCGGACTCGTGGCACTCTGCCTCGCCTCCAGCTCCTGCTGCTGCCTCTTCTAACCACTACACGACTCCCATGAAAAACCTGTTCGTGATCCTGCCCCTCGTCCTGCTGTCGATGGGTCTGTCGTCCTGCTGCTCCATGTTCGGCTGGAAAAGCGGCCACGCCGGCTACACCGAAGAAACCTATCAGCGCAAGCTTTGCGGCTATGATGTCGTCCGTGAGGAAGTCGTCGTGGATGCCAAGAGCGGCATGACCGAGGTCAAGGAAACCAAGGTGCCGC
>Ga0307406_10001902_pt1 | contig 11380 bp, 9 predicted proteins | sample 322Cmetagenome_3_FD_203706 | JGI IMG/M metagenome (GOLD analysis project Ga0307406, IMG submission 203706) | Maize rhizosphere microbial communities from greenhouse at UC Davis, California, United States - 322HYB-C-2 | ecosystem: Host-associated > Plants > Roots > Rhizosphere > Soil | place... | reverse complement strand
TCTCGGCGAGTGACGCCAAACGTGGATCTGATGCGCAGCGTTGCTTGATTTCGTCCGGTAAAGGCGCGTCGAGAAGGCGTTCAGCGAGATATGGACCAAGCAGAAACATCCGTTCGCTGTCAGCGGCGCAGGCGCGTTCGAGGAGTGTGGTCCAATCGATCGTATGCCTTTTAATTAGTTCGGCGACGTCGCAAATCCAGGCCAGCCGCTCCCAGAGATGACGCGAACCGTGTATGCAGAGTGAGAAAAGGAGATCTGCTGCCGAAAACGCCTTTACCTTCGTTCCGTTGAGATCGACGGTTACCAGTTCCTGCCACAGCCGATCGGTGTTTACGCTCGATGCGAAGAGATGCGGCGCGACGTCCCAATGCAGTTCGACGAACACGCGATGATTGTCACGCGAGAACTGCAAGTTGTGTTGCGTGCGTAGCAAGACTTCCTGCTGACTGAGTGAAAGCGACTTGGTTGGTGTGTAACCTTCGTCGAGAAGAATCTGGCGTGCTTGCAAGACATCAGACTTGCGAACGATTACGTCGAGATCCACGAAGCGACGCAACGCGAGGTTGCCGTACGCGAACTGAGCGAGCACCGGACCTTTGTACGGGATCGCGTCGATGCCTTTATCACGAAACAGGTTAATCAACCGGCAAAGCTCGGCCGTTAGTATCGTGTTGCGTGCTGAGTTTTCGATGTAATGTCTTTTGAACTTTGTGAGGACTTGTGGCGGTACAAGATCCGGCCCATGTCGCTCTAGCTGAACGTAGACCAGCGGGACGACCGAATGGCGCCGCGCGAGTTGAAACAGGTACTCCCAATCAACGTCACCTGCATTCGTGCGCGCACAGCACAGCAATAATTTAGCCGCAGGGTCCATCATCAACCTTTAAATAGAACAAGTCAGGAAGAGGGGCTTGCCCCCGCTGCTGGACTAATTCATCTGGAAGCGGGGGCAAGCCCCTCTTCCTGACTTGTTCTACTCAATCTTCCATGAAATTCTTCCTGACGTATTCTGGCGAGCGGCTACTCATTGACCTTTAATACTGCGAGGAAGGCTTCCTGCGGGATCTCGACGCGTCCCACTTTCTTCATGCGCTTCTTGCCTTCCTTCTGTTTCTCGAGCAGCTTGCGCTTGCGCGTGATGTCGCCGCCGTAACACTTCGCGATCACGTTCTTGCCCAGCGCCTTCACCGTCTCACGCGCGATCACTTTGTTTCCAATCGCCGCCTGAATCGGAACTTCAAACAATTGACGCGGAATCAACTGCTTCATCTTCTCTGCGAGCGCGCGGCCCTTCGGCTGCGCGGTGCTGCGATGCAGTATCAACGAGAGCGCATCAACCGGCTCCCCCGCGACCAGCACGTCCAGCTTCACCAGATCACTCTCCCAATAACCCGCAAGGTTGTAGTCGAGCGACGCATAACCACGAGATACCGATTTCAGTCGATCGTAAAAGTCGAGCACGATCTCATTAAGCGGCAACTCGTACGTAAGCATCACGCGATTCGAGGTGATGTACTCGAAACCTTTTTGCAGTCCGCGTTTCTCTTCGAGCAACGGCAGGATGCCGCCAAGATGTTCGTCCGGCGTGAGGATCACCGCGCGAATCACAGGCTCTTCGATCTTCGCGATCCGACCCGGATCGGGCATCTTCGCGGGCGAATCAATCTCCATCACCTGACCGTCTGTTGTAGTCACCGAATAACGCACACCTGGCGCTGTCGTAATCAGATCCAGGTTGAATTCGCGTTCCAAACGCTCCTGCACGATCTCCATGTGCAGCAGCCCGAGAAAACCACAACGAAAACCAAACCCCAGCGCCGTCGACGATTCCGGTTCGTAAAAGAACGACGCGTCATTCAGTCGCAGCTTGTCGAGCGCATCGCGCAACTCTTCGTACTGCGCGGTATCCACCGGATACAAGCCCGCAAACACCATCGGCTTGATCTCCTGGTAACCCGGAAAAGGTTCCTTCGTCGGCCGCGCTGCTTCGGTGACGGTGTCGCCAATCTGCACGTCGGCAACGGCTTTGATCGACGCGGTTAGAAAACCCACTTCACCGACGCTCAATTCATTAATCGGCGTGGGCACGGGTCGATTCACGCCGAGCGTTTCGACCTGGTAATCGCGACCAACATTGAAGAACCGGATTTTCATACCGGGCCGGATCGTGCCGTCGATCACACGAAACAAAACGATCACGCCTCGGTACGAGTCGTACCACGAATCGAAGATCAACGCCTTGAGCGGCGCGTTCGGATCGCCTTTCGGCGTCGGCACGTCGCGCACGATTGCTTCGAGAACGTCGGCGACGCCCTCGCCGGTCTTTGCACTCGTGAGGATCGCGTTGTGTGTTTCGAGTCCGATGAAGTGCTCGATCTGTTCGATCGCTTTTTCCGGTTCGGCGCCCGGCAAGTCGATCTTGTTAATCACCGGAATCAACTCGAGGTTATTTTCGATCGCGAGATAAGTGTTCGCGAGCGTTTGTGCTTCGACACCCTGCGACGCATCGACGATTAGCAGCGCACCTTCGCAGGCCGAAAGTGAACGCGATACTTCGTAAGAAAAGTCGACGTGTCCGGGCGTGTCGATCAAATTCAGCACATACGAGTTTCCGTCCTGAGCCTTGTAATCGAGCCGGACCGCATGTGCCTTGATGGTAATGCCACGTTCGCGTTCCAGGTCCATGTTGTCGAGCACCTGGTCGGACATCTCCCTTTCGGACAAGGCTCCGGTGAGTTCGAGCAGGCGGTCGGCGAGCGTCGACTTGCCGTGATCGATGTGGGCGATGATCGAGAAATTGCGAATGCGTGTCGGATCCATTTGCGGTCTTACTCTAAATGCTCGTTGATGTAGGCGCGCGCTTTTTCAGCAGTGTTTACTGTTTGAATGAAATCAGTGTTGCGGATGGCCCACCCGATGTGGTCTCTAACAAACTGCTCATAGTTCGCACCGGGCGTGTAGTCTTCATCCATCAGACCGATCTTAACGGAGACGCGGCGAATCACTTCTGCGTCACCGGTCATGCCGGCAGCCTGATAGAGCTTGTGCTTGTCGTCGTCAGAGAACGAACTTGTCGAGCTTGAAGACGAGTTGCTGTTGGCATTCGCGTTGGAGTTGAAATCGGAATTATCGTTCGAGTCGTTCGAGTTGGAATTGCTGTTTGTGTTGCTGTTGAAGTTGTAGTTGGAAGCGGAATACCGCCGGCTCTGGTTGTAAAAAACGAAATAGATCACGCAGCCGGCGATCACAACTACGATCAATCCAAGGCATCCGGCACCACCACAACCGAGGGCGATTTTCTGATTTCGATTCATTGTTTGGCCTCTTCAATTGGAGTTATCTAAACAGTTTTCATCCACGACACGCAGCGTTCGAGGTGGTGATGCATGTTTTCCACGCTGTCGTGATGGATGTCGCCGTGACCCGGCAAGACCCACTCAAATTCGTAATCGAGAAGTTTTTCCATTGAGCGAGTCTGTTCCGGCCACGAATACCAGGCAACACTGCGAAATGCGGTCAGTGTTTGACGTGCGGGAGACCAGGCAAGGTGATCGCCGGTAAACAGAAACTTCTTTTTATAAAGAAAGACAACGTGACCGCGAGTATGTCCCGGAGTCGGAATCACTAGCAAATCATCGTCAAGTTGGAACGGTTCTTCGCCGTAAACGATTTGCTCGAGACCGAGACGAGCAGCGCCATCGTCGGCGTGCATCAGTCTCTCGCAACCGAATTTCTCGTGAAACAACTTGTGCGCGGCGATGTCGTCTTTGTGTGTTAAGAGCATTCGACTCACGCCACCCATCGCTTCGATCCGTTTGAGCAACTGGCTTGCGAACCGCGGCGAGTCGATGAGCACGTTGCCTTCGGGCCGGGTAATCAAATAACTCCAGGCGCCAAAGCTTGATTCTGCCGTGAAGCCGCAGAAGTGAACGTTGTCGTCGAGTCGCAGCGGGAATGCATCGATGCCGAGATGTGCATCGTGTGGTTCCACAGCGCCGATCGAGCCTGTCGGACACGAGACGAGCGCCATCATCGCGAGCCTCGTTTCGTCTGCTGTTTCCGGTTGATGATGAACGCTGCACTGGTCGCCGTGATCGCGAAAGATACCGGGCGCTAGCTGGCTGCACGTATCGCAGTCGATGCAGGTGGAATCGACAAAGAAATCCCCAGGCACATTCTCGAGTAAACGCTGTTGCAGGCTGGCCATCAAGCAATAGTAAAGCACAAAAAGGCAGCCACAGATAACACGGAAAAAAATCCGATTTTCTATCTGTGTTATCTGTGGCTGCCTTTTGTGGCTAGAGATCGAATTCGTTGATTAATCGATGCAGGTACGAGCGGCTGATGCCCAGCTTCTTTGCAGCGGCGACTTTGTTACCTTCCGACTGCAACGCACTCACGATCATGCGTCGCTTCACCGCCTGAACTGCACCTTCCAAAGTGCTTTCGTCGCCCGGCGCCGTTCCCGGCAGCACACGCAACATCTTCTCCGGCACAAACTCGAGTCCGAGGGTTGTCGTGTTACTCAACACCACCAGCCGCTCGATCAAGTTTTCGAGTTCACGTACGTTGCCCGGCCAGTTGTACTCGAGCAACACTTCCACTAACGCCGGATCCAACTCCGGTGTCGCCTGCCCATACTTTTGCGCCGACTTAGCCGCGAAATGCGCGGCGAGAATCGGAATGTCGTCCGGACGCTCCCGCAGCGGCGGCAACACGAGCGGCACAACATTCAGCCGGAAAAACAGATCCTGCCGGAAACGGTTCTGCGCCACCTCCTTCTCGAGATCGCGATTCGTGGCCGCAATCAATCTGATATCGACCGGCAACGTCTTCGTCCCGCCGACTCGTTCAAACTCACGCTCCTGCAACACGCGCAACAACTTCACCTGCACCGCCGCACTCAGATCGCCAATCTCGTCGAGAAACAACGTGCCGCCATCAGCGAGTTCGAAGCGACCTTTATGCATTTGCGTCGCTGACGTGAACGCGCCTTTTTCGTGACCGAAAAGCTCAGACTCGATCAGCGCCTCCGGCAGCGCCGCACAACTCACCGCCACGAATGGACCAGCGCTGCGCGGGCTCTCCTGATGAATCGCGCGCGCAAGCATCTCTTTGCCTGTACCATTCTCACCACTCAACAACACCGTCGCGCTCGTTGCGGCAACTGAGCGCGCTTGCTTCAACACCTTCTCGAGCACCGGGCTCGACCCCATCAGGTGAGTAAAACCAGGCGGGCGCGACAACTCTGCACGCAACCTGCGATTCTCGATCTCGAGTTGTCGCATACGCGACGCCTGGTTGACGATGTGCAACAACTCCCCCGGATCGAGCGGCTTCTCAAAAAATCCGTAAGCGCCTCGTTTCACCGCTTCCAACGCCGCACGCTTTGAATCGCTGCCGGTGATGACGACCACTTGCAGCGGCGGATCCTGTGTGCGCGCGATGTCGATCAGCGCCAGTCCCTCGGCAATGTCGTCAGTGTTCGGCGGCAAGTGCAGATCGCTGACGACAACATCAATCTGCTGCGAGTTGATCTGCGCGCACGCCTCGTCTCTCGATGACGCTTGCAGCACCTGATAGTTGGAAGCCAGGGCCCAGTACAGACCACTGCGCACCGCGTCGTCGTCGTCGACAACCAGAACAGTGCCTTTGGGCTGTGTTTGAGTGCTCATCTCACACGTATGCCTGCAAACAAAACTGGGCAGGTATTACAAGAGGAACGGGCGGAACGGGCAAGTATTGCAAAAAGGCTTTTTGCCGCGCCTTTCTTAGTTACGCCTGTCGTGTGGAATCGATGGTAGCACGACGCGAAATGTCGTTCCAGCGCCTTCGACTGACTCGACATCGATCGTACCGGCGCTCGCCTGGATCACCTCGCGACAAGTGTAGAGTCCCAGGCCGATGCCGGTCTTCTTGGTGGTGGAGAACGGGCGATAGAGTCGCGTTTCGATAAAAGTCCTGCTCATGCCGTTGCCCGTATCGCCCACGGAAAACGTTGGCGCGCCATCCGGCGTGTAGCCCGCCTCGATTGTGAGCGTGCCGCCTTTGTTCATAGCTTCGAGCGCGTTGATGACCAGATTCTCCATCACTTCTTCAATTCTCGCTGCATCAACGAGCGCATACACGCTCTGCGGCAGACGCGTGACGATCTTGTGTTTGCTGCGCAGCGGTTCGGCGTTCATCGCGATCACGCGTTGCAGCATCGGCACGAGATCAACTTTGGCAGGTCGCTTGTGTTCGCCGCTGAGGCTGGTCACCGGCCGGGCGAGCCGCGCCACGAGAGCTTTCAGTTTGTCAGTGGCGCTGGTGAGACCTTTCATCGCGTCAGCGCGGAATTGCGGATTGTCAAAGTGATGTTCCATGTTGGCAACAGTCAACGAAAGACCTTCGATCGCGTTTTTCAGATCGTGCGTCAGCATCGCTGAAAAACGAACGAACGACTCCAACTGTCGCGACTCCTGCTCGCGCGCGATTTTCTCACGCAGTTGTTCGGTGACGACGTTGATGTTGTCGGCAATGACACGTGCATCGTCACTCGATTGCAGAATGATGCGACGATCCAACTCTCCTTTCGCGATCGCTGACAGGTCTTCGCTGACGCGCGCCATACCACGCGAGCGTTTGTTCACGTGGCGATCGAGCAACGACGCAGCGGCAGCCGCTGCTAACAATGCGATCACTAAGCCGGCGATACCCCAACGATGGGCAGTCGAGGTGAAATCGGAGCGCTGTCGCGCCACGGCCGCAGTGACTCCCAATCGCGGAATCGGCGCGGAGGCTGTTTGGTAAGTTGAATCCGGTAACGTGTCGCTGCCATAGATCGTCTTACCGGTGCTGTCGGTGACAACAACTTTGCTTGATCGTGACTTCAAGCCGCGCGCTGCAGTCGCGAACACACGTTGCAAGTCGAGCACGCCAACGACCGCGCCGAGATTGGTTCCGGTCTTTCCGTCGTTAATCGGCGCACTATAAATAAGAGTTCCCGGTGTGCTGCCGGGCCTTTCAGATGAAGTGTTGCCGGGTGATGCCCAGACTTGCTGATCGGGCTGAGGTAGATTTGCAGAATCGAGATTGATGAAAGTCCATTCGCCGGGACCTTTTTGAAAGCAGAACGGTTTTCGATCGTTAGTGAAGACTGTCAGACTCTGAAAATACCCGCCGAAATCTCCGGCTGTCTTCAGACGCATGCGTGCGTCCATAGGATCGATTTCGGTTTTTTTGAGAAGAAGATCTTGTACGACTCCCTTTATCGCGAAGCCTAAAATGTCCTGTTCGCGTTCCTTGAGCACTTCATCGACCGCGGCGGTGAACGAATTGAGATCGTCCTGAGCGATCGTGCTGAGCGTGGAGTCAACTGTTCTGATGCCATTCCAATAATTCAGCCCGGCAAAAAAGAGCAGAGGTATTGCGCAGAGGATGAAATAGGTGAGAAAGGGTTTAGGCCGCATCTTTGGTTTTTTGCCGCGGATTTACGCTAATTTGCACGGATTGATCCGCGTCCATTAGCGTTAATCCGTGGCTATACCGGTTTCCTTCCGAATTCGTTCAGCAGCGGAGCCAGCGTTTTGATGATCTGATCGTGGGATACGCCGTTGCTGGCGATTAGTCCGTTGCGGTTTTGAACATCAGGCACGTTGTAGTTCAGCGGGTAGCCGAAGAGATCCGTAATGCGCCCGCCGGCTTCAGTCAGAATCACTTCCGGCGCACACGTGTCCCACTGTTTGGTTCTCGATGACAGGTGAATGTAGACGTCACACTGCTGCTCGATCAGCAATCCGATCTTTATTCCCACTGAACCGCGTTGCACTTCTTCTTTGAAACCAAATTCGTCCACGACTTTGTTCATGCGCGGGCTTCGGTGTGAACGACTCGCTGCGAGGCGCATTTCCGATATCGTGCGGGTTTGAGAAACGTTGGCGCGCACAGGGTCAAACTCCGGACGCTCGATCCACGTTCCTTCTCCCCGTATCGCGCGATACATGACTCCGGGCAGTGGTTGATAAACAACTCCCAGCATGCACAGTCCGTCTTCAGCCAGTCCGATCTGGACCGCGAAGTCGCCGTTGCCGTCGATGAAACCGTTGGTGCCGTCGAGTGGATCGACCATCCACACGCGCGCCTTCTCGAGCCGGCGCATCGTATCGACTGACTCTTCCGCGAGAATTCCATCGTCAGGAAACTCGCGTTTTAACTGACTGACGATCAGATCGTTCGCGATCGTGTCGGCCTGGGTAACCGGTTCGGCGTCGTCGGCAGAATTTTTTTGCTTGATCTTCAGCGGGCCTTCGTAGTGCTCTAGGATCGCGGCGCCGGCAGCACGCGCCAGCTCACATGCGACACGCAGTTCGTGTTCGTAAGATTTCATATTCCTTCAGTAGCCGCGGCCGGCTTCCCTGATCGCCTCGACAGTCTCTTCGATATCGGTCTTCGTGGTCCTAAAATTAGTGATGCACGCCCGCAACGCGAAGCGCCCTTTCACGGTCGCATTTGAAACATACGCGCGACCACCCTTTTGCACCAAACCCATCACGCGTTCATTCAGCTCATTCAGTTCCGCAACACTCATTCCTTTTCGAGGCACATAACGAAAACAGCAGATGCTCAACTCCACCGGCGCCAGCAGTTCGAAGTCGTCCGCCTCAGAAAGCAATTCACCAAGATACTCTGCCAACGCGATATCCTGACTAATCGCCTCCGCAAGACGGCGCGTGCCGTAGTACTGCAACGTCAACCACACTTTCAACGCACGAAAGCGACGCGATAGCTCCACACCGTAATCCCAGAACGCAAACGCTTCTTCATCCACGTAACCATGCGTCTTGATGTAATCGGCCTCGTCCGTACTGAACGCCGCCTTGGCTGCGGCAGCATCACGAAACAAAAGACAGCCCGCATCAACCGGAACGTAAAGCCACTTGTGTGGATCGAGTGAAACGGAATCAGCGCGGTCCAACCCGGCAAAAAGGTGTTTCTTGCGCTCGTCCAAAACTCCAGGCGCACCATACGCGCCGTCAACGTGAAACCACAGTTCAAACTGACGCGCAACGTCTGCGATCTCCGCCAGTGGATCCACGACGCCGGTGTTAACAGTCCCCGCACTGCCAACCACGCAAAACGGACGCAAACCCTCGCGCAAATCAATCTGGATACTTTGTCGCAACGCATCAACACGCATTCGTTGCCGCTCGTCGCATGCGATCGTGCGCACTTGATCTCGTCCGATACCGAGAATGTCAGCCGCCTTTGCAATCGACATGTGTACTTCTTCCGAAGCGTAAACCGTCATCGGCGGCCCGGCATTCCACAAACCCTGACGAGAAGCGTTGTTGAATTTAGAGCGGCTCGCGATCATCAGCGCGATCATGTTTGCCATCGAACCGCCGCTGGTCAGTAGCCCATTCGCCTGCGCGTCGTAACCAATCAACGCTCCGAGCCAGCGCACCACAAGCCGCTCGAGCTCAGTACCAGCCGGACCCGAGCGCCAGCAAGTAATGTTTGCATTCAGAGCCGAAGCAATCAGATCGCCGTACGCGCCCACCGGTGTTGACGGCGAAGCAACGTAACCAAAAAATCGCGGATGGCCGTTGTGCCGGCTCAGGTCCATGATCGTGCGACACTCAGCCAGCAGTTGTTCGAGTGGCAATCCTTCAGCGGAGAGTTCCGTAGCGATCTCCGAGGTCGTTTTGCCCGCATAGTTTTCGGCGCGAACCGGTCGCTCCGAGATCGTTGCGATGTACTCGGAAACCAGTTTGGTCACCTGCGAAGAGATTTCCTGAAGCGCGTCCTGGCGCAGGTCAAGAGAGGATTGCGTTCTCAGTGACATTTGCTCCATGCTACCATCCGAAAAAACTTATGTCAGTCAACTGCGCCAACGCTGAAGCAACCGCACGCTATTACGAACGATTCGCGGGCCGTGCTGCGAATGGTCATTTCCGGCAACAACACGGCCTGGTGCTCTCGTCAATCGGCATCGGCACTTATCTCGGCAATCCGGACGAAACTACCGACGCGAACTACGCGGACGCCATCGTGCGCGCGGTTCAACTCGGCGTCAACGTCATCGACAGCGCCGCCAATTATCGTTTCCAACGAAGCGAACGCTCGATTGGCGAAGCGTTGCAGACGCTCGCAAGCGAGCACGGCATCGCGCGCGATGAGCTCGTGATCTGCACGAAGGGTGGTTACCTCCCTTTTGATGGAGCGCCGCCGCGAAACGTGCGCGAGTATGTCGATGAGACTTTCGTGAAACCGGGCATCGCGTCGTTTGACGAGATCGTTGGCGGCATGCACTGCATGACGCCCGCATACTTGCAGAACCAGCTCGAGCAGTCGCTCAGAAACATGAAGCTCGAGTGTGTGGATGTTTATTACATTCACAATCCCGAGGCGCAGTTGCAGTCTGTTTCCGAGGATGAGTTTTACACACGCTTACTTCATGCGTTCGAACAGCTCGAGAAGAATCGCGCGGAAGGCAAGCTCGCGTATTACGGTGTTGCGACGTGGAATGGTTTTCGAGTCGCGCCTGACTCGGGCGGTCATCATTCTTTAGGGAGAATGTTCGAGGCAGCGTATAAGGCTGGTGGCGAGGGCCACGGGTTTCGTTTCATTCAACTGCCGTTCAATCTCGCGATGCCCGAAGCGCTCAGCCTCGCGAATGAAACAATCGAAGGTGACCAGACGGCGGTTGTCGAAGCCGCTGCCAGATTGGGCGTGACGGTGGTGGCGAGCGCGTCGATGTTACAGGGACGCGTCGCGCGCGGTCTGCCGGACGAAGTGCGCAAGATTCTTGGATCGCTGACGACGGATGCCCAAACTGCCATTCAGTTTGTTCGTTCCGCGCCCGGCATCACCACCGCGCTCGTTGGCATGAGCAGCGTCGCGCACGTCGAAGAGAATTTGAAACTGACTGAAGTCGAGCCCGTTGGCGCGGAGGGCTTTGGGAAAATGTGGGGATGAGCGACGATCGCTACCAATCATTTGCTGAGTTCTGGCCGTTTTACCTTTCGGAACACAGCCGCCCCGCGACGCGCGTGCTTCACCTGATCGGGACGACGGCAGGCATCGCTTTACTGATTTACCTGATCACGATCGGTAAGTGGTGGCTGTTCTTTCTGGGCTTCGTGCCCGGTTACGGTTGCGCGTGGCTGGCGCATTTCCTCGTGGAAAAGAACAGGCCGGCCACGTTTAAGTATCCGCTCTGGTCGTTCATGGGCGATTACAAAATGATAGCGTTGATGCTCACGGGAAGAATGAGATCTGAAGTTGAAAGACTGAAATAGTTTGCGCGGCAACATCCCCATCCCCGAAATTCCCCTCGGCGAAGAGCTATGGCTAATGGTCCTCGTCACCTCGGTGCGCGAGCGCCGTACGCAACAGG
>Ga0307406_10001901_pt1 | contig 11381 bp, 3 predicted proteins | sample 322Cmetagenome_3_FD_203706 | JGI IMG/M metagenome (GOLD analysis project Ga0307406, IMG submission 203706) | Maize rhizosphere microbial communities from greenhouse at UC Davis, California, United States - 322HYB-C-2 | ecosystem: Host-associated > Plants > Roots > Rhizosphere > Soil | place... | reverse complement strand
CTCAGTTGGAACACGCGCTGGCGCTGGCCGGTGCTGGCGATCATGGCGGCCTTCGTGCCCCTGGTCGGCTTCTCGCGCCTGTATCTCGGCGTGCATTTCCCCTCCGACATCCTCGCCGGCTGGGCGGTCGCCACCGCCTGGGTGGTGGCGGTGTATCTGATCGTCTACCGCGGCGCACAACTGCGGCCGTGGACGCTCAAACGCTCCTGAGCCGCCAGCGCTGCGGCATACGCCCGTGCCGGCCTGGCGGGCGCCTGCGTCATCACTCCGGTCCGATCCCGGGCGGTTGCTCGGCCGTGTGAGCCGCACGGCGGTTTCGTCGTGTCGGTTTCGGCCGGCTCAAGTTCGTCTTTCTGCTTGCATCGGACATCCCGGCTTCACGGCTGGTGAGCACGGCAGCCCCTTCGTATGCGTGCGGACTATCGCTGAAGTTGCTCAATTTCCCGACCGAGGCATGAACGACTTTCGGGCAGCGACGCGATCGATTCTTTCTGGTTCCCGCACCCTCAGATAGATGCCGAGGTCATCGAGAAATTTCCGTGGCCACGTTCCCTCTGCGCTAAATATCACGCATGCGATGGGGCGTGGCTTCGCATCCGGCGGGGGCGGGCCGCCAGCCGTTCGAACGCGCCAGCGTTCCGGCCTGCTCTTGTCTAAGAATAAAAAAACACGAGGCTTTGTGGGGTTCGGATAGATGGCGCTTCATCTGCGCCATATATCGCACAAACATTCTGTCGCGGTATCGAGCCAGTAGCTGCATCGACGGGTTCTTCATGGAAATGCGCGTTTTCTTCCCTCATCTTTCCTCGGAAGTAAATGTCACACTTTCGCGTATCCGTATCGATGTCCCTTGCATGTGTGATACGCGCCGAGAAATAAGTTTTTCCCCTGGGTAGGGTGATCGCGCGGCGCCGGCGTTGTTCTAGTGGTAGGGAATATGTCGGCGAAGCTGCGAATGCGGTGCAAGACGATCGCAAGCCTGGAATGTTCCCTGCGTGCGCGACTGCGCGCTTCCGCCGAAACGGAGCGATGCACTCGTTCTTATGGGCAACTTGCAGGGGTTCTTGGAAATGCCGAAGGTAATCAACAGGACATCGATCGCGATCGCGATCGCCGGTGCGGCAGCGATCGCCGGTGCGACGGTGGGTTTGTCGGGCAGCGATTCCGATCGTGGCCTGGCGATAGGCGGTGCTCCGATGCCGAGTCGCCAAGCCGACACCGCGGTGGCGCAGTACGAGCGCTACATCGTGGTCTACGACGAAGCCCCGTTGAGCACGTACAAGGGCGAAGTGGCGGGATTGCCCGCACCGGGGCGGCTGGCCGGCGTCGGCCGTGTGCGTGGGTCGAAGGGCCGCGATCGCATCGACGTGCGCAGTCCCGCAGCGATCCAGTACGTTCAGTACCTGGGCCAGGTGCAGGCTCGCCATGAGCGCAGGATCGATACCTTGCTCGGTCGTCGCATGAAGGTTCAGCACCGCCTGCGCCATGCGCTGAACGCGGTGGTGACCGAACTGACCGCCTCCGAGGCCGAGCGCCTGTCGGCCTTGCCGGAAGTGCAACTGGTCCAGCCCGATGTGGCGTACGAACCCGCAACCGATACCGGCCCCTCGCTGGTCGGCGCACCGGCCTTGTGGAACGCGAGCCCGGGCCAATACCGCGGCGAAGGCATCGTGATCGGCATTCTCGATACCGGCATCAACTACGCCAGCCCGGCATTCGCGGCGGTGGACGAAAGCGGCTATCGCCACGTCAATCCGCTCGGAGCAGGCAAGTACCTGGGCACCTGCGCACCCGGCGGCGTCGACGAGGGCCGTTGCAACGACAAATTGATCGGCGGCTACGACTTCATCTGCGGCGAACCCGGCAACCAGTGCGACAAGCCTGACGTACTGGAGGAGCCCGGTTTCGGCGACAACATGGATCACGGCAGCCATGTCGCCTCCATCGCCGCCGGCAATGCCTGGACCGCGCGCTACAAGGACCGGGCGGTTTCGATTTCCGGAATGGCGCCGCGCGCCAACATCGTCGCTTTCGACGTCTGCTCCAAGCCTGCGGTGGGGGGCGGTTGTCTCGAGTCGGCCGCGGCGCGCGCGGTCGATCAGGCGATCGCCGACGGCGTCGTCGATGTGCTGAACTTCTCCATCAGCGGCGGCAAGAGCCCCTGGGGCAATGCAGTAGCGCTGTCGTTCCTCAACGCTACCGACGCCGGCATCTATGTCGCCGCGGCCGCCGGCAACGACGGCGCGCAGGGCGCCTTCAGCGTGAACCACAATGCGCCCTGGGTCGCCACGACCGCATCGGTCCAGCACGGTCGCGGCGGTTTCGATTTCCTGATGCAGTTGACCGGCCCCGGCGCGGTGCCGCCCGCCTTGCAGGCGATGTCGTTGACCGAAGGCAGCAGCGGCACGGCGCTGGCGGCGGCGCTGCCGAACACCACGCCATTGCGGATGAGTCCGGGCTTCGATAGCGCCGAGGACGGCTGCGCGGCGTATCCGGCCGGCGCTTTCCAGGGCGCGATCGCGGTGATCCGGCGCGGCACCTGCACCTACGTCATCAAGGTCAACAATGCCGCGGCGGCCGGTGCCGTTGGCGTAGTCGTCGTCAATAACGTCGTCGGCACCATCGCGCCGCCAGTGCCCGGCACCACCATCCCGGCATTCGGCGTGCCGATGGCCGAGGGCAACGCGATCCGCGATTTCGCCGCCGGCAACGGCAATACGTCCACGGCCGGCATCGGCTATCCGCCGACGCCGGTGCCGAACACGCCCGACGTGTTGGCTGCCTCCAGTGGGCGCGGTCCGGCGGGCGAGTACGACGTGGTCAAGCCCGACCTCGCCGCGGCGGGCGTCGCGATTGTGGCGGTGAAATCCGGAGCCACGCTCGCCGGCAACGAGAATCTGGTCGGTGTTTCCAGCGGCACCTCGATGGCTTCGCCGCAGCATGCCGGTGCGGCGGCCTTGGTCCGTCAGGCGCGTCCGACCTGGACCGTCGCCGAGATCAAGTCGGCCTTGATGATGACGGCCAAGCAAGAGGTGTTCAAAGAGGACTCGATCACCGCAGCCGACGCCCACGCGATGGGCGCGGGCCGAATCCAGGTCGACCAGGCGATCAGGGCCGGCCTGCTGCTCAACGAGACCAAGGCGAACTTCCTCGCCGCCGACCCGGCGACCGGCGGCAACGCCGCGGCCCTCAACCTGCCCAGCATGGGCAAGTTCAACTGCGTCAATTCGTGCACCTTCACCCGCACGTTCCGCAACGTCTTGAACACGCGCCAGAGCTGGATCGCGAAAGTGCAGGGGTTGTCCGCCGTGGTCTCGCCGTCTGTGTTCACGCTCAATCCTGGCGAAAGCAAGGCGGTCAAGGTCAGCGTCAGCGGCGGTTCGCTGGCGACGAACGGGGCCTTCAGCTACGGCAGGCTGGTGTTGAGTCCGTCCGGTGGCGAAACGGCTCAGCCGGTGTTGCGCCTGCCGATCGCCGTGGCGATACGGCCGGCCAAAGTGGCGCTCGAGCCCGCGCAGGTCGCCTTGACCTTGCCGGTGGGCGGCCGCGGCAGCGTGAACTTCCGCACCCGTAACGTCGGTGGCGTAGCGCTGGACTATCAGATCGACAACACCGGTTCGGGTGGTCGCACGCTGGTCGCACAGGGCATCAATCCGAACAGAAGAGGGTTTTACAGCAACCGCAATACCGACGTGACCACGCGCGGCCGTGCTTCGCTGGCGGCCGACGATTTCACCCTCGACAGCCCGACCGGCATCGCTCGGATCCTCGTCAATGGCTTCATGACCGGCGGCGGCAAGCTGGAAAACGCGACGAACCTGGATTGGTCGATCTTCCGCGACGTCAACGGCAACCCCGAGGGCAATCCGGAAACCACGCCGCAACTGGCGGTGTGGCGATATACCGCAGCGCCGAACTCGGCCGGCGTGTCGATGAGCGGCGACGCGATTCGCTTGAATCTGGCGGTTGCCGGCCAGAACCTCAACTTGGCCGCCGGTCGTTACTGGCTGGTGGCATCCGCTCGCATGCCGACCGCCACTTCGTGGGCTTGGTTCGGTTCGCTGGACGGCGACAACGTATTGCGCACGCTTTCCGTCGCCGGCGACGGAACCGGCGCCTGGCGCGCGGCCGCCGGGCACGCCGGATTGGCGTACACCTTGGAGGGCACGAACGAGTGCGGCAAGAGCTGGATCGGTGCGCCGAACCGCGCGTTCGGCCGCATTCCCAGCGGCGGAGCCGTCGATACGCAGGTGCAGATCGACACCGCCGGCCTGGCTGCGGGCACCTACGTGGGCTACATCTGCGTGGCCAGCAACGATGCCTCGATGCCTAAGGCGGCCTTGCGCGTCGCCTTGAGCGTCACGCCCTGACAGCGATGCCCTCGGTACACGGTTTCATCGTCAGGCACTCGACGATCCGCTCGGCCGGCCTCGCGCAGGCCCGGCCGGCCCTGGTTTGCGCGCGCCGTCTTCGATCACCACTTTCGGCGCACGGTGACCGTTGATCGAGGCGTCGGCGGCAAGATCCGGCGCCGCTGCAAGGGCGTCGTGGTTTGCCGTACAGCCGATGCCGCGCCACCACTCACGCCGTGGCGTCGTATCCGATCGTTTACGGGCGGGCCGCTGCACGACAGCCGTTGTGACGTCGCACTTGCTACCTGATCCGAAGCCTGCGGGCAAGGGGTTTGGCGGCCATCGTTCGGCCGTTTTCGCCAAGAATGGCAAGGTTATTTGACGTTGTCAGAAAGGTAATGTGTGATTCGGGTGGGGGGATCCTGTTCCGCCTGCGTTGTGACTTCAGGGGGAAGGAACAACGCAGCACCTGGGCCGTGTCCACGCCGGCGCCGCGACGGATCCACCTTCCCCTACACGAGTGTGCAATGCCGGTCGCGTTGGCCAGGCGTTGCGCTTAGCGCATGCGTCAGCAAAGAGGGGCTAGGGGAATGCGGAAAGTGATGAAGAGGACTTCCATTGCCGCGGCAATCGCCGCGGTTGCCGCCGTCGCGGGGGCGAGCGCGCTGATGTCGGGCCGCGATGCCGGCCCGAGCGGGCCGATCGGCGGCGCACCGCCGCCGTCGCTGCCGAGCGAGGCAGCGCTGGACGGTTATCAGCGCTATATCGTGGTTTACCGCGAGGCGCCGTTGGGCAGCTACAAGGGCGAAGTGCGCGGTTTGCCGGCGCCCAAGCGCCTGCCGAGCACGGTCGCCGGTAATGGACGCATCGACGTCCAAAGCGCGGCGGCGCGCAGCTACGTGCAGCATCTGGGCGATGTCCAGGCCCAGCACGAGCAGCGTATCCGCGGCTTGCTCGGCCGCAGCCCGCGCATCGACTTCCGCATGCGCCACGCCCTCAACGGCATGGTCACCCAGCTCACCCCGCGCGAGGCCGATCGCCTCGCCCAACTCGACGAAGTGCGCTTCGTCGAGCCGTACAAGGAGTACGAGCAGGCCACCGACGTCGGCCCCGCGCTGATCGGTGCGCCGGCGCTGTGGAACGCCGCTCCGACCGGGTTCCGTGGCGAGGGCATGGTGGTCGGCATCATCGACTCGGGCATCAACTTCGGCAGCCCGGCCTTCGCCGCGATCGACGACAGCGGCTATCGGCACGTCAACCCGCTCGGCGCCGGCACCTACCTGGGCAGTTGCGCCCCCGGCGGCGTCGACGAAGGCCGTTGCAACGACAAGCTGATCGGCGGCTACGATTTCGTCTGCAACGCGCCGGGCAACCAGTGCGGCGTGGCCGACATCCGCGAAGAGCCCGGTTTCGGCGACACCAACAGCCACGGCAGCCACGTCGCCTCGACCGCGGCCGGCAACGCCTGGACCGCGACTTACCGCGGCCACAACATCCGCATTTCCGGTGTCGCGCCGCGCGCCAACATCATCGCTTACGACGCCTGCTACACCCAGATCTCGACCGGCCGCGGCCTGTGCCCGAACACCGCCACGGTGCGCTCGATCGACCAGGCCATCGCCGACGGCGTGGTCGACGTCATCAACTACTCCATCGGCGGCGGTTCCAACCCGTGGAGCGAAGCGACCTCGCTGTCGTTCCTCAACGCCACCGATGCCGGTATCTACGTCGCCGCGGCTGCGGGCAACGACGGCCCGGGGTCTTACAGCTCCGGCCATCTGGAGCCGTGGGTCGCCACCACCGCTGCGTCGCAGCACGGCCGCGGCACCTTCGCATGGGTGCTGTCGGTATCCGGGCCGGGCAGCGTGCCCGACGACCTGCAGGCGATCGAACTGACCGAAGGCAGCGGCGGCACGCCGTTCACCGTCGCCATTCCGGCCAACACGCCGGTGCGGGTCAGTGCCGGCATCGACACCGCCAACGACGGTTGCGCCGCGTTCCCGGCCAATACCTTCCAGAACGCGGTCGCAGTGGTCCGCCGCGGCACCTGCAACTTCACCGACAAGGTCGCCAACGCCGCGGCTGCGGGTGCGGTCGCGGTGGTCATCGCCAACAACCAAGTCACGGGGCTGACCCCGACGGTGACCGGCGCGACCGTTCCGGCTTTCGTCGCCAGCCAGGCCGACAGCAACCTGCTGCGCGACTTCGCCAACGCCAACGCCAACAGCAGCGTCGGCGCCATCCCGTTCCCGTCGGTGATCGTCAACAACACGCCCGACCAGCTCGCCGGTTTCAGCTCGCGCGGCCCGGCCGGTAGCCTGGATGTGATCAAGCCCGAAATCACCGCGCCGGGCGTGGACATCCTGGCCGTCACCGCCGGCACGGCGATCAGCGGCAGCGAGAACCTGGTCGGCCTGATCAGCGGCACTTCGATGGCCTCGCCGCACCATGCCGGCGCCGCCGCCCTGGTGCGCCAGGCGCGTCCGAACTGGACCGTGGCCGAGGTCAAGTCGGCGCTAATGATGACCGCCAAACAGGAAGTGCTGAAGGAGGACGGCGTCACTCAGGCCGATGCGCACGCGATGGGCGCCGGCCGCCTGCAGCTGGAGCAAGCGATCCGCGCCGGTCTGGTTCTCAACGAGACCACCGCTAACTACCGTGCGGCCAATCCGGCCGCCGGCGGCGAGGTCTCGGCGCTGAACCTGGCCAGCATGGCCAAGTTCAGCTGCGCCGGTTCGTGCTCGTTCACCCGCACCTTCCGTAACGTGCTGTCGACCCGGCAGACCTGGACCGGCAAAGTGCAGGGCCTCAGCGCACTGGTCTCGCCCTCGCTGTTCACGCTCAACCCGGGCGAGACCAAGACGGTCAAGATCACGGTCAGCACCAGTTCCTTGCCCTCGAACGGCAACTTCAACTTCGGCAAGTTGGTGCTGACGCCGTCTGGCGGCGACACCAGCCAGCCGCTGTTGCGCCTGCCGATCGCGGTCGCGGTGCAACCGCCTCGCCTGGATGCCACCCCGGCCACCGCGCTGACCCTCGCCCAAGGCAGCAGCGGCAACGTGACCTTCCGCCTCGGCAACATCGGCGGTTCCAACCTGGATTGGCAGATCGACAACACCGGTAGCGGCGGCCGCACGCTGGTCGCACAGTTGCCGAACAACGCCAATGGCCGCCGTTCCACCCGCTTTACCGACGCGGCGACGGTCGGCGCGCGCGCGCAGCTGTCGGCGGACGACTTCACCCTCAGCGATGCGACCGGCATTACCCGGATCGTCGCCGACGGTTTCGTCAACGGCGGCTCCCTGGCGACTTCGACCAACATCAACTGGTCGATCTTCCGTGATGTCAACGGCAACCCCGAGGGCAATTCGGAATCGACGCCGCAGCTGGCACTGTGGAGCTACACCTCCACGGCGACCGGCGCAGGCGTGTCGACCTCGGGCTTCGCCACCATCAACCTCAACCTCGCCGCCGCCGGTCAGAACGTCAATCTGCCGGCCGGTCGCTACTGGTTGGTGGTGTCGGTGCGCGCGCCGTTGGCGACCAGTTGGTTCTGGTTCAACGGCACCAGCGGCGACAACGTCTACCGGGGCGCGATCATCAATCCCGACGGCAGCGGCGACTGGACGGCCACGGCGGGTGCGCCCGGCATGGCCTATCAGTTGCAGGGCGCCAACGCCTGCGGCGCCACCTGGATCGGCGCGCCGTCGCGCGCGTTCGGCCGCCTCGCGGTCGGCGCCAACGTCGATACGCAGGTGCAGATCAGCGCCGCCGGCCTCGTGCCGGGCAGCTACTCCGGCTATGTCTGCGTGGCCAGCAACGATCCGCTGCGTCCCAAGGCGGCGCTGCGGGTGGCCCTGACGGTCACGCCCTCGCCGTGACGCTCCGGGTGCCGGACCCGCATTCGGGTCCGGCACCTCAAAACCCGGCGCGGCCGCTTGTGCGGTCCGCGTCGATGCCTCTTTCCACCGCCGCGCCGATGCACGGATCCGCGGCGGCGCACGACATCCTACTGGGGGACAGTTTGAACATTTCGCACAAGACTCTTCTCGCCGCCGCTCTTTCGCTGGCCTGCTCAACCGTCTGGGCCGGCGAGCCCTGCGTGCTCGACGACGGCTTCGGCGGCACCACCACCGGCGGCGCCACCGCCGCCGGCGGCAGCGCCATCGCTTGCGGTCAGGGCGCCAGCGCCGACGGCGACTTCGCCGTGGCCACCGGCGCCGGCGCGACCGCCAGCGCGGTCGGTGCGGTTGCGGTCGGCGCGGGCACCACCGCGTCGGGCGACCAGAGCACCGCAGTCGGCACCGGCGCGACCGCTTCGGCCGCCAACAGCAGCGCGATCGGCGACAGCGCCACCGCAGCCGGCGAGTTCTCCACCGCGAGCGGCTCGGCCAGCACGGCTGGCGGACGCTTCTCCACCGCCAACGGTGCCGGCAGTTCGGCCAGCGCCGACAATGCCACTGCGTTGGGCGCCAAAAGCTCGGCGTCGGCCGTCGGCTCGGTCGCGCTCGGCAGCGATTCCATCGCCGACCGCGCCAACAGCGTGTCCTTCGGTGCGGCCGGCAGCGAACGGCAATTGGTCAACGTCGCCGCGGCCACCCAAGACACCGATGCGGTGAACCTGTCGCAGCTCAACACCCTGAGCGGCGCCTTCGGTGGCGGCGCAAGCTTCGCCGGCGGCGTGTTCACGCCGCCGACCTACGTGATCCAGGGCGGCAACTACAACGACGTCGGCGCGGCCTTCTCCGCGGTCGACGGCCGTTTGACCGATCTCTACACGCGGGTCGGCGCCGGTGTGGCTTCGTCGGTGACCTATGACGACGCTTCGAAGGCACAGGTCACTCTGCAGGGCGGTGGCGGCACGCGCGTGTCCAACGTCGCCACCGGCACTGCGCCGACCGATGCGGCCAACGTCGCCCAGGTGCAGGCCGGCGATGCGCAAACGCTGGCGAGTGCGAATTCGCGTGCCGATGCCGGCGATGCGCAAACGCTGCGCAGCGCCAACACCTACACCGATGCGCGCATGAACCAGATGCTGGCGGCGCCGACCGCGGCGATCAACGAACTGCGCGAGGACATGAACTGGCGTTTCAACAAGCAGGACGAACGTATCGACAAGCTGGGCGCGATGACTTCGGCGATGGTGCAGATGTCGGCCAGCGCGGCCGGCCTGCGCACCCAGAACCGCATCGCGGTCGGCGCCGGTTTCCAGGGCGGCGAGCAGGCCTTGTCGATCGGCTATCAGCGCGCGATCAGCGACCGGGCCACGGTCACCGTCGGCGGTGCGTTCAGCGATTCGGAGAGCTCGGCGGGCGTGGGCGTCGGCTTCGGCTGGTAAGGCGGTCCGCATCGTGGTCGGGTAACGCAGGGCAGTCCATGTCCGATCGTTGAAGCGCGATTTCAAAAGCAACAAGTTCTGGGCGGCGCTCGTAAGGGCGCCGCTTTTTTTTTGCGCGCAGCCTTCCGGATGGGGCCCGGCGTCGCAGTCTCGGCGACCGGTCCGGCGCAGGTTAGTCGTGCTTTTGCAAGCCACCGCAATGCGCGCGGCCGCAGCGGACATCCGCACGGCGCAATGAGAACATCGCGGCCGGACGGTGCGCTCGTGCCGTCCCATCACCCGGGAGACAACAGGATGTCGAAGCAGATTTCGATCGCCGTGGCGCTAGCCGCGGCGGCGGTGACAGCGCTCGCTTTCGCGGCCATGAAGATGCCGCGCGTGGAGGCAGGAAACTCGGGGCCGGTCGGCGGCGCTCCGCCACCGAGCTTGAGTACAGGCAGCGGCAGCGACGCCGTGCGCTATGTCGTGGTCTATCGCGAGGCGCCGCTGAGCGCCTATCGCGGTGAGCCGGGTTATCTGCCGGCACCGGCGCGACAGCAGGCCGGTGCTGCCGGCCGCGGACGGTTGGACGTGCATGGCAATGGCGCACGCGCCTATCTGGATCACCTCGAGCGCCTGCAGGCGCGGCACGAAGCCGCGATCGGCCGCGCGCTCGGACGCCGCCTGCACGTCGAGCGACGCCTGCGTCACGCGCTCAATGGCGCGGTAGTGCGCTTGAGCGCGGCCGAGGCTGCGCGTGTCGCGCAGCGCCCCGAGGTCTTGCTGGTCGAGCCGTATCGCGAATACGCCCAGGCCGGCGACACCGGGCCGGCGTTGCTCGGCGCACCGGCGTTGTGGAATGCCGTCCCGACCTCGTTCCGGGGCGATGGCGTGGTGATCGGTGTGATCGACTCGGGCATCAATTTCGGCAGCCCGTCGTTCGCTGCCGTGGGCGCGGCGAATCATCAACACCTCAATCCGCTCGGCAGCGGCAATTATCTCGGTTCCTGCGCTTCCGGCGGCGTCGACGAAGGGCGCTGCAACGACAAGCTGATCGGCGGGTACGATTTCGTCTGTGGCGCGCCGGGCAATTTTTGCGGCATCTCGACGGTGCGCGAAGAGCCCGGTTTCGGCGATAGCCAAGGCCACGGCACGCAGGTGGCCTCGGTGGCCGCGGGCAATGCGCGCACGGTCCAGTACAAGGGCCGCGACGTCGCCATCTCCGGTGTCGCTCCGCACGCCAATCTGATCGCTTACGACGCCTGTTACAGCGTGGCCTCGACCGGGCAGGGCTATTGCCCTGGCGTGTCGGTGGTCGCGGCGGTCGACCAGGCCGTGGCCGACGGTATCGTCGACGTGCTCAACCTGTCGATCACCGGCGGTCTCGAACCTTGGGGCGAAGCGGTGTCCTTGGCGTTGCTCAACGCCACCGAAGCCGGCATCTATGTGGCGGTGCCGGCAGGCAACCTGGGCTCGGAGGCGGGCAAGGTCGAGCATCTCGAACCCTGGGTCGCGACGACCGCGGCCGCGCAGCATGGGCGCGGCGAGTTCGCTTCCTTGCTGCAGGTCACCGGGCCCGCGCCGGTGCCGGCGGCGGTGCAGACGATCGTCCTGGGCGAAAGCAGTACCGGCGTAGCGCTGACTGCGGCGATAGACGCGAGCACGCCGTTGCGCGCAAGTCCGGGCATCAACACCGGATCCGATGGTTGCAG
>Ga0307406_10001900_pt1 | contig 11382 bp, 9 predicted proteins | sample 322Cmetagenome_3_FD_203706 | JGI IMG/M metagenome (GOLD analysis project Ga0307406, IMG submission 203706) | Maize rhizosphere microbial communities from greenhouse at UC Davis, California, United States - 322HYB-C-2 | ecosystem: Host-associated > Plants > Roots > Rhizosphere > Soil | place... | reverse complement strand
CGCGTGCACGCGGGCTTCACGACCGACCCGTCCCCGGTCGAGGGCGGTTCCGATTCGCCCTTCCGCGAGGTGGACATGTTCGTCGCGACCGCCGGTGTGTCGCTGACTGGGACGACTATCTCAGGCTCGATCGGCCTCGGATTCTCCACCGGGGAGGGCGCCCGGCAGGTTCCCGATCCAGCGGGAGGCGGCGTGCCCCTCCAGACCCAGCTTCGAGTGCAGTCGCTCAACCTGCTCTACGCGCTGACGTACTCGTTCTGACATCCACGCCGACACGCTCGCTCGCCAGGACGTGCAATGATGGCCACGCTCGAAGAGTGACGGCCATCGCATCGTGCACTCCCGACCCGTCTCGGATGCCCGTATCGGGTAAGGCGCATAACGCGCGCGCCGCGCCGCCCGTCACCGCCCGGTGACCGCCGACGGGTCGGCGCGGACGGTGCTAGCGCGCCTGTCGTCGCTCGAAGGACGCGAAGGACCCGGACAGCGACGGAGGCCGTGAGCGGCGGGTGGCGGAATCCGCCGCTGGAGCGGGTGGGTGACGTCCGAGAGTGCCGTGCGAGGGTGAGGCCGGCGAGTGCCCGATGGTCCAATGGCCCGGCCCGCAAGCGGAGCGCATGGTGCAGGCGCCACGGCGACGCGCTCTCGACTCCGATGAAACGACACCAAGGCCATCCCCGATCACCCCGGCTCACGGCGAGATGTGCCGCGCTCGTGACAGTCGCACTCGTGTCGGTACCGTTCCGGGCTGCCGGAGCGCAGGCCATCCTGATCCTCATCTTCGGCGACAAGATCGCCTCGGAGTGGCTGCAGGGCGGCATCAAGGCCGACGTGGTCTGGTCCACGCTCGCCGGCACGCCTGACGCGGACCGCCGGCGCTCGTACGGCTTCGGCGGGTTCCTCGAGCTGCGCGTCGGGCAACGCTTCTCGATCCAGCCCGAGTTCACGTTCAAGTCCCCGGCCGGCGCCGCGGGCCTTCCGTTCACGCCCACCGGGCGGGCCGAGGTGGACGCCGCGTTCGCGACCGCGAGCGACGTGTCGGTCACGCGCACACTGGGCTACGTGACGCTGCCCGTCCTGGCCAAGGTGACGTTCGGCCGCTTCGCGATCTCGGCCGGGCCGCAGGTGGGATACGTCGTCAAGGCGACCGACCACTACACGGGCACCGTCGCCCGCGAGGACGACCTGACGTACGACGCGAGCCTGTGGTCGCGCGTCAACCGCTGGGATACGGGCGTGAGCGTGCTCGCCGAGTTCTCGCCGTCCACCAAGCGCGGCTTCCAGACCCTCCGCGTACGCGCGAGCTGGTACCGCGCCTTCGGCGACGCGCTCGACGACGCGCCCGGCCGCAACGACACGCTCGGGCTGGGCCTCGGGCTTCCCATCGGAGGGCCACCATGATGCCGCTACGGATTCGCCGCCTGGTGACGACGCTGTTCGCCGGGCTGGCGGCATTGCCCGCGTCGCTCGCCGCGCAGAATCCCGATCTGGTCCTGACGCAGGAAGAGCGCGACAGCTTGCTCGCGCACTACGACCAGATCTTCCCCATCTACGGGCGCCAGGCGATCGAGCGGGGCTTCGACATGCCACTGCCGCTGGGGTTCAACGCCGGCTTCTTCGCCATGAAGCAGGACCTGATCATCTCGAACCTCGGTCTCGGGTTCAACGGCCCCCCGCAGGACGTCAGCTTCATCAAGTTCGAGAAGGCCTCGGCGAAGGTGAACAACGTGAACGCCCGCGTGGACCTCTGGCTGTTCCCCTTCCTCAACGTCTACGTCATGAGCGGCTACGGGTTCGGGGAGACCAAGGTGAAGCTCTCGGAGCCCGTTCCGCTCGAGACCACGGCGGAATTCACCGGCGCGAACGTCGGTCTCGGGGTGACCGGCGCGTTCGGGTTCCGCCGCTCGTTCGTGGTCGTGGACTACAATCACCAGTGGGCCTTCTCGAGCCTGCTCGACGCGCCGGTGCCGGCGAACATCTTCAGCCCGCGCATCGGCCGAGCGTTCCGCATCGGCGACAAGAGCAAGCAGCTCAAGAGCACGGTGTGGCTGGGCGCGATGCTGCAGTCGCTGAAGGCCGAAACCAACGGCGGCATCAACCTCGCCGAGGTCTTGGGGTCCGGAGCGGACTCGCTGTTCAACGATTATCAGAGCTCGGCCTGGTACCAGGCGCTCAGACCCTCCGAGAAGCAGCTCGTCGACAACTTCGTGCAGCGGCTCCAGGGTGCGGTCGACACTACAGTCGTGAACTACCGCCTGGACAAGAAGCCGGCCGATCCGTGGAACATGCTGTTCGGCGGCACGATCGACTACAGGCAGCACTGGGGGCTTCGCTACGAGATCGGCTTCATCGGCCGCACCTCGTGGATGCTGATGGCGAACTACCGCATCCGCTTCTGAGCGCGGCCGCCGCATGTCGCGACGCGCCCGGCCCGCGACGGTCGGCCTCCTGCTCCTGGCAACGCTGCTCGCGCCGCGCGCGGCCGCCGGTCAGGGGCAAGGCGGGCGGTTCCGCGATCCGGAGGACGGACGCCTGGATCTCAGCGACAATCTGCTGAACCAGAAGGGCTTCCTCCCGGTGCCGATCGTCATCACGGAGCCGGCACTCGGATACGGGGGCGGCGTGGCCCTCACCTTCTTCAGCCAGTCGTTCGCCGAGGAGATGTCCGAGAGCGGCCGGTTCGTACCGCCGACCGTCTACGGCGTCGCCGGCTTCTACACGTCCGACGGCAGCTACGGGGGCGGGCTCCTGCTCTTCCACCCGTTCCGCCACGACCACTTCCGCTACCTCGGTGTGCTGGGCGGCGCCTCGCTCGGTCTCGACTTCTACGGGTTCGATCCCGAGGGCCCGCTCGCCGGCGACCCCGTTGCATACGCGATCGAGCCGATCTTCCTGTTCCAGCGCTTCCAGGCGCGGATCAAGGGGAGCGACGTGTTCGTCGGCGCGCACTACGAGTACCTCCGCACCAAGAGCACGTTCGACGTCGCGCGGCCCGACGGTGTTCCGGTGCGTGACCTGCTGGTGAACGCGGCGGGGCTAGGCACGCGCCTCGAGCTCGACACGCGCGACAACCTGCTCGACGCCAGGCGCGGGACGGACCTCTCCGTCCAGGGCACGTGGTACGGACCCGAGGTCGGCGGCGACGACTCGTTCGGCAAGTACGAGGTGAAGGGCCTCTTTTACGGGCAGCCGAGTACGCGCTGGGGCTACGGTCTGCGCCTCGAGTCGGACTTCACCACCAGCGACGCGCCATTCTTCGAGAAGCCGTACCTCGACATGCGCGGGCTCCCTGCCATGCAGTACGCGAACGACCTGGCGCTGCTCGGCGAGGTGGAGGTGCGCTACTCGATCGACTCGCGGTGGACGCTGGTCGCCTTCGGCGGTGGCGGGCGCGTCAGCGAGACGTTCGGCGACCTTGGCGACGCGCCGAGCGTGGGCGCCGGCGGCGCCGGCATCCGCTACCTCATCGCCCGCAAGCTGGGCCTCGGCTACGGGTTCGACCTCGCGGTCGGGCGCGGCGGCGAGGTCGCCCTCTACATCCAGACGGGCGCACCGTGGAAGTGAAGCAGGCCGCCGCGCCCTGAGCCGCTGCCACCGGCCGCGCCACCTGAGTATCGACCTCCGGGACCTCATCTATGGAAGAAGGCCCTGGGCGGCCGACGGCGCGAAAAACAAGAAACCCCTTGCAGCGCAAGAGGTTGGCTCTTCGTGCAAGGGGCCTTTTGTACAGTCGGGGCGACTGGATTTGAACCAGCGACCTCCTGCTCCCGAAGCAGGCGCGCTACCGGGCTACGCTACGCCCCGTGATGGAACCTGATGCATTCGCAGTGCGCCCGGAGAGACTCGAACTCCCAACCTTCTGATCCGTAGTCAGATGCTCTATCCAATTGAGCTACGGGCGCGTCGCCGGCGTTACGCTCGTGAGGAGCGCGCTGCGAACCCTGCTCGGATCGGAGTCAAACGCCAAGCGCGCGCCCGCTGCCGGTCCTCTGCAGGACAGGCAAGCTATCCGCGCGTGACAGCATCGTCAAGGCTGCTCGCCGCACCGCTTTGCGCCCCCTGCTGCGTGTCCGCGCGGGCGGTCGGCGCGGGCTGTGCGGCGCGCGCCGGCGCGTCGTCCGCGGCGACGGCGCGGGGGAGTGGCGCGTCGCCACGGAACGCCGGTTGGGCGCGCGCCGGCGTCTCGCGGCCGGCGGCGACCGGCGGGGAGACCATGGGCAGCGTGACGGTGAAGCGTGAGCCCTCGCCGAGGCGGCTCTCGACGTTCACGTCACCGCCGAGCAGGCGGGCGAGCTTGCGGGAGATGGCGAGGCCGAGCCCCGTGCCGCGCTGCAGCGAGTCCCCCCGTCCGCCGGGGCGCACCTGCTCGAACTCGTCGAAGATGCGGTGGAGGTCGCGGTCGGCGATGCCGATGCCCGTGTCCTCGACCGCCAGCTCCACGTGCGTGTGCGGGCGCGCGGCGTCGCGAGTCGCCGTGAGCGCGACCGTGCCGCGCTCGGTGAACTTGATGGCGTTCGCCGCCAGGTTCAGGAGGATCTGCCGCAGGTGTCGCGGGTCCGTCTGCAGCCGGGGGAGGTCTGGCGCCGCCGACAGCGCGATTCTCACGTGCTTCGCGTCGGCGATCGGCTCGATCACGGTGCCCACCGCGTTCAGGAGGGCGCCCACGTCCACCTCCTCCGGTTGGACGTCCATTCTCCCGACCTCGATCTTGGAGAGGTCGAGCACGTCGTCCACCAGGCCGAGCAAGTGCGCGCCCGCCGCGCGGATGCGCTCGTGCGCGTTGCGCAGCGGCGTGGCGAGCTGGCCGTAGATGCCGTCGAGGGCGAGCGAGTTGTAGCCGACGATGGCGTTGATGGGGGTGCGCAGCTCGTGCGAGACGTTCGCCAGGAAGCGGCTCTTGGCGCGGTTCGCCTCGGCGACCTGTTGGGCGCGCTCCTCCAGCCGCACGTTCGCGTCGAGGAGGTCGCGGGAGAGGCTCTCGAGGTTCCGCGAGTGCTGGGCGAAGCGCTCGGCGCGCGCCTCCTCGCGAATCACGAGGAGGACGACGAGGGCGAGCAGCGCCAGGCCGACCGCCCAGACGATTGCCCGGGGCACGATCGGCTGGAAGCGCGGGACGGCGACCTCGAGCGTCCAGCGCCGGTCGTTGGGGAAGCGGACCGTACGCGGGACGATCACCGAGACCTGCGCCGGGAAGTCGGGCGACACGGCGATGACGCTGCCGGCGTCGTCGCGGATGCGGTACGCGAACTGGCCCTGGAGCTGGCCGGCGAGGGCGTTGTTGAAGAGCGTCCGGTAGGCCAGGCCGGCGCCCACGTAGCCGGCGACTCGACCGTCGCGCAAAACGGCGGTGTAGGCTCGCAGGCCCCGCCCGGACGAGCCGAGGCGTACGGTGCCGGTGGTGGCGGCCGCGTGCGGGGTTGCCCGGGAGATCGTCGCCGCGCGCTCCTCCGGCGTGGGGCCGACCGCGGTGAGCGCCGCGAGGCTGCGGCCGTTGCGCGGCTGCATGTCCCGCAGCGTGCCGGCCGAGTCGAGGAGGTAGATCGAGAAGATGTCGGGCGAGCTGGCGACGATCTCGCGTGCGAGCAGGTCGAAGCGGTCCCCGGCCTCGCGCTCCGTTCGGGCGCTGCCCACGAGAGCGGCGACGGTACCGAGGACCGCGACGCGCTGTCGCATGAAGCTCTCGAGCAGGGCGTCCGTCTGGACCGCCTGGGCGAGCGCCTCCTTGCGGTATTCGCGGACGAGCAGCCGGTCGAGGAACTGCAGGCAGGCCAGCCCGAGCAGCACGAGCGCAAAGAGCGGCAGGCGCCACAGGAGCGGGCGAAACGGCGGCTGGCTCGAGGTGTCGGCGGCGGCCTGCGGGGCGGTCACGATTGAGAGGGCGTCAGATCGATCGGTGTCGAGGCAGGGTCGGAGTGAGGGGTGATCGGAGCCCCAGAGGGCAAATGGCAGGCCGGACGCCGGAAAAGGCTGCGCAAACGACGAAGCCCCGCGGGTATTCCCGCGGGGCCATGGGCGGTACAAGACTCGAACTTGTGACCTCCACGATGTCAACGTGGCGCTCTAACCAACTGAGCTAACCGCCCAGGAGTGCGACTGAAGCGGGAAACGGGACTCGAACCCGCGACCCCAACCTTGGCAAGGTTGTGCTCTACCAACTGAGCTATTCCCGCGACTGCAGCAACCTGCGATCCACCCGGTGAGCCAGGCGGCCGGCGTGCCGGCCCGCCCTCGTGGACGTCGGCGCGACGTCTCACCGGCATGGAGGCGAGGGGAATCGAACCCCTGACCTCTTGAATGCCATTCAAGCGCTCTCCCAACTGAGCTACGCCCCCGTGAGCGGCCCACGTGCGGCGACCGGCGTACCGGATCGCGGAACCGAGTGCCGTCAGGAACCGCTGATACTAGCGGAGTGTATGTGACATGTCAAGAATTTGGGGCTGGCGAAAAGCTAGTCGGCCAGTATCTTGCAGCGCTCTTGCCGACCGACTTCTCGCAGCCTGCTGCCGACCGTGATTCGACGGTCATGGGCGCACGTGAGGGGGCGCCGGCAGGGCCGCGGCGCAGTGCGCCGTCCTCACCCAGTTGACGCATTTTCACGCTATTGTTAGAGGCATCCGTCCGATGACCGACGTCAAGCGTCGCCGCCGCCGCGCGGCCCCTGCCGGCATCGCGCCGAGCGAGCCGGAGCGCGACATTCTGGATCAGTACCTGTACGAGGTCAGCACCTACCCGCTGCTCAAGGGCACCGAGGAGATCGAGCTGGCGCGCCGCATTCGCGCGGGCGACCAGGACGCCCTGCAGGAGCTGGTCAAGCGAAACCTGCGGTTCGTCATCTCGGTCGCCAAGAAGTACCAGAACCGCGGCCTGCCGCTGATCGACTTGATCGGCGAGGGCAACGTCGGGCTGCTCACCGCGGCGCGGAAGTTCGATCCCGACCAGGGCGTGAAGTTCATCTCCTACGCCGTGTGGTGGATCCGCCAGGCCATCCTGTCGTCGCTCGCCCGCCAGGGGCGGACGGTGCGCGTGCCGCTCAACCGCACCGCGGACCTGTCGCGCATCATCAAGGCGAGCGAGATCCTTCGCCAGAAGCTGCGTCGCGAGCCGTCGCCCGAGGAGCTCTCCCAGCTCACCGGGCTGAGCGTGGACGTCGTGCAGTCGCTGGCGGCGCTCAACACCGGCGACGTGCGGCTGGACGCTCCGATGGATCCGGAGGGGGACCGCTCGCTCATCGAGCGGTTCGTCGCCGACGAGATGCCGGACACCGAGGAGGAGGCGATGAACCGCTTCCTCACCGACGAGATCGAGCAGGCGCTGAACACGCTGCCGCCGCGCGATGCCAAGGTGCTGCGCCTGTACTTCGGCCTCGAGGGCGGCCGCGAGCACACGCTCGAGGAGATCGGCTCGATGCTCGGCGTGACCCGCGAGCGCGTTCGGCAGCTGCGCGACCGCGCGCTCAAGCGGCTGCGGGAAGGGGACGTCGGACGCGCGCTGGGGAGCTTCGCGGCGTAACGACCACGCCCGCCGCCCGCGGGCGAACTTGGCGGAGCCCACGCGCGGGGCCGGCTGGAAGCGATTCCGGTCGGCCCCGTTCCGTCGCCCGAAGGGTAGCGTCGCGGCCGGGCCAGGCGGCATCTTGCATGCCGATGCGGGCGGACGCGGCCGTTCCCGTCCGTCAACCTCGCTTCGCCGGGCCGTCCGTCGCCTCGCTCCAGCTCCCCGCCGTCGTCCATGATCCAGCTCATCGACGTCTACAAGTCGTTCGGCTCGAAGCACGTCCTCTCGGGCTTCACCCTGGAGGTGCACGAGGGGGAGACGATGGTCATCATCGGCTTCTCGGGCACCGGCAAGTCGGTGGCGATCAAGCACATCGTCGGCCTGCTCGAGCCGGACTCGGGGCAGGTGATCGTGGACGGACTCGACGTCGTCAAGCTGCCGCGGCGGGAGCTGTACAAGCTGCGGGCGCGCATCGGCTACGTGTTCCAGTTCGCGGCGCTCTTCGACTCGCTCAGCATCGGCGAGAACGTCGCGATGGGGCTGCGCAAGCAGAACGAGCTGACCGAGGCCGAGATCCGCGAGCGGGTGGGCGAGGCGCTCGACCTGGTCGACCTGCCGAACGTGGAGGGGCGGTTCCCGGCGGAGTTGTCCGGGGGGATGCGCAAGCGGGTGGGCATCGCCCGCGCCATCGCCCTGCGCCCGAAGTACATCCTGTACGACGAGCCGACCACCGGCCTCGACCCGGTGACGAGTGCCGTGATCGACGACCTCATGGTGCGCATGCGCACGCGCCTCGGCGTGACGGGCATCGTGATCACGCACGACATGCGAAGCGCTTACTCGGTGGGCAACCGGATCGCGATGCTCTACGAAGGGCGGGTGCGCTGGACGGGCACGGTGGAGGAGGTCCAGCGCACGGACGACCCGGTGGTACGCCAGTTCATCGAGGGGCGCGCGACGCTCGACCCGCAGCCCGAGCCGGCAGGCAGTCGGTGATGTCGCGGCTGCGGGCCAGGCAGGAGACGTCGGCCGGCGGGGTGGTGTACCGCATGGCGCCGGGGCCCGACGGCGTGCCGCGCCCGCTCTTCCTCCTCATCCGGGACAGCTACCGGAACTGGGGCTTCCCGAAGGGGCATCTCGAGGACGGCGAGGCGCCCGAGGCGGCGGCGTTGCGCGAAGTGGCCGAAGAGACCGGCCTGGCCGGCGTGGAGCTGCGTGGCGCCATCGAGACCATCGACTGGTACTTCCGCTTTCGGGGCCGGCTGATCCACAAGGTCTGCCACTTCTACCTCATGGAGACGGTCGCCGCCGACACCTGCCCGCAGCGCGCCGAGGGAATCACAGCGTGCCGGTGGGCGCCGTTCGAGGACGCGGTGCAGCTCACGTCGTATGCGAACGCGCGCGAGGTGCTGAAGCGCGCGCAGGCACTGGTGGCTGCCGCGTTAGGCCCGTCGGGCGCCGGCGAGGCGGCCGCGGCGCCGGGGCGCTGACGGGTCGCGCGGCCGCTCGTCCTCACTGCCTCACGGGTCTGCGGACGCCGCCAGCGGTACGTCCGCGGCGCGGCGGTCCGGGGCGCCGTGTTCCGCGTCGCGCTGGCGGTCGATGAAGGCGAGGTAACCGCTGAGCAGGCGGCCCACGGTGGCGGCGCGCGGGGCGAGCTGTGCGAGCGCGGCGGCCGGAATGATCCCCGCGTGGCGCGCGACGGCCAGGTGGGTCTCCAACTCCGCGAGCGAGCGGCGGGCGAGCTGGTAGAGGCGCCGCTCCTCGCCCGGCTCCTGGCGCCCGTACCCCTCGGCGACGTGGGTCGCCACGGCCACCGCGGAGTGGATCAGCCGGTCGGTGAAGGCCTTCGTTTCGCGCCGGGCGGCGGTGCGCGCCACCCGCACGATCTCCCCGGCGAGAGCGACCGCCTCCTGCCAGAGCTTGAGCTCCTTCACGCCGGTGGCCATGGCCCCAACGTACGCGCCGCGCGGCGCGGGCGCGTACCAGTCGAGCGCGCTCGGCGGCTTCCGCGTGCGCGGCGATGGGCCTCGCGAGAAGGGGCGCGGGGAGCGACATTGTCTGCTTGCAGCCCCGACGGCCTTGTGATTATTTTCACAAGCTGTGCACGCCGTCCGCGATCCGATCATTTCAGCATCAGAACCCCATGGCTACCGAAACCTCCCTCCGGCCCGGTGAAATCAAGGACATCCTCCTGCGCGAGATCGAGAACGCCGATCTCAACGACCTGGATGTCCAGGAAGTGGGGCAGGTGCTCGAGGTCCGCGACGGGATCGCGCGCATCTACGGGCTGAAGAACGCCATGGCCGGCGAGATGCTCGAGATCAGCGTCTCCGCCACCGGCGAGCGCGTCACGGCGCTGGCGCTCAACCTCGAGGAGGACAACATCGGCGCCGTGGTGCTCGGCGACTACCTCGAGCTCAAGGAAGGCGACCAGGTGCGGCGCACGTCGCGCGTGCTGGAGGTGCCGGTGGGCCCGGCGCTCGTCGGTCGCGTCGTCGACCCGCTCGGCCGCCCGATCGACGGCCTCGGCGAGATCGCCGCGACGGCCGCCCGCAAGGTGGAGTCGCCCGCGCCGGGCATCATCGTCCGGCAGCCCGTGAAGGAGCCGCTGCAGACCGGCATCAAGGCCATCGACTCGATGATTCCCATCGGCCGCGGCCAGCGCGAGCTCATCATCGGCGACCGCGGCACCGGCAAGACGGCCATCGCGGTCGACACGATCATCAACCAGAAGGGGCAGGGCGTCATCTGCGTCTACGTCGCGATCGGGCAGAAGAAGTCGACGATCGCCAGCGTCGTGGAGCGGCTTCGCGAGTCGGGCGCCATGGACTACACGATCGTGGTCGTGGCCGGGGCCAGCGACCCGGCGCCGATGCAGTACATCGCCCCGTACTCGGGGTGCGCGATGGCCGAGTACTTCATGTACAACGAGGGGCGGCCGACGCTCTGCGTGTACGACGACCTGTCGAAGCAGGCGGCGGCGTACCGCCAGATCTCGCTCGTGCTGCGCCGGCCGCCCGGGCGCGAGGCGTTCCCGGGCGACGTGTTCTACCTCCACTCGCGCCTCCTCGAACGCGCGGCGAAGCTGCGCGAGGACGCCGGCGTGGTGGACGGAAAGAACATCCTCAAGCCGGGCGGCTCGCTCACCGCGCTCCCGATCATCGAAACGCAGGCGGGCGACGTCTCGGCCTACATCCCGACGAACGTCATCTCCATCACCGACGGCCAGATCTTCCTCGAGAGCGACCTGTTCTACTCCGGCGTGCGCCCGGCGGTGAACGTCGGCATCTCGGTGAGCCGCGTGGGCGGCTCGGCGCAGACGAAGGCGATGAAGAGCGTCGCCGGCCGCCTGCGTCTCGACCTCGCGCAGTACCGCGAGCTCGAGGCGTTCGCGTCGTTCGCCTCGGACCTCGACGCGGCCACGAAGCGGCAGCTCGAGCGCGGGGCCCGGACGGTCGAGATCCTCAAGCAGGGCCAGTACCAGCCGATGACCGTCGACCAGCAGGTGGTGAGCATCTACGCCGTGACCAACGGCTTCCTGGACGACGTGGCGGTCGGCGAGGTGCGCAACTGGGAGCGCGGATTCCACGAGTACCTGGCCGCGCAGTTCCCGCAGGTCGCCGAGCGCATCCGCGCCGAGAAGGCCATCTCGAAGGAGACCGACGCCGAGCTGCGCCGGGCCATCGAGGGGTTCCGCCAGACCTTCGGCACTGGCTCCGGCGCGAGCGGTGCGGCCCGTCCGGCCGCCGCGGCCGCGGGGCGGTAGCGTATGGCCAAGGGCCGCGAGCTCAAAGGCCGCATCAAGACGGTCGAGAACACGCGCAAGATCACGCGCACCATGGAAATGGTGGCGACGTCGAAGATGAAGCGCGCGCAGGACCGGGT
>Ga0307406_10001899_pt1 | contig 11389 bp, 1 predicted proteins | sample 322Cmetagenome_3_FD_203706 | JGI IMG/M metagenome (GOLD analysis project Ga0307406, IMG submission 203706) | Maize rhizosphere microbial communities from greenhouse at UC Davis, California, United States - 322HYB-C-2 | ecosystem: Host-associated > Plants > Roots > Rhizosphere > Soil | place... | reverse complement strand
CGCGCGGGCCACGCCAAGATGGACGCCGAGCGACGCCTCGGCGGCGAGACGGTCCATGGCCTCGTCGAGGCGCAAGCTGCGCGCACGCCGGAGGCGACGGCGATCGAATTCGAGCGCGGCTCGCTCACGTACGCCGCGCTGAACGCGAAGGCGAACCAGCTCGCGCGTCACCTCGTCGACGTCGGCGTCGGTCGCGAGGCCCTGGTCGCCGTCGCTCTCGATCGCTCGCTCGAGATGGTGATCACGTTGCTCGCCGTCCTGAAGGCGGGCGGCGCCTATGTGCCGATCGATCCGGCGTACCCCTCGGATCGCGTCCGCCTCATGCGTGAGGACTCGGGCGCTCGTTTGCTCGTCGACGGCGCCATGCTCGCGGAGCGCGCCGCGGAGATCGCGCGCTACCCGACGCACGACTTGAGCCTCCCGGTGTCCGGAGACCAGCTCGCGTACGTGATCTACACCTCGGGATCGACGGGGCGGCCCAAGGGGGTGATGGTGCCGCACCGCGGGGTCGTGAGTGTCCTCGGATCCATGACACGGGAGCCGGGGATGAGGGCCTCCGATGCGCTCGTCGCCGTCACGTCGATCTCCTTCGACATCGCGGCGGTCGAGCTCCTCCTCCCCCTTTCGGTGGGCGGCAGGGTGATCCTCGCGAGCCGCGAGGTCGCGACGGACGCGGACGCGCTCGCGGAGCTGCTCCGGAGCTCGGGGGCGACCGTGATGCAGGCGACGCCGTCGACCTGGCGGATGCTCCTCGCTCGTGGCTTCCGAGGCGATCTGCGCGCGCTCTGCGGCGGCGAGGCGATGCCGGCGGATGTCGCGAAGGGGCTCCTCGGGGCGACGAGCGCGGCGTACAACCTCTACGGTCCGACGGAGACGAGCATCTGGTCGGCTTGCTGGACGCTCGTCGACGGGGAGCGCGTCTGCATCGGTCGCCCCGTCGCGAGCACGCGTATGTACGTGCTCGACCGGCACCTCGAGCCAGTCCCCTTCGGCGTCGGAGGAGAGCTCTTCATCGGCGGCGTGGGCGTCGTGCGTGGGTATCTGCAGCGCCGAGGCTCGACCGCCGAGCGGTTCCTCCCCGACCCGTTCGGATCGCCGGGCGCGCGCATGTATCGCACCGGGGACATCGCGCGCCTCCTGCCGGACGGGTCGTTCGATTTCATGGGCCGCACCGATGCTCAGATCAAGCTGCGTGGGTTCCGGATCGAGCTCGGGGAAATCGAGGCGTTTCTCGGCGCGGTGGACGGGGTCCGCGCGGCCGCTGCGGCGGTCCAGGGAGAGCGCCTCATCGGGTACGTCGTCGGACGCGTGAGCCCCGCGGATGTACGCCGCGCACTCGAGCGCTCCCTCCCGGAGCACATGATCCCTTCCGCCATCGTGTGCCTCGACGAGCTCCCGGTCACGCCGAACGGGAAGCTCGATCGCAAGGCCTTGCCAGCGCCCGCGCTCGCGGTCTCCGAGACGATCACGGCTCCGCGGACCGCGACCGAGGTGCGGCTCTCGGCCATCTGGTCGTCGGTGCTGGGGTGCAGCCCGTGGCTCGACGTCAGCTTCTTCGAGAGCGGCGGCCACTCCCTGCTCGCGACCCGGCTCGTGTCCCGCGTGCGCGACGAGATGGGGGTCGCGCTGCCGCTCCGGGCCGTGTTCGAAGCGCCGACGATCGCGCGTCTGGCCGAGCGCATCGACGCGCTCGCCGCCTCGTCGACGGCGGCCATCCCGCGGGCGGAGCCCGACACGGACGCGGCGCTGTCGTTCGCACAAGAGCGGCTCTGGTTCCTCGATCAGCTCGGCTCGGGCTCCCCGCTCTACAACATCCCTTGCGCCGTCCGGTTGCGCGGGCCGCTCGACGTTCGAGCGCTGGAGCGGGCGATCGGCGAGGTGATCCGGCGTCACGAGGCGCTTCGCACGACGATCGCGCCGGGGCCGGTCCAGCGTGTCGCCGAGCCCTTCGCAGTGGACCTCACGCCCGAGGACGTAGGCCCCGAGGAGGTATCGGCGCGCGCCGCTGCGGCGGCGGGCCGTCCCTTCGATCTCGCGCGCGGCCCGCTCATCATCGCGGAGCTGCTCCGGGTGAGCGCCTCCGAGCACGTGCTCCTGTTCACGTTGCACCACGCGGTGGCCGACGGATGGTCGCTCGACGTCCTTTTGTCGGAGGTGGGCGCCTGTTATGGGGCGTTCGCGCAAGGCGCGACGCCGGATCTCGCCGACCTCCCGATCCAGTATCGTGACTACGCGGCCTGGCAGCGCTCGCCGGACCGCGAACGGCAGTACGAAGCGGAGCTCACCTACTGGCGTGACCAGCTCCGCGGGGCTCCGGCCGCGCTCGACTTGCCGACGGATCGCCCCCGGACCGCGCTCCTCTCACGTCGAGCAGGCACGCACCTCTTCTCGGTGGCCGCGGCGCCGCTCAAGGAGCTCTGCGCGAGGCGCGGGGTGACGCTGTTCATGGCCCTCCTCGCGGCGCTCGACGTCCTCCTCGCGCGCCACACGGGCCAGCGTGATCTCGTCGTGGGGACGCCGGTCGCAGGCCGCTCGCGCTCCGAGCTCGAGCCGCTCGTCGGGCTCTTCGTCAACACGCTCGCCCTCCGGGTGCGCGTCGAGGACGATCCCACTTTCTTGGACCTCCTCTCGCGCGTGCGCGACGCCGCGCTCGACGCGTATGCCCACCAGGACGTGCCGTTCGAGCGCGTCGTGGCTGCGCTCGACGTGCCTCGTGATCTGGGTCGCGCGCCGGTCTTCCAGGTCATGCTGGCGCTCGCCGTCCGGGGCCGCGCACCGGCGACCGTGGGGGAGGTCTCGCTCGAGGTCCTCCCGACGGTCGCCACGCACGCCCGGTTCGAGTGGACGTTCGCGTTCGAGGACCGCGGCGACACGCTCGCGGCGGCGCTGGAGTACGACGCCGACCTGTTCGACGCGGAGACGATCGAGCGCGTCGTCGCCCACGTCCAGAACCTCCTCGCGGCCGTCACGCGCTCGCCGGAGGCGCGGGTGTCGACGCTCCCGCTGTTCTCCGAGGCGGAGCGTAGCGCGCTGGTCGCCGTGGGAAAGGGCGCCGGCGTGGAGCTCGCCGCCTCCACGATTCATGCGCTCGTCGAGGCGCGCGCGGCCGTCGCCCCCGACGCGGTCGCCCTCACGCGGGGCGCGGAGACGATGACCCTCGGCGCGCTCGATCGACGCGCGAACCAGCTCGCGCGATACCTCCGCCTGCCGCGCGGCGCGCGCGTCGGCGTCTCGCTCGAGCGCTCGACCGACCTCGTCGTCACGACCCTCGCGCTTCTCAAGCTCGGTGCCGCCTGCGTGCCCCTCGATCCGTCGTATCCGCCGGGCCGCCTCGAGCTCATGCGGGTAGGCGCGGGCATCGTGGAGACGATCGACGCGCGTCGCCTGGCCGCGGACCGGGATGCGATCGACGCGCAGCCCGCCGAGCCGCTGAACGTCGCCTGCACGCCCGACGATCTCGCGTACGTGATCTACACGTCCGGATCCACGGGCGCGCCGAAGGGCGTCCTGATTCCGCACCGCGCGGTCGTCAACCACCTTCGCTGGATGCAGGGGCGATGGCCTCTTCGCGCGAACGACGTGGTGGCTCAAAACACGTCGCCGAGCTTCGATGTCTCGATCTGGGAGATGTGGGGACCGCTCTCCTTCGGCGCGCGGTTGGCCATTCCGCTCGCCGACGAGGCCCTCGTCGACACGCTGCTCCGCGAGCGGGTGACCGTGCTGCAGCTCGTCCCCTCGCTGCTCGCGGCACTGCTCGACGATCCGCGGTTCGCCGAGGCGCCCCTCCGCCACGTCTTCTGCGGCGGCGAGGCGCTCCCGCCCCACGCGGCGAGGCGCTTCTTCGCGACGGCCCGCGCCGAGCTGCACAACATGTACGGGCCGACCGAGGCCACCATCGACGCGACCGCGTTTGATGGCTCCCCAAGCGACGCATCGGGGAGCATTCCCATCGGAGCGCCGGGCGCGAACATGGAAGCGCACGTGCTCGACGAGCGCCTCGAGCCGGCCCCGCTCGGCGCGGTCGGGCAACTCCACGTGGGGGGAGCCGGGCTCGCCTGGGGGTACCTCGATCACCCGGGGTCGACCGCGCTCGCGTTCGTCCCTAGCCCCTTCGGCCCTCCCGGCGCGCGGCTCTACCGGACCGGCGATCTCGCGCGGCGGCGGCCCGACGGCGCGATCGAGTTCGCTGGGCGAGCGGATCGTCAGGTCAAGCTTCGTGGCATCCGGATCGAGCTCGGCGAGGTCGAGGCCACGTTGTGCGCCGTCGACGGGGTGCGCGCCGCCGCAGTCGTCAAGCGCGGCGATCGGCTCGTCGCCTACGTGGTCGGCGGCGGCGACGATCTGAAAGCCGCGCTCCGCGCGCGCCTCCCGGAGGCCATGGTCCCGTCCGTGTTCGTCTCTCTCGACGCGTTACCGTCGACGGCGAACGGTAAGCTCGACATCGACGCGCTACCGTCTCCCCCCGACGTCGAGGATGACCAGTACGTCGCGCCTCGGACCGAGACGGAGCGCCAGGTCGCAGCGCTCTTCTCGGAGCTCCTCGGCGCGCGTGACCTCGGCGTGCACGCTCATTTCTTCGAGCTCGGCGGGCATTCGCTCCTGGCGACGCGGCTCGCGTCGCGCTTGCGAGTCGCCTTCGGCGCCGACGTCCCGGTACGCTGGATCTTCGAGGCGCCTACCATCCTCGCGCTCGCGGAGCGGATCGACGCGCAGGTGCGCCGCGTCGACGACGCACCCCTCGAGCGCGCGACGGACGGTGAACGTACGCCCTCGTTCACCCAGCGACGCTTGTGGTTCCTCGAGCAGCTCGCGCCGATGGGCGGCGCCTACAACGTCCCGACTGCGGTCCGCCTGACCGGCTCCCTCGACGTCCCGGCGCTCCGCCGGAGCCTGCAGCTCGTCGTGCAGCGGCACGAGGTCCTGCGTACGACGTTCGTCCCGCGTGACGGACGACCGGCGTTGCAGGTCTGCGCGACCATGGCTGTGCCCTGGCTCGAGCTCGATCTCCGCGGGGACGTCGATCCCGTGGCTGCGGCGCGGCGCGCGGTCCGGAGCGAGGTGATGCGCCCGTTCGACCTCGAGCGGGGCCCTCTCCTTCGCGCCGCCCTCGTTCGCGTGGGCGACCGCGACTGCGTGCTCGTCCTGACGATGCATCACATCGTATCGGATGGCTGGTCCGTCGAGGTCCTCCTGCGCGAGTTGGTCTCCGCGCTGCGAGGGGATCCGCTGCCCGACCTCGAGATCCAGTTCGCCGATCATGCTGCGTGGCAAGAGCGGCGCCTCGCGCAGCGCGGCGACGCCGAGCTGTCGCACTGGAAACGTACGCTCGAAGGCGCGCCGCCGGAGCTGGGTCTGCCGATGGATCGACCGCGGCCCGCGGTGCAGACGTTCTCCGGCTCCGTTCATCGGATGACGCTCGGCCGGGAGGTCTGGGAGCGCGTGCGGGCGGTTTCGCTGCGGAACGCGGTGACGCCGTTCATGACGTTGCTCTCGGTGTTCGCGGTCCTCCTCGGGCGCCACGCCGATCAGGACGACGTGGTCATCGGCACGCCGATCGCGAACCGGACTCGCAGGGAGACGGAGGGCCTGATCGGGCCCTTCGTGAACACGCTTGCGCTCCGCGTCGATCTGAGCGACGGGCCCACCTTCGCGGAGCTCCTCGGGCGGGTCCGCGTGATGGCGCTCTCGGCGTATGCCCATCAGGAGGTTCCGTTCGAGCGGGTGGTCGACGCGCTGCGCGTCGCGCGAGACCTGTCGCGCTCGCCGCTCTTCCAGGTGATGTTCGCGCTGAACGACGCGCCCCGTGGAACGCTCGAGCTGCCGGGCGTGACGGCGGCCGAGTTCGAGGTCGAGCGCGGGGGCGCGGCGTTCGACCTGAGCCTCATCGTGTCCGAAGCGCGCCTCGGCGGGGCCGTCGCTGCCTTCGAGTACAACACGGACCTCTTCGACGCGCTCACGGTGGAGCGGCTCGCGCGCCGCTTCGAGGTCCTGCTGCGGGCGGCGCTCGAGGATACTCCGCGCGGCGTCTGGGATCTGGCGATGCTCGACGACGCGGAGCGGGAGGCGTCGCTCGTCCACGCCCGCGGCGGCGAACCACGCACGCTCGAGACGTATTCGCTCCACGAGCGCTTCGACCGGATCGCCCGCCTCCATCCGCAGATACCCGCGATCGGCTCGCTGACGTACGACGAGCTCCGGCGGCGCTCCAACGCTGTGGCTGCAGCGCTCGTCCGGTGCGGCGTCGGCGTGGAGTCGCGCGTCGGCATCTGCATCGAGCGCTCCGAAGCGCTCGTCGTGGCGATCCTCGCGGTCCTCAAGGCGGGCGCAGCCTACGTGCCGCTCGATCCCGCCTATCCCGAGGAGCGGCTCCGGTTCATGCTGGCGGACTGCGGGGCAACGGTCGTTCTTCGCCCCGAGGATGTGACCGCGGCTGGCGTCGAGGACGCGCCTCGGGTCGTCGTGCGCGCGGAGGGGCTCGCGTACGCGATGTACACGTCCGGGTCCACGGGCCGCCCGAAGGCCGTCCTCTGCACCCATGGGGGGCTCCTGACCCTGCTCGACGACCTCCAGGGGCGCGCCCCGATCCGCCCCGGGGATCGCTGTTCCCTGTGGACCAGCCCGAGCTTCGACGTGTCGGTGTACGAGGTCTTCTCCGCGCTGCTCGTGGGCGGCACGCTCCTCGTTCCGAGGGACGCGGAGCGGCACGAGGGGCGCGCGTATGCCGAATGGCTCCGGGATCGCGAGATCACGAGCGCCTACGTACCGCCGTTCATGCTGCGCGAGATCGGTCCGGGCTCGCTGCGTCGCTTGCTCGTCGGGGTCGAGCCGATCCCGGAGGCGATCCTCAGCGCCCTCGTGTCGAAGGGCGTCGTCGTCATCAACGGCTACGGCCCGACCGAGACGCACGTCTGCGCGACCCTGTACGACGTGCCTGCGGAGGCGGCGCATCCTGGCCAGGCGCCCATCGGCCGCGCGGTGCGCGGGAGCACCGCGAACCTGCTCGACCGGCGCCTCGGGCCCGTCGGACCTGGGATGAAGGGCGAAATCTACGTCGGTGGCGCCTCCGTCGCGCGCGGCTACCTCGACCGACCGGCGCAAACGGCCGCGCGATTCGTCCCGGATCCGCATGGCCCGCCGGGATCACGCATGTACCGCACCGGCGACGTGGCGCGTTGGCTCCCGGATCGGAACGTCGAGTTCGTCGGGCGCGCCGACCATCAGATCAAGCTCCGCGGCTTTCGTATCGAGCCTGGGGAGATCGAGGCGAGCCTCCTATCGTGTGTGGGCGTCGAGCGCGCAGCGGTCGTCGTCCGCGAACAGCGCTTGATCGCTTACTGGACAGGGGAACCGCGCCCGGCGGAGGCGCTGCGGGAGGCGCTGCGCGCGCGCCTGCCGGTTCACATGGTCCCGGCCGCGTTCGTGCACCTGCCGGCATTCCCCGTCACGAGCCATGGGAAGCTCGATCGGACAGCGCTGCCGGTCCCCTCGAACGACGGCACCCGGCGCACCCGCGTGCCACCGGCGAATCGCATCGAAGAGGCTCTGGTCACCATCTGGGCGGACGTGTTAGGGGTCGACGCGATCGGCACCGACGAGGATTTCTTCGAGCTTGGTGGGCACTCGTTGGCGGCTACACAGGTCATCTCGCGGATGCGCCACGAGCTCGGGATCGATCTTCCGCTGCGGGCGCTTTTCGACACGACGACGATCTCGGAGCTCGCGAGCCTCGTGGACCGAGAAACCGCGCGAGCGGAGATCGAGCTGCGACCCATACCCGCCGCGCTCGTCACCTCGGTCGACGTCGATGCGCTCACGGACGAGCAGGTCGCGGCCCTGCTCGAACAGATGATCGAGGAAGGAGGCGCTGATCCATGACGAACCGGGCTTCGCCGCCCGAGGCGGCGGACGACAAGAGGGCGAAGCTGCGCGAGCTGCTCGCAAAGAAGGCGCGCGAGCCGAAGCGCGCGCCGCTGTCCTTCGCGCAGCGGCGATTGTGGTTCATGGACCAGCTCACGCCGGGCAGCGCGGCGTTCAACGTCGCGGGAGGGGTGCGCCTGCGCGGCGCCCTCGACGTGGCCGCGCTCCGACGGAGCCTCGAGGAGATCGTGCGGCGCCACGAGATCCTCCGCACGACGTTCCCTGCCTCGCGGGGCGAGCCGGCCCAGGTCATCCACCCGGCGATCAGCATCCCGCTCGAGATCGTCGAGGTTGGCGGGAAAAACAGGGCGATCGAGATCGAGCGCCTTGCGCGGGACATCGCTCGCCGAGCCTTCCAGCTCGCCGCGGGGCCCCTCGTGCGTACGGCGCTCCTCGGGCGCGAGCAGGACTGGGTCCTCGTCATCGCGATGCACCACATCGTCGCCGATGGCTGGTCCGTGGGCGTGTTCGTGCGTGAGCTCGCGGTCCTTTACGACGCATTCCAGCACGGCGACGCACCTCCAATCGAGCCGCTCCCGCTGCAGTACGCGGATTTCGTCGCCTGGCAGAAGACGCGCCTCACGGGTGACCAGGCCGAAGGCTCGATCGCGTACTGGCGTGGTCACCTCGCTGGGATCGAGCCGCTCGATCTGCCGCTCGACCGCCCGCGGGGCCTCGTCCGAGCGGACCGAGGCGGACAGATCGCGACGTCGATCCCGCGCGACCTCGCCTCGGCGCTCGGCGCGCTCGCGCGGAGCGAGCGGTCGACGCTTTACATGGTCCTCCTCGCCGCGTTGAGCCTCTTGCTCGGGCGTCTCACGGGCCAGGACGACATCGCCGTCGGCTCGCCTGTCGCCGGTCGTGAACGGCGCGAGATCGAGCCGCTCATCGGGTTCTTCGTGAACACGCTCGTGATGCGCACCTCGCTCCACGGAGCCCCCACGTTCCGAGAGCTCTTGCGGCGCGTCCGGGACGTCGCGCTGGGGGCGTACGCGCACCAGGAGTTGCCCTTCGATCTCGTGGTGGACGCGCTGAAGGTCGAGCGTGATCTGAGCACGACGCCCCTCTTCCAGGTGATGTTCGCCCTCCAAAACGCGCCGCTCGGCGCGCTCAGGCTCGGCGATCTCGAGGTCGAGGGGTTCGAGGTGGATCCGGGCGTCGCGACCTATGATCTGACGCTCACGTTGACCGAGGGCCCGGAAGGCCTCTCGGGCACCTGGGAGTACGCGAGCGACATCTTCGACGCAGCTACCGTGGAGCGCATCGCGCGCTGCTACCTCTCCCTGCTCGAGAGCGTCGCCGCGAAGCCGGACCGCGCGTGCTCGGCATACGAACTGATGCCGCCCTCCGAGCGGCAGACGGTGCTCTTCGCGTGGAACGAAACGGCCAGCCGTATCCCCCTGGCCGTCCCCTTGCACCGCCACGTCGAGGTCGTCGCCGCGCGCGCGCCGGACGCGCCGGCGATCGTCGCCGGGGATGTGACGCTCTCCTACGGCGAGCTCGCGCGCCGGAGCAACCGGCTCGCGCGCCACCTGGTGGCGGCGGGCGTGTCGCCGGGGGGATACGTGGGCCTCGCGATGGACAGGTCCGTGGATTTCGTCGTCTCGGTGTTGGCCGTCCTGCAGGCAGGCGCGGCGTTCATCCCGCTGGATCCTGCGCAGCCGGCCGAGCGCCTCGACTACATGGCGAACGATGCCCGGATCGAGCACGTGATCACCCACGAGGGCGGGATTTCCCCCTGTTCAGCGCCGACGATATGCCTCGACCGCGACGCGGACGCGATCGCGGCGCACGACGCCGCCGCCCCATCGATCGCCGTCGCGCCCGAGAGCGCCGCGTACGTCGTCTACACCTCTGGCTCCACGGGGGCTCCCAAGGCCGTCGTCATCCCTCATCGCGGGATCACGAACCGCATGCTCTGGGAGCAGCAGGCATTCCCGCTCGAGCCCCACGACCGGGTGCTGGCGATAGCCACCGTCGGCTTCGACGCATCGATATGGGAGATCTTCCGCGCGCTGCTCGCCGGCGCCGCCCTCGTCGTCGTCCCGCCTGGTCTGCATCGGGACATCGGTCGGGTGGTCGAGCTCATCGAGGCGCAGGGGATCACGGAGATGGCCGTCGTGCCAGCGGTGCTCGAGGCGCTGCTCGGCGACGAACGATTCGGCCGCGCCGGATCACTCACGGATGTCGTCGTCGCCGGGGAGGCCCTCTCACCGACGCTCGCGCAGAGGTTCCTCGAGCGCGTCACGGCTCGATTGCGCAATTTCTACGGCCAGACGGAGGTGTCCATCGACACGGCGTTCTGGACCTGCGCGCCGGGGGATCGCGACCGATCCGTGCCGATCGGGCGCCCCCTCGGCAACACGAAGATCCATGTCCTCGATGCGCGCCTCGAGCCGGTCCCGGTCGGCGTCGAGGGCGACCTCTACGTCGGGGGCGCGGGGCTCGCGCGGGGGTACCTGCGGCGCCCAGGGCTCACGGCCGACCGGTTCGTCCCGGATCCGTACGGCCCCCCGGGCGCGCGCCTGTACCGATCCGGCGATCGAGCCCGATATCACGAAGGCGGCGTGCTCGAGTTCCGAGGCCGGAAGGACCACCAGGTCAAGGTCCGCGGCATGCGCGTGGAGCTCGGCGAGATCGAGCAGGCGCTCCTTTTACACCCCGCGATCCGCGAGGCGCTCGTCATCATGCAACGGGCTCCCGATCGATCACTCGAGGACGTGCTCGACGAGATCGAGCAGCTCTCCGATGCCGAAGTCCAAGCGTTCCTCGATCAACCTGCCCGTGAGAGACATGGCCATTGAATTGACCCCCCATGCAGGCGAACGGCGCGTCGTCAACTCCTACAACGAGTGGGATCCGCTCGAGGAGATCATCGTCGGGACGCTGGACGGAGCCACCGTGCCTTCGTGGCACGTCGCGCTGCGGGCGACGATGCCGACGCGGATGTGGCCATTCTTTCGCGAGAACGGAGGCAAGCCATTCCCGCCGGAGCTCGTCGCGCTCGCGAACCGCGACCTCGAAGGGCTCGTCCGCGTCCTCGAGGCGGAGGGCGTGACCGTACGGCGCCCCGAATTCATCGATCACGGCAAGGCGTTCGCGACGCCGTGCTGGGAGTCCGCCGGAGGGCTTTATGCGGCGATGCCGCGCGATCTGCTCCTCGTCCTCGGCGACGAGATCATCGAGGCGCCGATGCCCTGGCGATCGCGCTACTTCGAGATTCACGCGTACCGCCCCCTCCTGACCCACTACTTCCGCGAAGGCGCGCGCTGGAGCGCGGCGCCGAAGCCTCGCCTCGCCGACGATCTCTACGACGCGGACTACGAGCAGCCCACCGAGGGCGAGCGGATGCGGTACGTCATCAACGAGACCGAGCCGGTCTTCGACGCGGCCGATTTCATCCGGTGCGGGCGCGACGTGTTCTACATCCTGAGCCACGTCACGAACGCCCTCGGCGTCGAGTGGCTCCGCC
>Ga0307406_10001898_pt1 | contig 11395 bp, 9 predicted proteins | sample 322Cmetagenome_3_FD_203706 | JGI IMG/M metagenome (GOLD analysis project Ga0307406, IMG submission 203706) | Maize rhizosphere microbial communities from greenhouse at UC Davis, California, United States - 322HYB-C-2 | ecosystem: Host-associated > Plants > Roots > Rhizosphere > Soil | place... | reverse complement strand
CTCGTAACGGCCCGCGCGCAGCTCCGCGAGACCCGGCACGCCGGCCGCGTCCTGGGCGTGCGACGCGCGCGGCTCGGCGCAGCCGAGCGCGGCCAGCGCCGCCGTGGCGCACAGCCGCCGCCCGAGAGCTCGCGGCGCCGCCGGCCGCGCGGCGCTCACGGCGACTCTCCCCCCGCGGCGCGAACCGCCCGGCTCGTCCGAGCGAGCTCCACGAGCAGTCGCTCGAGCTCTCGCTCGTACGCGGCCGTCTCCATCGAGCCCTTGCGCTGCCGAAGTGCGGCGACCCGCGCCTCCAGCTCGTCACGCTCGGCGACGAGTCGCGCCAGACGCGGATCCGACGCCGCGGCGACCGTGGTGGCCGGCGGGCCGCCGGCGAGAGCGATCGTCGCCGCCAGTGCGCCGTCGCGCGCGCGGGGGCCGGGATCGGCGCTCGGCGCGCCGTCGCCGTCGTCCTCCAGCTGAGCGTGCTCGGTGAGGAGCCGGTTGTCACGCTCGTAGTCCCGCGCCACCTCTCGTCGCGTGTACGAGAACGCCTCGAGCAGCGTCACGCGACCGTTCTTGTCCACGTCCGCGCCGGACGCCGAGAGCGCCGCCGCGAAGTGGCGCGCGAACAGCGTCTCGTTCCGCTCGAGAGCGGACTTGGTCGCCGTCACCACGGCGCGGTTCGGCGCGGCGAGCACCCGCGCGAAGTCGCCGCTCGCGCTCGCCGCGTTGACGAACGCCACACGCCTCCGGCCGAGCGGCGCGAGCGCGCGCCGGAAGTCGGCGGCGGTCATGTCCGGGCCCGGGAGGTTGAAGCGCGAGCGCTCCCCCTCCCCACTCCCGTGGCCGACGAGTACGACCCACACCTCGTCCGCCGCGCCGGCGCGCGCGGCCACGTCGGCCAGCGCGCGTTCGACGTTCGCCTTCGTCGAGCGCGCCGCCATCCGCCCCGGCGCGCGCTCCGGCGCCTCGCCGAGGTAGACGACGTTCGACGCCGGCAGCGCGAAGCGCGTGCGTGCGGCGTCCACGATCGCCAGCGCGGCCGCGTGGAATTCCTCGGAGTACCGCGGCTCGCCCCCCGCTCCGACGATCACGACGAGATGGCTCGCACCCCGCGCGCCCTGCGCGGGCACCGCGGAAGGGGGCACGGTCAGCGCCACGGCCATGACGCCCGCGACGAGCGCGGCCCGGCCCCTCACGCGAGCCCCCGAGCCCGCCGGTAGCCCCACTCGCCGGCCAGGAGGAGCGCGAGCAGGACGAACAGGACCGGCATGTCCCACAACTCCTTGCGCTCGACGACGGTGATGCCGCTCCGCGTGTAGCGAAGGTCCTCCGGCAGTCCGCCTACGGTCGCCGGCGTATAGAACCGCCCTCCCGATTCGGCGGCGAGCCGGCGCAGCAGCGCGCCGTGCATCGCCGAGCCGAAGTACTCGTCGCGCGGCTCGACGACGTCCACGTACGCCATCTCGGCGCTCCCGAGCGCGCGCGTTCCCTCCTGCGCCTCGACCTCCACCTCGTGCACGCCGCGCTCGGAGGGGGTGAACGAGCCGCGGTACTCGCCGTCCCGCTCCACGCTCCAGTCGAGCGGCACCTCGACGCGCGCCCCCGACGGCGTCGTGACGCGGGCCACGACGCGGGCCCCGTTCACCGGAGCGAAGGCGGAGTCGCGCACCTCGGCGCGCAGCGTCACCGCCTCGCCGGGGGCCGGGCGCTCGCTCGACGACTCGAGCGTTACCGGACCGGGCGCCGAGCTGGCGAGCCAGCGCAGGAGCTGACGCCAGAACAGCTCGTGCGCCATGTCGTCCACCGCCACGCCGGCGTGCATCTGCCAGAGCCACGAGTCCTGCACGGCGAACGCCACCGAGCGCCCGCGGCCGAAGCGCTGGTGGGCGAGGACGATCCGCGTGCCGCCTCCCGGCGCCTCGCCGGCGAGCAGCACGGCGGCGCCCGGCTTCGCGCGCCGCACGAGGTTCACCGTCGTCAGCGGCGGGAGCGTCCGCCAGCGCTCGGCCGACGCCCGCTCGTCGGCGGCGATCTGCAGCGGGGCGTGCGCGAGCCCGGCGGCCGTCGGGCGGACCGTCAGCTCCACCGGCGGTGCGTCGTCGCGATTCGCGTCCCCCGTCTGCGGCTCGAGCACGACCGGCAGGACGTCCGCCAGCGCGGTGCCGGCGTAGCCGCCTTCGGCGAGTGATCGCCGCCCGCCCAGCACGAGCAGTCCGCCGCCGCGCTCGCTCACGAAGTCGGCGAGCATGCGCAGCTGCGCCGGCGTGAACGCGCTCGCCTCGACGCTGCCCAGCACCACGGCGTGGTACGAGAACAACTCCTCGCGCGTCGACGGGAACCCGCTCACCAGATCGAGACTGTCGGCGACGCCGAGGCGGAGGTACTTGTTCTCCGCCGTGCGCTGCAGCGCGACGAGCCGGAGGTTCTCGTCGCCGGCGACGGCCCGCCGCACGAACTTGAGCTCGAAGCGCGGCTCGCCCTCGAAGTAAAGAATCTTCTCGCGCCCGTCGGCTACGCGTACGACCGTCTCGCGCTCGTTGTTCTGGGCCAGCGACTCCCCGTCGCGTGGCACGACGCGCACCTTGAGCCGCTGCGCGCCCTCCTCGCTCGCCGGGACGTCCAGGCGCACCGGCACAGACTCGCCGCCGGCCGGAAGCTTCACCTCGCGACGGGCGACGATTCGGCCGTCGCGCTCGACGACCACCGGCACGGTCGCGCCAGCGAAGCCGGCGTGCGACACGACCGCGTCCACCGCGATCGTCGAGCCCCTGAGCACCGAGCGCGGCGCCTCCGCACGGGCGAGCTCGAGGTCGCGCTCCGCCGCCTCGCGGCCCACGCCCACCGTGAACAGCGGCGCGCCCCGAGCACGCAGGGCGAGCGCCGCCTCGCCGAGCGCCGCGGGATCGCCGTCCGCCCCGTCGGTGACGAGGACGATGCCCGCCAGCGGGAGCGCCGAGAGGTCGGTCCGGACGCGCTCGAGTGCGGCGCCGATCCTCGTGCGGTCGCCGGCGAACGCGAGCGCGGACGCGTCCGGCACGCGCTGGGCGACGTCCGAGAAGCGGTAGACGCGCACGGCGAACTCGTCGGAGAGAGTGGAGAGCAGCGGAGCGCCGCGCGCGAAGGTGCTCGCCACGAAGTCGGCGCGCGGGCGCCCCTCGACGTCCGCCACGCGCATGCTCCGTGAGTCGTCCACGAGCACGGCGATCGTATTCCGACCGGGCGCCGACGCCGACACGACGAGCACTGGCCGCAGCAGGCAGGCGACGAGCACCGCGAGCGCCCCGAGGCGCAGTGCGGTGAGCAGCGCCCGGGCGCGCGGCTCCCGCGCCCGCTCGGCGACCCCGCTCGCGACCGGCGCGGTGCGCAACCGTCGGTAGCTGACGACGATCCCCGCCGCCGCAACGAGCGCCGCGGCGATCAGCGCCGCCGCCACCGGCCGCGGGACCTCGAGCGCCAGCTGGCCGCGCTCGAACACCGCCGGCCGGTACTTGAACAGCAGCTCGAACGCCCGATCGAGGGCAGGAGGCATGGCGAGGAGGTCCGAGCCCCGGCGAAGGACGCCCGCGGGTCGTGGGTCCGGAGCGCGCCCCTCCTCCCCTGGCGGGGAGACAGGCCGGCGCGCGGCGCGCGCCCCGGCCATGAGGGGCCGAATACACGACGCCGGTCCGATGGTTCCCGCGCGCCGCTGCCTCTACATGATTTCCGCCGCGGCAAAGCGCAAGCGGGTCGCGCGCCGCCGTGCGGGCGGGCCCCACGTCCTTACACGAGGCGAACAAACGGTGACGCCGGCGCGGCGCCGCCACGTGGTCGGGCGGGACGCGTACGGCTCGGGCCGCGACCGACGCGCACCCGTGAAGTGCGGCATCGGCGGGCGAAGGCGCTCCGCGCTGGCACTCGAGCGCGCGCCGCGACATCTTCCCGCGCTCTTCCACCGCGATGCGACGTCGCCGCCCCGACTCCGAACGCCATGGACCCGCAGGAAGACTGCCCGCTCGCCCACACGCTGGCTCAGCGCGTCCGCGACGCACGCGACGAGCTGACGACGCGCTGGCTCGACCGCATAGTGGCGCGCGTCACGCTCGAGCCGAACCGCATCTTCCCGACCGACGAGCTGCTCGACCACGTCCCGCTCCTGCTCACGGGGATCGCGGACTACATCGAGAGCACGTCGAACGAGATCAGCGCCGACGTGCCGGTGCTCCACAAGGCGATGGAGCTGGGCGCCCTGCGCCACGGCCAGGGCTTCGACATCTACGAGATCCAAAAGGAGTACGAGATCCTGGGCGGCATCCTGTTCTCCTACCTTGCCCGCATCGTGGACGAGGTCGAGCAGCCGTGCACGCGCTCCGAGCTCCTCTTCTGCGCCCACCGCCTCTTTCGCGCCATCGCAATCATCCAGCAGGCGACGACGAGCCAGTACCTGCAGCGCATGAACGAGCGGATCCACGAGCGCGAGGATCGGCTGCGGGCGTTCAACCGGGTGATCACCCACGAGTTCCGCAACCAGATCGGCGCCGCGCTCGGCGCCGGCCAGCTCCTCAACCTGGAGGGGCTCGGAGCCGAGGACCGGCACCGGCTGACCGGCGTCGTCGTCCGCAACGTTGACGCGATGCGCTCGCGGCTCGACGCGCTGCTCGATCTCACCCGGCTCGACGCCGTGGACGTTCGACGGCAGCGCCACGTCAAGCTCCCGCAAGCGGCGTTCGAGGTCGCGCGCTCGCTGCGCGACGCGTCCGACTCGCGCGGAGTCGAGGTACGGCTGGGCACCCTGCCCCCCGTCGAGGTGCACGCCGCCGCCGTCGAGCTGTGCCTCTCGAACTACGTCTCGAACGCCATCAAGTACGCCGACGTGGCCAAGCCGCAGCGCTGGGTTGAGATCTCCGGGCACGTGCGGCCCACCAGCACCGGCGAGTCCGGCGACGCCTCGGAAGTGGTGGTCGAGGTTCGCGACAACGGCATCGGCGTGCCGGAGGCGGCCCAGCCCCGGATCTTCGACCGGTTCGTGCGCGGGCACGACGACCGAGAGACGAGCGTCGAGGGCACGGGGCTGGGTCTCAGCATCGTGCGCGAGACCGTCCAGTCGCTCGGCGGCACGGCGTGGGCCGACTTTCCCGCCGAGGGCGGGTCGGTGTTCGCCTTCTCGATCCCCTGTCGGCGACAGCGCGACAGCGCGGTGCTCGCCGCCCAGAGCGAGCCGACGCCGGACGAGGCCTCGGTCTAGGCGATACTAGGCCAGGCCGGGTTCCAGGGCGCCGATCGCCCCGTCGCGCCCGTCGCGGCCCCCGCCGAGCGTCGCGACGCACAGGCCCACGCCGAGCGCAACGAGCGCGGCGCGAAGCGGGTGTGCCCCCACCTGAGCCGAGACCCCCTCGCGCAGGCGGCCTACCGCCGAGTTCGAGCGGCGCTCGACGACCTCGACGAAACCGGTGAATCTTGCCCCTCCCTCGTCGAGCGCGACGCCGACCGTTCGCCGCAGCGGACCGCGGTCGAGATCCAGATCGTCCAGCATCTCGAGCGCCCAGGCATAGTGCGTCGTCTCATCGTTCGAGGCCCGGCGCAGCACGGCGGCGACTTCGGCCGGGAAGGCCTGCTTCGCGGCCAGGCGGTAGGCGTCACGCCCGCGGCGCTCGCTGGTCTTCAGAGCGCGAAGGATCGCCCGGTCGCTGGCCAGGGAGCCGAGCGGGGTCTCGGCGCTCGAATCAGCGTCCGGAGCCGCCGTCTCGGCCGCGGGCGGGCGGGGGCCGCCGTAGGCGCGAAGGAGGCGGCTCAGCTCATCGATGTGGCGCTCGTGGTCTTCCCGAAAGTGCCGCGCGCTGCGCCTCAGCGACTCGCTGCGCAGCCGCTCGCTCGCGACGCCGTACGACTCGGCGGCGTGGCGGTCGAAGGCGAGCAGGGCGCTCAGCTGCTCGACCACCGCACCTGCGTCGATCGATTTCAAGGCCCGTTCCGCCATCCGATGGTGTCTCCTTCCCGGGGTGTGGTCGTGCGAGCCCATCCGGGCCTAAGCATGGCGCCCAGCCCACGCCGGCGCAACTCGCGTTCCGCGCGCCGACGGTGGGGCGAACGCGAGCGCGGCCCGGGCTTCGAAGCCCGGGCCGCGCTGGTTCCCGCCGCGGTGCCCCGAGGGGCGCCGCGAGTCGAGATTACTGGCCGTCCTGAAGGGCGCTGGCCGTCACGGCCGAGGCCGTGGCATCACCCTTCGTCTCGATGACGAAGACGACGCGGCGGTTCTGCTCCGCGCCCGGGTCGTCGCGCTGCGCGCCACGAACCACCTGGCGGGCCTCACCGTAGCCGACCGTCATCAGGTTCTCGTCGGTCATGCCCTTGCTGACGAGGTACGAGCGAACCGACTCGGCGCGGCGCTTCGAGAGCGCGACGTTGTAGCGGGTCGAGCCGGCCGGATCCGCGAAGCCCTCCACGGTGATCTTCGAGCCCGGGTAGTACTTCTGGGCGACGGCCGCGAAGCGGTCGAGCGCCGCCTGATCCTCCGTGCGGATCGTCGCGTCGTCGAACGCGAAGTTCACCGGAAACGCGAACTTGATCCCCTCTTCCATGGCCGTGATGCGCGCGCCGAACTCCGTGCGAAGCGTGCCGAGGTCCGCGCGGAGCTGCGTGACGTCGTTACGGACCGAGGCAATCTCCTGCATCGCGGCGCTGTCGCCGGCGATGCGGGCGTTGACCTCCGTGCCAAGCTTCCGGTCGAGACGCTTGACCGAGTGCTGGGTCGCGCACGCGCCCATCACGCTGGCCCCCAGCATAACAACCGCGACCGCCTTGATGCTCGAGTTCATAGTTCGCTCCGTAGCTGTTTATGAGGCAGGGTGGTGGTGTCGCCTAGTGGTGAAGTACTCTCGCCAGAAACGTACCACCGCGGCAAGTGCTTGTAAGTTAAACAACGATTAAGACTTACGCTGTGACTCCAATCACACCCGAAACTCCGTGCGATTTCGGGTGCGTAAACGCAAGATTTTGCGCGGCTTCGATTTGCGACTCGGCCGTAGTTTCGGGCGCTTGCTTCGTTACACGGCCCCTGTCATCGCGTCACAATTGCCTTGCAAGCCACTCGCCACCGTCCACGACGAAGATCGCGCCGGTGATCCAGTCGCCGCCCGGAGAGGCCAGAAACGCCACCATGTTGGCGATGTCCGCCGGCGCGCCCCACCGCTGGAGCGGGATCGCACGCCTGGCGTGCTCCTCCATCGCCTTCTCGACGGCGAACAGGTCCGGGACGCCGCTCGCTGACGGCGGCGTGAAGGCCTTGCGCACGCCTTCGGTTGGGATGGGACCGGGCGCGATCGCGTTGACGCGGATGCGGTGCGGCGCCCACTCGACTGCCAGCGTGCGCGTGAGCGCGTCCACGCCGGCCTTCGCCGCCGTCGCGTGTGCCATCAGCGGCCAGCCGCGGTAGTGCAGCGTCATCGAGACGTTGACGATGCGACCGCCGTCGACCTGCTCCTTCATTACGGGACAGACGGCCTGCGAGCAGAAGAAGGTGCCGAAGAGATCGATCTCGACCACCGAGCGCCACGCGTTCGCGCTCATTGTCTCGGACGGCGCGTAGAAGTTGCCGGCGGCGTTGTTGACGAGCAGGTCGATGCGGCCGTGCCGCTCGCGCACCTCGCTCACCATGGCGCGCACGCGCTCGGCGTCGCGCACGTCCACCTCGGCCACCGACGCCGTGCCGCCGGCCGCACGCAGCCGCTCGGCGGCCGGGTCGAGGTGTTCGCGCTTGCGGCTCGCGATGACGACGTGCGCGCCGAGCGAGGCGAGGACTTCGGCGATGCCGTACCCGATCCCCGTACCGCCGCCGGTGATCAGCGCCACCTGTCCGTCGAGGAGGCCCGCACGAAAGATGGAATCGTCGCTCACGCGTGCTCCGGCGGTGACGGTGGATCGGTCGGCCAGGCGAGAGCTTCCCGCGACGCTGCCGCTCCGCGCTCGGGCGCGTCGCCGATCGGCGCCTCGAGCTCGACGAGCAGCTGGGCCAGCGCCTCCGGCGGCACGCTCGCCTCGACGTCGTCGAGCGGCAGCGAGAGCTGGCTCACGCGGCAGAACGAGCGGCGGTGGTGCGGGCTCACGCCGTGCGCCTCGAGCCCGCGCAGGTGGTCGGGCGTCGCGTACCCCACGTTCTGCTCCCAGCGGTAGTCCGGGTAGCGGGTGGCGAGGCGCTCCATCAGGCGGTCGCGCGTCACCTTGGCGACGATGGACGCGCAGGCGATGCTGTAGCAGCGCGCGTCGCCGCCGACCACCGCCGTGTGCTCGACTCGCAGCGTTCGTATCGGCTTCCCGTCCACGAGCACGTGGTCGGGGGCGACGGAGAGTCGGGCGAGCGCCCGGCGCATCGCGAGCACCGTGGCGTGATAGACGTTCACGCGGTCGATCTCGCGCACCGACGCCGCGCCGACGCCGACCGAGAGGGCGCGAACGCGGATCTTCGCGGCGAGGCGTACGCGCTCGGCGCACGACAGCCGTTTGGAGTCGTCCACCCCGGCAATGGCGCGCGCGTCGGGCGGCATGACGACGGCGCACGCGACGACGGGGCCCGCGAGCGGGCCCCGTCCGACTTCGTCCACTCCCGCGATCAGTGGGCCGCGCGCCGCGCGCGTGTCACGCTCGATGGCGCTCCAGCGCCGCCGCGACGGCCGGCGCCCGCCCACCGGAGGCTCAGCCTCGCGCCGTGCCGCCCTGGGTCGCCGAGGCGCCAGGCGCGCGCACCTTGCGCTCCTTGATGCGCGTCGCCTTGCCGGTGAGCTCGCGGAGGTAGTACAGCTTCGCGCGGCGCACGCGGCCGCGGCGCACGACAGCGATCTCGGCCAGCATCGGGCTGTGGACCGGGAAGATGCGCTCGACCCCGACGCCGTTCGACACCTTGCGGACGGTGAACGTGGCGCTGACGCCGCTGCCGCGGCGCGCGATGCACACGCCCTCGAACGCCTGCAGGCGCTCCTTCTCCCCTTCCTTCACACGCACGTTGACGCGAACGGTATCGCCGGCGCGGAACGCGGGGACGTCGCTTCGGAGCCACTCTTTCTGGGTTTCGATGAACGGGTGCATATGACGCTCGGGGCTGAAGGTCTGGCCCGGTAGGAAGGCAAGGCGGTCTGAGACAGAAATCCAAGGTAATACGCGTGAGGGGCTTACGCTAGGCAGCCGGGCCCGGCGCCCGTTGCCACGCGGGCCCCCGTCATCCGGACGACGGGGGCCCGCGCGGGACGTCGGGCGGCTGGGCGTCGGCCGGCTACTGGCAGCGCTTCTGGTTGCAGCTCAGGGTCCTCGTGCTCGTGCCCGTCTTCCCCGCCCCGTCGGTCACGGTGAGGGTGACGACCGGCGAGCTGCGCCGCGGGAAGGTGGACGAGGCGCTTGGGCCGCTCGCCGTGGCCGGCGAGCCCCCCGCGAACGACCAGGCGTGGCTCACGATCCCGATGTCGTCGGTCGAGCCGCTGCCGTCGAACTGGCACGTGAATCCGCTGCAGCTGTACGTGAAGCGCGCGACTGGCGCGGCGTCCGTCGTCCCGCCGCCGCCGCCGCTGGTCGGGCCGACGTACAGGAGGCGGTTCGGCGACCCGCTGCCCGCGCTCGCCACCTTGTTCAGCGTCGCGCTGGCGACGAGCCCCGAGGCGACCGACGCCGGACTCGCCGCCGGGTTGGCCTGCAGGTAGAGCGCGGCGGCGCCGGCGACGTGCGGCGTCGCCATCGAAGTCCCGCTGATCGTGTTCGTCGCGTCGGCGCCGCCGATCCACGACGACGTGATGCCGACGCCCGGCGCGAAGACGTCCACGCAGGTGCCATAGTTCGCCCACGACGCCTTCGTGTCAGAGGAGTTCGTCGCACTGACAGTGAGCGCCGCGGCGACGCGGGCCGGCGAGGTCGTGCACGCGTCCTGCGCCCAGCCGAGGAAGTTGCCGTTGCCGGCCGCGATGGCGTACGTGACGCCCGCCGCGATCGAGGCCGACACGGCCGCGTCGAGCGACGACGAGGCGCCGCCGCCGAGGCTCATGTTCGCCGCCGAGGGGACGCCCGGGACGGCGTTCTTCTGCTGCGTCACCCAGTCGATGCCGGCGATGACGCCGGACGTCGTGCCGTTCCCCTGGCAATCGAGCACGCGCACGGCGACGAGCCGGGCGCTCTTCGCCACGCCGTACGTCGTCCCGCCGACGGTGCCGGCGACGTGCGTCCCGTGGCCGTTGCAGTCGGCTGCCGCGCCCCCCTCGGTGACGGCGTCGAAGCCGGCTACGGCGCGCCCGCCGAACTGAGAGTGCGACACCTCGATCCCCGTGTCGATGATGTACACGGTGACGCCGCTGCCATCCGTCGCGTAGGTGTAGCTGTTGTCGAGCGGCCGGTCGCGCTGATCGATCCGGTCGAGCCCCCACGTTGCCGGGCTCTGGGTCTCGCTGGCGCGGACCACCTGGTCGGGCTCGACGTAGGCGACGGCGGGGTTGGCGCCGAGTGCCGAGGGCGACGCGCCGTCGGGGAGCGTGACAGAGAATCCCTTGATCGCCGCGCGGTAGAGGTGCTTCACCTTGCCGCCGCTCGCCGCGCTCAGCTTCTTGGCGAGCCCGGGAACGTCCGACACGTCCCGGTCGAGCACCACGATGTACTGGTTCGGGATCGGCTCGCCGCCGGCCCGGGCGACGGCGGCCGCGCGCGTCGCGGGTGCACCGTCGGGCGACGGGCCGATCGCGTCCTGGCAGGCGGCGAGGCTGACGGCACCAACGGCGGCGGCGAGCGCGCGGAGCTTTCTGGGCATGGACGACCTCTCTACGGACGTGCGGCTGGGGCCCGGCACGGGAGCGGCGTCGCCACCGAGGAGCACTCCTAAATGCGGCCGGCGGGCCCGGCGCGCAAGAGCATGTTTACGGATCGCCCTCCGGACCGCGCTCGCGCGGGGGCGCCGCGACGTCGCCTGCGAGCCCGCGCCGTTCGCGGGTGAGCCGCGCGCCCTCCTCCTCGCGCCAGCGGCCGATGCGGGCGTGGTCCCCGGAGAGGAGCACGGGCGGCACCTCCAGACCGCGAAAGACCGGGGGTCGCGTGTAGCTCGGCGCGCTCAGCCCGCGTCCGTAGAACGAGTCGCCCCGCGCACTGTCGTGGTCCGACATCGCGCCGGGCAGCAGGCGCACCGTCGCGTCGATGATCGCGAGCGCCGCCGCCTCGCCGCCGCTCAGGACGAAGTCGCCGAGCGAGACCTCCTCCGTCGCGAGGTGGTCGGCGACGCGCTGGTCCACGTCCTTGTAGTGCCCGCAGAGCAGGGTCAGCTCCTCGCCCGCCGCGTAGCGCTCGGCGTGGGCGTGGGAGAAGCGCGCGCCGCGCGGCGAGAGGAGGACGATCGGCGCCGTCGCGCCCAACGCCTCCACCGCCTCGAAGAAGGGCGCCGGCTTCATCACCATCCCCGGGCCGCCGCCGTACGGGT
>Ga0307406_10001897_pt1 | contig 11397 bp, 7 predicted proteins | sample 322Cmetagenome_3_FD_203706 | JGI IMG/M metagenome (GOLD analysis project Ga0307406, IMG submission 203706) | Maize rhizosphere microbial communities from greenhouse at UC Davis, California, United States - 322HYB-C-2 | ecosystem: Host-associated > Plants > Roots > Rhizosphere > Soil | place... | reverse complement strand
GCTCCTTTGCCAAATTCGCGGATGAGGTCGAGTCCGTCACTCGAATCGTAGAAGTAGTCGTCTCCTGAACCTCCGCCGAACAGTTGGTCATTTCCCGCACCTCCCCGGAAGAAGTTCCCGTGCGTGTCGATTCTTGAGAGGAAGCTTCCTCCGATCAGGTGATCGTCACCGTCCCCGCCTCGGAGGGTGTCGCTTCCGGGATCCCCGAAGATGAAGTCATTGCCGCCTAGTCCGTCGGCTTCATCATTGCCAAGATCCAGATAGATCAGATCTCCGAGAGCGGTGCCCTGGAGATTGTCATCACTTGTAGTTGCGGCAGGTGAGGAAGTTGCGAGAGATCCCACCAGGCAAACGAGTTGCCAAGCGAATCGGTGGAGCGAATGGTGGGATGCGGAACCGGAGAGTTTCACGTGCGGGTCGTGTTATACGACAGCTCGTTAACTTCCGGGTGAATGGCGCGTCCAGATGAATGTAGCGACAGCTCGGTAAGGCAAAGGTGGTGTAATTTTTTAGTCCCTTTGGTTCAACTGGTTTTGGGAGAAGCTGAGTCTCGGAGAAAATCAGTTATTGCAATATTGTTTCCCGTCTGCGTGGGGGGCGGCGATCCGGCGCCCCAAAGGAAGTTAGTCCAGCAGCAACACCTCCGCGGCCTTCGAGCGCAGCCGGAAGGTCTTCTTTGACATGTCGTGCGAAGCTTTTATTGAGCGAACGGTGCGGCTCTTCACTCGCATGAGGGCGGAGTGAGTGCGTGCGATGTTGCCATTTACCTCCACGCCGCGCAGGAGCGGGCTGTCGGAAATGCCGGTAGCGCTGAAGAGGATGCGGTCGCCCTTGGCGAGGTCCTTGGAGAGATAGACGCGGTCGAGCAGGTGGCCGAAGCCCTCGGCGATGAGGACGCGCTTTTCGAGGCCGTCCTTGGGCCAGATCTTTGCCTGCAGGCCACCGCCAAGGCAGCGCAGGCCGGCGGCGGAGAGCACGCCTTCCGGCGCGCCACCGATGCCGATGTAGAGATCCACATTGCTATCCGGCAGGGCTGGCGCGATCGCGGCAGCGATATCACCGTCGGAGATCATGCGCAGCTTGGCACCCATGCGGCGCACCGCATCGATGTAGGGTTGATTGCGCGGGCGATCCAGGATCATCACGACGATGTCGCGGATATCTTTCTCTAGGATCTTCGCCGTGATCTTGATGACCTCCTCGGTCGGAGCTTCGACGCTGATCGGGAGCTTGGGATCGGCGATGAAGGCCTGACGGACCTTCTCCGGGTAGGCGAGCTTTTCGAGGTAGAAGGCGGGGATGTCTTCAAGCGCGCTTTCCTCGCCATCAATCGGGATGGCAGCGGCGATGCAGGACACGGAGTTGGCCATGCCCTTCGAGACATTGGTGGTGCCATCCACTGGATCGAGCGCGATGTGGAACTGCGGCGAACCTTCCGCCCAAGTTCCGACCTTCTCGCCTTTGAAGATGCCGGGTGCCTCGTCTTTGATGCCCTCGCCGATCACGACTTCGCCGCGCATGTCCATCAGGTCGAACATGCCGCGGATCGCATCGCACGCGGCGGCATCGGCCTCTTCCTTTTCGCCACGGCCCATCCAACGGTGGGCGACAATCGCGGCTCCCTCGGTGGCCCGAAGGAAATCCATTTCAAAGATGCGTTCGGGGTCGATCATGGGTTCGGAGTGGGGAGGAGATAAAGCGTGTGAAATGCAAATCGCGGGCCAATTCGTTCAGCGTCCGATGAACGCTTTGAATCGTTCGTATGCGCCCTGCCATTCGCCCCCATTGCGCGGGGAATAGCTTTGGAACTCGAACGACTCACGGATCAAACGACGCCCGGCAGTGAGATCCGCCAAGTGACCGGTGGCGATCATTTGAACGACGATGTTGCCGCACGAAGTCGCCTCGATCGGGCCGGCGATGACCTCGATGCCAAGCGCATCGGAGGTCGCTTGCGCGAGGAAGGCATTCTGGATACCGCCGCCGCCGGCGTGGAGTTGCTCGAAGCGCTTGCCGGAAAGGGCGCAGAAGTTCTCGAAGACGACGCGGTATTTCAGAGCGAGAGATTCTGTCGCGACGCGCAGGATGGTACCCTTGTCCTTCGGCACTGCTTGGCCCGTCCTTTCGCACCATGCCCGGATCTTTGAAGGCATCTCGCCCGGTGCCGCGAAGATCGGATCGTCCGGATCAATGAAAGCGGTGAAGGATGGCGCGGCCTCGGCGAGCTTGGCCATCTCGCCGTAGGAGATGCTCTCGCCATCGAGCGTCCATTGACGCTTGCACTCCTGGATGAGCCAGAGGCCGGCGATGTTCTTGAGGAAACGAACGGAGTTTTCCGCTCCAAGCTCATTGCAGCAGCGCGCGGCGAAGGCCTGCGGTGTGCGGATCGGATCCTTTCGCTCCAAGCCCATGATCGACCACGTGCCGGACGAGAGCCACAGCGCGTCATCGCCTTCCATCGGGATCCCGGCTACAGCCGAGGCGGTGTCGTGAGAAGCGCTGGCGACCACGGGAATTCCTTCCATGCCGATTTGGCGGGCGACTTCCTTGCGGATTGGTCCAAGCACAGTCCCGGGCGCGACAATTTTTCCGAAGATCCGCTTCGGCAGCCCGAGGGTCTCGATCACACCCCATGCCCAATCGCCGGTGCCTGCGTCGAGGAGCTGCGAGGTGGAGGCGATGGTCCGCTCAACTGCCTGCACACCGCACAGCCAGAAGGCGAGCAGGTCAGGGATGAAGAGCAAGGTGTCCGCGGCCGCAAGGGCGGGGGAGGCGATTTGCTCCTCGGCGAGCAGGTGCAGCGATGAGTTGTAGAAGTTTGTGGTGATGCCGGTGAGCGAGTAAATCTCGGCCTCGCTGAGCTTCGCGTGCATTACCGCCGGCATGTTCTCATGACGGGCGTCACGATACTGATGCGGCATGCCGAGCAAGCGGCCGTGTCCGTCTAACAAACCAAAGTCACAGCCCCACGTATCGATGCCGATGGCGACGATGTCCTTGCCGTATTTTTCCACCGCGCGACGCAGGCCTTCCACGATGTCGCGGAACAGGCCGACGATATTCCAATAGGATCCGCCGGGCAGGTCGGTGCCGGGATTGTCGAAGCGGTGGATTTCCTCGAGCTGGAGGTTTTTCAGGTCGGAGACGCCGGCGATGACGCGGCCGCTGCCGGCACCGAGGTCGATGGAGAGGAAGACGGGCATGAATGAGAGGGCAGATGGAAGATGTTAGACGGCCAATTTCTAGCGCGCGAAGCGCAGTTCGTAGGGCACGCTCTTGAGTTGGCCTTTGGCATAGGCCTTCGACTCGCGATCGGTAATCACCACGTCGAGATCGACGGGCGTGGCAAAGAAGTGGTTGGCCTTGATGCCGAGCTTCGAGTGATCGAGCAGCGCACCATTCCATGAGGAGATCTCGATCATCATGCGCTTCAGCCGGGCCTGTTCGGGATTCGGCTCGCTGATGCCTTGGATGGGATCGAGCCCTGCGCCGGAGAAGAAGAAGCGGTCGATCTTCAGAAGCCTCAGCGCCGACTCCGTGAGCATGCCGGAGAAGCGCCGGCCGCGCGCCTCGTAGATGCCACCGAGCTGGACCAGCTCAAGATCACCTCGTCCGGCCAAGCGCTCGATCACTGCGAGCGAATAGGTCACCACCCGCAGCGGCATGTTTTCCGGCAGGTGCCCGGCCAGCTCCAGCGCGGTCGTGGAGGCATCTAACAGGATCGTTTCACCTGGTCCGATGATTCGCACCGCCTCGCGTGCGATCTCGATTTTTTCCTCCAGCTTGCGCGCCTCGCGCTCGCTCTGGGAAAGCTCACCGAGCGGGGCGGAGGCATCCATCGCGCCGCCGTGGGTTCGCCGCACGTGGCCGCGACGGCCGAGGTAATCAAGGTCACGGCGAATCGTTTCCTCGGTCACGGCAAAGTCCTTTGCCAGTTCTGCCGTGCGCACGGTGCCATCACGGCGGACACGGTCGAGAATCTGGCGTTGGCGTTCAGCTGCGAGCATGTGGGTTTTTGTGGGAAATTGCTTGCTTTCGTGGGTTTTGTCCCGCACACCCCGGCCACGTCAATCGCGAACTTCGACCAACCCATGCCTTCCGATTTCAAAAATGTGAACTTTACGTGGGACGATGCCTATGCAGCGACCCTCGATCCCGTCGAACGCCTCGTCTATCGCTCCAATATTCTCGGTGCCGATCAGCGCATCACGAACACCGGCGGCGGCAACACCTCCTCGAAGATCATCGAGAAGGATCCGCTCTGGGGCGCCAGTGCCGAGATCCTCTGGGTCAAGGGCTCGGGTGGCGACCTCCGCACCAGCAAGCGCGAGAACTTTTCCTCGCTCTATCAGGAGAAACTGATCGCCCTGCAGGACGTCTATGCCGGCCGTGGCGACAAGGGCCTCAAATCGCAGGCTGAAGACGATATGGTGGCGATGTATTTCCACACCACCTTCAATCTCAATCCTCGCGCCTCCTCGATCGATACGCCGCTGCACAGCTTCCTTCCCGGCAAGCACGTCGATCACATGCACCCGAACGCGATCATCGCGATCGCTGCGTCGAAGAACTGCGAGAAGCTCACGCAGGACATCTTCGGCGGCACCATGGCCTACGTGCCGTGGATGCGCCCGGGCTTCGAACTCGGCCTCGCAATGCAAGAGATCGCGAAGAAGCAGCCCGACGTGAAGGCGATCATGATGGGCCAGCACGGCTTCATCTCGTGGGATGACGATGACAAGGTCTGCTACACCCGCACGCTTGAGTTCATCGAGAAGGCGGCTGCCTACATTGAGGAGAAGTATCAGGCGAAGGGTGGCGACGCGAAGACCTTCGGCGGCCAGAAATACCTCACGCTTCCCGAAGCAGAGCGCCACGCGACGCTCGCCGCAATCCTCCCGTGGTTGCGCGGCCAGGTGTCCCAGCAGAAGCGATTTATCGGCACAGTGCAGGACGACATCAAGATCCTGCGCTTCGTCAATTCAGCCGATGCCCCGCGTCTCGCCGAGCTTGGCACTTCCTGCCCGGACCACTTCCTGCGCACGAAGATCAAGCCGCTCTACGTCGACTGGAATCCGCAGGCCGAGGATCTCGCCGCGCTCAAGGCCAAGCTCAAGGCCGGCCTTGAACAATACCGCAAGGATTACGCTTCCTACTACCAGGCCTGCAAGCACGCCAATAGCCCGGCGATGCGCGATCCGAATCCGACCGTCGTGCTCATTCCCGGCCTCGGCATGATTGCTTGGGGCAAGGACAAGTCCGAGAGCCGTGTGACCGCCGAATTCTACAACTGCGCCGTGGAAGTCATGCGCGGCGCCGAGGCGATCGATGAATACATCTCCCTGCCGCAGCAAGAGGCATTCGACATCGAATACTGGCTGCTTGAGGAAGCGAAGCTTCAGCGCATGCCTGCCGAGAAGGAGCTCGCGCGCCAGATCGTCGTCGTCATCGGTGCCGGCTCCGGCATCGGCAAGGAAACCGCTCACCGCCTCGTCAAGGAAGGCGCCCACATCGTCTGCGTGGACCTGAACAAGGAAGCCGCCGAAGCTACTGCCAAGGAGATCACGGACAAATACGGTCTCGGCATCGGCGTGGCTGGCAGCGGTATCTCCGGCTGCGGCCCTGCCATCGGTCTCTCTGCGAACATCACCGATCGCGCCAGTATCCGCGCGATGCTTGACCTAGTGGCACTCGCCTACGGTGGCTTCGATCACCTTTGCGTCACCGCCGGCATCTTCGTGCCGAGCGATACGTCCGGCCACATTCCGGATGACAAGTGGGCACTCACCTTCGCCATCAATGTCAGCGGCTCCTACTACGTCGCCGACGAAGCCGCGAAGACATGGAAGGAGCAGGGCCTGCGTGGCAATCTCGTGCTGACCACCAGCGCCAACGCCGCCGTCGCAAAGAAGGGCAGCCTCGCCTACGACACCTCGAAGGCCGCCGCCAATCACCTCGTCCGTGAGCTCGCCATCGAGCTCAGTCCGCTGGTGCGCGTCAATGGCGTCGCTCCCGCCACCGTGGTCCAAGGTTCCGCCATGTTTCCGCGTGACCGCGTCATCGGCTCGCTGGCGAAATACAACATCCCTTACACGGATGACGAAGCCACGGAGTCCTTGGTCAGCAAGCTCGCCCAGTTCTACGCGGATCGCACGCTGACCAAGTCTCCGATCACCCCGGCTGACCAGGCGGAAGCTTACTTCCTCCTCGTCACCAACCGCCTCAGCAAGACCACCGGCCAGGTCATCACGGTCGATGGCGGCCTCCACGAGGCATTCCTCCGCTGAGCAGAATCCACCTTCCAGGTAGTAGGTCCGAACGGGCGGTTCCTTCACGGGGCCGCCCGTTCACTTTTACGCCAGAATCGTCCCGGTTGAGGACGGATTTCTGCCCGCTCGGCAGCGACGCGCGGGACTTGTCAGGTCCCGGTGGACGGCTAGCTTGAGGAATGCGCTTTTCACTCCTCCTCGCGTCGGTGCTGGTCGCCGGCAGCCTTTCCGCCCATGCCGGGACTCCGCAGCAGGCGGACGGGATCCGCCGTTCCTACGAGGCGGATTTCAAGGCTTGGGTGCTGAAATTACACGTCGCGGGGAGCGATGCGGAGCGGAAGAAAGTCGCCGAGGAGCGGCCGGATGCGACCGCTGCCGCCAAGCGGATGTGGGCGGCGATCCAGCCGAATCTGGCCGAACCATGGACCGTGGAGCCGGCGGCATGGCTGCTGAAAATTTCGGCCGGCCTCGTGGCGCAGGGGGAGAATGGCATGGCCAAGCCGCTGATGGGGGACGCAGCCATTGCGATCCGCGCTGCGGTGGAAAAGTACCACCTGACCGACAAAAACCTCTCGCCAATGTGCTTGGCGCTGGTCGCCTCGCCTGATCCGGCGTCCTTGGGGCTGCTGGAGAAAATCGAGCGCGGAAATCCCGACAAGAAGGTGCAGGGCGTGGCCGCACTGGGCATCGCCATGTTGCTCAAGGATCTGAGCGACGAACCGGAGGTGATGCGCCGCCGCCTGACGATGCTGAAGAAGGCGATCATCGAGAGCAGCGATATCGAAGTGAACGGCGTGAGCGTGGCGAAGCTGGCGGAGGATGAACTTTATATCATCCGCTTCCTCAGCAAGGGGCGTGAGGCTCCTGATCTCGTCGGCACTGATTCCGGTGGCAGGCCGATGAAGCTTTCCGATTATCAGGGGAAGACCGTGGTGCTGCTGTTCTGGCGCTCCGAGGAAGTTGGTACGGAAGAATTATGCGAGATGGTGAAGAAGATTCGCACGCGCTTCGCCGGCAAGCCGTTTGAGATCGTAGGCGTGAACCGCGATCCGCAGGCGACGCTGCGTCAACTCCAGGCCTCGGGGGTGGTGGACTGGCCGAATTTCTCCGATCCCGATGGCAAGCTGACCGCTGAATATCGCGTCGGCGTGTGGCCATTGGCCTACGTGCTCGATGGCACCCGCAAGATCCACTACACTGGGGCGATGGGCTCCTTCGTCGAGCTCACGGCATCGGCGGTAATGGCGGAGAAGAAGTGAGGGGCGGCAACGCAGTTCACGCCAATTTGGAAAACACATGCGCAGCCCATGGGGCGCTTCGCCAGGATTCATCGCCACGGGTGAGGTCGATGATGAAGCGCGCGATCTCCGTCCCGCTGTAGTCGCGGTGGTTTCGCTCCCAGCCCTTGCGGGCCATGGCGATGCGTGAAGGCGCATTCTCCGAGAAGTGTCGTGCTTTCGCGGCGAGATCGTCGATGTTGCCGAAGTAAACGATCTCATCCTCGCCATAGAGGCCTTCCAAGCCCGCGCCGCGGGGCGTGAGAGTGAGGATGCCATTCCCCATCAACTCGGCGATGCGCGAAGACGAGTAGAGCTCCACATCGGAGCGACGGGAAAGGTTCAGCGCCATCTTGGAACGGCGGATGACCTGTTCCTTTTCCCAGCCGAAGATCCCGGGTTGGTCGAGGCAGCCGTAGTAACCGACGCGCAGGTCGGGCAGCTTCGCCCTGAGCTCTTGAAGGAACGCGCGGCGTCCCGGCTCGCCCTTGTCGCGGCCGAAGAAAAGAAGATCGTGGAAAATTTCCGACTCCGGTGTCTCGAAGGCGCGGTGGCACTCAATGCCCCCATCGACGGCGCTCGGGATAAACGCGGCCGGGCAGTTCGGCCTGGCAAGCGCTTCTAACAGCGGGCCACCGGTTGAGCAGAAGAGGGCATCGAGCACCTCCAGTCGATCGCGGAGGTGCTGGGTATCGTCCTTGTCCCAGAGCGGATCGACATACCAAAGCCCGACGCGGATCGCCGGGAGGATGCGGCGGATTTCGCGAATGGTCTCTGATGTGATGAACTGCGCGTGGCCGAGGATGAGCAGGTCCGGATGAACATTGCGGCAAGTCTCGATCAGTGCCTTGTTTGCGCGGCCTTTGCCGAAGGTCTTGCTCTTGGTCGGCGAGAGCATCCGCGCCCGGTCATTGATTGAGAAGGGATAGACGAAGTGCCCGAGCCGGACGAGGCCGTGATGGATCTTCTGGTCCTGGTTCCACAGGTGCGCGCCATCCTTGTCGAGCTGCAGGTTGGCGGCGTGGACGATGCGCATGGGGAGAGGGTGAAGCTCCGAGCAAGAAGTGCCAAGTTCCATTGGGGCCTGGCGCGGGTGCACATTACTCGCCAGCTCCGTCGCGATCATCCCGCACGCGTGTTTCGAAGCGCATCAGCTCGGCGATGAAGGTAAGCGGGACGTGGCCGGTTTCACCGTTACGGTTCTTGGACAACAGCAGCTCGGCGCGGCCGGCTTCGGCTTCCTTCTCCTCCTCGGTTTCCGCGTAGTAGGCGGTTCGGTAGAGCAGGCCGATCATGTCGGCGTCCTGCTCGATGGTTCCGGATTCACGAAGGTCGGACATACGCGGCACACCGAGCGACTTGCCGGTTCGTCCTTCAGGACCGCGGTTCAGCTGCGCCAGCACCAGGATTGGCAGGCTGAGTTCCTTGGCGAGGGCCTTGATGCCGGCGGAAATTTCACCGATTTCGCGCTCACGGGAGTTCTGCGCCTGCTTCGAACCGGACTTCAGGAGCTGGAGGTAGTCGATCGCGATGAAGCCGATGTTGTCCTCGCGCTTCCGGCGTCGGGCCTTCGCGCGGAGGGTATCGATGAGGATGCCAGCCGTGTCGTCCACGAAGAGCTTGGAAGATGCGATTTCCTCGGCGGCGCGCTTGATGCGCATGAGGTCTTCCTTCTTCGGTTTGAAGCCCTTGCCCAGCTGGGCCATGGGAAAGCGGGCCCGTGCGAAAAGGAGGCGCTGGACGATCTGGAATGCCGTCATTTCGCAGGAGAACACCATGCTCGGAACCCCTTGATCCACGCAGATATGCTCAGCCACGTTCATCATGAACGAGGTCTTGCCCATCGACGGACGGGCGGCCACGACGAACATTTCACCGGGCTTCAACCCTTTGCACATGCGGTCGAGGTCGGTGTATCCGGTGGCAGCGCCTTGCACTTCCATTTCGCCATGAACCAGCGACTCGAAGTGACTGAGCACTTCCGAGACGGATTGCTTGATGTGGAACCCACGGGTCGTTTCGGTGCCTTGGCGAATCCCGAGCACACTGGTCTCGACCCGGTCTAGCAGGGACACCGTCTCCTCGGGATTCTCGTAGGCCTCGGACGAGGCCTCGGTGCAGGTACGAATGATCGATCGCAGCACGTGCTTGTCCTTCACCAAGGTGAGGTGATGGGAGAAGTGCGCGGCATTCGGCGCGTAGGTGAAAATGTCGGTGATGGCCGCCGGACCGCCAACGCTGTCGAGATTGCCTCGGTCGTGGAGGAGCTGGACCAGCGAGACGAGTTCGATGGTCTTGCTGGCCGCGTTCAGCTCGCGGAGCGTTTCGAACAGCAGGCCGTGCCCTGGCAAATAGAAGTGCTCGCGGGTCAGGCCTTCTTCGAGCGCCAAACCGATCCACTGCTCCGGGTCCTTGAGCATCGAGGAAAGGATGCTCTTCTCCGGCCCCAGCGCGTGCGGCATCTGCCGCATCACGTCCGGATTCAGGCCGGCGGCGGGATCGGCGTTTTGCAGGGCGGGTGACTCGGCGTTACGGAAGGGCTTGGTATCTACGGCCATGGGCGAACAACAGGGTGGCGACGGGAGGCAGACCCTACTCCTCCAGTGATCTGTCGGTCAATCAGCGGAACCTGTGAAAAGATTGTGAACAACTGCCGACTTTCCCCGGCTTCACCCGCTCCACCGCTCAATTGTGGAGAACTGTGAACAAGTTGCGGATAATCCCGCGGTTATTCACTTCGCGGCCCGCAGGGCAACATAGCGGGCCTTCAGATCCTCCGCCTTGGTTCGTAGGGCTTGGGCGGCTGGAAGGGTCGCATCGACCTTGGCCTTGGCCTCCGCAAGAGACGCGGTGGTTGCAGCAAGCTTGCCTTCGAGGTCGCGGAGCTTATTCCGAATTCCTTCCAGCGCCTTGGCAGACTCTTCGATCACCTTGGGATCGGCGGGAGTTTCGGGCTTGATCAGGGCGGCGTGCTTCGTTTCGGCATCCGCGAACTCCTGCCGGGCGGTGGCGAGGGCGGCGGATTGCACGTCGAGCGCCTTCACCTGCTCTTGGAAATCGGCTACCAAGCCCTCGGCTTCGGCGTCCTGCCTGTCCGCCTCGGCGCGAGTCTTCAGGGCCTCGGCATTCACCCCGGCGGCGCTCCAGTGACGCTCTCGATCTTGAAGCCACGGCAGACGCTGCTTCGTTTGCTCAAGCTTGGCGGTGGCTTCCTGTGCCACCTTCTCTGCCGGCCCAATCGCGTCGCGTGCTGGAGCGATGGCAGCCTCGCGTTCCTTGATCTTGGCCTCGCCTTCGGTGGCGGCCTGCGTGGCTGCGGCCAAGATCGGGGGAAGAGCTTCGGCATCCTTCGCGAGCGCGGCGACTTCGGCATCGAGCTTCGCCGTCTCGTCGTTCGCGACCTTTTGGCGGTCTTCGATCTCGGCGAGCGCTCCTTGCTCGCGCGCTCGCTCCGAGCGGATCTGCTCCAGCGTGGAAGCGGCGGCCTCTGCCTTCGGGCGCTGGGCATTGATGGAGCCCTCAAGTGTCGCAACGGCATCATTGCGGTTTTCACCGCGGGCTTTTGCTAGTTCGTCCTCAAGGCGCTTCAGCTCTGCGGCTGCCGCCTGGCTCTCCTGATCGGCGCTCGCGATCCGCTGATCCACTGCGGCGATGGCGGCTTTCTTCGCCTCGGCTTCCTTGTTGGCCGTATCCAAGCGACCGCGGGCTTGACCTGCTTGCTCGCGCTTCGGCGGCAATTGCTGGTTGGTGTTGGAAAGCTTCTGCTCGGACTCCTGCTTGCTCTTCACCGCGGCGGCGTGGGCATCACGAGCCTGTTGCAGCGCGCCTTCAGCATCGGCCATGCGCTTGCG
>Ga0307406_10001895_pt1 | contig 11400 bp, 8 predicted proteins | sample 322Cmetagenome_3_FD_203706 | JGI IMG/M metagenome (GOLD analysis project Ga0307406, IMG submission 203706) | Maize rhizosphere microbial communities from greenhouse at UC Davis, California, United States - 322HYB-C-2 | ecosystem: Host-associated > Plants > Roots > Rhizosphere > Soil | place... | reverse complement strand
CCGGCGCCCGCTGCTTGAACACCGTCGCGATGACCTCGATAGCGGCCACGATCGCCGCGATCTCGGTAAACGTGATCATCTGCGCCCAGATGTCGACGCGCTTGCCCGGCGAGAACTCAGGACCCGCGAGCGGCACGTAGCTGAACCAACCCTGGTCCGGGCCGGTGTTCGTGAATAGTCCGACGTAAAGCAGGACGCCGCCGATGAGATAGGTCCAGTAACCGAACGCGTTGAGACGTGGGAACGCGACGTTCCGTGTGCCGATCATCATCGGCACGAGGTACAACGCGACCGACTGCACGACCGGTACGGCGAACAGGAACATCATCGTGGACCCGTGCACCGTGAACAGCTGGTTGTAGCGGTCGGGTCCAATGAGCGAATTATCCGGCCGCGCGAGCTGCGCGCGCATGAGTGCGGCCTCGACGCCCGCCAGCGCGAAGAACACGAACGCGGTGATGATCGACCGCAGCGCGATCGACTTGTGATTCACCGATGTCATCCAGCCCCAGAACCCCGGCTTGTTCCGCCAGATCGGCTCGAGACGCGCATGCACGGACTCGATCGAGCTCGCGTCGTTCTCGACTTGCTCGGCAGGAATAGGGCGCGCACTCACTTGAGCGTCTCCAGATAGTCGAGCAGTGCGTTCATGTCGGCGGGCGAGAGCGGATGCGGCGGCATTCTCACCCCGGGCTTGATCAGATGCGGGTTGAGGATCCAGCGGCCAAGGTTCTCGCGCGTGTTAGGCAGCGAACCAGCGGCGATCGATGGTCGCGACGCGATGTGCGTCAGGTCCGGGCCGACGCTGCTCCCGGCCGGCGTACCGCTGATCGAGTGACACATAATGCACGTCCGTTGCATGAAGACGGACTGGCCGTGCATCGCTGATGAATCGCTCGGAGCGTGTGCCGACGCGAGCTGACTCACGTACCACTGATTGAACCGTGCCGGCGACTCGGCCACGACGTCGAACGCCATCTTCGCGTGTTGAATTCCGCAGAATTCGGCGCAGCGTGCTTTCCATACTCCAGGTCGGTCGGCGCGCAGCCAGGTCGTGTTCCGATGCCCGGGGATGAGGTCCTGTTTCCCGTGCAGCTCCGGAACCCAGAAGCTGTGAATGACGTCGTTCGACAACAGGATGACGCGCACCGGCCGGCCAACGGGGATGTGCAGCTCATTCGATGTCGTCAGCCAGTTGCTCGGCACCGTGTCGCGATAGCGGAACTGCCACCACCACTGATGCCCTGTGACTTCGACGGTGATTGGTTGTTCGGATCCGATCGGCCACGCGATCGCGCGTCCCGTTCGAGCGGTTGCCGCGACGAAGATGAGCAGGATCACGGTCGTGGCCGCCGTCGCGATTCCAACGGTGCGCGTGAGACGCCGTTCGGTTTCGGGACGCGTGTCGGCCAGCTCGTCACTCGTCCGTCGCGCGCGCGCTCGCCGGATCGCGATCGCCGTCGTGGTGAGGACAAGCACGTACGTTACCGCCGAAACCGCAATGATGAACCAGGCAAGCGTCGCGATGCGCTCGGCCTGCGTGCCGGCGGTGTCGAAGATGCTACCCGCCCAATTCATGGTTTGGGCGGCGACGAAGCGCGCGGCGTACGGGTCGGGGTTCGCTGTTCGTCCACCTTGTATTGCATGTCGTCGTCACGGCCCGGGCTCGGGGCCTTTGGCTGAAGGCCAGCCATCGACCGCACGAACGCCGCGAGCTGCCACAGTTGCTGGTTCTGGATGCGTCCGCGAAACGAGGGCATCCCGTTAGGCCGCCCTTCGACGATCGTGGCGACGATATTCTCGGGCGAACTGCCGTAGATCCACTCGTTGTCCATGAGCGGGGGGCCCATGCCGCCTCCACCATGGGAATGACAACCGCTGCAGTTCCATGACTCGAACAGCCGCTTGCCCTCGGAGATGTCGTACGCGTTACCCTCGGACTTGCTCACGACGGAGAGTTCCGGCGCAGGCACACCGGGCTGCAGGGTGTCGAGCGTTACTGCGCCCGACGCCGGAGCAGCGGCCGCGGAGTCGTTGAAGCGCCGTTCCTCTCGCTTGCAGGCGAGTGCGCCGGCGAGTCCGACGATCGCGACGATGTAGTTGCCGCGGCGAATGATCGTCGAGCTCATTGAAACTCCGGTTTGATGGTGCGCTCGCCCGACGCGAAATGAGGCGCTGACTCGCGCTCGAGTACGGGCGCGCCGTACATAGCGAGGAGGCTGTCGATCGATCGCCGTCGCCGGGTGAGGGCGTGCGCCGGCGGAGCGTTCGCGTAGTCATCGCCCACGAGCTGTACCCCAACCGTTAGGCGGCGCAGCACGGGGTCGTCGAACGAACGGACGTCGAGCTTGCGGTCGCGGCGCGAGACGAACACGTACGATGAGCGGTAGTACGGCTGGGGTGACCGCCATGAGCCCGAAGCTGGCCGGCACGCCCATGACGACGTTGCACTGTCGAGTTTGAGCGTGTTGCGAACGAACCCCCGGCGTTGGGCCCACCAGGTGTACGTGACACGCGCCTTCATCTCCGCCGCGACGAGCGACGCGAGGCGGTTCTCGAATCCGGCGCCAGTGGAATCGGAGAACGGCAGGTTGTTCGGGTCGGCACAGACGCGAAGCGAGCTTTCGGGCTGGCTCGCGCGGCCCGAGCAGGCGGCGGCGCCGCCGCTCGCGAATAGCAAAAACGCCAGAGCGACGCGACGCGCGGTCATGGCAACGCAAACACGTAAAGTGTCCCGCCTTTCGTCGTGGCGTTAGGCAGGTCACGCATGGCGTTTGCCATGCCCAGCGACGCGCTCGAGTCGCGCGCATCGATACCCGCCGAGACGATGGCGCCCGTCCACCCACCGACGCCGGCGAGGATCGCGACGTATTGCTTGCCGTCCGGGCCGCGGTAGGTGACGGGCTGGCCGATGATCCCGGATCCGAGCTTCGATTGCCACAGCGGCCTGCCCGAGCGCGCATCGACGGCTTTGAACCAGCCATCCATCGTGCCGTAGAACGCGACGTCACCGGCGGTGACGAGTGCGCCGCTCCACACGGGGAAGTTTTCCGTGATGCTCCAGACCTTCCTTCGGGCGATCGGGTCCCACGCATCGAACTCCCCGCGGTGACCTCCGGGTCCGGCGTAGATCTTCTGATTCATCCCGACATACGGCGTGCCCGCGATGTAGTTCGCCTCCACGCTCTCCACATCCATGCATAGGTTCTGGTGTGGGATGTAAATGAGTCCCGTGCGAGGCGAAAACGCCGATGGCTGCCAGTCCTTTGTGCCGGGCGAGGCCGGACAGATCTGGCGCACGACCTTGCCCGTCTCGGGTGCCTTCTCCGGGTTCACGACCGGGCGCCCCGTCTGCAGGTTCACGCCTAACGTGGAGTTCACGACGCCGAACGTGTCGGCCGCCAGAACCTCGCCGGTCGCGCGGTCCTGAACATACACGTAGCCGTCGCGCTCGGGTCGTACGAGCACCCGCCGCGCCTGGCCCTGCCACGACAGGTCGAGCAGGATGCTCTCGTTGGTTCCGTCGTAGTCGTGGAGGTCGTGCGGCGTGACCTGATACGCCCATACGGCTTCGCCGGTGTCGGGATCGCGGGCGAACGTCGTTGCCGACCATTTGTTGTCACCCGGCCGCTGATCGGGATTCCACGGGCCTGGGTTCGCTGTGCCGTAGTAGATGAGATCGAGCGCCGGGTCGTATGAGATCCATCCCCACGCGCCCGCGCCGCCCTGTTTCCACTTGTCAGGCGGCCATGACTTCACGCCAAGGTCCTTGCCCTGGTCGCTCTTGTAGAACGGCTTGAAGCGCGGGCCGATCAGCACGAGCGAGTCGGGCCCGGTGTGATACGCGCGCCACGCAATCTTGCCCGTAGCGGCATCGACCGCGGTGAGCCATCCGCGTATTCCGAGCTCGCCGCCGCTGTTTCCGACGAGGACTTTCCCTTTCACCACGAGCGGCGCCATGGTGATCGTCTCGCCGTCGTTGATGTCGCCGAGCTGCGTCCGCCAGACTTCCTTGCCGGTGCTGGCGTCGACGGCAACGGTCTGATTGTCGAGCGTGTTGTAGAAAATCTTCCCATCAGCGTACGCGGCGCCGCGGTTGACGACGTCGCAGCACGCCACGCCCTGCGAGGCAGCCAGCGGCTTCGGCTCGTACTTCCATTTGGCGGGGGCGCCCGGCTTCGTCAGATCGAGCGCATAGAGGATGTTCGGGTAGGGCGTCACCACGTACATCGTGTTGCCAACCACGAGTGGCGCGGCTTCCTGGCCGCGCATCACTCCGGTCGAGAAGCTCCAGGCGAGCTTGAGCCGGGAAGCGTTCGCGGTCGTGATCTGATCGAGCCCACTGAAGCGGGTGCTCGCGTAGTCCTTGGCCGGCCGGAGCCACTGGCCGTCTTCCGAGTCGCGACCGGGTATCAGTATCTGCGCTGCGCCGGCCGCGCGAGTCGCGCCGAGTGTGTCAGGCCTGACGGTGCCGGGCGCGACGCTCGTTGTCGGCGGCGTTTTCGCGTTCGCGTCCTGGTCGTGCCCGCGCGCGCACGCGCTGCACAGTGTTGCCAGCGCTACGGCCGCGCGAGCGACGGCGCGCGCCTGCTTCCCGTCTCGTATCGCGTCGCGATCGATCATCCGCGCGCCTCGCAGCTTCGGGCGATCGCGTTCGCCCCTGATCGCGTTCGCCAACAAGCGGCTGAATCCCAAATGTCAGCCATTCCCGAAGGTCGAGTTGCCTACGCCGTTGCTTCGCGCGGCCCGCGACGCGCCAACGTACTTACACGTCTGCCCCGGGAGCCGGTTTCCTTTGAAGACGCGACCCGAACCTCTCGTTCGTCCGACAATTCGTCGCCCGATTCGTTTGCCGCGGCGACGTTCACGGAAGCCTCGGCCAACTGCGACAACGTCTTGTCGGCCTCCGTCTCCTCATCGAGCGTTTGCTGCAGAAGCGCCGCCTGCTGATCAAACCCAAGCTGCTGCGCCCACGTGCGCACGGTACCATAGCCCGCGATCTCGTAGTGCTCGACGTGTTGCGCCTTGGAGATGAGACCAGCGTCTAACACATCCGGCTCCGGTTTCTCAGCCATGAGCTCCTTTCCCTCCTCGAGCAGCCCTTCCATGCCATGGCACTTCTTGCCGCGCGGACTTTCATCCAAATCCTTGAAGATGCGCTCCAGTCGCTTGACCTGCGTGCGTGTAACTCGTTCATGGTGCGTGAGCGCGCGTTTCAACTCCCGATCAGACGCTGCCTTAACCATGCGTGGTAGCGCCTTGAGAATCTGGTTCTCGGCGCTGTACAGGTCTTTCAGTTCGTCAACGTAGAGTGCGCGCAGGGTTTCGAGTTCCATGATGGATCACCGCGGTGAGATGTCGTCAGTCTGGGAGACATGCAGATTAGCAATCAAAGTGCCGTTGTCCGTTGCATGGCCGGTTACTCGCGGGCTTTCGTTGACGCGGAGCCATCCAAGTCAGCATCCGCGCTTCGCCTGCCAGCGAGCTCGTTGTAGACGTCCGCGAGCAGCACCCGGTTCACCCACTCGACCCCTGCGCGATGGCGTGGTCCATGTCACCGACGTCGTATCGCGAGCGCTTTCGTTAGGTTCCGCGTCAGGCGGGCTCGCGCTTCGCGTCGTAGTGCTCGAACGCGGTAGACAAGATCCAACGGCTCGACCACTCGGAACCGCGCTCGATACCAGTGGCCGGTCGATGCCGACGATGGTCGGGGTCGATTCGGCGCGAGCCGGCGGAACGGGCGCGAGTCGTTCCTGCCGGCGATGCCGATCCAAGAGCCGATGCCTTGCGCTGCTATCTCGCGCCGACCTCCCTCGAGCCGCCACGAGCCGATGTCCTGGTGCGCCGACCGCGAGACCCCGTCTCCGTCGACGTCGTGACCGCGACTTCACGATCGCTCACACTCTCGTCGTCAGGCTCGGCGGCCTCGATGTTGATCGAACTCTCGGCGAGCTGCGAGAGCGTCTTGTCCGCTTCGCCTTCCTCGTCGAGCGTTTCCTGAAGCAGCTCGGCGTGTTGGTCGAAGCCCAACTGCTGGGCCCAGGCGCGAACGGTGCCGTAACCGGCGATCTCGTAGTGCTCTACATGCTGCGCCTTCGCGATCATGCCCGCGTCGAGCACGTCCGGCTCCGGCTTCTCGGAGATGAGCTCCTTGCCTTCTTCGAGCAGCCCTTCCATTCCATGGCACTTCTTGCCGCGCGGACTCTCATCAAGGTCCTTGAAGATGCGCTCGAGGCGCTGGACCTGCTTCCGTGTAACGCGCTCGTGCTCGGTCAGGGCCTGCTTCAGCTCGCGGTTCGAGGCGGCTTTGATCATGCGGGGCAGCGCCTTGAGGATCTGGCCTTCGGCGCTATACAGGTCCTTGAGTTCATCGACGTAGAGCGCGCGCAGTGACTCGAGTTCCATGGGGGTGCCAGCGCAGTGGGTGGGCGAACAAGGATTCGTTGCCACCCGACAAGGCAACGAGAGTGCCGCGCTCGTCGATCAGCGTCGGCTGCCTGGCGCGGGTCAGATTGACCGCCGTTATTGTTCGGAAGCGAGATGGCGTTCTCACGGTCGGTGCCGCATCTGTTCGACTGGCGCCCGTTCGCCGATCTGGAATTCGGAATCGGCAGACAGGTTCGTGACGCGCATGCCCCAACATAGGCGGAGGCAGCGGTGGCCTACGTGGATTTGTCGGAGACGACCGGCGGCAGTGGCACGTCTGGGATGCGCGGCCGGCGATCGCGTCACGCGTCGGGCGTGAGCGCGACCTGAAGCGGAAGCCAGAGGCGTCGGGAGTCCGAGCCGGTGGTGCGCCGCCGCGATCGCGCCGAGCCAGTCATCGTGGACACAGGACGAATGCGCGGTTCGCGGCCGGTGCGCCTGGTGGTGCTGCCATGCCTTTACGGCGTATTGCGGACTCGGCGAAAACACGGAAGTAGTACCGTCAGAGGCCGGGAGAGTCGGGCGATGGTCGCGATCTCCAGTCTTGTGGCGTATCGCCGCGTGTGTCGTCCAACACACAACTCGGTCGTTGGACGTGGGTACCACATCCTGTAGCGGCGCTCATCAGCATCCTGATGGCGTCAACGATCACTGTTGCCATATCGGTCTGGCTGCACCTCACATGCATCCCGCCTCTTCTTTTCTCTTTGCCACTGGCATCGAGAACAGTTATCCCACGCTCGCCTCTGGCGCGCGCATCGACCAGATGGAGAAATGCGGTCACTACGCGCGCTGGGAAGAAGACTTTGTGCTCGTCCGTGAGCTCGGACTGAACGCCCTACGGTACGGGCCGCCATACTACCGCACGCACGTCGCGCCAGACTGCTATGAGTGGGACTCGGCGGACGCGCCCATGGAGCGGTTGCGAAGCCTTGGCATCGAGGTCATTGCGGACCTCTGCCATTTCGGGGTTCCATCGTGGCTCGGCGGGTTTCAGGACGCGGCGTTCCCGGTGCTGTTTGCCGACTACGCGAGAACGTTCGCGCGGCGCTATCCCTGGGTTCGCTACTTCACGCCGGTCAACGAGATCTTCATCTGCGCGAGCTTTTCGGCGCTCCGTGGGTGGTGGAACGAGTGTGAGGCGAGTGACGCGACGTTCGTTCGCGCCCTCCGCAACCTTTGTATGGCGCACGAGCTCGCCGTCGAGGCCATTCTCGCCGAGCGGCCCGACGCGATCATCGTGCAGGGAGAATCGATCGAGTACTTCCACCCTGCCGGTCGATCGGCGGCGAAGGAAGCGGACCACCTCAACGGTATCAAGCACCTGTCGCTCGATCTGACGTTAGGCAGGGAGCTGGGCCACGGCATGGCCGCGTACCTCAACGAGCACGGCGTCACGTCGAACGACCTCAGCTTCTTCCGGGAGCGCCGCGGCGTTGGCCAGCGCTGGCTCGGCACTGACTACTATCTGACCTGCGAGCATCGCGTTGCCTCCAACGGGCGGCGTACGACGGCGCGTCGAGGCGTGGGCTTCCGTGCGTTGGCGGCGCAGTATTACCAGCGGTACGGACTGCCCTTGTTCCATTGTGAGACCAACCAGGTCAGCGGCCGCGCGATCGAGTGGTTGAACGACCAGTGGAGCGACATCCTCGCGCTGCGCTCGTCAGGCGTGCCAGTGCGCGGGTTCACGTGGTACTCGCTGACCGACCAGATCGATTGGCAACACGGGCTCCGTGTGGAGCGGAACGATCTGCATCCGGTCGGGCTCTTCGATCTCGACCGACGGCCACGGCCGGTCGCTCATCGGTACCGTGAGATCGTGGCAAGCTGGAGCGCCGAATTCGTAACACCTGGCGACGAATCCGCGCTCGCTCCGCAGGAGGTCCGCGCGGAGGCGTAGCCGACGCCAACTGTCGGCGTCGACGGTAGTTGCAAACGCGACGGCACGCGGCCGGCGGACTCGCCGGCGGCACGGCGCGTTAGGCATCGCGTCTCGCACACCAAATGTGCCGGTCAGGGCATGTGACTTGCTCATGGTTGGGAATCCAACTTCACGAAGTCTCCCATCGCCCTTGCTGGACGCCCATGAGTGACCGACGCACGGCTCCGACCACTGGTACGTTCCCACTGATCGTGCACAGCCACCTGCGCTGGGATTACGTCTGGCAGCGCCCACAGCAACTTCTGTCGCGCTTCGCCCGGAACCGGGCGGTGTTGTTCGTCGAGGAACCGGTGTTCGTCGATGACGCCGGAGCCACAGAGTTCGAGCTGACGTCACCGTGTGCGCGCGTGCATCGCGTCGTTCCTCGGCTGCCGACGCGCTTGCGCACGTCCAGCTTCGAGGCAGCGGTCGCCGTCCGGTCGATGCTGCGACAGTTGATGCGCGATGGCGGCGCGCTCGCGGGGATGTTCGATCGCCCCGTTCAGTGGTTTTACACGCCGCTGCCCGCGCCCGTCATGGTCGGTGCGTTCAACGAGCGGGGTATCGTCTACGACTGCATGGACGAGCTCTCGCAATTCCGGTTCGCACCGCCCGAACTGGTGCAGTGCGAGCGGTTCCTCCTCGATCACGCCGACGTCGTGTTCACCGGCGGACGACACCTCTTCGAGTCCAAGTCGCGCCACCACGCCAACGTGCACTTCTTCGGATGCGGCGTCGACGCGACGCATTTCGCTCGCGCGCTGTGCGACGACACGCAAGTTGCGCCGGAGCTCCGCGACCTGCCGCGCCCGGTGCTGGGCTACTTCGGTGTGGTCGACGAACGCCTCGACTACCGGTTACTCGCGCGACTGGCCGAACAGTTCGCTCACGGGTCAGTCGTGCTGGTGGGACCGACGGCCAAGGTGGACCCATCGGAGCTGCCGCAGCGCGAGAACCTTCACTGGCTCGGTCAGCGACCGTATGCGAAGCTCCCGGAATACGTGAAGGGCTTCGACGTGTGCCTCATGCCCTTCGCGCTGAACGACGCAACGCAATACATCAACCCGACCAAGACGCTGGAGTACATGGCGGCGGGCAGGCCGATCGTATCCACCGCCGTGCCGGACGTCGTGCGCCACTTCACGCCGATCGTGCGTGTCGCGTATACGACGGCAGGGTTTCTGGACGCGATCGAATCCTCGCTGAAGCCGGATCCTGTTCGGATCACAGCCGGCCGGTCCCGCGCACAGGCAGCAACCTGGGAGTCGATCGTTGCGGCGATGGACAAGCTGATCCTGCAAACCGTCGGTGACCCGCGTGCCAACGGTGATGTCCGTCCTCACCTCGCGGTGCCGAAACGACAGCAATCAGGAATCGCGCCGGGACGTCGCAACGGCGCGGAGAACGACGGGGCCATCGTCGCGTAGTCGTTTCGAGCGCGGGCGATGAACACCGGCATCGCGGTCTGGGGCGGCATCGAGTGCTCGTACAACCGAGTTGGCGACAGGTACGTCGACCAGCTCGAGCGGAGTGGCCTGTACGATTTCCCGGACGAGCTCGATCGGCTCGCGGCGCTCGGCATCACCGCGCTGCGCTTCCCCGTCGTGTGGGAGCGCGTGTGCGCGTTAGGCGATCGAGCGTGGGCGTGGACCGACGCCAGCCTGGACCGCATTCGCGCGCACGGCATCACGCCCATCATCACCCTGCTGCATCACGGGAGCGGACCGCGCGACCTCGACCTGACCAGCACCAGGTTCCCGACGCGCTTCGCGGCGTTCGCGCGAACGGTGGCTGCGCGATATCCGTGGGTCGAGCACTACACGCCGATCAACGAGCCGCTCACCACGGCTCGCTTCGCAACGTTGTACGGTCTGTGGCATCCCCACGCGCGATCCCCGCGCGCCTTCGGTCGCGCGATGCTCGTGCAGTGTCGGGCGATTGGCGAGGCGATGCGCGCGATTCGCGAAGTGACGCCACACGCGCAGCTCGTGCAGACCGAAGACCTTGGGAAGACGTACGCCACCGAGGTGCTCGAGTATCAGGCCGAATTCGAGAACGAACGGCGGTGGCTGACGTTCGACCTGCTGCTCGGTCGAGTTACCGGCGATCACCCCCTCGCCCACTACCTGCGCTGGTCGGGCATCCGTGACCGCGAGCTCGTGCAGCTCGCCGAGCGCGCGTGTCCACCCGACATCGTGGGCATCAACCACTACCTGACGAGCGAGCGGTTCCTCGATCATCGTCTCACGCCGTATCCGGTCGCGTCGTGGGGAGGGAACGGACGCCATCGCTATGCGGACGTCGAGGCGGTGCGTGTGTTAGGCAGCGGCCTTGCGGGTCCGTACGTGCTGCTCCGTGAGGCCTGGCAACGTTACCGCTTGCCCATCGCCGTGACCGAAGCGCAGCTCGCCTGCACGCGTGAGCAACAGCTCCGCTGGCTGGCGGAGGTGTGGGACGCGGCGACGCGATTGCGACGTGAAGGCGTCGATGTCCGCGCTGTCACAGCATGGTCGGCGTTCGGGGCGTTCAACTGGTCGTCGCTGTTGACGCGGGATGATGGCCAATACGAACCGGGGCTGTTCGACATCCGTGCGCCGCACGCTCGTCCGACGCTGCTGGCGCACATGGTCAGCTCCCTCGCGAATTGCGGCGTGTTCGACCATCCCGTTGTCCATGCGCCGGGATGGTGGCGGTGCCACGAGCGGCTCACGTATCCGGTCGCCCTGTCATCGTCCTCGACGCTACCTGACGATCAGGCGGAGCATGAGACGCCGGGCCCGGCGGTCCGACGGAATGGAGCCACGCGGCCCGTTTTGATCGTCGGTGCGCAAGGCACGCTCGGGCGGGCGGTGGCACGTACATGCGCCGAGCGCGGTCTCGCGAGCCTCGCAATCGCGCGGACGGATCTCGACGTTACCGACTACGAGCGCGTGGTCCACACGCTGAGCACCGTGCGCCCATGGTGTGTGGTAAACTGCGCCGGGTTCGTACGCGTCGACGATGCCGAGTGCGAGGGCCAGGCGTGTCGAAGTACAAATGTCCACGGCGCAGAC
>Ga0307406_10001892_pt1 | contig 11416 bp, 13 predicted proteins | sample 322Cmetagenome_3_FD_203706 | JGI IMG/M metagenome (GOLD analysis project Ga0307406, IMG submission 203706) | Maize rhizosphere microbial communities from greenhouse at UC Davis, California, United States - 322HYB-C-2 | ecosystem: Host-associated > Plants > Roots > Rhizosphere > Soil | place... | reverse complement strand
CCGAGCTACATCCGACAGCGTGAGGTTATTGCCGCGGGGGGCGCCATGACCGACGTCGTTGACAGTCTGGTCGAGGAGCTCCGCACCGATCGCCTGACGCCCACACCAAAGCCAGCCATACCGTGACACTCGATCTCTCAACATTCCTGGCCACCCACAACCCCGAGCTGATCCACCTCCGGCGGCATCTCCACGCCCATCCGGAGCTCGGGAAGGCCGAACGCCAGACCACCGCCCTGGTCGCCCGCCGCCTGGAGGCCGTCGGCCTGCGGCCCCGCCTGCTGTCGACGGGCACGGGACTGATCTGCGACATCGGCACCGGCGCCGGGCCGACGGTGGCCCTCCGGGCCGACCTGGACGCCCTGCCCCTCCAGGACGAGAAGGACGTGCCCTACCGCTCGACCGTCTCCGGGGTCTGCCACGCCTGCGGCCACGACGTCCACACCACCATCCTGCTCGGGGCCGGCCTGGCCCTGGCCCAGCACGCCGACCGGCTGCCGGGGCGGGTCCGGCTGGTCTTCCAGCCGGCCGAGGAGTGCCTGCCCGGCGGGTCGATCGACGTCATCGCCGACCGGGTCCTTGACGGGGTCTCGGCCATCTACGCCCTGCACTGCGACCCCAAGCTGGAGGTCGGGCGGCTCGGGGTCCGGGTCGGGGCCATCACCGCCGCCTCCGACCTGGTCGAGGTCCACCTGACCGGGCCCGGCGGGCACACCGCCCGCCCGCACCTGACCGCCGACCTGGTGTACGCCATCGGCAAGGTGGTCACCGACCTGCCGGCGACCCTGTCGCGGCTGGTCGACACCAGGGCCGCCCTCAACATCACCTTCGGGGCCATCGAGGCCGGGACCGTGCACAACGCCATCCCCACGACCGCGGTCGCCCGGGGCACCCTGCGGGTGCTGGACCGGGCCGTCTGGGGGGAGGCCCAGAAGCTGGTCGAGCGGATCCTGGAGGCCACCGTCGGTCCCTACACCCAGCTCAGCTACCGCCTCGACTACCAGCGCGGCGCCCCCCCGGTGGTCAACGACGAGGAGGCCACGGCCGTCTTCGCCACCGCCGCCCGCACCGCCATCGGCGACGAGGCCGTCCTCAACGCCCCCCAGAGCATGGGCGGCGAGGACTTCTCCTGGTATCTGGAGGAGATCCCCGGCTCCATGGCCCGCCTCGGCGTCCGCATCCCCGGGACCGACCTCGACATCCACGCCGCCTCCTTCGACGTGGACGAGCGCTGCATCGCCGTCGGCGTGCGCATCCTGGTCGAGACGGCCATCCAGGCCCTCGCCCACTACGGCGCCACCGAGGTTGGCGGCGGCCGTTTGCGCGCCGTCCCCCCGGGCAGGGTAGGCGTCGGGAGGTGACCCCATGACCACCGACGCCGGTTCCGGGTTCGACAACCAGGCCGCCGCCCGCGACGCCGCCGCCAACCTCGACGACATCGAGGAGGAGTCCCGCCACCTGCCGGACGACGAGGGCGACGCTGTCGGCGACGAGGTCGGCGAGGGTGCGGGCGAGGGGGTCGGTGCCGGAGCCGAGGACCCCGACGAGGCCCGCGAACGCCACCAGGCCCAGGAGAACGTGAACGACGCGTTCTAGCGGGAGAACTGAAGGTGCTTCCAGGCGCCCCAGGGTGGGCCGAAGTGGGCTGCGCTCGGCGGGCCGAATCGGGAGGGCGCTATTCGGGCGGCATCGGGACCGGGCGGACCGGCTGCTCGCGGTGGATGACGCTCAGGGCGTAGCGCAGGGGGGCGCCGTCCTGGTTGCGGTAGGCGTGGGGCCGGTCGGCCACGAAGGCGACCGCGTCCCCGGCCCCGACCCGGTGGGGGACCCCGTCCAGTTCCAGGGTGAGCTCGCCCTCGATGACCAGCAGGAGCTCCCGGGTCCCGGACGGATGGGCCTCGGAGGCGTACCCGTCCCCCGGTTCCATCCGCACGTCCCACAGCTCGACCTGCTGTGAGGTCCCCGACCCGACCAGCAGCCGGGCCGCGCTGCCCTGCTGGTCCCCGGTCCAGAGGGTGACCGCCTCCTCGGCCCGGACGACCCGGGCGCTCGGCACCTCCGGCGCCTCGACCAGGCTGGCCACCGACACCCCGAGGGCGGTGGCCAGCCGGCAGATGGTGGCGACGCTCGGGTTGGTCCGCGCCTGCTCGATCTGGGACAGCATCCCCTTGCTGACACCCGACCGGGCGGCGAGGTCGTCCAGGGTCCAGGCCATCCTGGTGCGGTGTCCGCGCACGTTGCGCCCCACCGCGGCGTTGACGTCGTCCGGCTCCGGCACCTGTCCACTCCCCGTTCAGTATCAATAAATTGGTCGACAGGTTCAGTATAGTGCAGTACACTATGTTGAACAGACAGTTCACTGTACTGGGATCCCGCAGCCGGGACCAGCACATGAAGCCGGGAGCGTCCATGGCACTGATCTGGCTCATGCTCGCCCTGCTCGTCGTCGACCTCGCCGCCGTCCTCTTCGCCGTCGACACCCGCCCCGGCCTCGAGCACTCCCCGCGCCCCGGGGTCCGCCCCGGGACCCGCCCCACGGTCCGCACGGGGACCCGCCCCACGGTCCGCACCGGGCCCGGCACGGGGCCCGCCGCTCGGCCGGCGGCTGGACGGGCGCGGCTCGGTCCTTGAACTTCGGAGTTCCGCTCGGGCTGAGCTCGGGCCTGTGCTGGGGCGCGGCCGACTTCTTCGGCGGCATGCAGTCCCGGCGCCTGCCGGCGCTGACGGTCGCGTTCTGGAGCCAGGTGGCCGGCGGGCTGGGCCTGGCCGTCGCCCTCGCCGTCTCGGGCACCCGGCCCGCCCCCGCCGGCATCGCCTGGGGCCTGGTCGCCGGGGTCGGCAGCGGCTGCGCCCTGGTCCTGTTCTACCGGGGCCTGGCCGAGGGGACGATGTCGATCGTCGCCCCGGTCTCGGCCTGCGGCGCCGTGGTCCCGGTGGCCGCCGCCCTCCTCACCGGCCACCGGCCGGGCGCCCTCGCCGGCCTCGGGGTCATCGCCGCCATCGCCGGCGTGGTCCTCGTCTCCCGCCCCCGCCCCCACGGGCGGGAGCGTGAGCCCGGCGCCCGCCCGATCGACGCCAGCCCCGCCTCGTCCAACCCCGGCGCCCCGGCCCAGACGGGCCCTCGGGCCGACCGCGGCCGCTCCGGTGGGAGCGGCAGGTCGGGCCGGGTGCTGGCGATGGCGCTCGCGTCGGCCCTGGGGTTCGGGCTCTTCTATGTGTTCGTGGACGCCGGAACCACCGGATCCCGTGGCGAACCGCTGTGGGTCATCGCCGGGGCCAGGGCGAGCTCGCTTGTGATCTTGTCAACGATCGCACTCGTCGGACACCGGTCGGCGCTGCGCTGGCCGGGTCGCCGGATCGGCCCGGTGGCGCTGATCGGGATCGGCGACACCGGGGCGAACCTGCTCTTCGCCTACGCCGCCACCACCGGCAACCTCGCCGTCGTGGGCGTGCTCGGGTCGCTGTACCCGGTCGCCACCGTCGTCCTGGCCCGGTGGCTGCTGGGCGAGCGGCTCTCGGGAGGGCAGAACGCCGGGGTCGCCCTCGCCCTCACCGGGGTCGGGCTGCTGGCGGCCGCCTGATCAGGACTGGCCGCGGCCGGTGCGCTGCTGCAGCTCGTCGATGCGCCGGGACGCCTCGGCCTTGGTCAGGGCCTCGTCGAAGGCCTCGTTGGCCTGATCGGACAGGGTCTTGAGGTAGGACGCCTGGGCGCCGGTCATCGGCTCGTCCCCGGTCTTCCACTCGCCGGGGTCCTTCTCGAGGTTGGAGCCCTGAAGCTCCTGCTGGTCGGCCATGTCGGTCTCCTTCATCCGAACTCGTGTTCGAGCCTAGCATGCCCCGCCGACCGGCACCGAAACTCGTCCACAGGCCGGTGCCTGTAGGCTGCCGGGTATGCACGCCGACCTCGCCTTCGCCCTCGAGCTGGCCGATCTCGCCGACGCCATCACCACCGAGCGGTTCCAGGCCGGCGACCTGGCCGTGGAGACCAAGCCTGACCTGAGCCCGGTCACCGAGGCCGACCGGGCGGTCGAGCAGGTCCTGCGCAAGCGGATCGGCGAGGAGCGGCCCGGCCACAGCGTGGTCGGCGAGGAGTTCGGGGCCGACGAGAAGGGCAGCGCCCGCTGGATCCTCGACCCGATCGACGGCACCAAGAACTACGTGCGCGGCCTCCCGGTGTGGGCGACCCTGATCGCCCTCGAGCGCGACGGCCGGGTCGAGGTCGGGGTGGCGTCGGCGCCGGCCCTGCACCGGCGGTGGTGGGCGGCGCGCGGCCAGGGGTCGTTCGTCGACGGCCGCCGCATCCACGTCTCCAGGGTCGCCGACCTCGGCGACGCCGTCCTCAGCTACGCCAGCCTCACCTCCTGGGAGCAGCACGGCATGGGCGAGGAGTTCCTCACCCTGGCCCGCGCCTGCTGGCGGACCCGGGGGTTCGGGGACTTCTGGAGCCACATGCTGGTCGCCGAGGGCGCCGCCGACCTGGCCGTCGAGCCCGAGGTCGAGGTCTGGGACCTGGCCGCGCCCCAGGTGATCGTGGAGGAGGCCGGCGGCCGCTTCACCAACCTGGACGGCGTCCCCACCCCGGCCGGCGGCAGCGTGGTCTCCTCCAACGGCCTGCTGCACGACCGGGTGCTCGCCACCCTGCGGCCGTGACCGCCGGCGATCCCGTACCGGCACCGGCCGGCCGGCCCCTCAGCGGCCGGGTGGCGCTCGTCACCGGGGTGAGCCGCCGGATCGGCATCGGGATGGCGGTGTCCAGGCGCCTGGCCGACCTCGGCGCCGACCTGTTCCTGACCTCCTGGACGGCGCACGACCGGGACCAGCCCTGGGGCGCCGACCCCGGCGGCATGGACGCCGTCCTGGCCGAGCTCGGCACGGGCCGCGAGACCCGCATCGAGCACCTGGAGGCCGACTTCCTCGACCCCGAGGCGCCCGGCCGGGTGCTGGCCGCCGCGGTCGCGGCGTACGGCCATGTGGACGTGCTCGTCTGCAACCACGCCCGCAGCAGCGCCGGCGCCCTGGGGGAGCTGACCGCGGCCGAGCTGGACGCCTGCTTCGCCGTCAACACCCGGGCCGTGCTCCTGCTCGTCCAGGCGCTCGCCGCCCAGCATGACGGTCGCCCGGGCGGGAGGGTGGTCCTGTTCACCTCCGGGCAGCAGCTCGGGCCCATGGCGGACGAGCTGGCGTACGCGACCTCCAAGGCCGCCCTGGCCGGGATCACGCTCAGCCTGGCCGACACCCTGGCCGACCGGGGCATCACCGTGAACACGGTGAACCCCGGCCCGACCGACACCGGCTACGCCGATCCGCCGGTCCTCGAGCGGGTGGCCCGCAGGTTCCCGGGTGGCCGCTGGGGCACACCCGACGACGCCGCGCGGCTGGTCGCCTGGCTGTGCAGCGACGACGGGGCCTGGGTCACCGGCCAGATCGTCAACTCCGAGGGCGGCTTCCGCCGCTTCAACTGACCCCGAGGCGCTACCCTGCCACGGCGGATCTGGAGAGGAAGGACGCGGAACAGGTGCACGGTCCGGCCGGCGTCATCACGGTGGTCCTGTACGAGACCGCGCTCGGCGGCCTGGCCCTGCTCTGGCTGGCGCCGCTGTGGGGCGTGGTCCGGCCCGGGTTCTTCAAGCTGGCCGGGGGGACCGCCCTGGCCTGCGCCGTGCTGGCCTGGCTGGCCGGCCGGGGCGAGCTGGCCGCCGCCGGGGCCGGCGGGCGGATGGCCGCCCTGTGGCTCGGGCTGTTCGCCGCCGCCGTCGGTGTCTGGCAGGTGCTGCTGTACGCCCGGGTGCCGGCGGCCCGCTGGGCGGGGATGGCCGCGGTCGTGCCCGGCCTGGTCGCCGGCTGGCCCCTGGCCCAGCTGAGCGGCCGCCCCGCCCTGGGGGCGCTGGCCCTGCTCACCGGGGCCCTGTTCCTCGGGGCGACCATGGACGGGCTGCTGCTCGGCCACTGGTACCTGGTGGACCGGCGGCTCTCCAACCGGCCCATCGCCGCCCTGGCCACCTGGCTGGTCGCCGGGGTGGCGGCCGCCCTGGTCTCGGCCGCCCTCGGCGGGGCCAGGGGCAGCGCCGTCGACCAGTCGCTCTCCCCGCTGCTGGCCTTCCCCAACCTGACCGTGTACCTGGCCGTCGGGCTGGTGCTGCTGTGCGGGCTGATGGCCTCCTTCATCCGGGTGCTGGTCAAGAGCGACTCCATCCAGGCCGCGACCGGCATGTTCTACCTGGCCGTGATCATGGCCCTGGCGGCCGAGTTCGCGGCCAAGGTGTACTTCTTCCCCTCGTGACGGGAGGCGCCGCCATGTCCAGCTCCAGCGAGTTCCCCGCCGGGACCGGCGCCGCCGGCGACTCCCAGCCGTTCACGCCCGGCCGCTTCGACGGCCGGACCGCCATCGTGACCGGCGCCGGGTCCGGCATCGGGCGCGCCACCGCCGTGCGGCTGGCCCGGGAGGGCGCGCGGGTGGTGGCCGCCGACATCTCGGCCGACCGCCTGGAGCAGCTCGCCGGCGAGCTCCCCGACCTCGACCTCGTCCCGGTGGCCACCGACATCGCCACCGAGGAGGGCGTGCGGGCGGTGGTGGCCGCCGCCGGGGGCCGGGTGGACGCCCTGGCGAACGTGGCCGGGATCATGGACGCGTTCCTGCCGCCGGCCGAGGTCGACGACGCCACCTGGGAGCGGGTCTTCGCCGTCAACGTGACCGCGCCCATGCGCCTGACCCGTGCCGTGCTGCCGATGATGCTCGAGGCCGGGGGCGGCTCGATCGTCAACGTCTCCTCCGAGGCCAGCCTGCGCGCCTCCGCCTCCGGGGTGGCCTACACCGCCTCCAAGCACGCGGTGAACGGCCTCACCAAGAGCACCGCCGTCTTCTACAAGGGCAACGGGATCCGGGCCAACGCCGTCGCCCCCGGCCCGGTGGCCACCAACATCGAGGCGCCGTTCAAGTCCGAGCACGCCGCCGGGGTCCTCGGGCCGATCATGCAGACCACCATCCCCCCGGTGGCCACCGCCGACCAGCTCGCCGCCACCATCACCTGGCTGCTGAGCGACGACGCCAGCAACGTCAACGGGGTGATCCTGCCGTCCGACGGCGGCTGGTCGGCCATCTGAGCGTCCCGGGGCGGCGGGTCGGGGTCGGCGGCGCGCCCTCGCCATCACCAGGGCGGGACCCAGGTTTTGCCCTCGCTGAACGGCGGCCTTACCAACGGCTGATCTGGGTCGGGCACAACTGGTCCGACCGTCCGCCGAGCTGGTCTGGAGCCGAGCGCCATGGACGACACCACCCAGCCGATCGGCCCGCCGCCCCGACCCGTGCTCCCGGGCGCCCCGGCGCCCCCGCTGGCCTCCCGCCTGCTGCGCACGGTGGTGGCCGGGGCCGTTGGCCTGGTCCTGCTGGTGATCGGGCTGGCCTGGGACGCGGTGCTGCACGCCCGCGACCCCGGACTCGCCGCCACCGAAGGCGTCTTCACCCTGGCCAACCCGGGCCACCTGCTCGCCGGGATCGGGATCGCCCTGGTGGCGGTCGGCCTGGTGGGCGCCCTGGTCACCCTGGTGCTCGACACCCGTGGAGCCAGGCTCCACTCCAGGCCGGTCAGGCTCGGGCTCGCCGCCGCCGCTGTGGTCCTCGCCCTGGCGGCCGGCGCGACCGGCGTGTGGGCGGCCGGCGCGGCCGGGCGCGACCACGAGGCGGTCGCGGCCGTGGGCCAGGATCCCGCCGCCCACACCCATGACCCGGCGGCGGCCGGGACCGGCGGCGGGCCGGCCGGGTCCAGCACGCTGGAGCATGCCCACGGGCCCAACCTGCCCGAGGTGGCGGCGGCCAACGACGAGCAGCGGGCCGCGGCCGAGGCCCTCTGGAAGGCCTCGATGGCCAATGCCGAGCGCTGGCGCGACCCGGAGGCCGCGGCGGCGGCCGGCTTCCGGTTCCGGAACGACGCCGGCGCCGGCCCGGGAGGCAAGGTGCGGTTCCTGCACGTGCCCAACCCGGCCTGGCGTGCCGACGGCCGCATCCTCGACCCCGCCCACCCGGAGACGCTCATCTACTGGAACGGCCCCGGGGACCGGCTGACCCTGGTCGGCGTCATGTACACCGCGGCCAGAGGGTCGCCCGGCCCGGCCGTGGGCGGGCCGATCACCCGCTGGCACGACCACGAGTCCTGCCGCGACCCGGCCACCCGGGCCAAGCTGGGCCGGCCCGTCGACGGTGCCTGCCCGGACGGCCAGGTCTACCGCCGCAGTGGCGAGATGATGCATGTCTGGTTCACCGACGACCTCGCCACCGCCTTCGCCCGCCGGGCCCCGCTGCCCGCCCTGCGGGCGAGCAACGCCTAGGAGCCGGTCCCCCCGCGGGCGGCGGCCAGCCGCTGACCGGCATCCTCAGGGCGTGACCAGGTCCGGGTCGATGCGGGACACCGAGCTCCAGCCGGCCGTCCAGACGGCGCCGGCGCCGGCGGCCACGAGCCGGGCCCCGCGCAGGTCGGGGTCGGAGGCGCTGGCCACCACCCGGTCCGTCGCGGGATCGATCCGGACCAGGCCCCGTGAGGAGAGCGCCCACACGGCGTCGCCGGTCATGGCCAGGGTGGTGACGGCCCCGGCCGGGATGCGGGCCATCACCCGCCTGGTCTTGGGGTCGATGCGGACGACCTGCTCGTCGAACGGGTCGGCCAGCCACACCCCGCCGGCGCCGGTGGCGATCGTCTGGGGGAAGGCGAGCGGGCCGCCGGCGTCGATGGTGGCGGCGACCCGGTTGCGCCGCTCGCTGACCATCAGGACCTGGCCGCCGGCCGTGGCCACCCAGGCGGCGGAGGCGTCGGCGGCGACGGCCACCGGGGCGGCGGGCAGGGCGATGTCGGCGACGACCCGCTTGCGCCGCGGGTCGACCCGGAGGAGCCGGCCGCCCGAGGCGGACGCGCCGCCGCCCGACTCGCCGCAGCAGGCGACCCAGACGGTGTCGTGGGTCGCGCTCACCGAGATCGACCCGCGGAGCGGACCGTCCAGCGGGATCCTGGCCGCGACCCTGCCGGTCTCGGGGTTGATGCCCCACAGGGTGCCCGGCACGGCCACCGGCACCCAGACCGTGCCCGCCCCGACGGCCACGCCGGCCGGACCCGAACCGGTGGCCCCGACCGGGATCGAGGCGGTCACGGTGTTGGTGGCCGGGTCGATGCGGTTGATCTCGTCGCTGCCGACGACCCAGAGGGCTCCGGCTCCGGCGGCCATGCCGTAGGAGAAGCCGCCGGTCCCGATGGTCGCCACCACCGGCGAGGGCCGGGCCGGCGTCGCCGTCGCGGCGGTCGTGGCCGGCGCGGTGGAGGCCGTGGTCTCCCGGGGCCGGTCGGCGACCACCCGGCCCGTCACCGCCACCCCGGCCAGCACGACCAGCACGACCAGCACGACCAGCACGAGGATCGCGGCCACCCAACGGCGCCTCGGCACGCCTCGCCGCCACGTCCGGGTCCTCCCAACCGTCGCCCCGGCACTCGTCCCGGCCTGCGGGCGGGGGAGGGCCCGCTCGGCCAGGCGGACCTCGGCGGGCGTCAGTCCGTCCCCGGCGCCCCCTGCCCCGGGCCTCCCCGCGCCGCCGGGGATCACACGCAGGGGCGGGGCGGTTCCCCCGGGAACGACCCGCGGCGGCCGCAGCGGCCGGACCACCCCACCGGCCCCCTCCGGACCCGGCCGAACACCGTTCCCGGGTGGTTGGTCGTCGTCGTCCGGGGTGGGGTCCTCGGGCAGAGGGCGAGGGCGGGCGCGTCCGCCGGGCAGGCCGCGGAGGGGCCGCTCGTCGCCCTCTGGCGGGCCGCGTCGCCCGCCCATGAACGTCGTCGTCACGGCCCGGTCAGGCCTCCAGCTCCTCGTGGCGCCGCACCCTCGACACCGCCAGCCCGTCCCCGACGGTCAGGATCACCGAGTCGAGCCGGTCGTCGGCGGCGATCCGGCGGGCGTAGGTCCGGAGCCCCTCGGTGTCCGGGTCCGTGACCTTCGGGTCGGCGACCCGACCCGACCACAGCACGTTGTCGGCGATGATCACCCCGCCGGGCCGGACCAGCCGCAGGGCGTGCTCCAGGTACTCGGGGTACTCGGACTTGACGGCATCAAGGAACGCCAGGTCGTAGCCGCCGTCGGTGAGCCTGGGCAGCACGTCCAGGGCGCGGCCGAGGATGGCCCGGATCCGGCTCGGGACGCCGGCCTCCTCATAGGTCTCCTTGGCCAGCCGCTGGTGCCCGGGGTCGGCCTCGATGGTGGTGAGGATGCCCTTGGGTGCGAGACCGCGGGCGATCCAGACCCCGGAGTACCCGGCGCCGGAGCCGACCTCGACCGCCGCCTGGGCGCCGACCCAGCTGGCGGCGAAGCGGAGGAACGCCCCCGAGTCGGCCGACACGGGCGGCATGCCGCCACCGGCCGCGCGCTCGCGGGCGTGGCGCAGGACGTCGTCCTCGACCACCGTCAGCTCGGCGAGGTAGGTGGCGATGGCGTCGGCCTGGATGGCCACGGCGACTCCTTTGACGCTGGCGAGGCTGCGATCGGGACGGTTCCAGCCTAACCCCCGGAGCCGGTCGGCGGTATGGGGACGCTCGCAGGCTGTGGACAAGGGCTGTCGCGGAAGCCCGCCAGCCCCGATAGGCTGGGCCCGATGCCCGTCCTGGGGGCCGCACGAGGGAGCTTGCGTGGACCGAACGACCGACCCCATCCCCGGGCCCGGGCGTCTCACGCCAGACCACCCCGAACCTGCCGAACCACCCGGACCGGACTCCGCGGAGGCCGGGCCGCCAGAGCAGCCTCCGTCCGGAGCGGTGGGCCGGCTGCTCGCGGCGTTCGGGATGGAGCCGGGCCGGCCGGCCGAGGGCCAGCCGGGTCCGGAGGCCGAGGTCGGGGCCGGGACGGGTCGAGAGGAAGGGGAAGGCCCCGCTCCCGTGCCTGGGATCGGGCCGGTTCCGCGGGCCGGGGATGCGCCGGCGTCAGCCGCAACGGCAGGCCCCGATCCGCCGCCGCCGAACGGGCCGGCTCCGGAGGCCAGGACCACGCCGGTTCGGCTGGACACGGCCGTTCCGGGTCGGGAGCGGCACGCCAACCCGCCGCCCACCGCCGACCCGGTTCGCGAGCAGGGTGCCGGTCCGGACCGCAGCACCGACCCGGGTCCGGCGAGGAGCGAGCAGAAGCATCCGGTGCGGCCGGCGACCGCCAAGGAGCAGCCGGACCAGCCGCCGCCCGCGAACGATCGGTCCGGTGAGAGTGAGGAGGGCCGGGCTCGGGACGGTGGAGGCGGGCCGGGGTCGGAACGGGCGCCAACGGAACCGGTCGCGGAGCCGACGTCACCCAAGGTCGCGCCGGTCGTTCCAGGTCCGGAGACCGGGCGGGCGCCCCCGCCGTCGACTGGTCGTCCGCCGGCGGAGAACGAGCCTTCCCCGGGAACGACTCCCTCCGCGGA
>Ga0307406_10001890_pt1 | contig 11421 bp, 10 predicted proteins | sample 322Cmetagenome_3_FD_203706 | JGI IMG/M metagenome (GOLD analysis project Ga0307406, IMG submission 203706) | Maize rhizosphere microbial communities from greenhouse at UC Davis, California, United States - 322HYB-C-2 | ecosystem: Host-associated > Plants > Roots > Rhizosphere > Soil | place... | reverse complement strand
CGCTGACGACCCCGAGCGACGCACGAACCCCCCGGCGCACCGGAGTGCGCCGGGGGCTTCGTGCGTCGGCGAGTGGAAAGTACTAGACGGCGACCGGGGCGCCCGCGGCGAGGGCGCGCAGCCGCTCCACGCGCTCCTCCGTCGGCGGGTGGGTCGAGAAGAGCTTCGACATGCCGCCCCCGTACGCGGCGAGCGGGTTCACCTGGGCGAGCGGCGCCGCCGCCGGCGAGACCTCCATCGGGATGCGGTGTGCCGCGGCGTCCAGCTTTCGCAGCGCGCCGGCGAGCGCCAGCGGGCGCCCCGAAATCTCGGCGCCGACGGCGTCCGCCTTGAACTCCCGCTGGCGGCTGATCGCGAACTGGATCAGCATCGCGCCGATCGGCGCCAGGATCGCCATCGCGATCATCGCGATCGGGTTGCCGCCCCCTTCTTCGTCGCGCCCGCCGCCGAAGAAGAGCCCGAAGTGGGCGATGTTGCTGATCGCGCCCGCCATCGTGGCGGCCACGGTCTGCAGCAGCATGTCGCGGTTCTTGATGTGCGCCAGCTCGTGCGAGATCACCCCCTCGAGCTCCTCCTCGGAGACGAGGCGCATGATCCCCTCGGTCACGCACACCACCGAGTGCTCGGGGCTGCGGCCGGTGGCGAAGGCGTTGGGCTGGGCGTGCGGCGCGATCGCGACCGTCGGCATCGGCAGGCCGGCCCGCTGGCGCAGGCGGTCCACCATCGCGTACAGCCCCGGCGCCTCGGCCGGCGTGACGATGCGCGCGTTGTACATGCGCAGCACCATCTTCGACGAGCCGAAGTACATGACGAAGTTCATGAGGCCGGCGAAGACGAGCGCCGTCACCATCCCCCCCTGACCGCCGATCGCGCCGCCGAGCGCGATGAACAGGGAGGTGAGCCCGGCCATCAGGACGAACACTTTGACGTTGTTCATGTCTCTCCCCCGTGGTGGCGAATGCGCGAAAGGCGAGCCCCTCGCGCGACCGCGGCGCCGTCGTCGTCTCCCGACGACGCGACCCGCTGGTCTCCGCGAAGGTCTCGCCTGATCAAGTACCCCGACCCGGCCGAACCGTGCGCGCGGTGATCCTCCGCCGGCGCAGTCTTGACGATTCGGCCGCACGGCACTGTCGCCGCGTGGCTACTCCCCTTCCAAGGGATGAATCTAATGGGATCGGGGATGAGGGAGTAGGGCTCTTCCTCATCCCTCTCGCCCCGACCTACTCGCCTATCCTCGCTTTCTCAGTTCCTCCTCCACCGCGCGGAGGTGCCGCGTGTGGACCTTGCCCGCCGCCAGCCGGAAGAAGTGGTGGTGCGCGGTCGGCTCGGCGCGCAGGAACTCGCTCAGCCGGCGGTGGCCCTTGAGCGCGTTGCAGCCCCCGCAGGCGGTCACTACGTTTCCGCCGGAGTTGTCGCCCCCGCGCACGCGAGGCTGGACGTGGTCCACCGTCAGCTCCTCCGCGGGGAAGGGCTGCCCACAGTAGACGCACCGGTAGGCGTCGCGCGCGAAGACCTCCTCACGCCTCAATGCCGAACCCCCCGGACCGCCGCAGCGCGATGGTGAACGCCGCCAAGCGGTTCCTCCTGGACGCGACCGAGAAGGACCCCCGACTCGCCCCCGACGACGAGCCGCCGCGTCTCACGCTCCGAGCCCTCGAGAAGATCAGCGTCATGTCCCGCTCCCGCGAACGGATCCTCGAAAATCTCGACGAGATGTACCGCGAAGCCTTCGAGCGCGCCAAGGCCTCGGGCGACCAGTCGCAAATGGCCTCCCTCGACTTCGCGTACCGGCGCGAGCAGCTCTACTTCGAGATCCTGCTCGACGTGAGAGACGCGGTCGAGAAAAGATAGATGGCGTGAGAGCGAAGATGGACATCAGAAGGGCGTGAGCGGTGAGCTAGATTTCCCCATCTCACCGCTCACGCCCTTCGCCGTTCGATCCTCTCGCTCGCCCTTCACCCTGCGTAGCGCCAGCCGGTCGTGGCGAGCGTCAGCGTCTCCCCCTCTCGCAGCACCCCCGCGTCCACCACGTCGGCGACGACGAGCACGTGGTCGCCGGCCGGCGTCTCGCCGCGCAGCCGGCAGTCGAGCCACCCCATGCCCTCGTCGAACACCGGGGCCCCGCTCGACGGCGCCGGGTGGTGCGCGACGCCGACGAGCGTCCGCTGGGCCGCGTCGGTCGGGCGTCCGAGGCGCGAGGCGAGGGCGCGCGCGGCGACCGGCAGGACGGTGACCGCGAACGCGCCGGCGCGGCGCACGAGGGGGCGGGTGCGCGACTCGCGCTCGAGCGCCACGGCGATCATCGGCGGCTCGAAGGAGACCTGGGTGAGCCAGGCGACGAGCGCGCCGTGCGGCGCCTCGCCCGCTCCGCCAGCGACGCCCAGGGCGTACAGGCCGTAGGGGACGCTGCGCAGGACGCGCTTCCTCGCCTCGTGGTCCACGACGGCCGTCCCGTGCTCACCCCGCGCCGGGCGGCGCGCCGCCGACCGCCGCCGCGGGATCGAGCGCGCCGCCCGACGCGGGCGGGCCAGAGGAGTCGTCGTCGCCCTCGCGCCCGGCCCGTGGGTTGGCGTGGGGGCCGTGGAGGTCGAGCTTCTCCGGCCGCGGGAAGAGGAGCGAGGCGACGACCGAGAGCGCCAGCACCCCGGCCACGACGCCGAGCGAGACGGCGATCGGGATGTGGACGTAGTGCTCGCCGAGCATCTTGAGCCCGATGAAGACGAGGATCGCGGCGAGGCCGAAGCGCAGCAGGTAGAACTTCTGCACGACGTGCGCGAGCAGGAAGTAGAGCGAGCGCAGCCCGAGCACGGCGAAGATGTTCGACGTGTAGACGAGGAACGGGTCGCGCGTGATCGAGAAGATGGCCGGGATCGAGTCGATCGCGAACATCAGGTCGGTCGCCTCGACGAGGACGAGGACGAGGAGCAGCGGCGTCGCCATCGTGCGGCCGTTCTCCCGCACCAGGAAGTGCGGTCCGTCGATCCGCTTCGTCAGCGGCAGCACGCGGCGCGCGAGCCGCGCGACGGTGCTCTCCTCGGCGTCGAACGACTCCTCGTGCTTGAGCGCCATCCGGGCGCCGGTGATGACGAGCAGGGCGCCGAACAGGTAGAGGACCCACTCGAAGCGGCTGATGAGCAGCGTGCCGACGGCGATGAACGCGCCGCGCATGACGAGCGCGCCGAGGATCCCCCAGAACAGCACCCGGTGCTGGTACTTCAGGGGGACGCCGAAGTACGCGAAGATGAGGACGATGACGAAGATGTTGTCGACGCTCAGCGCCTCCTCGATCACGTACCCGGTGAGGAACGTGAGCGCGGCCTCGCTCCCCGCGTAGGCCCAGAGGCCGGCCGCGAACAGGAGGGCGAGCGTGACCCAGACCGCCGTCCACGCCCCCGCCTCCTTGGGGGAGACGACGTGCGCCTTGCGGTGGAAGACGCCGAGGTCCAGGGCGAGCATGCCGAGGACGAAGGCGTTGAAGCCCACCCAGAACCAGAGGTTGGTGGCGATCATGACGGCGGCGAGGTGAGCTCGTGGAGGAACGCCCGGCGAGCGCTGTCGGGTCCCCCACCCGGTTGCTCGGCAACTTAGTGGCCGCCAATCGGGGACGGCACCGACGGGCACGCTGCGCGATCCGGGTCGCTACACGCCTGCCGGGACACGCCGCGGACGGGAAGCGCGTTCGAGCGAGCGGAGTGAGACTAGCGGCCTCTGCCGTGGCGCCATAGATTGTCCGGGCCTGGCCGACCGGCCGGGAGGTGGACCGAGCCGGCACACTCGCGGGGTACCAGCCGCTGCCGGGACGCCGTATGTTTCTCGTGCTCGCCCCACCGAAAAACGACAGGACCCGGCGCCCCGTCGCCGGGTCCCCCCATCAGCCCTGAGTCGAGAATGCGAACCCTCCCGGTGCGCGCCATGCGGCGCGCCATGCTGGCGCTCGTGCTCGTGTCCTGTACCTCCGACCGGGTGAGTGGGCCGCAGGCGCCCACGAGTGTCTCGATGGAGCTGACTGCCGCGGTCGGGGTTCGGATCAGCGAATTCCACTACGACAACGCGGGCACCGACACGGGCGAGCGGATCGAGGTGGCCGGTCCGGCCGGCACCAGCCTCGCCGGCTGGAGCATCGTTCTCTACAACGGCAGCGGCGGCGCCGTGTACCGCACGACTGCCCTCGCCGGCTCGATCCCAGCCACTTGCGGCGAGCGCGGCGTCGTCGTCGTGAGCTACCCGGTAGACGGGATCCAGAACGGCTCGCCCGACGGCGTCGCGCTGGTGGACAACACCGGCACGGTGGTCGACTACTTCTCGTACGAGGGCTCCTTCACCTTCGTCGGCGGCGCCGGCAACGGCCTCGTCGCGCAGGACATCGGGGTCTCCGAGGTAGGCACGACGCTCGTCGGCCATTCGCTGCAGCGCAACGGTCTTGGGGGGTGGAGCCCGCCGGTCGAGAACAGCTTCGGCGCCTGCAACGACGAGCCGCCTCCGCCGTACGACGGCCCGACCAGCATCGTCATCAACGAGCTAATGGGTGACCCGCTCGCCGCGCTCTCGGCCAGCTGGGGCGAGTGGTTCGAGGTTTATAACTTCGGCGACGAGCCGGTGAACCTCGCCGGCTGGCGGATTCGCTCGGCGGGCGACGCCGAGCACACGATCGCCCGCGACGTCGTAGTCGCGCCCCACACCTACGCCGTGCTCGGCCGGGCCGACAATCAGGACAATAACGGCTACGTCGCCGTCGCCTACAACTACTTTACCGGCAACAGCACGACGATCTGGATGGACGCCAGCGACTGGCTCGTCCTCCGCACCCCGACCGGCGAGTCGGTGGACTCGGTGGCGTGGACGTCGCAGCCCAAGGGCGCCACGCTCGCCCTTCGCGACGCGACGCTCGACAACGCCTACGCCAACGGCCCCAACTGGGGCTTCTCGACGACGCCCTTCGGTAGCGGTGATTTCGGCACGCCGGGCGAGGCAAACGTCGGCCTGAGCGAGACCGCGCCGGCCGTGCCGACGGGCGTCGTGCGCATCACCTTCACGGGGCGCGATCCGGCGAACGATCCGGCCCTCCCGGTGGGCTTCGAGGACCAGCTCTTCGCCACCGCGCGCGACGCCGCGGGAGCCGTCGTCAACACCACCATCACCTGGTCCACCGTGCAGGAGCCCGCGATCGCCTCGGTGGATGAGGACGGCGTCGTCCATGCGCTCGCTGCCGGCGTCGCGCAGATCCGGGCGACCACCGAGGACGGCCGGATCGGCGTCTACCGGGTTCCGACGCGCATCGCCCTGGCCGGCCCGAACACCAGCTACGTGGGCAACGCCGACTTCGGCATTCCGACCGACGCCGACGCGAGCGACGACTTCCTCATCACGCGCTTTGGCTACACCGCGTCGTACAGCCGCGTCCGCAACACCCCGAACTGGGTGAGCTACGACCTCGAGCAGACGCACTTCGGCGCCGAGGACCGCTGCGACTGCTTCACGGCCGACCCGATGCTGCCGAACAGCTTCGCGCACCTCACGACCGCGGACTACACGGGGGCGGGCGCCGCCGCCGGCTTCGGGATCGATCGCGGCCACCTGATGCGCTCGTCGGACCGCACGGCGGGGAGCCTCGACAACGCCGAGAGCTTCTACCTCTCGAACATCATTCCGCAGACGGCCGACAACAACCAGGGCCCCTGGAACAACCTCGAGGGCGTGCTCAACGCCCGTGCCCGACTCGGCGCGGACGAGATCTACATCATCGCCGGCGTCGCCGGGAACGTCGGGACGCTCAAGGACGAAGGCAGGGTCGTCATCCCGGCGAGCGTCTGGAAAGTCGCCGTCATCATGCCGCGCAATCAGGGGCGCGCGAATGTGGACGAGCCCGGAGACTTCGAGCTCATCGTCGTGGACATGCCGAACGTGCCCGGCATCCGCAACGTGGACTGGAACACGTACCGCACGACGGTCAACGCGATCGAGGCGAAGACGGGCTACGACCTCCTCGCCCTGCTTCCCGACCACGTCGAGTGGCTGGTCGAGGCTGGGCTGACGTCGCCCACGAGTGGCACGGCCACGCAGCTGATCGACGCACTCGCGGTCGGCGTGCAGGATCTCGTGGTGCAGGGGCTCCTGTCGGCCGGCAACGCCAGCGCGTTCCAGACTCAGCTCGCCGACGCCAAGGCGCAGCTGGCGGCGGGTGACGCGGCGACGGCCCGCGAGACGCTGGCCGCAGTCCGGCGCACGGTGCAGGCGCTCGAGCGCGGTGGGCGGATCGACGCCGCGACCTCCAACTCGCTCCAGATCTTCGTCGGTTGGGCGATCGCCGCGGCGAGGTGAGCTGCTGATCGGCGATTACCGCGCGCCGCACCGAGCGTTGGGAAGGGCCCCGTCGCGAGATGGGGCCCTTCCTCGTTGCCGGCCCTCCGTCTCGCGCCCTGGCGTACTGCCGGCGGGCCACGCAGCTTGGCGTCGTGCGCCGGCTCCGCGACGTCCTCATCGGCCTCCTCGTCCTCGGCACGGTCTTCATCACCGCGCAGGGCGCGGTCGGCTACTTCGGCTTCCCGAGCAAGTCGCCGATGTACTGGATCGTGCCGGGGCTCGCGGTGCTCGTCGTCGTCGTCTGGTACTTCCGCTCGAGCGAGGACTGGACCGCGCCGCCCAACCGGGGTGACGGCGCGGAGGGAGGCGATAAACGGGCCGACCCGCCGGGACCCGCGGCGAAGTGACGGCGGGCGGGGAGCCGTCAGTGGTGGCCGCCCCGCCCGCGTCTTCGCGCTACTCCGCCGCCCTCGCGATCAATTGAGCGGGCACCCCGCGTTGTTGAAGCCGTCGAGCTGTCCGGCCAGCGTCAGCATCGTGTTCCGGTTGCCGCTGTCGAGCGCCGCGTTGACCTGGGCGACGATCTGCGCCGTCGTCAGCGCGTAGTCCACGTTCGTGCTCGACGCGTTGAGCAGCGCCGCGACCGCCTGCTTGAGCAGCAGCCCTGCGGCGTCGATCGCGTCCGCGCCGCCCTTGTAGTTGAGCGCGTCGAGGAAGCTGTCGTCGCCGAGCGAGGCGAACGCCGCCGCGCCGCCGGTGAAATCGAACACCGTGTTCAGGTCTTGACCGGTCGTGTAGCCGGTCCACGAGTCGAAGTGCTGCTCCTGCTTCCAGTAGCCGAGCGTGCACCCCTCGCCGCCGGTGACCTCGCCGGGGATGCGGCAGATCCTGATGTTGTCGATGCCGCCCGAGGCGAGCTGCCCGTCCCAGGCCGCCGTGCCGAGCTCGAACGAGAAGCTGTTGGCGATCGTCGGCGGCGAGCTCACGACCACCGTCTGCACCGAGCCGTTGCCCGGGCTCGCGCTCTGCGCGGCCAGTGTACCGTCCACGCGCAGCTCGATTCCGATCTCGTTCTCGTCCACGTCCACCGCGTTGAACGACTCGATGTAATACTGGTCGCTCCCCGCCGAGAAGGCGCCCGTGAACGTGACGAGGCCGCCCCACGCGTAGTCGCCCCACGGCACGAAGGGGGCGTTGTCCTGGATGACGAGGATCTTCCCGAGTCCGTTGCACCCGGCGCACTCCCCGCCGGCGAGGTCGGCGTCGAACGGCGAGTCCTCGCCCCGGTACTGCAGGTCGTCGTCCTCCATCACGACGCTGCCCGCGCCGCCGGGGTTGTCGTTCAGGCCGTCGGTCTCGAAGGCGACCGCGCCGTTCGGGTTGGCGACGTTGTTTTCCGACACGTACGCCGTCGTCGTCACCGTGATCGGCAGGCCGAACGCCGTGACGCTCGTGATGGACTGCCCGTTGGTGAAGCCGTTGAAGGTGATGTTCTCGCACGTGGGCCCCGGGGCGACGAGGACGGCGCGCGGGGCGAGGTCGGGGCCGGTGGGCGGACGGTCCGCGCACGCCGCGAGGGCCAGCGTCGATAGGCACAACGCGGCGGAACGGGAGGGGAGTGAAGAGCGGGAACTACGCGAGGGACGCATCGCATGCCTCCGAGGGCGGCGATTCCACTCCGACTGCGGGGCGCGTCCACTGCGTCGTGGCGCGGCGGCGTCGGAGCGGCCCTGCTACACTTCCGTCACGCGGCGCGCCCGACACGTCACGGGCGCCGTTGCGGCCACTGTGATCGGTATCACATTTTTTCGCCCGCCGTTCGACTTTGCAAGCAAGCTCGACGGCCTAACGCGGCGCCCCGCTGCCTGACGATTCCTCCCCGACCATGCGCCTCCCCGGCGTCCGCAGCCTCGCCGCACTCGCTGCGCTCTGGATCATGACATTTTGTTCATCTTCCCCTGACCCGGGCGCGCGCCCGCCCGCCGAGCCGTCGGCCGCCGCCACGCTCGCCGTCGTCAACGCGCGCGTCTGGACGGGCGACCCGCGCCGGCCGTGGGCCGATGCCCTCGCCGTGCGCGGCGACCGCGTGCTCTCGGTCGGCTCGAGCGCGGCGGTACGGAAGCTCGTCGCGGGGAGCGGCGCCCGCGTCGTGGACGCCGGCGGCGGGATGGTGGTGCCGGGCTTCGTGGACGCGCACGTCCACTTCGTGGACGGCGGCTTCCGCCTCGCGTCGGTGCAGCTGCGCGACGCCCGCACGCCGGCCGAGTTCGCGGCGCGCATCGCGGCCTTCGCCGCCACGGTGCCGAAGGGGACGTGGATCACGGGCGGCGACTGGGACCACACGGCGTGGGGCGGCGCGCTGCCGACGCGCGCCTGGATCGACTCCGTGACCCCGGACCACCCGGTGTGGGTCAACCGGCTCGACGGCCACATGGCGCTCGCCAACTCCGCCGCGCTGCGCGCCGCCGGAGTGACGCGCGCGACGCGCGACGTCGAGGGGGGGACGATCGTGCGCGACGCGGCCGGCGAGCCGACCGGAGTGCTCAAGGACAACGCGATGGGGCTCGTGGATCGCGCGGTGCCCGCGCCGTCTCCGGCGATGAGCGACCGCGCGCTCGACGCGGCGATGCGCTACGTCGTCGCGCAGGGCGTCACGACCGTCCACAACATGGGCTCGTGGGACGACCTCGCGACGCTCGAGCGGGCGCACCGCGCCGGGCGGCTGCGCACGCGCGTCTACACCGCCGTCCCCCTCGCGACGTGGGAGCGGCTGCGCGACACCGTGGCGGCGCGGGGGCGGGGCGACGCCTGGCTCCGCATCGGCGCCCTCAAGGGGTTCGTGGACGGATCGCTCGGCTCCCACACCGCGGCGATGCTCGAGCCGTTCACCGACGCGCCGCGCGACACGGGGCTCCTCGTCACGTCGCCGGAGGAGCTCTACGCCTGGACGAGGGGCGCCGACGCGGCCGGCCTCCACGTCATGGTGCACGCGATCGGCGACCGCGCGATCCGCCTGCAACTCGACGTGTTCGCGCGCGTGGCGAGCGAGAACGGCCTGCGCGACCGCCGCTTCCGCATCGAGCACGCGCAGCACATCGCCCCGGCGGACGTGCCGCGCTTCGCCGCGCTCGGCGTCGTCGCCAGCATGCAGCCCTACCACGCGATCGACGACGGCCGCTGGGCCGACGCCGTGATCGGCGAGGAGCGAGCGCGGACGACGTACGCCTTCCGCTCGCTGCGCGACGCCGGCGCGCGGCTCGCCTTCGGCAGCGACTGGTTCGTCGCTCCGCCGACGCCGCTCGAGGGGATCTACGCCGCCGTCACGCGTCGCACGCTCGACGACGCACACCCCGGCGGCTGGGTGCCGGCGCAGAAGATCGGCGTCGAGGACGCACTGCGGGCCTACACGTCGGGGGGCGCCTACGCGTCGTTCGAGGAGGGGGAGAAGGGAACGCTCGCCCCGGGGAAGCTGGCCGACTTCGTGCTGATCGACCGTGACATCACGCGCGTTCCGCCGGAGACGATCCGCGACGCGCGCGTCGTGATGACGGTCGTCGGCGGCCGCGTCGTCCACGACCGGAACGTGCCGCCGCCGCCGTCCGCGCCGGTGCCCGCGGCGTCTTCGAACCCAGCTCCGTGAGGCGCGCATGACGACGTCCCGATCGGCTCTGATCGCCGCCGCACTGCCGCTGGTCCTCTCCGCGGCCGTGTCATGTTCTCCGCGGACGAACGGCGAGCCACCCGCCGTCGGCGGGACCGGGGGCGCCAGCGCGGCCGCAGCGGCGCCGATTGCCGGGAGCGACACGGCGCGCCTCGAGCGGCTGGAGGGCGAGGCGCGCGCGCTGGCAAAGGTGGAGGGGTGCGGCGCCGCCGCCCAGTGCCGGACGGCGCCCGTCGGCAGTCGGCCGTGCGGAGGGCCGCGCGACTACCTCGCCTACTGCGCGGCGACCACCGACTCGGCGGCGCTCTTCCGCGCGCTGGACGAGCTGGCGCGGGCCGAGCAGGAGTACAACCGAGCCTCCGGCGCGGTGTCCACCTGCGAGTTCCGCATGCCGCCCGCGCCGACGGTGGCCGGCGGACGCTGCACCGCGACGGCCGGCGTGCCTTAGGGACGCGCTGCTGCGGCTACTGCCGCAAGAGCGCCGGCACCTCGGCGCGCGACCGGGCGCCGAGCTTGTCGAGCACGCGCTCGGTGTGGTGGCGCGCGGTGAACGGGCTGATGCCGAGCTCGCGCGCGATGTCGGCGTTCGACTTTCCGGACGACAGCAGGTGGGTCACGTCGAGCTCGCGCGCCGTGAGGCCGAAACGCTCGCGCAGCTCGACCGCCGATAGCGCCGCCGGCGCGGCGGCTGTCGGCGCCGCCTCGAGCGCCACGGCGACCGTCGCCGGTCTTCCCGCCTCGGCGGGGCTGACGAGCGTGCAACGCACGACCACCGCGCCGGACGACGTGCGCAGCTCGCGCGTCTCTGCGGCCACGCGCTCCTCCGTCGGCGTGCCGGGAAGTCCGGCGTCGGCGACGCGCCCCGCGGCGCGGGCGATCCGCTCGACCTCGAGGCGCAGCCGCGCCCCGTCGGGGTGTGCGTCGAGGGCGCGCGTCAGCGCGTGGTTCTCGTAGAAAATCCCGGCGTCCGACGAGTAGAGCAGCGCGCCGGCGCTCACCGTGTCGAGCAGTCGCTTGGTGAGCTGGCCGTGCGACGACACGGCGAGGAGCCGCTCCCGCGCCGCCGCGGCGAAGGCGGGGAGGAGGAGGCGCAGCATCTCGAGCCGCCGCCCCGTGTCCTCGGCTTCCTGCGGATGGTGATAGTGGCAGGCGACGCTGGCGTAGACGTCCGGGATTCCGAGCTCTGCCGTCGCCCCGACCGCGCCGTACCAGCGGCCGCTCGTCACGCCGTCGCCCAGCGAGTGCGGCTCGGCGTCGCCGTGCAGCGCGTGCGTGAACCCCGCCGAGTGGGGCGGGGTCGGCGCTGGGCGGCACCAGACACGGGTACGGATCGCCGAAGCGGTGGGGATGCCCTGAATCGGCGACGGGGTGAGGCGCGGCAGGTAGGGCGCCTGAATGAAGCGGCGCAGCAGCTCGTCGCCGATCCCGTCGCCGAAGGCGCGCACGGCGCGCCCGCACTG
>Ga0307406_10001889_pt1 | contig 11423 bp, 6 predicted proteins | sample 322Cmetagenome_3_FD_203706 | JGI IMG/M metagenome (GOLD analysis project Ga0307406, IMG submission 203706) | Maize rhizosphere microbial communities from greenhouse at UC Davis, California, United States - 322HYB-C-2 | ecosystem: Host-associated > Plants > Roots > Rhizosphere > Soil | place... | reverse complement strand
GGCGCGCCTGGCTGGATGCCGAGCAGGATGCGGCGAAGCAGGCCGAGGTCACGGCAGCGCAGGCGTTCCGCAAGGAGAAGCGCCAGCGCATCGAGGCCGAGGTGAAGCTGTCGCACCGCGCTCGCACGGCGAAGAAGGCCGAGATCGAGAAGCGCGTGCCGAAGATCATCGCGCACGGTCGCAAGATGGCAGCCGAGGTGTCGGCGGGAAGGCTGCGCACCGAGGTCGGAGCCAAGGAGGATGCCGCACGCTCCGCCCTCGATGAGGCCGGCCACCGCGTGCGCTCGGACGCGTCGATGAAGATCGAGCTGCCCGATCCACAGGTCTCCCGGTCGCGACGGATCGCGACACTGGCCGACGAGGAGCGGGCGTGGGTCATCCAGGGCCCGGAGCGGGTGGCGCTGATCGGGCCGAACGGGGCCGGGAAGACCACGCTGCTGGAGCGGCTGGTCGCCGGCGCCGCGCTCGAGGCCGGTCACAATTCAGCAAGAACGGAGGATGCGGAGCCGGACGCCCGCGCCGATACGCGGAACCCGCCGGAATCTGACGAGGATTTGCTGAATCATGCACCGCGTCTCGTCGCAACGGCCTCGACCGACCGGATCGGCTACCTGCCGCAGCGGGTCGACGGCCTGGACGAGAACCGCTCGGTGTTCGAGAACATCGCGCTCGCCGCGCCTCAGGTGCCCGAGAAGGAGCTGCGCAACCGGCTCGCCCGGTTCCTGATCCGCGGGGCGACGGCCGATCGTCCGGTGTCGGCGCTCTCGGGCGGCGAGCGCTTCCGCGTCGCACTGTCGAAGCTGCTGCTCTCGGATCCGCCGCCGCACCTCGTGGTGCTCGACGAGCCGACGAACAACCTCGACATCGACACGGTCGACCAGCTCGTCGAGGCGCTGCGCGCCTACCGCGGGGCCGTGCTCGTCGTGAGCCACGACGACGCGTTCCTCTCGCGGCTCGACCTCGATCTCACGCTCGAGATCGAGGCCGGCGGCACCCTGCGGGAGGTCTAGCGCAACGGAGCCCCCCACCACGGCACGACTCCCACTCCGACCGGCCGGAGCGTGCCGTCCTCGTCCAGGACGAGCAGGGTGTTCGGGAACCAGGAGTCGGGGGCGGGGGCGATCACCGCCGTCGTCCCCGATGGTCCGGTGACGGCGCGCACGGCATCCGCTCCCATCTCGACGGTGTCGACGATGCGGCCGGTGGCGATCTCGACGCTGCTGAGCAGGGTCTTCTCGGCGTTCACCGACTCCCGATGCTGCACGAGCACGAACCCGGTGCCGGATGCCGCGGGAGCCGGGATGTCCTCTCCCGTCATCCGGCTCGCCGCCTCGAGGAGAGCCTCGATGTCGTCGGGGTCGACGCCGGTGAAGTCGCCCTCGAGGAACTGGCCGGTGTCGAGCATCACGCCGAGCTGCGGCTCCACACCCGTCTCGGGAAGGATCTCCGCGTCGACCAGTTCCGTGCGGCGGATGGTCTGCTGGTCGGACGAGGCGATCACCAGGGCGTCCCGGCTCACCGCCTCGGAGAGCTGCTCGATCGCGAAGGTCGTGCCGTCGGGAGCCATGGCCTCGTCGACGAGGCGTGTGAGCGCGGAGGTGTCGAGGAACGCCGAGGAGCTCAGCGTGCCCTGCCAGCGGCTCGCCACCGCGGGATCCGCCTGCTGGGCCTCCACCCCGCCCACCGGGATCTGCACGAATCCCCCGGTCGCACTGAGTGCGACGACGGCGTTCGCCTCCGCGTCGTAGCCGTAGGCCGACGCGGAGAGCACCGCGTCGGTGCCGAGCCCGGCGATGCCGGTGCCCTGCGCCTCGATCGCCCCCGTCGCCGCGTCGAGGATCACGAGGCCCTCGTCGGTGCCGACGTAGACCCGCGACGAGTCGCCGGCCAGGGTGGCCGCCTCGCTCGCGAGCTCCTCGTTCAGCCGCTGGTCCCACAGCGCCTTGCCGTCGCTGAGGCGGATCGCCGTCGCCCTGGTCTGGAAGATGGGCTCGAACATGCCGGGACGGGACGTGTCGGCGTAGACGACGACCGCCACGTCCTGCTCGTCGATGTTGATGACCGCGGACCCCGGCAGGATCTCGACATCGCGGGTCGGCGGCGTGGAGATCCAGGCGACCAGGGCTATCACCCCTCCGATGAGGACCGGCGCCAGGAAGAAGCCGAGGAACCGCAGCCGGATGCGCCGGCGCACCTTCCTCGGATCCCGCGGCCCTCGCGTCGGAAGCGACGTCGACTGCAGCGGCAGGACCGAGGTGCCGTTCAACACATACCCTCGCGACTCGTTGGTGTTCATGCCGCCAGGATCCCGTGGCGCACGGATCTCCCGATCACGGGTTTCCGCCGCGCGCGCTTCAACGGACGCTCCCTCTATAGGCTGGCCCACATGAGTGCGCCTGCCGAGCTCACGCCTGTGAGCCCCGACGTCGATGCGGTGGTCGCGCTGTATCCGCGGGCCCAGGTGATCGCGCAGGCCTGGCAGGAGCTGGGCGACGGCGTCGCCCCGTTCAGCAACGGATCTGGCCGTCCGCTGGCGCGCACGATGAAGCTGATCCTCGACCCGTTGGTGATCCGTCCGGTGCAGAATCCCGGGCTCGCCGGTGGCACGCTGACCGCCGAGGCCGCCGACGAGCTCCGGGACCGCATCCGCGCCGCCAGGGTCGAGCTGGCCGCGGCATCCGCCTGGTTCCTGGAGCTCAAGGCCGCCAGACGACGCCTGCGCATCACCGACGGCAACCCGCAGGAGAAGTACTTCCAGCGCTGCTACGAGCTCGCCCGCAACGCGGGGGCCCCGAACGCGGATGCGGATGCCGTGGCCCTCGAGGTCGTGTCCGAGATCGCACAGGCGTCCGGCGACTCGCTGCTCGCGCAGGTGCGGCAGCTGCTGCGCGACGAGGAGCAGACACCGCGCCTGGTCGCCGAGCTGGCACAGGCCTGGGCATCGCGCCCGGTTCCACCGAAGCATCGCGTCCCCGACGACGCGATCGCGGGCGCGCTGGACGACTGCACCGGTGACGGCTACGGCGGACGCTTCGGCGCTCTGGTCGACGCGGATGCCGGATCGGCGGCCGCCGCCGGGCTCGACGACGACGGCGCGGCCCGGACGCTGGGCCTGACACGGAACCCCGCGCCGCCGCTGCCGCCGCTGGGCGGGACCGCGTCGAAGCGCGATCTTCCACTCCCCTTCGACCGGTCGATCTTCGAGCGGCTGTTCGCCGCGCTCGCCGGCGGCGCCGCACCCGATCTGGCCGTCGACGCCCGCGGGCTCGTCGAAGAGGAGATCCTCCGGTCGGCGCGCGCGTGGGAGCTCGGCGAGGAGGAGAGTCGGGTGGCGATGCTGCTCGGAGTCGAGGCGAGTCGTGCGCTCGATCACACGGAGGCCGGCGAGGCGCAGCAGGCGACGGCGGCGCACCGGCGACTCGCCGCGCGCTGGCGACGTGAGGCCTATGTGCGGCGCGCCCTGCGGCTGCCGATCGAGTTCAGCGGGGTGCCGGCATCCGTCGTCGCCGACATCCGCGACGTGCGCCGCGGCTACCTGCGCCGGCTCTGGGTGCGGCTGCACGGCCGCGAGCTCCGCGAGCAGGCGATCGCGGCCGGCGACCTGTGGGATCTGCTCGACGGCGTGCTCCGCTCGGTCGTGATGGATCAGCGTCAGCGGCTGAAGGTCGCGATGGGCCGCGGAGCACTCGAGACCACCGGAACGGAGGCGGCATGAGCACGCTGATCCGGGTGCGTGACGGCATCGCACACGTCTCGTCCGGCGTGGCCGAGGCCGAGGACCCGTCGTTCCTGACGGCCGTCGTCGAGGGGGCAGGCGCGCTGCTGCACTGGGACGCGACCGCGGGAGCACAGCGGCCGGACGCGGACATCCATGACATCGACGCGGCGGCCGCATGGCTCGCCGACGTCTACGGTCCGGCCGTGGCCGCTGCCGCACGGACCGGCGCGGAGGCGGTCGTCGAGGTCGCGGCATCCGAACCCGGAATCGTCGAGGCGGTGCTCCGACTCGGGCACCTGACGTGGGCGCGCTCGTGGTGGCCGGCAAGCGCCCGGATCGCGGCCCTCGACCCCGCGCTGCTCGCCGCCGAGATCGCACTCACGAGCCACGCGGTCTCGCATCTCCTCGACGACGAGGAAGCCGTCGAGCATGCCCTGCGGGATGCGGTCGATGCCACCTCCGCCCTCGCGGCACTGCCGCTCCCCCTCACTGCCGACGGTGCGGCTGTATCGACCGCTCTGGCCGAGCTGGCCGAGGACCACGGCGTCGCCCTCCGCCCCGTGACGACCACCCAGGAGGCGATGATCGCCCGGGAGGAATGGGCGCTCGCCGCCGGCGGTACAGGACCCTCCGCGGCCGGGATCGAGCTCGCCAGCGGGACGGCTGCCGTGCGCTGGGCCGACGTCCCCGCCCAGTCGGTCGACGCCGAGGGCGAGGCGCGCTGGTCGCTGCGGCAGCACGACGGCCGTACGACGCTGCACGTCGAAGTCCCAGCCATCGACGCCGAAGGCGCGGCGACGACGCTCGAGGCCCGGTTCGGACCGTCGGATTCCGCGGTCGACCTCGCTCTCGAACGCGTCGGCGCCCAGTTCACCGGCGAGACCGGTGTGCCGGCATCCGTCGCCTTCCTCCCCGCGAGCGCACGCACCCTCTGGGTCCACGATCCGGTGCTGGCGCCGTCGCCCGGAGCGCCGGAGAGCGCCGAGGCCCGCGAGCGCGTGATCCGGTTCGCCGCCGATCGTCTCGAGTCTCCGAGCGCATCGCTCGCGGAGCGCAGCGCAAGGGCGGCCCGGTGAGCGACGAGGAGGTCCGGCCGCCGAGCGCGATCCGCGGACGTCTCCCGGCGACGGCCCGCTGGAAGGCCGGGCGCGACATCAACAACGCGGCCGCGATGCTGCTGCACGAGGGGCGCGTCGACGAAGCGGCCGCGAAGCTGCGCGAGGCGGTGGCGCTCACGCGAGTGGACGACATCGACGGCGAGGGGCTCGACCTCCGCGCTCGAGCCCTGTTGAATCTGGCCTCCGCACACGAGTTCGGCGGGGATCTCGACGGCGCCCTCCGCCTCACCGACGAGGGGCTCGATGCCGCGGCGCAGACCATCGCCCTCATCGGCGATGAACGCGCGACCCGCACCGTGCAGATCAACGGGATGCTGTCGCGCGCGCAGACCCTGACGCTCATGGACCGGCTCGACGATGCGCTCGACGGCATCGCCGACGCCGAGGCGCTGCTCGACGATCCTGCCGGAGACGAGGTCGACCAGCGCGACCTGCTCGCCTTCGCGGTGCACAACGCCCGCACCGCGGCGCTGATCATGATCGGGCGCCTGCAAGAGGCCGAGGATGAGGCGAAGCGCGGCCTGGCCATCGCCGTGACGGTCGGCCCTGAGCTGTCGGGACACGCTTACGCGAACCTCGGCGTGATCGCCCAGCGCACCGGCGACGATGCCGCCGCGCGGGAGTATCTGCAGCTCGCGCAGCACGCCCAGCAGCTCGGCGGCGACGCCACCGGCCGGCAGCTCGCGGTCGAGAACCTCGCGCGGGAGGCGATGCAGGCGGGTCGGCACCGCGAGGCCGAAGACGGATTCCGGAAGGCCGCAGAGCTCGCCGGACGGATCGGACTGAAGACGCGCCTCGCCGCCAGCCGCACCGGTCTCGCCGCCGTGCAGCTGCAGGCCGGTCGCGCCGGCGCCGCCGCCAAGACCCTGCGCGTCCTGCTGACCGACCTCGGACAGGATGCCGCGGTGCACGAGCGACTCGAGGCGCAGGCCTTCCTGGGCGACGCCGAGTCGGCGCGACACCGGTATCCGGCGGCCGACGACGCCTACCGGGCAGCCCTCGACCTCGCCCGTTCCGCGAGCGAGCGGGCGCGGGTGAATCTGCGTCGCGCCGAGATGCACGCCGAGTGGGCCGCCATGTCGTTCACCCCGCGGTCGCGGATGCAGCGCCTGGAGAAGGCGCGGGATCTGGCCATCCCCGTCCTGCTCGTCACCGAGTCGCTCCGCGACGGCTTCGCCCCCGGCGGCACGCGCGAACGCTGGAGCCTGCAGGTCGCGGCGCCCGCGCGCGAGCTGGCGTTCCGGCTGGCGCGCACGCTCGGGGACGCCGCGCTGCTGTTCGAGCTCGTGGAGAACGCGGCCGCGGCCGTCACGCTGCAGGCGGTCGCCGAGTCCGCCGACACCGCGCCCTCCGCCGGCGCACTGCTGCCCTTCCCGATCCCTGAGACCCCGTCGGCCCCCGACGCGCCTTCCGGCGACCTCGAGGAGCTGCCCGCCGCGGCCGCCGGGCTGACAGGCGGCGCGTCGGCGACGGCATCCGTCCGGTTCGCCCCGCCGCCGCGCGTCGTCGCGATGCCGGGGGCAGCTCCCGTGCTCGACGCCTGGATCGACGCGGCGGAGGCCGAGTACGGTCTGACGCTGCGCTCAGCGACGATGGTGGCGGCGTGGTGAGCGGCAACTGGCGCGATATCCCGCAGCTGGGCGCTCCGATGCCGATGACGCGGACCGACGGCGATGCCGTGCTGACCGATCTGCCTCCCGGCGTCCGCCCGACCGCCCGGCTGCGCTACATCGACGCCGACGACCTGCTCGTGAGCTGGGTGTGGGAGCACCAGCGCAGCTCGCCGCGCCTGACGATCGTCCCGCGCGCGCATGTCGCACCGGTCATGGACGAGCTCGCGCAGGCGCTGCCCTCCCCCCTCCCGGGCGAGAGCGGGCTTCAGGCGCTGCAGCGCGCACTCACGGATGGCGCGCTGCTCGATCCCGAGCGCGAGCAGGCCCTCGCCGCGCTCCTGACATCCGTGCTCGTCCCGCAGTGGCTGGGCTCCGAGCTGAACGCGCTCGAGCAGGCGGGAAGGCGGCCGCACCTCCGCATTCAGCTGTCGCCGTCGACCGCCCAGGTTCCGTGGGAGCTGATCAGCACCGCGGGCGATGAGCGCGGCATCGACATGGCCGACGTCTCGGTGCTCCTGCCCGCGACCCTGCGGAACGACGCTTCGAGGGCGGTGTCACCGTGGTCGGCTTCGTCGGCCGTGGCGGCCGTGCTGGATCCGGTGGTTCCCGGCTTCTCGTCGACCGGCGAGCTGGGGAGCGTGCTGGGTCCCGTATCCGCGGGGTCGCCACTGGCGCGGGCGATCGTCGACCTCGGTCCCCGACGGGTGCCGTTCGGCGAGGCCTTCCGCCGGGCGGACATCGGCCGGCTCGCTCTCGCGGATGCCGTAACTGACGCGGGGAGACTCCTCTACGTCGGGCACGTCACCGCCTCGACGCACGCCCTGGACGCACGGCTGCATCTGTCGGACGGCACGGATGCCCCGGGAACCACCCCGATCATCGGAGCGCATCGGCCGTACTCCGCCGCCGAGATCGCTCTGGGCGGAGCAGGTCTCGCACCTCTCCGCGCACCGAACCGGGTGGCGCTGATCGCGTGCGACTCCGGCACGGACCTGCGCTTCGCAGAGCCGACCGGACTCGTGGCCGCCTTCCTGCACCGCGGCGCGGAGTACGTGACCGCCACACGATGGACGCTGCCGACCGAGGCGGGGCTGCGTCGTCTCGTCCCCGGACTCGGCGATCACGCCGAGGGGATGCTGACCGAGGCGATCGTCGCCGTGAACGCGGCGCACGAGCAGGACGACCCGATCAGTGCGCTCGGAGCCTGGCAGCGAGAGCGGCGGGAACTCTGGACATCGACCGGCGACCCTCGTCACTCGCCGATCATCTGGGCCGCGTTCGCGACCGCGTGGGCCCCGGCACCGGCACGGCTCTGACGGCAGGTCTCACACCCGTCTCGATCTCATCGCCTTCGTGTGGGCGAGCGCGGGGTCGGCGGCGAGCAGCTCGTACTGCTCGGATTCGCGTGGCACGAGCGCCACGCGGCCTTCGGCGTCATGATGGATGCCCCAGCCGTAGCGCTTGCCGAGGGGCGAGGAGCGCAGACACGGCTGCCCCTTCGAGAAGAACTCCTCGCGTGCAGCGGCGTCGTCGACGGCGATGCCCCGCCGGAGTGCATCCGTCTCGAAGATCACGTCGTCGGAGGTGCGGCTGTAGGGCTGTTCCACGATCAGACGATGATGCAGGGCGGCGATCGACGGCGACTCCGCCAGCGGCGGCTCTTCCGCGTGGTCGGTGGGGCAGTCCTCTGCGACCTCGATGAAGGTCTCGCGATAGTTCGTCGTGTGCGTCGCCATGGCCTCAGCATCGCGCACAGGTCGGACATCCGTCGAGTGCTCGGTCAATCCCCGCCCCGATGTCGGTGGTCTCGGGGAAGATGGACGGATGGGGGATGTGCTCGAGCGCTTCACTCCGGCCACGCAGGACTGGTTCCGGGGTGCGTTCCCCGCGCCCACGCCCGCGCAGGCCGGCGCCTGGGATGCGATCTCGGCCGGCAAGCACGCGCTCGTCGTCGCGCCGACCGGTTCGGGAAAGACCCTGTCGGCCTTCCTCTGGGCGATCGACAGCGTGTTCCGCGAGCGCCTCGACCAGGTCGAGGAGAAGCCCGAGAAGGATGCCTCGCGCACCCGCATCCTCTACATCTCGCCGTTGAAGGCCCTCGGCGTCGATGTCGAGCGCAACCTCCGCTCGCCGCTGATCGGCATCGGCCAGTCCGCGCGACGCCTCGGCCTGGCCGCTCCGTCGGTCACGGTCGGCGTCCGGTCGGGCGACACCACCTCGAGCGACCGACGCAAGCTCGTCTCCGATCCGCCCGACATCCTCATCACGACTCCCGAATCGCTGTACCTGATGCTCACCAGTCGCGCCGGCGAGACCCTGCGCGACGTGCACACCGTGATCATCGACGAAGTGCACGCGGTCGCGGCGACCAAACGCGGTGCGCACCTCGCGGTGAGCCTGGAGCGCCTCGACGCCCTGCGCGCCTCGCACGGCAACGAGACAGCGGCGCAGCGCATCGGCCTGTCGGCGACCGTGCGCCCGATCGACGAGGTCGCCCGCTTCCTCGGGGGTTCGGCTCCCGTCGACATCGTCGCGCCTCCGGCATCCAAGACCTTCGAGCTGTCGGTGGTCGTGCCGATGGACGACATGACCAATCCCCCGCCGCCGCCCGGCCCCTCGACAAGCTCAGGGACCCAGCCGACGGAGGACGCCGAGTACACCGAGGTCACCGGTTCCGTCTGGCCGCACGTCGAAGAGGCGATCGTCGACCGCATCCTGCACAACAACTCGACGATCGTGTTCTCCAACTCGCGGCGTCTGGCCGAGCGGCTGACAGGCCGCCTCAACGAGATCTACTCCGAGCGCATCGGGGCCGCGCTGCCTGCCGCCACGGTCCCTGCCGCGATGATGGCGCAGGCGGGCGCGACCGCCGGCGCTGAACCGGTGCTCGCCAAGGCCCACCACGGGTCGGTCTCGAAGGAGCAGCGCGCCCAGGTCGAAGAGGAGCTGAAGTCCGGAGTCCTGCGCTGCGTCGTCGCGACGAGCAGCCTCGAACTCGGCATCGACATGGGGGCGGTCGATCTCGTGATCCAGGTCGAGGCGCCGCCGTCCGCGGCATCCGGCCTGCAGCGCGTCGGCCGCGCCGGACACCAGGTCGGCGAGATCAGCCGCGCGGCTCTGTTCCCCAAACACCGCGGCGACGTGCTGCACACCGCGATCGTGACCGAGCGGATGCTCGCAGGCAGGATCGAGGCGATCCAGGTGCCGCGCAACCCGCTCGACATCCTCGCCCAGCAGACCGTCGCGGCGAGCGCGCTCGGCGCCATCAGCGTCGAGGAGTGGTTCGAGACGGTCCGCCGCTCCGCGCCCTTCCAGTCGCTGCCGCGCTCGGCGTACGAGGCGACGCTCGACCTTCTCGCCGGTCGCTTCCCCTCCGATGAGTTCGCCGAGCTCCGGCCCCGGCTCGTCTGGGACCGCGATGCCGGCACGCTCACCGGGCGGCCGGGTGCGCAGCGCATCGCCGTGACGAGCGGCGGCACGATCCCCGACCGCGGCCTCTTCGGCGTCTTCGTCGCGGGTGAGGGCGCCGGACGCCGCGTCGGCGAGCTCGACGAGGAGATGGTCTACGAGTCGCGGGTCGGCGACGTCTTCACGCTCGGCACCACGAGCTGGCGGATCGCCGAGATCACCCACGACCGCGTCAACGTGATCCCGGCCTACGGCCAGCCGGGCAAGGTGCCGTTCTGGCACGGCGACGGCATCGGGCGGCCCTTCGAGCTGGGCGAGGCGCTCGGGAAATTCTCCCGCGAGGTCGCTGCGGCGACCCCGGAGAAGGCGGCGCAGCGCCTGATCGAGGCCGGCCTCGACGAGCAGGCGCGGACCAACCTCATGGCGCATCTCACCGAGCAGCGCGAGGCGACCGGAACCCTGCCGACCGATCGCACCCTCACCGTCGAGCGCGGGCACGACGAGGTCGGCGACTGGCGCGTCATCCTGCATTCCCCCTACGGCATGAAGGTGCACGCCCCCTGGGCTCTGGCGATCAACGCCCGCATGCGGGAGCGCCTCGGGGTCGAGGGATCCGCGGTCGCGAGCGACGACGGCATCATCGTGCGGATCCCGGATGCCGAGGCCGAGCCGCCCGGGGCCGAGCTGTTCGTCTTCGACCCCGACGAGCTCGAGGTCCTCGTCACGCAGGAGGTCGGCGGCTCCGCGCTGTTCGCCTCCCGCTTCCGCGAGTGCGCGGCGCGCGCCCTGCTCATGCCGCGCACCAACCCGAACCGCCGCAGCCCGCTCTGGCAGCAGCGCCAGCGCTCGGCCCAGCTGCTCGAGGTCGCGCGACGGCATCCGACGTTCCCGGTGATCCTCGAGACGCTCCGCGAGGTGCTGCAGGATGTCTACGACCTCCCCTCACTGCGCAAGCTCGCGACCTCGATCGCCGACCGGCGCATCCGCCTGGTCGAGACGCAGCCGGGCCAGCCCTCGCCGTACGCCCGCGATCTGCTGTTCGGCTACGTCGGCGCTTTCATGTACGAGGGCGACTCCCCGCTCGCCGAACGCCGGGCCGCGGCGCTCTCGGTCGACCCTGCCCTGCTCGGCGAGCTGCTGGGCACGGTCGAGCTGCGGGAGCTCCTCGACCCCGACGTGATCGCGCAGTTCGAGCGAGAGGCGCAGCGCCTCGACCCGGAGCGGCGGGCGCGCGGGCTCGAGGGCGTCGCCGACCTCCTCCGCATGCTCGGCCCCCTCGACGCCGAGGAGGTCGCCGCGCGCCTCGACCCCGACACCGTCACGTCCTCGGCATCCGCGCTTCTCGACGACCTGGTCTCGGCGCGACGGGCGATCCCGGTGACGATCGGCGGGGTGAGCCGGGTCGCCGCGATCGAAGACGCCGGACGCCTGCGCGATGCCCTGGGCGCAGCTCTTCCCACCGGCATCCCCGTCGCGTTCCTCGAGCCGATCGCCGACCCGCTCGGCGACCTCGTCGCCCGGCACGCACGCACCCACGGCCCCTTCACGACGGATGCCGTCGCCACC
>Ga0307406_10001887_pt1 | contig 11433 bp, 11 predicted proteins | sample 322Cmetagenome_3_FD_203706 | JGI IMG/M metagenome (GOLD analysis project Ga0307406, IMG submission 203706) | Maize rhizosphere microbial communities from greenhouse at UC Davis, California, United States - 322HYB-C-2 | ecosystem: Host-associated > Plants > Roots > Rhizosphere > Soil | place... | reverse complement strand
CCCTTCGTCGGCCGGCCCCGGATCGATCACCACCGCCGTGGCGGCGCCCGGCTCGGAGACCACGAAGGTGTTGGTCCCCTCGAGCGTGAGCGGCGACGGGTTGGGCGCCAGCACCCGGGTCACCCGCGGGCTCCAGTACTCGGTCACGGCACCGGCTCCTCGGTCCCGCCGGGCTCCGGCAGTGGCACGGGAACCGGGTACCGCTCGCCCCAGGGCATGACCAGGTCGGCGCCGTCCAGCACGGGGAGGATGCGCTCGACCCGCCGGCCGGCGGTCGCGGCCAGGGCCTCGTCCACCGAGGTGTAGGCGGCCAGGTCCCGCAGGGTGTAGCGCGTTGGCGGGAGCATGGGCAGGCCGAGGTCGGCGGCGGCCTCGGCCGGCGGGACCCAGCGCTCCCGCTCCGCCTCGGCCAGGTGAGCGGTCACGGCCGCGCCGGCCAGCGTCTCGGCCAGGAAGAACCGCGTGTCGTAACGGCGAGGCTCCTCCTCTGGCGTCACCCACCAGGCCCAGTACCGCAGCCGTCCCGCGTCCAGCCGCACTCCGAGCCGCGCCAGCAGCCCGGCCAGGCCCCCCGACCCGGCCAGCCGATGCCGCGACCCGTCCAGCCCTTGGGACGCATCCGCCCCGCCCGACCCACCCAGGAGCTCCCTCCGGCCCTCGGCCAGCTCCTCGGCCCCGGGCGTCGGTGTGGCCAGCAGCAGCCCGGCCTCCTCCAGGGTCTCCCGGCAGGCTGCGACCACGTGCCCGCGGGCCTCGTCCACAGGGAGACCCAGTCGTTCGGCCCACACCGCCGGGGGCGGCCCGGCCCAGCGCTCGTCGATCCCGGGGTCGCGGTCGGCCGCGTCCACCCGGCCGCCGGGGAACACCCACAGACCGCCCGCGAACCCCATGCCCAGGGGCCGCAACTGGAGGTAGGCCTCCAGCCCGTCCGGCCCGTCCCGGAGCAGCACCACCGTCGCGGCCGGGCGGGGGACGACAGCCACCGGGTCCTCCTCGGGTCGGGTGCGGACAGCTGGATGGTACGGGCCCGCGTCGCTGAGCGCCTCGGGCCGGGGTGCCCGACAATGGGGGGCATGAGCACCGATCCGCGACGGGCCCTGCCGAACATGGATGCGCTGCTCCGGCATCCGGAGCTGGTCCAGCGGGCAGGGAGCTTCGGACGTTCGGCGGTGCTGGGGGCGGCCCGGCGGGCGCTGGAATCCAGCCGGGGAGCGGTCGCCGGCGGCGGCCCGGTGCCCGACGTGGAGGAGCTGGCCGCCCGGGTGGCTGGCGAGCTCGACCAGGTGTGGGCCGGCCGGACCCGGGCGGTGGTGAACGCCACCGGGGTGGTGCTGCACACCAACCTGGGAAGGGCGCCGCTGTCGGCGGCGGCCCGGGAGGCGGTCGCCGAGGCGGCGGGGTACGCCGCGGTCGAGTACGACCTGGCCGCCGGGACCAGGGGACGGCGTGGGGCCGCCGCCGAGGGGCTGCTGCGGGCGGCCACCGGGGCCGAGGCCGCCCTCGTGGCCAACAATGCCGCCGGGGGGCTGCTGCTGGCCCTCGGCGGGCTGGCCCGTGGGCGGGAGGTGGTCGTCTCCCGGGGGGAGCTGATCGAGATCGGCGGGGAGTTCCGGCTGCCCCAGATCATGGAGGCCGCCGGGGTGGTGCTCCGCGAGGTCGGCACCACCAACCGGACCCACCTGCGCGACTACGTGGCCGCGCTCGGCCCCGCGACCGGGATGGTCCTGGCCGTGCATCCCTCCAACTACCGGGTCGAGGGGTTCGCCACCCGTCCGGCCCTGGCCGAGCTGGCCGCCCTGGCCGCCGAGCACGGCCTGCCGCTGCTGCACGACATCGGGTCGGGGCTGCTGGACGGCGAGCTCGGGGACGAGCCGTCGGTCGCCGGCAGCCTGCGCGCCGGGGCCGGCCTGGTCCTGTTCTCGGGCGACAAGCTCCTCGGCGGGCCCCAGGCCGGGCTGCTGGTGGGCCGGGCCGAGCTGGTCGGGCGGCTGGCCCGCCACCCCCTGGCCAGGGCGGTCCGGGCCGACAAGCTGAGCCTGGCCGCGCTCGAGGCGACCCTGGCCGACCACCTGGCCGGCCGCCGGGACGAGCTGCCGGTGTGGCGGGCCCTGCTGCTGACCCCGGCCGACCTCAAGCCCCGGGCCGCCGCCCTGGCCGGCAAGGTCGGCCCGGCGGCGACCCTGCGCCGGGGCACGAGCGTCGCCGGCGGCGGCAGCCTCCCCGGCGAGGGACTGGAGAGCGTCCTGGTCGAGGTCGACCCGGCCCCGGCCAGCGCGACCGCGGTGGCGGCCCGCCTGCGGGCCGGCGACCCGCCGGTGGTGGCCCGGGTCGAGCGAGGCCGGGTGGTGCTCGATCTCCGGACCGTCCCGGAGGAGCAGGACAGCCTGGTGGCCGAAGCGCTGACCGCGGCCCTCCGGGCTCCGGAGGAGGCCGAGGTGGCCGCGGGCGCGGACCCGACCGGACCCACCGCTTCCTGATGCCGCACGTCATCGGGACCGCCGGGCATGTCGACCACGGCAAGTCGGCGCTGGTCCGGGCACTGACCGGAATCGACCCGGACCGGCTGGCCGAGGAGAAGGCCAGGGGGCTGACCATCGACCTCGGGTTCGCCTGGACGACCCTGCCGTCAGGGCGTGAGGTCGGCTTCGTCGACGTCCCCGGGCACGAGCGGTTCGTCCACAACATGCTCGCCGGGGTCGGCGGGATCGGCTGCGCGCTGTTCGTGGTCGACGCCGGCGAGGGCTGGCGGCCCCAGTCGGCCGAGCACCTGACCATCCTCGACCTCCTCGGCATCCCCGCCGGGGTAGTCGCCCTGACCAAGGTCGACCTGGTCGATCGGGCGACCCGGGACCAGGTGGCGGGCGAGGTCCGCGACCGGCTCCGGGGCACCACCCTGGCCGGGGCCGAGCTGGTGGCGACGGCCGCACCCTCCGGGGTGGGCGTGGCCGAGCTGGCGGCCGCGCTCGACCGGGCTCTGGACCGGCTCCCGGAGCCGCCGGACCGGGGCCGGCCGCGCCTCCCGGTGGACCGGGTGTTCACCATGCGGGGCAGCGGGACCGTGGTCACCGGGACCCTGTCCGGCGGGTCGCTGCGGGCCGACGGCGAGGCCGAGCTGCTCCCGGCCGGCCGCCGGGCCCGGGTCCGTGGCCTCCAGGGCCACGGGCGCCCACTGGGCGAGGCCACCCCGGCGCGCCGGGTGGCCGTCAACCTGGCCGGGGTCGCCACCGACGAGGTGGCCAGGGGCGACGTGCTGGTGCTGCCCGGCCAGTGGGCCGCAACCAGGGTGGCCGACGTCCGGCTGCGCTGCCTGGCCGGCGCCCCCGGCCCGCTGCGGCCCCGCGGCGCCTACCTGGTGTACGCGGGCACGGCCGAGACCGCGGCCCGCCTCCAGCCGCTCGACGCCACCGAGGTCCCCCCTGGCGGCGACGCCCTGGTCCGGCTGCACCTGGAGCGGCCGCTGGTCCTGGACGTGTTCGAGCCGGTGGTGCTGCGCGACAGCGGCCGCGACGAGACCGTCGGGGGCGGCCTGGTCCTCGACCCGTTCCCGCCGGGGGTCGTTCGCGGCACCGCCGCCCGGGTCCGCCGCGCCGAGGAGCTGGAGGCCCGCGAGGCCGCCGGCCGGGCCGGCCTCCTGGAGCGGGTCCTGGCCGAACGGGCCGTCGTCCCCCTGGCCGACCTCCCCCGGCTGGCCGCCATCGCCCCGCGTGGCCTCCCCGCTACGCTGGCCGGCCTCCCAACCTCGGGGGCCGCCCTTCCCCCCGGCGCGGGCGCCGTGGGACCGCCCAACGGGGGCGCCGGCGTGCCGGCGGTCGTCCGGTCGCGGACGCTGGCCTGGGCCCGGCCCGCCTGGGAGGCAGCCGCGGCGGCGGTGCTGGCGGCGGTCGAGCGCCACCACCGCGCCGACCCCTCCGCCCCCGGCCTCCCCGCCCAGGGCGCCCGTGACCTGGCCCGGGCCGTGGTACAGGACTGGACGACCTCGCGCGACCCGGCCTCGGGCCCGAGCCTGAACGACCCGACCCGGGCCTTGAACGACCCGGCCCCGGGCTCAGCCTTCAGCGGCCCGGCCCCGGGCTCGGCCCCCCGGAGGGGGAACGTAGCCGAACGCGGAATCGAGCGCCCACGGTTGTCCACAGCCCCTCCCGCCACAGCCCCTCCCGCCGCCGCCGGGAACGAGGTCCTCGAGGCGCTGGTCGCCGAGGGGCGGCTGGTGGTTGATGGGCAGGCCGTCCGTCTGCCCGGGCATGCCGAGCGGCTCGACCCGGCCCAGCGGGCCCTGGTCGACCGGGTCGAGCGGGCCGCCGGTGCGGCCGGGGTCGGGCTGCTCGGTGAGACCGCCCTGGCCGAGCTCGGGGCCGACCGCAAGGCGACCGCCCTGCTGGTCCGGATGGGGGTGCTGGTGAGCGTGGCCCCCGGCGCCTACCTCGGGCGTTCGGCCCTCGAACGGGCGGTCGAGACGCTGCAGCGCCGCTTCCCCGACGGCCGGCCGTTCGCGGCCACCGAGGCCAAGGAGGCCCTCGGCACCACCCGGCGCACCGCCATCCCGCTGCTCGAGCACCTCGACCGCACCGGCGTCACTGTCCGCCAGGGCGACCTCCGGCGCCTGACCGGCCGCCCACTCCGGCCGCCCGCCAGCGGACGCCGGTAGAACTCGATGGGCAGGCGGCTCGAGGGCGCCGGGGGGAATGGGCCGGGGGCTCGGGGGCTGTGGACAACCGCGCGCACCTGTTCCGGCTGTGGGCTACCCTCCCGTTCGGGGGCCCCACAGACCGGGAGGCCGGGCTCCGGCGTGGGCGCGTCCCGGCCGGGCGGCGCGTCCCGGCCGGAGCGGGTGTCGGGCCCGGACCCAGGCGGGCCCGCATGGAACGGCCAGCCGTGCTCACCCAGGAACCGGGCCGGCGCTCCCGGTACGGCGCCGGTCCCGCCCGGTTCTTCGCTCCGCATGGCCGAATGGTGGCCAGATGCGCCACCATATCCCGCATGAGCACCACTGCCCCGACCCGTGAGCGCACCGAGCAGCATGACGACGTCGTCGAGCCGGACGTCCCCTGGATCGTGATCGTCTGGAACGACCCGGTGAACCTGATGTCGTACGTGGTCTTCGTGCTGCAGAAGCTGTTCGGCTACGACCGGGAGAAGGCCACCCGGCTGATGCTGGACGTCCACCACAAGGGCAAGGCGGTGGTATCCAGCGGCCCTCGGGAGAAGGCCGAGTTCGACGTCTACCGCCTCCACGGCCACGGGCTCTGGGCGACCATGCAGAAGGACCGCTAGGCGGTGGCCGCGTCCTTCAAGCGGGTCGGCAGCGACCGGGTCCGGGTCCGGCTCGCCAACGACGAGGTCGCCATGCTCCGCGGCCTGCCCGACCAGCTCCGCGCCGTCCTCGGCGAGGACGAGGACGAGCCGGTCAACCGCCGCCTGTTCCCGCCGGCCTACCTGGACGTGGCCGACATCGAGCACGACACCGAGTACCACCGCCTGATGCACGACGACCTGGTCAAGGAGAAGCTGGCAAACCTCGACCTGGTCACCGGGACCCTGGCCCGCGGCTCGGCCTCGGTCCGCCGCTGGACCGTCGAGCTCACCGACGAGGAGGCCACCGCCTGGCTGGGCGTCCTCAACGACCTCCGCCTCGCCCTCGGCGTCCGCCTCGACATCACCGAGGACTACGACGGCGTCGTCGACGACACCGACCCCCGCGCCCCCGCCTTCCGGCTCCTGAGCTACCTCGGCTGGCTGGAGGAGCAGCTCCTGGACGCGCTCCAGTCCTAGGGCCTGACGGCTAGCCGGTCTCCAGGCGGTCACTCACTCCCCGGTTCTGCGCCGCCCGGCGGGCCAGCTCGACCGTCCGCTCGGGGCGCCCTTGAGAATCAGGCGATCACCGCGCCGGTCAACGAGCACCGCCTTGACCAGCTCGTCGACGAACGAGGGGGTGCTGGCCTGGAGGGTCGCGCAGTCCACCATCACGACGCCGCCCGAGATCGGACGCCAGGCTCGATGTCAGCTCGCGTGCCTGGTGACGGCTGGAGACCAGCTTCGGGGCGATGAGTGTCGACATGGCTGGACCTCGCCTCCTCTCAGGTCACCTGCCTGGCCGGCAGGGCAACCGAGCACCGACAATCGTACCCTGCAGGCTGGACACGCCGGTCGTGACCGCCCGCTGCCGAGTGATCGTCCTCGAAGCCGAGCCGCTGCGGATCCAGAGGATCCCGTCCAGTCCCCTGACCCCTGCCCACTTCCCCGACGGCCACGATGATCCGCTCATCGGGCGCCCCGGCCTTGTACCGCTGAGCGGCGACGAACCCGCCGACGGGCGAGCCGGCATGCTCGACGACGTTCTGGCCCAGCTCCCCAGTGGCCTCGAAGAGCTGGTTCACGACCTCACCGTCGGCGCCACCCTCCAGCCGCTCCCAGATGAACCTGGTCAGGCGGTCGCTGCCGTACGAGTCGTCGAAGCGCTGCAGCTCGATCAGGGTGTCCCGACGATCGCGCTCGGCGACCTTCGGAAGGCTCCGCGCACACGGACAGCAAAGCTGTCGACGACGTCGCCCAGGTGCATCCGGGAGAGCCAGCTCCGGACGTCGGGATGCTCCGGCACCACCAGCTGGACCGGCAGCCCGTCCCGGTCCGCCGAGGCGATGAAGCAGGCAAGCCCCGTGAGGGCGTACGCGTCGACGAAGCTCACCTGGGCGAGGTCGATCACGGCCAGCCCGCGGACGACGTCCAGCGTGAGGACGGCGTCGAGGTGCAGGGCGTCCACGGCGGTCGGGCGGTCGATCGGCATGAGCGCGAGTATCGCTCATCTAGGAACGCTCGACCGGAACCTGGCGATATCTGTGGATACCGGTCAGGGCTTGGCCGACAGGCCGGTGCAGCGCCGGAGGGACTGCCAGGAACTGACGGCCTGGGTGGCGGCGGTGCCGTTGAGGGGGATGGGGATGCCGCCGGAGATGGTGGCGGGGACCCAGCGGGACTTGGTGATGGCGCGGCCCTGGGTGGTGAGGAGGAGGACGCCGCTCTGGGCGGTGACGCCGCCGCGGGAGTAGAAGACGAAGTTGCCCAGGCCGTAGTGGACGTAGGCGCCGCGCAGGTAGCCGCCGCCGAGGAGGACGTGGGCGTGGGAGCCGACGACCACGTCGGCACCGGCCGCGATCAGCTTGGGGGCGAGGGCGCGCTGGCGGTCGATGGGGCAGTTGACCAGCTCCCGGCCCCAGTGGAGGTCGACGACCACGGTGTCGGCGCTCGCCCTGGCCCTCCTGACCGCGGCCAGGAGTCGGGCCTCCTCGTAGGCTGAGGCCATGCCGGGCTTGCCGTCGCCGGCGGTCCAGGCGGCGGCCAGGCTGCTGTCGAGGACCTGGGTGGCGCCGATCACGGCGATGCCCTGGCCCTTGACCGTGAGCTGCTGGGCCCGGTAGGCCTCGTCGACGTTGCGGCCGACCCCGACGACCGGGAACCTGGCCGCCTTGGCCGCGGCCAGGGAGTCGCGCAGGCCGACCACGCCGAAGTCCAGGCCGTGGTTGTTGGCCATGGTGGCGACGTCGACGCCGGCCTCCTTCATGGCGGTGAGGGCCGGCGGCGGGGCCCGGAAGGTGAAGTCCTTGGGGGCCGGGGTGCCGCGCTCGGTGATGGCGGTTTCGAGGTTGACCACGGCCAGGTCGGCCTTGCGCAGCACGTCGGCGATCGGGCCGAAGGTGGTGGCCGGGTTGGCCGACAGCCGGGACTCGACCGCGCCCTCGAAGTGGACGTCGCCGCCGAAGGCCAGGGTGACCGGCTCGCCGGTCGGCTCCCGGGGGTCGTCGGGACGCTTGGCCGCCGTGGTGGTGGGTCGGGTGGTGGCCGTCGCCTCGGCGGCCCGGGTCGTAGTGGGCGCCGGGGCGGCTTCGCCGGAGTCGTCGCCGCCTCCACAGGCGCTCAGCAACAGCAGCGCCGCCACGGTCAGCGAGGCGACCAGGTGGCGGCGCTGGGGCAGGTAGGGAAGGGGGTGGGGCGGACGGGGCACAGCGGACTCCAGGGTCAGGCGCTCGGGGAAGCGCCGCCTAGCGTCGCACGCGCTGACCCGCCCGTGCCAGGGGTGCTCAGCGGCCCAGGCTCGGGCGGTACAGCCGGGTCGGGCCCATGGTGTCGCGTCGCGACGGCCAGGGCGGGCTGAAGATCTGCCCGAGCACGTCGTTGGCCCGCGTCGCCACGTCCCGCGGCCACAGCAGCCGTCCAAGGCGCCGGCGGCGGCCGCGCGACTGGTGCCTCCGCTTGGCGGCGTGTACCTGGCGGTACCGCTCGGCGTCGGCATGCAGCTCGGCGATGCGCTGGTAGCTGAGCTCCCGGTTGATGTCGTCCCAGCTCATGGCGTCCTCCTCGTCTCTCAACACCAGTGAAAAGTCTACACTGGTGTTGCCCTTCGTGCAACCGCTAAACTGTGATCACCGGTGTTCGATTCCGGTGCACGAGGAGGACGTCAGATGGAGACGACGACGGGCGACGAGACGGTCCCGAGCGAGCTCGTGGCCGTCCAGGCGCTGGTCAACAGCGTCGCCCTCGAGAGCAACGACGACCAGCTCGACAGCCCGGAGGCGCTCCGGCGGTTCCTGACCGGCCACGGGCTCCTCGGCCCCTCCGAGCCGGTTGACCAGGCCGACCTGGCCCTGGCCGTGGAGCTGCGCGAGGCGCTGCGGGCCATGCTGCGGGTCAACCACGGGGAGCCCCTCGACCCGGCCGCGCTCGAGGTCGTCAACCGGGCCGCGGCCGCGCTGCCGCTCCAGGTCGGCTTCGACACCGAGGGCCAGCCTGTCCTCGGGCCCGGCTCGGCCGGCTGCCGGGGCGCCCTGGCCGCGCTCATGGCCGGGGTCGCCCAGGCCAGCGCCCAGGGCACCTGGGAGCGGCTCAAGGCCTGCTCGGCCGAGTCCTGCCAGTGGGCCTTCTACGACCGGTCCAAGAACCGCTCCGGCCGCTGGTGCTCGATGCAGACCTGCGGCAACCGCACCAAGACCCGCACCTACCGCAGCCGCCGCCGGACCAGCGGCGACGCCTAGACCTCGACGATGGCCTCCACCTCGACGGGGACGCCGAGGGGGAGGGCGGGGACCCCGACGGCCGCGCGGGCGTGGCGGCCGGCCTCGCCGAAGGTCTCGCCGAACAGCTCGCTGGCGGCGTTGACGACCTTGGGGTGGTCGGTGAAGTCGGCGGTGCAGGCCACGAACCCGGTCACCTTGACCACCCGGCGGACGCGGGACAGCTCGCCCAGCTCGGCCTTGAGGGCGGCCAGCACGTTGACGGCGCAGGTCCGGGCGGCGGCCCGGCCGGCCTCGAGGTCGACGTCGGCGCCCAGGTGGCCCACGTGGGTCGGCTTGCCCTCGGCCACCGGCACCTGCCCCGAGACATAGACCAGGTTGCCGGTCCGGACGCAGGGCACGTAGGCGGCCACCGGGATGGCCGGCGCCGGGAGGCTGACGCCGAGCTCCTGGAGGCGCTCCTCGGGGGTCTGCATGTGAGCCTCCTTGCTCCGGGTTCGGGCCGGCCAAGCCTATACGGCGAGGAACGCCCGCACGTCCTCCATGGACCGGGTGAGACGGGCCGGGGGCAGGCTGGCCAGCAGCTCGGCCCGGTAGCCGGCGTCGGCCAGGCGCCGGTCGAGCACGGCCATGACCCCGCGGTCGGTCTCGGAGCGGACCAGGCGGCCGAGCGCCTGCTGCAGGGAGACGGCCGCCGCCGGCAGCCAGACATCGGCGAACCGGGAGGCGCCGGCCGCCTCGACCCGCCGGCCTCGCTCGGCCAGCAGGGGGTCGTCGGGCCGGGGGAAGGGCAGCCGGTCCAGGACCAGCAGCGACAGGCTCTCCCCAGGCACGTCGAAGCCCTCGAAGAAGGTCCGGGTGGCCACCAGCACGCTGGCCACCTCGTCCCGGAAGCGGGCGGCCAGCCGGGCCGGGACGTCGTCGCCCTGGACCAGCACCTCGTACGGCAGGTGGGCCAGGGCGGCGGCGAACGACTCGACCGCCCGCCAGGAGGTGCAGAGCACCAGGGCCCGGCCCTGGGACGCCTCGATCAGGGAGACCAGCTCGCGCTCGGCGGCGGCCTGGAACCCGTCCGATGAGGGCTGGGGCACGCCCCTGGGCACGTACAGCAGGGCGTTGCGGCCGAAGTCGAACGGCGAGGCGGCGACCACGGTCGCCGGTTGGGCCACCCCGAGGGTCCTGGCCGCCACGGCCAGGCTGCCGGCCACGGCCAGGGTGGCCGAGCAGGCCACCGTCGCCGGCACCCGGCTCCACAGCACCCCGTCCAGCACCGGCCCCGGCTCGACCAGGGCCGAGCGGACCACCCGGGCCCCACCCCGACCCTGCTCGACCCACACGGCGAGGTCGGCCTCTGGCGTATCGGCCGTGCCCCCCGGTCGCACCGGGGTGGTGACCAGCCGTTCCAGGTCGCGGGCGAGGGCTCGGAGGCGGCGGCGGGCGGCCAGGAGGGCGGTGGCCTCGTCGTCGGGGTCGCCCCGGTCCTTGAGGGTGCCCAGGGTGCCGAGCATGGTCTGGAGGTCGTTGGCCAGCGGGGTGAAGGCGGCGACCAGGGTGGCGTGGGCCCGGCCGCCGGGGAGGACGGGGCCAGGGTGGAGGTCGGCGGCCAGCTCCTGGAACCGGCCGCGGAGGCGGCGGGACCAGTCGGTGCGCATCCCGGCCGCCTTGGCGGCGGCGTCGGCGGCCGCCCCGGCCCGGGCCATCCGGGCCGCGGTGACAGTGACCCCGTAGAGGTCGGCGGCGTGGTCGGCCAGCCGGTGGGCCTCGTCGACCACGATCACGTCGGCCTCGGGCAGCATCACCCCGGGCGCGTCCGACATTGACCGGAGCTCCAGCTCGAGCAGGAGCAGGTGGTGGTTGGTCACGACCACGTCGACGTCGCGGGCCTGCTCCCGGGCCCGCTCGGCGAAGCAGCGCTGGTGGAAGGGACAGCCCTTCTGCCCGGGGCAGTCCTCACCGCTGGTCGAGATGAGGTCCCAGACGTCGTCGCGGACCCCGGGCGGGGCGTCCAGGCGGCTCCCGGTCTCCGAGTCGACCGCCCAGGCGGCCACCTCAAGGGCCGCCTCCTCGTTGGCCGTGCCGGCCAGCTGGGTCGCGCCGACCAGGGCCTCGATGCGGGCGAAGCAGGCGTAGTTGGCCCTGCCCATGGCCAGGGCCGAGGTGGTGCCGAAGGCGTCGGCCAGGCGGGGCAGGTCCCGCTCGATCAGCTGGGACTGGAGGGCCTTGGTGGCCGTGGCCACGATCGCCCGCCGCCCGGCGGCGACGATCGGGACCAGGTAGCCCAATGACTTCCCGACCCCGGTGGGGGCGTGGACCAGCAGCGGGGCCTGGGCCTCGAGGGCCTCGGCCACGGCGGCGGCCATCCGCCGCTGGGCCGACCGCTCGGTCAGCCCGGGCAGCGCGTCGAAGGCGGCCTCGAGGTCCATGGCGCGAA
>Ga0307406_10001886_pt1 | contig 11438 bp, 9 predicted proteins | sample 322Cmetagenome_3_FD_203706 | JGI IMG/M metagenome (GOLD analysis project Ga0307406, IMG submission 203706) | Maize rhizosphere microbial communities from greenhouse at UC Davis, California, United States - 322HYB-C-2 | ecosystem: Host-associated > Plants > Roots > Rhizosphere > Soil | place... | reverse complement strand
GTCTCGTCCGACTCCACGACGACGCCCGTCCACTCGACATCCTCCGGCCCGACGATCGCGCGCACGCCGCCGTTCTCTGGGTGCGCGAGCAGAGCACTCAGCAGGAGCGCGTCGGTCATCTCGGTCCGTCCAGTTCGGCCAGCCCGTAGGCGGAGGGGACCACATGGCGGAGGCGCTCGGCGGATTGCGACCACCACTCCGGTCCGTCCAGGTGGGCCACGGCGACGTATCGCCCCATCGACAGGTGCGGAACCTCCAGGATGTCGCGCGAGATCGCGTCGAGCACGACGACCAGATCGGGGGCAGCGGCTTCGAGCCTGCCGTCGGTCATCAGCGCGAGGCTCTCGGACCGGGCGACGAGCCGATGCACCTCGCCGGCACTCCCCTCGATGCCGAAGACGGTCACATGCGGGTCCCGCTCGTCGATCTCGATCGCGGTGATGCGTCCCTCCGCGAGCAGCCGTCCACCCAGCGCCCCCGCGAGATCGTCGAGCGGCCCGGTCGCTGCGGAGAGGAAGGCCTGCCCCAGCTTCAGCGCGTGCGCGGCATTGCCGACGACCGAGTGCTCGCGCAGGTCTCCGACGGTGAAGCCCGCGAAGACCATGCCTCCGGCGCCGCCCGCCTGGACCGTCGCCGCCCGCACGATGCGTTCGATGTCGATCGCCCGGTCGGTCTCGACGAGGGCCACGCCGCCGGCGCCCGTGTCGCAGGTGACGATGATGTTCGGCACGCCGTCGACCAGGAGCGACATCTGATCGAGCGCCGGGACCGCGCGGCCGGTCAGGTCGGCGTCGACGATCATCCGTTCGCCGGCCAGCGTGAAAGGCGCGAGGCCGTTGAGGCCTCCGCCCTCGAGCGAGCAGACGACCGGCACGTGATGGCCCAGCCAGCGCTCCGCCGCGGCGATCAGCCGAGCGAAGGGATCGGCTCCCGGGAGCCGTTCGCCGAGCAGGATGGTCGAGCCGACGAAGGCTGCCCCGAGGACCGGGAGGTCCGGATCCAGGTCATCGACGTCGTGCAGCGTGATCGGCCAGTCCGGGGAGTCCCTCAGCACGAGCTCGAGCATCGTCGTGCCCCCGCCGCCCCCGGAGCCGAGCAGCGCGAACCCGGCTGCCAGCGCGGGGAGGCTGTCGAGCTCGAGGGTGACCGGCATGGCCTCAGCCTAGGCTCGCCGCTCCCCCGCTGTCTCCACCGGGGAGAAGGGCTCGGTCAGCCCGAACGCCGTCGGCCCGAACGCCTGCAGGGCCTCGGGCGTGCGCATCATCTCCGGGGTCGAGATGCCGAGCACTCGCACCCTCTGCCCGTAGCGCAGACCCTCGGTCGTGATGGGTTCGGCGGACTCGTGGTCGACCACGCAGATGAGGTCGGGCACGATGGCGACGACCTCGCCGTTGCGGCGCGCGATGAGGTTCTCGTTCTGGAACGAGATCTCGAGTCGATCATCGCTCGAGGGATCGGATGCCGAGACGATGGCAGTCCCTCTGGCGAACCCCTCAGTCGTACGGCGCTCCACGTCTGTGACCTTCCCGACGAACAGCTCGCGCACATGCGGGTAGAGGGTCGTGGAGAGCGTCTCCGCGATGGCTTCGAAAGGCGATCGATGTGCCTCTCTGGCCATGCGGATCGTCCGCCCCAGCGCGAGCGCCATCGAGATCGTGCGCGGGACCGCCGTGCGTTTCACATCGGCACCGGACATCGCGTACTCCGCGATGTGCCCGACGCCCCCGAGCCTGATGGTGATCCCCCGCGCCAGCCACTCCATCTGCCGGTCGTCGTCACCGGTGTCGATGATCACGCGCTCGCCGCGCTCGCCGGCGAGGGCGAGAGGGGAGCCGTGCACGCCGTAGACGGCGAAGGTCTCCATCGAGAGCTCGGGGAACGCGCGCCCCATCCCGTCGGCGTCGACGACCGGAAGGCCCGTCTCGGCGGCCACCATGAGCGGGATCATCGAGTTGATGCCCCCGCATTCGATGGGCATCGTCGCATCGGCCGTCCGTCCGAGGTGCTCCTCGAGCGTGCGCAGGGCGAGCGTGGCCTCGAAGCCCGCCGGGATCTTCTCGATCATCACGGTGGGCGCACCCATCTGCGCCGTCGGGATCACGAACATGTCGTCGGTCAGATCCTCCGGGTCGAGGATCGTGATGGACCGATCACCGAGGACCTGTTCTACGAGCATCTTGCCGATGTACGGGTCACCGCCGCCACCTGTTCCGAGCAGCGTCGCACCACGCGCGAGATCGGGCAGGTCCGCGCTCGTCAGCTGCCAGCTCACGCGGCATCCTCCTCAGCCAAGGCGTCGACCCGACCGTCGAAGCGGTGGGAGAGGAGGTCGTACCCGAAGTAGCCGGGCCCGACCATGGCCAGCGCGGCGGCCCCGTGCCAGCGCTCGTCGCTCGGCGCGGCGATGACGCGCACCCGCTGGCCGTACCGCAGCCCCTCCGTCGTGATCGGCTCCCCCGAGTCGTGGTCCAACACGATGATGAGGTCGGGCGTCGTCACGAGGGTCTGCCCGTCGAGGGTCGCGATGAGGTGCTCGTTCTGGAACGACAGTTCGAGCGCCGAGTCGGCACCCTCGATCCTCGCCCTCCCGCGGGCGAAGCCCGTCGTGGTCGCGCGCTCGACGTCGACGACCTTGCCGTCGAAGAGCTCGCGTCCGCCGAGAAGGGCGACCACCTGCGCGACCGGATCCGTCTTGGCCTCCCGCGCGGAGTCGATGCCCTCGCCGATCTCGCGGCACAGCGACAGGGAGTCCGCGACCAGCGCCTCGCGCGCCTGTGCCCCCGACATCCGGAACCCGGAGATCATCACGGAACACCCCATCTCCACGCAGGCGACCCGCGCGATGCGCTCGGTCCAGCTGTTGTCGACGGTGTTCAGCACACCCACGTTGCCCTTCTCGTCGCTGAACGCGAGCGGCGACGCATCGATGCCGTACAGGGTCGGCAGCACCATCTGGAGCTCGGGGAACGCGCGGCCCATGCCGTCGCCGTCGATGAGCGGCAGACCGAGCGCGGCGGCCGCGGCGATCGGGATAGTCGAGTTGACACCGCCGACCTCCGCGCACGCGATGTGCGTGACGGCGCGGCCGAGGGCCGCCCCCAGCGCCCGCACGGGGGCAGTGACCTCGTCGAGACTCGGAAGCTTCTCGACCATCACCGTGGGGGCACCCATCATCGCGACCGTCAGGACCAGCGCGTCATCCGGCACCTCGTCGAGCGAGACGACGGTGACGTCGCCGTGGATGCGCAGCGCCTGCGAGGCGAGCAGGGCTCCGATGTACGGATCGCCACCACCGCCGGTGCCGAGCACGGCTGCACCGCGGGCGAGTCCCGGGATGAGGTCACGGGTGATCGTCCAGCTCATCGCACACCGCCCATGTCGAGGTCGCCGACGGCCTTGACCCGAATGCGGGTGGCGTTGCCGGGGAGATACGGGATCGGGACCTCGTCGAAGTCGACGATCTCGACCGAGGACGGGAACGCACCGGCGGCGATGGCCTTGTCGACGGCCTCCGCGCGCACCGCGGCGATCGCCTCCTCGCGGCGACCGGGCTCGATCGCGTAGACCTTGTCGATCTCGCCGCCGACCTGCGCGATGGAGGCGCCGATCGCGTTCGCGACCGCGTAGTTCTCGGGGCGCTGCGCGGCACCGAAGATCGGGAGCTCCCCCGAGACGAGGATCGAGCCGCCGCCGACGGCCACCACCGGGATCGGTTCGGGCGAGGTGCGCATGCGGTCCACCGCCTCGGCGACCCGCTCGCCGATCCGGTTCAGGACCCGTTCGACGAACGCGCCATCGAGGTGGGCGACCTTCGAAGCGTCGCCGATTTCGGCCCGGCCGGCCGCGACGGCGATGTCGGTGGCGGTGAGCGTCGACCCGCCGAACACGAGTGCCTCGGTCGTGAGCCGGTAGCCCACGGATTCGGGCCCGACCTCGCCGGTCACCTCGTTCACGATGGACCCGCCGCCGATTCCGATCGACAGCACGTCCGGCATCCGGAAGTTGGTGCGGATGCCGGCCACCTTCACCTCGTTCGCCGTCTCGCGGGGGAAGCCATTGATGAGCAGGCCGATGTCGGTGGTCGTGCCGCCGATGTCGACGACGGCGCACGTCGCGAGACCGCTGGTCAGTGCCGCGCCGCGCATCGAGTTCGTCGGGCCGGACGCGAAGGTCGCGACCGGATACAGGCGCACGTAGTCCTCGTCCATGAGCGTTCCGTCGTTCTGGCTGAGGAAGATCGGCGCCTGGATGCCCTGCTTGCGCACCGCAGCCGTCAGCCCGTCGACGATCTCCGACGCGAGCTCGCGGAGCGCGGCGTTGATGATCGTGGCGTTCTCCCGCTCGAGCAGCCCGATCCGGCCGATCTCGTGCGAGAGGGAGATCGCCACATCGTCGCCGAGCTCTTCGGCGATGATCCGCGCCGCCTCGACCTCGAGGTCGTGGTTGACGGGACTGAAGACGGACGAGATCGCGACCGAGCGGACGCCGTTGGCGCGCATGTCAGCCGCGTGCTCGCGGAGTTCGTCCGGATCGAGCGGAGAGATCGGCCGCCCGTCGAACTCGTAGCCGCCGTGTGCGAGGTAGCTCCGGCCCTGGATCGCCTCGACGAGACCGGCGGGCCAGTCGACGAGTGGCGGGAGGGCCTTCGTGGCGGGCAGTCCGAGACGCAGCGCCGCGGTTGGCGCGAGACGCTTGGCCTCGACGAGGGCGTTGATGAAGTGGGTCGTGCCGATCATCACGGCGGAGATGTTCTCGCCGTCGAAGTGGTGGCCGGAGCGCAGGGCGTCGATCGCCTGGACGATGCCGGTCGTCACGTCCTCCGTCGTCGCGTGCTTCACCGCCGCCAGGGTGCGCGTGCCGTCCATGAGGACGGCATCGGTGTTGGTTCCGCCGACATCGATTCCGATGTGCATGTGGGTGGTTCTCTTTCTGTCGCTGCTGTTGCGGGGAGTCAGTTGGTGGCGCCGAGACCGGGTACCGCGTCGGGGGCGGCATCCGTCTCGAGTTCGGGCTGCGCCGTGCGAGCCGTGCCGACGCCGCGCACCCAGCCGAGCTTGCCCGCGATGACGTACAGGACCATCGAGAGGATCAGCGACAGCACGGGAGGGATGCCCCAGGTGATGACGTAGCCGGCGACCGCCGACACGAGCCAGATCACGAGTGTGGCCGGGACGATGCGCGGTGCCGTCTCGGGGAGGCGGCCGGTCTCCCTGCTCGCATCGAGCTCGGGACGCCAGCGGCGCACGATGAAGTACTCGGCGACCATGATGCCCGCGATCGGGGGGAACGCCACTCCGAGGATGATGAGGAAGCCCGCGAACTGACCGAGGATGCCGACGGCGGCGAGCACCGAGCCGACGACGCCGAGGACGATCGTCGTGGTGACGCGGTGGAGGTTCTTGTTGAACGCGGTGGAGATGAAGTTGACGAGTCCGAGCGTCGACGAGTAGAGGTTCCAGTCGTTGATCTTCAGGGTTCCTGTGATCACGATGATCAGGCCCACGAAGCCGATCGACGAGGTGACGATCGCGACGATGTTGCCCGAGGCAGCGGCGTGCGCCAGGAGTACGCCGGCGAGGCCGATCACGAACTCACCGAGCGAGACGCCGACGACGGTCTGCTTGATCACGTCGGCACGGGACCGGTTGAAGCGCGTCATGTCTGCGGTGATGATCGCGCCGACGATGAGCCCGCCGGCGACGATGCCGGTGCCGGCGAAGACGCTCATCGTGGGGCCCGGGGCTGGTCCGGTGAGCAGCTCGCCGAGATCGTGATCGACGAGTTCGCTGATCACCGACCACCCGACGAGGACCAGGAACAGCGGCACGGTGATGTTCGCCAGCCACTGCATGCCCTTGAATCCGAAGGCGACGATCGCGGTGACCGCGAGGCCGAAGAGCAGGCTCCACGCCCAGATCGGCAGGGCGCCGGGCATGAGGGCGTCGAGCGACTCGGCGGAGATGGCGCTCTGGATGCCGAACCACCCGATCAGGCTGATGCCGATCGCGAGCCCGACGAGAGAGGCGCCGACCTCTCCGAATCCGGTCCATCGGGCCAGCAGGGCCGTGTTGAGCCCTTCCTTCTGACCGATGATGCCGACGATGCACATGATCACCTCGAGGATGATCGAGCCGAGGAGGAGTGCGAGGAAGGCCTCGCCGAACGTCATGCTGTAGCCGAGCGTGGCGCCCAGCAGGAATTGCGAGAGAGCGGAGACCTGACCGAATCGCTGAACCGCGATCCCGAACCAGGGCTTCTGCGCTTCCGGACGGACGCGACTGAGGGCGAAATCGTCGGCGTGTGCCGTGGTGGCCATGGTGTTCTCCAGAGTCATGTGGACGGGTTCCGGCCACGGTATCCGCGCAGTCAGCACACAGGAACATGCAGAGTGCACTGATTCTCGTGGGAGATGTGCACACCGCATAAGCGCCACTCTGCGGGGGCGTCACAGAATGGAGGCATGTCAGCGCACACCACGGAATCGTTCGACGCCCGCCTCCACGATCGGACGATCGTCCTCATCGGGGGCGGCTCCGGGATCGGCCTCGAGGTCGCGCGACGATCCCTCGCCCTCGGTGCCGAAGTCGTGCTGGGTGGGCGCACGCCGAGCCGGCTCGAGGCCGCGGTCGCCGAACTCGGGCCGCGGGCCCGCTGGAGCACGGTCGACACCTCCGACGAGGAGTCGATCACCCGCTTCTTCGCCGACATCCCGACCGTCGACGGCATCTTCACCACCGCCGCCGACTACGTGGTCGGGTCGATGCGCGCCCTCGACCATCAGGCGGCCGCGTCCCCGTTCGAGTCGAAGTTCTGGGGACAGTATCGGGTCGTGCAAGCCGCCCTGGACCTGCTCTCCCCCGAGGCCTCGATCGTGCTGATGTCGGGGGCGGCGAGCGTGCGCCCGCCCGCTGCCGCGCCCGCGTACGTCGCCGCGAACGCGGCGATCGAAGGGCTCGCTCGTGGTCTGGCCGTGGAACTCGCACCGGTCCGCGTCAACGCGGTCTCGCCCGGGACGATCGACGGCAACCTCTGGGCGAACCGCGACGAGGCAGCCCGCGAGGCCGCCTTCGCGCAGTTCAGCGCCGACACCCTGCTCGGCCGCCCCGGCTCGGAGGGCGAAGTGGCGGATGCCGTCATCCACCTGCTCGTCAACGGCTACACGACCGGCTCGACGCTCTACGTCGACGGCGGGTACTCGCTGCGCTGAGAAAGCCTCAGCCGAGGGCGTCGCCCCGTCTCAGTCGACGAGCAGCGCCGGCTCCTCGAGCACGGAGGCAACGTCGGCGATGAACCGGCTCATACCGTCGCCGTCGATCACGCGGTGGTCGAAGGAACCCGCGACCGTGGTCACCCAGCGGGGACGCACCTCACCGTCGACGACCCACGGCTTCTGGCTGATCGTGCCCATGGCGACGATTCCAGCCTCGCCGGGGTTGATGATCGGGGTGCCGGCATCCATCCCGAACACGCCGATGTTGGTGATCGTGATCGTGCCGCCCTGCTGGTCGGCCGGCGAGGTCTTGCCCTCGCGAGCGGTGAGCGTCAGGCGGTTGAGCGCCCGGGCGAGGTCCTTCATGCCCAGGTCCTGCGCATCCTTGATGTTCGGGACGAGCAGGCCGCGCGGAGTCGCCGCGGCGATGCCGAGGTTCACGTAATGGCGCACGGAGATCTCGGCTCCGGCATCCGTCTCGATCCACGCCGCGTTGACCATCGGCGTGCGGCGGGCCGCCCAGATCACGGCGCGCGCCATGATCAGCAGCGGCGAGACGCGGATGTCGGCGTAGTCCGGAGAAGCCTTCAGGCGCTTGACGAGCTCCATCGTGCGGCTCGCGTCGATCTCCTTCCACACCGTCACATGCGGCGCCGAGTACGCGCTCTGCACCATCGCCGACGACGTGGCCTTGCGGACGCCCTTGACCGGGATGGATTCCGTGCGTCCGTCGTCGCTCGCGCCGGCGGGAGCCGGAGCGGGGGCGAGCCCGCGGGCGAGTCCGGCCGGGGCGCTCTGCGGAGCGGGAACCGTCTCCTCGCGCACCTCTCCCCATTCGGGCGTCTCGATGTTGCGGAAGACGCTCGCCTGGGAGGCGTGCTTCACGACGTCGTCGCGCGTGACCTCTCCGTCGGCACCCGTGGCGGCCACGGCGGTGAGGTCGACCCCGAGGTCACGGGCGAGCTTGCGGATCGGAGGCTTCGCGATCACGCCGACCGACGAGCGCACCGCCCGCTCGGCCGGACGCTTGCGGCGCGAGGTCGCGCCTCCGCCGGTGCCGTAGCCGACGAGCACGGAACCGCCGCCCTCCTCGGGTGCCGGGGCCACCGCGACCGCAGGCGCTGCAGCGGCATCCGCCGTGGTGAAGGTGATGATCGGCGAGCCGACCTCGACCGTCGCGCCCTCGGCCGCGAGCAGCTCGCCCACGACGCCGGCGTGCGGCGACGGCAGTTCGACGAGCGACTTGGCCGTCTCGATCTCGCAGATCACGTCGTTGATCGCGACCGTGTCGCCCGGGGCGACCTTCCACGACACGATCTCGGCCTCGGTCAGGCCCTCGCCGACGTCGGGGAGGTTGAAGTTCTGCGTGCTCATGAGGATGCCTTTCGGAAGGTGCTGCGTTCACATCTCAGCAAGAATTCACCGGCAGTCGACTCCGCACCGCCGAATCGGGGTTCCGCGCTGATTCTTGCTGAGTTGTGAACATGGGCGAGCGGGTGTCAGTAGGCCAGGGAGCGGTCGACGGCTTCGAGGATGCGGTCGGCATCCGGGAGGTACAGGCCCTCGAGCTTCGCGGGCGGGAACGGGGTGTCGTACCCGGAGACGCGCAGCACCGGCGCCTCGAGCGCGTAGAAGGCGCGCTCCATGACGGTCGCGGCGATCTCGCTGCCGAGACTCGTGAAGCCCTGCGCCTCCTGCGCGTAGACCATGTGTCCGGTCTTGCGCACCGAGTCGAGGATCGGCTCGTAGTCGACCGGCGACAGGGATCGCACGTCGACGACCTCGCAGCTGGTGCCCTCGGCTTCGGCGAGCGCCGCGGCCTGCAGGAGCGTCGTGACCATGGCGCCGTGGCCGACCAGAGTCACGTCGGTGCCGGTGCGCACGACCCGCGAGGCGTGCAGTGGAGCGGAGGAGGCCTCGAGCTCGACCTCGCCCTTGGGCCAGTAGCGGCTCTTCGGCTCCATGAAGATCACCGGATCGTTCGACGCGATCGCCTCCTGGATCATCCAGTACGCGTCGTTCGGCGTCGACGGCGAGACCACGCGCAGACCCGGAGTGTGCGTGAAGTACGCCTCCGGGCTCTCCTGGTGGTGCTCGACGGCGCCGATGTGCCCGCCGTAGGGGATGCGGATCACGATCGGGAGCGAGAGCCTGCCCTCGTGCCGGTTGGTGAGCTTCGCCAGCTGCGTGGTGATCTGGTCGAACGCCGGGAACACGAATCCGTCGAACTGGATCTCGATGACGGGGCGGAACCCGGTCATCGCGAGTCCGATCGCCGTTCCCACGATCCCCGACTCGGCCAGCGGGGTGTCGAGCACCCGCTTCTCACCGAAGTCGCGCTGCAGGTGCTCGGTGACGCGGAAGACGCCGCCGAGCTTGCCGATGTCCTCCCCCATGAGGATGACCTTCGGATCGTTCTCCATGGCCTTGCGGAGGCCGGCGTTCATCGCCTTGCTCAGGGGCATCGTCTCGAGAGTCATGCCTGTCCCCCCTCGAACGACGCCTCGTACTTCGCCTGCCAGGCCTTCTGCTCCTCGATCAGGGGATGCGGATCGCTGTAGACGTGGTCGAACATCCGGCTCACCGGCGGCGGTCCGAGCTCGACGGTGCGGGCGCGCAGGTCCTCGGCGGCATCCGCCCCCTCCGCGTCGACGTCGTCGAAGAAGGATGCCGCGGCACCCCGCCCCTCGAGGAACGTGCGCATCCGGACGATCGGGTCGCGCAGCGCCCAGATGTCCTCCTCGTCGGTGTGCCGGTACTTCGTCGGGTCGTCGCTCGTGGTGTGGGCGCCGAGGCGGTACGTGACGGCCTCGATCGCCCGCGGACCCTGGCCGCTGCGGGCCTCGTCGAGCGCGACACGGGAGACCGCGTAGCTGGCGAGCACGTCGTTGCCGTCGACCCGGATGCTCGGGATGCCGTACCCGGCGCTGCGCTGCACGAGCGGCACGCGCGACTGCGTCGTGACGGGCACCGAGATGGCCCAGTGGTTGTTCTGCAGGAAGAAGACCACGGGGGCCTGGTAGCTCGCGGCGAAGACCATGGCCTCGTGCACGTCGCCCTGGCTGGAGGCGCCGTCGCCGTAGTAGACGACGACCGCCTCGTCGCGGTCGAGGTCGCCGATGCCGCTGCGGCCGTCGAAGGAGAGTCCCATCGCGTAGCCGGCCGCGTGCAGCACCTGCGAACCCAGCACCAGCGTGTAGAGCCGGGTGTTGCCGTTCTTCGGATCCGTCGGGTCCCAGCCGCCGTGCGAGACGCCGCGCATGAGCTTGATGATGTCGACCGGGTCGACGCCGCGGATGCGGGTGACGGCGTGCTCGCGGTACGACGGGAAGATCGTGTCCTGCGTGCGCGCCGCGCGGCCAGAGCCGACCTGCGCCGCCTCCTGACCGCGGCTCGGCGGCCACAGCGCGAGCTGCCCCTGCCGTTGCAGGTTGGTCGCCTGGGTGTCGATGGCTCGGATGACCACCATGTCGCGGTAGAACTGCTCGAGCTCTGCATCGCTGATCGCCTCGATCAGCGGCAGATACTGCTCGGCAGCAGGGCTGGGCGCGAAGCGGCCGTCCTGATCCAGGACGCGGACGAGTTCAGTCTCTGACGAGGTCACATCCCTCACGGTACCCGCGCCCGCATGCCCGGTCACGCATACCTAGGGCCCCCTCGTATCTGCCGGGAAACCGGAGAATCGGGCGGAACGGCGGGCGACGCGGGCTCAGCGAGCGGCGGCCGCGACCTCGAGGACGCGGGCGATCGACTCCTCCTCGCCGGCGGAGATGCGGATGCCGTCGCCGGGGAACGGACGGACCACGAGGTCGTTCTCGATGAACGCCGCGGCCACCTCCTCGGTGCGCTCTCCCGTCGGCAGCCAGACGAAGTTCGCCTGGGAGTCCGGGACATCCCAACCCTGGGCGCGGAGGCCCTCCACGAGGCGCGTGCGGCGCTCGACGATCACGGCGACCCGTTCGAGGAGCTCGGCCTCGGCGTCGAGGCTCGCGATCGCGGCGTTCTCCGCAGCGGACGTGACGGAGAGCGGGATGCCGGTGGTGCGCGCGGCATCCAGCACCTTCTCGTGCCCGATCGCATAGCCGACCCGGAGCCCCGCCAAACCGTACGCCTTCGAGAAGGTGCGCAGCACCACGACGTTCGGATGCTGCTCGAAAACGCGCTCGGCCAGACCGTCGACCGCGTCGGGCGCCGTCACGAACTCCGCGTACGCCTCGTCGAGGATGAT
>Ga0307406_10001884_pt1 | contig 11448 bp, 7 predicted proteins | sample 322Cmetagenome_3_FD_203706 | JGI IMG/M metagenome (GOLD analysis project Ga0307406, IMG submission 203706) | Maize rhizosphere microbial communities from greenhouse at UC Davis, California, United States - 322HYB-C-2 | ecosystem: Host-associated > Plants > Roots > Rhizosphere > Soil | place... | reverse complement strand
CGACTCAGGCGGCTGGTCGAATCTAGGGCACGCCTGAGGGGTGTCAAGGGCGGCCCGGCTCCAACTCCCTGCGCTGCAAGGTCTTCGTACACGGTCCATAGGCGATCCGTGCGCGATCCGTGCGCGATCCGTGCGCGGCCCGTGCGCGGCCCGTATCTGGCGCAGGGTCGGCGCCTGTCGCTGGTCGACCGCCGAGTTGCGCACTAACTTGGCGCCAGGCGTCATCCCCTCGTCCCCACTCCATGACGGCGCTCCCCACCTCCTCCGCCGACCCGATCGTCGTCCGCGGCGCCTGCCCGCACGACTGCCCGGACACCTGTGCCACGCTCGTGACGGTCGAGGGTGGCCGCGCCGTGCGCATCGCCGGCGACCCCGAGCACCCGGTGACGCGCGGCTTTCTCTGCGCGAAGGTGAACCGGTATGTGGAGCGCACCTACCACCCGGACCGTCTCCTGCGCCCGCTGCGCCGCGTCGGTCCCAAGGGGGCCGGGCACTTCGCCCCCATCTCCTGGGACGACGCCCTCGACGAGATCGCCGAGCGGCTGACCGCGATTGCGCGCTCGCCCCACGGTCCGGAGGCGATCCTGCCGTATTCGTACGCCGGGACGATGGGCCTCGTGCAAGGCTCGTCCATGGACCGGCGGCTCTTCCACGCCCTCGGCGCGTCGCGGCTGGCGCGAACTATCTGCTCCGAGGCCGGGAGCGTGGCGATGCGCATGACCCTCGGCGCGAGTATCGGCGCCGATGGTGAGGGGCTCCCCGAGAGCGACCTGGTGCTCCTGTGGGGCACCAACACCCTCACCTCGAACCCGCACCTCTGGCCCTTCATTCTCGAGGCGCGCCGGCGGGGAACCCCGCTCCTCTGCATCGACCCGATCCGCACGCGGACCGCGGAGCACTGCGACGAGTGGATCGCGATCCGACCCGGCACCGACGCGGCCCTCGCGCTCGGGATGATGCACGTGGTCTTCGCCGAAGGCCTGGAGGACCGCGACTACATCGACCGCTATTGCTTGGGGGGCGACCTCCTCCGCGAGCGAGTGCGCGAGTACCCGCCCGAGCGGGTCGCGGCCATCACCGGGCTCGCGCCCCGGACCGTCGTCGACCTCGGGCGGCGCTACGGGGTGGCCCGTGCGGCGTTCATTCGAGTGAACTACGGCTTGCAGCGGCACGCCGGCGGCGGCATGGCGGTGCGGGCGATCGCCTGCCTCCCCGCTGTCGCGGGTCACTGGCGGCGGGCGGGTGGTGGCGTCCAGCTCTCGACGAGCGCGAACTTCCAGTTCGACAGGCACGCGCTCGAGCGCCCTGACCTCGGCCCTCCCGGAGCTTCCCCGCGTACGATCAACATGATCCGGCTCGGTGAGGCCCTCACCACACCGGACGCCGGGGTCGGAGGGCCGCCGGTGCGGGCTCTCGTGGTCTACAACTCCAATCCCGCGGCGGTTGCCCCCGACCTGAACGCCGTGCGGCGCGGGCTCGCCCGCGCCGACCTGTTCACGGTCGTCCTCGAGCACTTCCAGACCGACACGGCCGACTGGGCGGACATCGTCCTCCCCGCGACCACCCAGCTCGAGCACTGGGACGTGCACCTGGCCTACGGGCACCTCTACGCGACCCTCAACCGGCCGGCCATCGCCCCACTGGGAGAGTGCAAACCGAACAGCGAGATCTTCCGGCTGCTCGCCGCCCGGATGGGGCTGGACCACCCGGCGCTGCACGACGACGATATGGAGTTAATCCGGCAGGCGCTGTGGGAAGCGTCATACGACGCCGGCGGCGCTGGCGCGCCGCCGCCCGCCGGGCCGCCTTCGAGCGCGAGCGCGGCGCTTGCGGCCGCGCCCGCGCATGCCCCTGGCTGGCACGACGGCCACCCGGCCGAGAGCGCCGCCTCCGGCGGCGCGACGTCAAACGAATCCAGCCCTGCATCCGCGGCGGCGAAGCCGGCCCGGATGCGCGGCGTTACTCTCCACGCGCTCCTGGAGCATGGATGGGCGCGGCTGAACGTGCCCCGGCCCTACCTGCCATTTGCGGAGGGCAACTTTCCGACGCCGAGCGGAAAGTGCGAGCTCTACTCGGAGCGGCTGCGGCAGATGGGACTCGATCCCCTCCCAACCTACACTCCTCCGCACGAGCTCCCGGAGACGGCGCCGGCTTTAGCCACCAGGTTCCCGCTGGTGCTCATCTCGTCTCCGGCGCACCAGTTCCTGAATACGACGTTCGTGAACGTCACCTCGCTCCGCCGGCAGGCACGCGAGCCCGAATGTCTGCTGCACCCGAGCGACGCCGAGCGGCGGGGCATTCGGGAGGGCGAGCCGGTGGTGGTGCACAACGACCGCGGCGCATTCGCGGCCAGGGCGCGCATCTCCGAGGGCATCCGCGAGGGCGTCGCCTGGGCCCCGTCGATCTGGTGGAGCAAGCTCGCCCTCGACCGACGCGGGGTGAACGACACCACGTCCCAACGAGAGACCGACATGGGGGCGGGCCCCGTCTTCTACGACAACCTCGTGGAGGTCTCGGCCGCAGACTGACGCCGCCCATGAACGCGGATGGTCTCCTCGAGCGGGTCCTTTCCGGAGCACCAGTGGATACCCTCACACATCGAGAGTTGACGGACCCGATACTGAACGTCTTCTATATGGGTGTACAACGAGCTGGGCTACGGATTCTTAGAGTCGGTCTACGCGAGCGCACTCACTGTGGCGCTGACTGATCGTGGAGTCGACGACCGACCTTGAGGTCGGCCTTCTGCTGAACTTCGGTCCCAAACCTACGTTCAAACGGGTAGCATTCTCCAGTTCAAGGAAGTCCATCCGCGTGCATCCGCGTTGATCCGCGGCCGCCTGCGCTTGCGGGTGGCAGAATGAACTTCCCCCCCGGGACGAGTGTTCAACCCGGTAGCTCCTGTCCGCGGCGTCCGAGGGCGAGTTTGAACGGTTCTTGCGGCGCTGGCAGACTCTTTACCTAGACCGGAGATCCCGATTGCCGTCGCTCCCCACCACGCTCGGCGCGCTCAAGCAGTCCCCGTTTGGCGCGCCTGACCGCCAGCGCCGCTCCGTCAAGGACGAGCTGCGCCAGAACCTGCTCTGTCGCCTCCAACAGGGGGGCCCGCTCTTTCGCGGCGTGATCGGTTACGAAGAGACGGTCATGCCGCAGATCGTCAACGCCATTCTGAGCCGCCACAACTTCATCCTGCTCGGGCTGCGCGGGCAGGCTAAGTCGCGCATCCTGCGGGCGCTCACCACTCTCCTGGACGACGCGATGCCGATCGTCGCGGGGAGTGAGGTGAACGACAACCCGTTCGCGCCCATCTCCAAGTACTCGCGCGAACTGCTCACTGCGGCCGGCGACGACACGCCCATCGCCTGGGTGGACCGGGACAGCCGCTACGTCGAGAAGCTCGCCACGCCGGACGTCACCATCGCCGACATCATCGGCGACGTGGACCCGATCAAGGCGGCGCGGGGCGGGCACGTGCTCGGCGACGAGCTCACGATCCACTACGGGATGCTGCCGCGCGCCAACCGCGGCATCTTCGCCCTCAACGAGCTCCCCGACCTGTCGGGCAAGGTGCAGGTGGGGCTGTTCAACATCATGCAGGAGGGCGACGTCCAGATTAAGGGTTACCCCGTCCGCCTGCCGCTCGACGTCCAGCTCTGCTTCACGGCCAACCCGGAGGACTACACGGCGCGCGGCAAGATCATCACGCCGCTCAAGGACCGAATCGGTAGCGAGGTGACCACCCACTACCCCGAGTCGGTGGAGCTCGGGATGGAGATCACGCGGCAGGAGGCATGGACCACCCGCGGCGGGCTGCCGGTCCGCATCCCCGACTTCATCGCCGAAGTGGTCGAGCGGATCGCGTTCGAGGCGCGCACCGACAAGCGCATCGATCGGCGGTCGGGCGTGTCGCAGCGCATGCCGATCTCGGTCATGGAGAACGTCGTATCCAACGCCGAGCGGCGCGCGCTGGCCACCGGCGAGCCGGAGATCGTTCCCCGCATCGCCGACGTGTATGGCGCCTTGTCGGCGATCACGGGAAAGATGGAGCTGGAGTACGAGGGGGAGCTCGTCGGCGGCCATGCGATTGCGCGTGAGCTGATTCGCCGCGCCGCCGACGCCACGTTCAAGGAGCGCGCCGGTGGGGCGAACACTGACGAGGTGGTGATGTGGTTCGACGCCGGGGGCGCGCTCCAGGTGACCGACGAGACCTCGGCCGAGGCCGTCCACAAGGGCTTCGAGACCGTGCCGGGCCTGCTCTCCCTCGTTCGGAACGTGGGACTGGCCGGGAGCGGCGACCTACCTATGGCGGTGGCCGCCTCCGAGCTGGTACTCGAGTCGCTTGTCGCGCGGAAGAAGATCTCGCGCAGTGACGGCGGCCAATACGGCCGCGCGATCAGCGAGCAGCGCCGCCGCCCGAACCAGGACCTCTTCGGTGGCGGGCTGAGCGCGTGAGGCGGGCGAGGGACCAGGCACGCGCGACGCGGTACTAGAGTCTGCGGCGCTCGACCCGCGTCCCGCGTCCCTCATCCCTCGTGGTTCGTCCCGCCTCGCCCGAGGACCTCGACGCCGTCGTCGCCCTCCGGCTCGCCCTGCTGCGCGAACACGGCACCAACCCAGTGTACCGCCGGCTCCGCCCCGACGCGCCGGAGCGCGCACGTAAGCTCTTCGCTTCCCAGCTCGGCTCCCCGCAGGAGGTTACCTACCTCGCCGAGCGCGACGGTGAGGTGATCGGCATCCTGCGCTGCGTGGAGTCCGCGGGCTCGCCGTTGCTCTACCCGGCGCAGTACGGTTACGTGTCCTCCGTCTACGTCGCCCCCGCGGCGCGGCGGCGCGGCGTGCTGAAGGCGCTGCTCGCCGAGGCCGTCCGCTGGTGCGAGCAGCGCGGCCTCCCGGAGATCCGTCTGCACAGTACCTCCGACGGCGAGAGCGCCAACGCCGCCTGGAGCGCGCTCGGCTTCGAGATCGTGGAGCACCTGAGAGTGAAGAGCATCTGAGGGAGAGGGACGAGGGACGGGTTCCCTCGTCCCTCGTCCCTCCCGGCCATGCCCATCATCACCGTCTCTCGCATGTACGCCTCCGGTGGCTCGGAGGTCGCCGAGCGGGTTGCGCGCGCCCTCGGGTGGGACTTGCTCGACAACGCGATCGTGGATCAGGTGGCCGCCCGGCTCGGCGTGAGCCCCGCCGAGGTGAGCGCGCGGGAGGAGCGGGTGCCGTCACTGGTCGAGCGCCTCGCGACAACGCTCTCCTTGGGCTCCCCCGAGCTGTACACTCCCGTCAGCAATGCTTCCATTCCGCCGAGCGACGAGCGGCTCCTGGAGGTCACGCGGCGGGTGGTCGCCGAAGCCGTGGCCGACGGCCCCGCGGTGATCGTCGGCCGGGGTGCGCAGATGATGCTCGCCGAGCGAGCGGACGCCCTGCACGTGTTCTGTGCCGCCCCGCGCGAGGCGCTCGTCGAGCGGGCCCGCGCGCGACTTCGGCCGGACGAGCGCCGCGGCGCCGAGCGCGTCGTCGACGAGACCAACCGGCAGCGCGAGCAGTACGTCCTCCGCCACTGGCAGCGCTCCTGGAGCGCCCCGCAGAACTACCACCTGTGCGTCAACACCGCCTGGCTCGGCGTCGACGGCGCCGCGGCGCTGATCGAGCACGTCGCACGGAAGAAGTTCGCGCTTGGGGATAGCCGCGGATGAACGCGGCCGCTGGCTAGAGGCGCGCGATCTCCGGATTGCGCCGGAAGGTCAGCACCGAGTACACGAGCATGACCGCGGCCGCCGAGCCGATCGCCCAGTCGACGCCCACCGCCCGTGCGATCCCGCCGACGATCACAGCGCCGAGCGCTTGCGAGAGGCCGACGACCACGAGCGAGTACACCGACATCAGCCGCCCGCGCAGCTCGTCGGGGACGAGCGTCTGCAGGATGCCGTTGGCGAGCGCGCTGTTGAGGATCATCATGAACCCGGTCGCGAGCAGGATCGCCCGCGCGAGCACCTCGGACCGGGCGAGCGAAAAAACGACGAGCAGGGCGCCGAAGCAGAGTGACGACGTGACGAGCAGTCGCCCGCGGCGGATGCGCCCACCCGCCGACGCCAGGAAGAGGGCCCCCGCCAGCCCGCCGATGCCCACGCAGGCGAGCAGGACGCCGTACCCGCTGGCGCCGGCGCCGAGCAGGTCGCGGGCGACCACGGGCATGAGCGTCAGGTAGGGGACGCCGAGCACCGAGTAGACCGTGACGACGCCCATCAGCACGCGCACCTTCCGCGTCCGCAGGATGTAGCGCACGCCCTGCTTGATTCCCTCGAGCGGTGTGCCCACCGGTGGCGCCGCCGTCCAAGGCGGGAGGCGGATCATGAAGAGCCCGACGAGGACCGCCAGGTAGCTGAGGGCGTTGAAGCCGAAGCACCAGGCCAGCCCCGCCCGGGCGATCACCAGCGCGCCCACTGCCGGGCCGACGATGCGCGCCAGGTTGAAGCCGCTCGAGTTGAGGGCGATCGCCTCGTGCAGGTCCTCGCGGCCCACCAGCTCCACCATCAGGGACTGCCGGGCCGGGATCTCGAAGGCGCTGAACAGGCCCCCACTTGCCGCCAGCGCGAGCAGCCACCCGATGGTGATGTGCCCCGACCACGTGAACCACCAGAGGAGCGTCGCCTCGACCAGGAGGAGCGTCTGCGCCACCCGGACGAGCCGGAGCTTGTCCACCCGGTCCACGAGCACCCCGGCGTGAAGTGAGAAGAGCAGCACCGGAAGCGAGCCGACCGACGCCACCAGGCCGACCAGGAAGGCGCTATCGCTCAGCTCGAGCGCCAGCCACCCCTGCGCCATCGACTGCGTCCACGTTCCGATCAGCGACAGCGTCTGTCCGATCCAGAACAGCCGGAAGTTGCGGTGCTCGGCGAGGACGCGAAACGGGTTCAGGGACCTGGTCGTGGGGGGCACGGGTACGAAAAGAGCAGTGACGAGAGACGAGTGGCGAGTGGCGAGGGGCGAGCGCCTGGGGCGAGTGCGTATGGCGAGAATCGGGCGCGCGACGCAAACTGCAGGAGAAGCCCGCGACGCTCGGCACCATCGGCCAGCGGTCCCCGTTGAGGCACCGTGAGTGCCCGCCGCTCACTCGCCACTCGCCACTCGCCACTCGCCACTGTAGTCATGCGCTTCCACACCTACTCGAAGTTCAGCCCCGAGCTGGCCGACGCGGTCGACCTGCAGTCGCTGCTCGACAAGCTGGCCGACTTCCTCCTGCAGTCGGGGTTCGCCGGCGGGAAGCACTACCACCCCTATTGGGGGGAGTTCGGCGACGACGAGGACCGCTCCCTCAACGCGCTCAAGGAGGCGATCCTCAACGCCCTCATGGAGAGCGGACAGTTCACCCCCGAGATGCTCGAGGCGCTGCGCGGCGAGGGAGACGACGTCGCCCAGGCCAAGCTGGCCAAGCTGCTCGACGACCTCGTGCAACGCCTCATGAACGAGGGGTACCTGAACGCCGAGGCGCCGCCGCAGATGCCGTCCACCCAACAGCCGGTGACCGGGCCCGGCGGGCTCGCCCGGGCCGCGTCGCGCGACGTCCAGTTCAACCTGACGCAGAAGGGGATCGACTTCCTCGGCTACAAGACCCTCCGCGGCATCCTCGGCTCCCTCGGCAAGTCGAGCTTCGGGAGCCACGACACGCCGTACCTCGCCACCGGCATCGAAGCGGACGGCTGGAGCAAGACCTACGAGTTCGGCGACGTGCTGAACCTCGACGTCAACGAGACGCTCAAGAACTCGCTCGCCCGCACCGGGAAGATCGAGGTGCCGCTCGACCTCGACTACAGCGACCTCATGGTCCGCCAGGCCGAGTACCGGTCGTCGTGCGCCACGGTGCTGATGCTCGACACGTCGCACTCGATGATCCTCTACGGCGAGGACCGCTTCACGCCCGCCAAGAAGGTCGCGCTCGCCCTCACGCACCTCATCCGGACGCAGTTCCCCGGCGACACGATCCGCGTCGTCCTCTTCCACGACTCGGCCGAGGAGATCCCGCTCCCGGCGCTCGCCCACGCACAGGTGGGGCCGTACCACACGAACACCGCCGAGGGGCTCAAGCTCGCCCGCCGCATCTTGCTGGCGCAGAAGAAGGACATGCGGCAGATCGTCATGATCACCGACGGCAAGCCGAGCGCCCTGACGATGCCGAACGGGCAGGTCTACAAGAACTCGATGGGACTCGACGCGACCGTGATCGCCCAGACGCTCAAGGAAGTCGCCAACTGCCGGCGGTCGGGCATCATGATCAACACCTTCATGCTCGCCCGCGATCGCGCGCTCGTGGAGTTCGTCAAGCGGATGTCGGAGATCTCGAAGGGCAAAGCGTACTTTACGAACACGATGACGCTCGGGCAGTTCATCCTCATGGACTTCCTGCGGCGGAAGACGCGCAAGGTGAGCTGACCGCCGCGCGGGAACCGGGCCGGGCCGCTCTTTCCGTTTGTTGGGGCCGTCCCTACATTGGCGCTCGTTCGGCGCCTGACCACCCCCTGGCCCGGCGCTCGTCCCAGCGCGAGGAGGACACGCCATGTGCCGTGGGATCGCCGCCGGTCGTCCTGCCGCCCTGCCTGCCTCGCGAAGCTCCGACGTGGGGCGCCGTTCACGCCGTTCGCGCCGTTCGGTGCGCGCCATCCTCCTCGCCGTCGCGGCCGTGGGAGTGGCTGCCCCGCTCGCCTGCTGGACAGGCGACGACGTGGCCGGCGCGCCCGCGGTAAACGCCACGCTGGTCACGCCGCCGGCGATGTCGCTCGAGCTCGGCAGCTCCGGACAGCTCCAGGCGACGGCGCTCGACAACACGTTCGCCGCCATCGCCGGCAAGCGCGCCTCGTGGGTCAGCGGCACCCCCGCGGTCGCGACCGTCGACGCCGACGGCCTCGTTCACGCGCTCGCCCTGGGGGTCAGCGAGATCGCGGCGACCATCGACGGCAAGCAGGCCACCGCGACCGTCACGGTCATTCCCGTGTCGGTCGCCACGGTCACGATCGACCCGCCCGCCCCTATCGTGGCGGTCGCGTTCACGACGCCCCTCACCGCCGTAACGAAGGACGCGGCCGGCAACGTCCTCACTGACCGCGCCGTCGCCTGGCACTCGGAGGCCGAAGGCGTCGCGACCGTGGATGCCTCGGGCGTGGTCACCGGCGTCTCCCCGGGCACGGCGGTGATTGTGGCCGAGAGCGAGGGGAAGTCTGGCTCGGTGACGGTCACGGTGACTGTGGCGCCGGTTGACCACGTCGAGGTGCAGCCGCCCGATCCCACGGTGCAGGTCGGCCTCACGATCACCCTCTCGGCGACGCCGCGCGACGCGCTCGGGAATGCGCTCGGCGACCGGCCGGTCGAGTGGGCGTCGGTGACGCCGGGCGTAGCGACGGTGGACGCCGCCGGCATCGTCACCGGCGTGGCAGTGGGCACCACGACTATCACCGCCACGGTCGAAGGGAAGGTCGGGAGCACGACCGCCACCGTCATCCCGGCGGAGCCGGTCGCGCCGGTGGCGTCGGTGTCCATCTCGCCGAGTGCGCCAAGCGTCGCCAAGTACGCCGAGGGTGAGCTCACCGCTACACTCCGCGACGCCGACGGCAACGTGCTCACCGGCCGCCCGATCGCCTGGTCCACGACGCCCGGCACCGGCGAGGTGACGCTGCTGGCGACGAGTGGCGCGACGATCACCATGCGCGGTGCCGCCGAGGGGACGGCGACCGTGACGGCGACGAGCGAGACGAAGAGCCGCACCGTCACGGTGACCGTCACCCGCGCGCCGGTCGCGACGGTCAGCGTCAGCCCGGCGGCGGTCGAGCTGGCGGCGCCGTCCGAGACCGCTCCGGCGGGGACGGCCGACCTCACCGCCACGCTCCATGACCAGGGAGGCGTGGAACTCACCGACCGTATCATCACCTGGGAAACCTCAGACGCAAACGTGGCGACGGTAGCGAGCACGGGCGCCGGCACCGCCCGCGTGACCGCCGTCGGGCGCGGCACAGCGGTCATCACCGCCAGCAGCGAGGGGAAGTCCGACGGGACGGACGTGGCCGTGATCTTTACGTTCACGGCCCACGCCTACCCGATCTTCCTCGCCAACTGCGCCACGGCGAGCTTCTGTCACTTCAGCCGGGCGCCGATCGTCGATGGTGCGACCGTGCAGGGCTCGTACGACAGCTTCTGGACCCTCAACTCGACCACCGGGCAGCCCAAGTACTTCACGCCCGGCGACCGCGACGCCGGTGGGCTCATTCATCGCATGACCGTGGACGAACCCGGGCGCATGCCCCCGAGCGGACTGCTCGACCCGGCGGTCGTCGACGTCATCCGCGACTGGATCGAGGACGGGGCCCGCTATGAAGCACGAGGTGCACTCGGCAGCGCCCTGCGAAGCAGCAGGGCGGGAGCGCGTATTGGTGACCGGAAATAAGCTGTGCCCGCTGTGCGGTAAGGAATACGGGAGCCTGGAGCGGTTCTGCCCCGACGATGGCACGGCGCTCCGGGACGTCGAGCCATCCTCGGACCTCGTCGGCCGCGTGCTCGCCGACCGCTATCTGGTGGTGCGCAAGCTCGGCGTTGGCGGCATGGGACAGGTGTACCTCGCCGAGCACGTGCGCATGCGGCGCAAGAGCGCGGTCAAGGTGATGAAGCCGGAGCTCCTCCACAGCGCCGACGCGATCAGTCGCTTCACGCGCGAGGCGGGGAACGCCAGTCAGGTCGCGCACACGCACGTCGCGGCCATCTACGACTTCGGTGAGACGAACGACGGCATCGTCTACCTCGCCATGGAGTACGTGGACGGCGAGCCGCTCACCGCGATCATTCAGCGAGAGGGCGCCCTGCCCCCGCCGCGCGCTGCGGAGATCACCCGCCAGGCCGCGGAGGGCCTCTCGGCCGCGCACGAGCTCGGGATCGTTCACCGCGACCTGAAGCCGGACAACATCATGGTCGCCCGCAATCGCGACGGCAGCGACCTCGTGAAGGTCGTCGACTTCGGGATCGCGAAGGTGATGGAGGCGGACGACCAGAAGGTCACCCGCACCGGGCTGGTCATCGGCACGCCGGCGTACATGAGCCCCGAACAGGTCGTGGGCGGCGACATCGATGGCCGCAGCGATCTCTACTCGCTGGCGCTCGTCGCGTTCAACATGCTCACCGGGCAGCTCCCGTTCCCCGGGCGCAGCACCCCGGAGTCGGTCTTCGTCCGACTCACCACCCCGGCCAAGACGCTCGCCTCCGTGAAGCCTGACGTCGAGTGGCCGGCGGCGGTGCAGGCAGTGCTGGACCGGGCGCTGGCGCGGGAGCCCGACGCGCGCTACCAGAGCGCGAGGGAGTTCGGGCATGAGCTCGCCCGCGCGGTGCAGTGGATGTCCGGGCCACCGCGGGGGCCCTTCGACACCTACGTCCCTCCGTTCGCTCCCCCCCAGTCCACCGTCGGCACTTTGCCAGGCGGCG
>Ga0307406_10001881_pt1 | contig 11453 bp, 9 predicted proteins | sample 322Cmetagenome_3_FD_203706 | JGI IMG/M metagenome (GOLD analysis project Ga0307406, IMG submission 203706) | Maize rhizosphere microbial communities from greenhouse at UC Davis, California, United States - 322HYB-C-2 | ecosystem: Host-associated > Plants > Roots > Rhizosphere > Soil | place... | reverse complement strand
GGGATCGGCTTCGCGAAGATCGCGCGCGATCTGACCCCGCAGCGCAACGCGAGCGATGCCGTGCGGCAGGCGAACGCCAACCTCGAGGAGCGCGTCGAGCAGCGGACCCGCGAGCTGCAGGAGGAAGTCCGGCAGCGCACCGCGGCCCAGGAGCACGCGCTCGACCTGCTGCGCAAGCTGGTGACCGCGCAGGAGGACCAGCGCGCGCGCATCGCGCGCGATCTGCACGACCAGCTCGGACAGCAGCTGACGGCGCTGCGCCTCGCCCTCGAGCGCCACATCGAGCGGGTCGGGAACGAGCACGCCATCGACGAGCACCTGCAGCGCGCTGTCGCCCTCACGCGTGACCTCGACGCCGAGGTGGACTTCCTCGCCTGGGAGCTGCGCCCGGCAGTGCTCGACGATCTCGGGCTGGCCGCCGCGCTGCCGCGATTCCTGCGCCAGTGGTCGGAGCACTACGGGATCGGCGCCGAGTTCCGCGTCGCCGGGTTCGAGACCGGTCAGCTGTCGCGTGAATCCGAGGTGACCTTCTATCGCATCGCCCAGGAGGCGCTGAACAACGTCGCCAAGCACGCACATGCCAGCCGCGTGGACGTCATCCTCGAAAGCCGCGACGGCAATGTCGTCCTGGTGATCGAGGACGACGGTGTCGGGTTCGATCCGGCGAACCACGACGTGACCGCCAGGGGCATCGGCCTCATCGGCATGCAGGAGCGGGCCGCCCTGAGCGGCGCCCGCCTGCAGGTGGAGGCGACGCCAGGGGAAGGCACCACGATATTCGTCCGCGCGACCGTGGAAGCGATGGCCCCGCCGCCGCGGGAGTCCGCCTCGTGAGCCGCATCCGCGTGCTCCTCGCCGAAGATCACGAGACGGTGCGCCAGGGCCTGAAGCTGCTCATCGACAGCCAGGCTGACATGCAGGTGGTTGGCGAAGCGGCCAACGGCCGGCTCGCCGTCGAACAGGCGAGGGCTATCGATCCGCAGGTGGTCGTGCTCGACATTTCGATGCCCGAGATGAACGGCCTCGACGCGACACGTGCCCTGCGGCAGGCGTCGCCGGCGACCGCCATCGTGGCGCTCACGCGCTACAGCGACAACGCCTACGTGCAGGAACTGATTAGCGCCGGAGCCCTTGGCTATGTCCTGAAGCAGAGCACCTCGGGAGAACTGCTCGCCGCGATCCGCAGCGCAGCCGAAGGCCGACACTACCTGGATTCGGCAGTGACCGCCGATCGTGATCGGCATCGGAAGCACGAGCCGCCGCGGGCGCCACGCGTCAGCGAGCGCGAGAAAGAGGTGCTCCGGATGATGGCGCTCGGGCACGCCAACAAGGACATCGCGGCGCGCCTGCAAATCAGCGTGAAAACGGTCGAGGTGCATAAAGCCAACGCGATGCGCAAGCTCGATCTGCACGGACGCATCGACATCGTGCGTTTCGCACTGCTGCAAGGCTGGCTACAGGAACCCTGAGAGGTTTTCTTCACGCCCGTAAGGGTTCTCCCCTATATCTTCCCGCCGCGGCGCATGTCATCGTAATTCTCGTCATGGGCACCGCACGTTATCCCCGGCCGATTCTGCTCGTCGACGGAGCGCGCGACGAGCGGGAGATGTACGCCGAGTGGCTTCGCTATCTCGGGTACTGGACGCTGCAGGCGGAGACCGCGTCGGATGCGTACCGGCTCGCGTCGGAGCTGCAGCCAGCGGTCGTCGTGACTTGCGTGAGGCTTCGTGGACAGGAAGACGGCCTCGACCTGACGCGGCGGATCAAGACAGACGAACACACGCGCAATTTGTCGGTGGTGGTCCTGTCAGGCTACCTGTTCTCCGGCGCCATCGAGGCGGCGACCGCGGCGGGGTGCGATCTGTTCGTGCCGACGCCGTGCCTGCCGGATGCGCTCGGCCGTGCTATTGATGGGCTTGTGGCGAAGGCGTCGTAACCACATCGGCGTCGCCAAGGTGGGCACGCGCCCGCTCCAGGAGATCGCGCAGGCGGGTCAGGACGGTGGCGAGTTCGAACTGCTGGTTCTCCACGTCGGCAATCGTGTCCTCGAGGGCGGCGACTTCGGCCCTGAGCTCGGCCTTTGAGGGGTTCTCGTCCATGAAAGAACTCAATATGCGGAAGACCGTTGAACCAGACGACCCCAGCCACACCGAAGACCGCGTGCACGAGGCCCTGCGCGCGGCGAGGCACAGCTCAGCGCGCGCCCAGGCCTGCGCCGATCGCGCCCGCACGGCCATCGCACGCTCCGAAGCGGTCATCGAGCGGGTTCGGGACACGCCAGACGGCCCGCCGCATCACGCCCGGCGATCGTAACATGCGCTCGCCTCACGAGGTCGCGAGCAGCTCCTGTACGGCCCGATACGCCTGATCCATGGCCTGATCCATGTAGGCCGCCGCCGCGGCATCCGAGTTTGCGATCGTGATCCGCCCGAACTGCTTTCGACCGATCTCACACGGCGCTTCTCCCGGCGCCCATTCCGGATCCCAGAGCGGGTTGTATTCATACGCGTAGCCGTGCGGCCACCGGTTGACGGTGATCGCATCGATGTCGCGCGCCGGATCGAAGCCACCCGCCGCGAGCACGCGCGCCAGCTGGTCGCGGATGTTCCGCTCGAACGTCGAAAACTTCGTCGTCAGCAGATCGACGTGGCCGATGCGGTGCTGCACGCGCGCCGGGTTGCCGGGCGAGCACGGCGTACGCAGCATCCGGAGCAGAATCGGTTTGTCGGGCGACACCTCCGGATGGTAGTCGCCGATGATCGTCGGCTGCTCCAGCCGCACGCTCGAGTGGTACATGCCCGGCGCGGAGACGCGCGACATGCCCAGCGTCTTGAACGCGCGCCAGTTCTTCACCGCGACCGACGTGTAGACGAGCGGCACCTTCACCCCGTAGCGCAGCGCCTCCTTCTGCTTCTCCGGTAACTCCGGCACGAGGAACGGGATCGCCATGTTCCAGCACGCGAGCACCACGCCTTTCGCGCGCACGGTGTACACCCGGTTCTCGCGCGCGTAGGCGACCTCGACCTCCTTGCCCGTGGCGCCGCCAACGTGCGTGGCGCGCACGGCCGTGCTGCTCAACCGGATGCGCACCGGTGCGCCGGGCCGATCGAGCTGGCTGTAGTCGGCTTTCGCGGTGACGAGATCCTCCGCGGTCTGGCCGGGCATCGCGTCGGGAATCAGCGCTCGCACCAGGTGACGCGCCACCGACGCGCCGCCATCGGGATGATGAAAGCCGTACTCCGGTTTGGGGGTTGCGTCGCCCCGCGCCGTGAAGCTCATACGCCCGGTTGCCGCTGGATCGAGATCCATCCCGGCGAAACCGGGATAGTGGTACGCCCAGCACTCGAGCGCGCCGATCGCATCGATGCCCACGCCGTAGAGACCGTGCGTGCGCGCCTGGTAGAACTTCACCACCTCCGGTCGCACCCTCACGACGTTCAGCAGGAAGTCCTTGTAGCTCATCGCGGCGAGGCGCGCCTTCTTCTCGGCCGACGAGAGCCCCGGCAGGTAGTCAACCTTCGCTTCGTTGAGGCGCACCAGATCGCGACGGGCCTCGGGACCGAGCGGCGTCTTCTCGGCGAACACCGACCACGGGGTCGGGCCGTCACTCGCCCCCTCGTCGTCGGCACCCGGCATGCCGACGGCGAGGCGATCCTCGCCGAACGTTTCGCGGTCGAAGAAGACCGCCGCGCGCAATCCGGCGAACGTGCTTCGATCGGCTCCCTTCGACGCGTGCTCGGAGAGCGCGACAGGATCGACCCCGAGCTCGGTCATCAGCGCGCGCGCTTCGCTGCTGTAGGGAAATGGCGACTCGATGCCGGCGGTGCCGCCGTTGGCAATCCACAACTGCCCGCCGGGACGGAACTCGTTGCGCCGCGCGTGGCCGCCGAAGTCGTCGTGGTTGTCGAGGATCAGGATGCGTGCGCCGCGGCCGGCGCGGGCGCGATAGAAGTGCGCCGCCGCCAGGCCGCTGATGCCGGCGCCGACGATCACGACATCGTAGGCTTCGCGCGTGTCGACCGGCTTCCCCGCCGTCTTCCAGAACGTCCCGTCACGGAGCGCGTGCGCCACGTCATACGACCCGTCGTGACTGCCGCGCATGCCGGTGAGCGCCGGCGGGTAGTACCCGGGCGAGTCCTGCGCGAACGACTGCGCGGAGGCCAGCCAGTCGGCGCCGCTGATCGACACGCCGGCCATGGCGCCGCCGATGCCCAGCGCGATCCCGTTGAGGAAATCGCGTCGCGTAATCGGCCGGTCCATGCCAAGCTCGCGGTCACGGCCGGGATCTGCCTGCTCTTTATCCATAAGCGCCTCGTACGCGCGAACAACGGCTACGGACTCCGGACTACGGACTTCGGACCACGTCCACCCGCCGCCGCGTGCGCCGGAAGAGAAACCAGCCGAACGCGGTCGGCCCGACGACGCCAATCAACATCTTCGTTTCGAACAGCACCACGCTCTGCACATCCGAGGTCGGGAAGAACGCGACCACCGTCCCGATCGCCGTGGCACTCAGGCCGATCATGCCGGCCACGCGCGCGCCGCGCCCGCTCCCGCTCGCCTTCACGAGGCCGAGGAACAGGTACGCGAACGGAATCAGCTGGATGACGACCGCCGACTTGAGGAGCACCTGGTACGCCTCCGCGACGCTCGATCCGAGCAGCGACACGGCCGTGAAGCACCCGGCCAGCACGGCGCATGTCGTCAGCGCGACGTGCGGCGAGTGCCATCGCGGGTGCAGCCGCCCCAGCGCCGGCGGCAGCGCGCTCGTGAGCCCCGCGACGAACGGGATGCGGGACGATCCGGCAAACCAGGCCGAGGCCGCGCCACCAATCGAGATGCCCATGACGATTGCCAGCGGCGCCACGATCCAGTCGAGCCCGGTCTTCGCCGCGCCGGCGCTGACCGCCTGCATCACGCCCTGGATGATACCCATATCGGCCATCGGGACGAGCATCAGCACGGCGCCGGTCACGAGCAGGTAGGACAGCAGCGAAACGCCGCCCGCGATGAAGATCGCCGGCGGCAGGTCCCGCCGCGGATTGCGAATCTCGTCGCCCATCGTCGACGCGAGCTCGATGCCGACGAAGGCGTTGCACATCACGGCAAAACTGGTGGCCGTTTCCCAGCTGAACCCGGTGCTCACGGGCGGATCGTAGGCCGTGCCCGACATCCATGCGGCGATGGCCGCCGCGAGGACGAGCGCGATGCTCAACGCCGCGCCGAGACCGCCGATATTCTGGATCCACTTGCCGACCCCCATGCCGCGGATATTCGCCACCGCGATGAGCGCGAGCCACCCGAATGCAATCCCGGCGACGAAGAGGCGCTCGTTGACGAGACGCTCGGCGTTCGCCTCCCCTCCTGCAAACGCGAAGATCCCCGCCATGTAGACGAGCAGCACCGGAACGTAGAAGAGATTGTTCGTCCAGTAGCACCACCCGGACAGAAAGCCGTGCGCCTCGCCGAACTGGCGGCGCGTCCATAGGTAGATGCCCCCCTCGCCCGGGTACTGACGCGACAGCGTCAGCACCGCGATCGCTTCCGGGACGAAGAACATCGCAAACGCGAGGACCCACAGGAAGAGCGACGCCTTCCCGAACACCGCCACGGGCGGCACGTTGTTGATGTTGACGATGGCGACGACCTTGAGGAGGACGAGATCCCAGCGGCCGAGCGTCTTCGGGATCGCGACGGGCGGCGTGTGGCCCTCAGAGCCCGCCAAGCGCCACGACCTTCGTTTCGAGGTACTCCTCGAGCCCTTCGAGCCCGCCTTCGCGCCCGAGGCCGCTCTCCTTCCAGCCCGGAAAGGGCGCCTCGACGGACTGCGGCGTCCACTCGTTCACGCCAATCAAGCCGAACTCGAGCCGCTCCCACGCGCGTATCGCGGTGCGCAGATCGTTGGTCCACACGTACGCGGCCAGGCCGTAGCGCGTCGCGTTCGCCAGCGCCACCGCCTGATCGACGTCGTCGAAGGAGGCCACCGGCATGACGGGCCCGAAGATCTCCTCTTCGTAGAGCGGCATCGAGGGCTTCACGTCGGCGACGAGCGTCGGCTCGTAGAAGAATCCTTTGTCGCGATGCGCCGGCCGCGAACCGCCGACGCGCACCGTCGCGCCGGACGAGCGCGCCGCATCCACGAGCGCGGCGACGCGATCGCGCTGCCGCGCGTTGATGAGCGGCCCAACCTGAGTCTCGGGATCGAGGCCCGATCCGACCCGCAGCGATGCCACGCGCTCGCCCACGTGGCCGACGAACTCTTCCGCGACGCGATGGTGCACGAGAAAGCGCTGCGGCGCGACGCACACCTGACCGCCGTTGCGGAACTTCGACGCGACGGCGCCTGCGGCCACCTGCTTCATGTCCACGTCGGGAAAAACGAGCACAGGCGCGTTGCCGCCAAGTTCGAGCGACAGGCGCGTCACCGTCTTCGAGGCGCCGTCCATCAGATGCTTGCCCACGCGCACGCTGCCGGTGAAGTGCACCTTCGCGCACGCCGGATGCGCGAGCATCGCCTGCCCCATCGCTTCTGGCTCGCCGTTCACCAGGTTGATCGCACCGGGCGGCATCCCCGCTTCGACGAGGATGTTCACCATCTCCATCGCGGTGAGCGGCGTGAACTCGGATGGGCGCGCCACCACCGTGCAGCCGGCGGCCAGGGCCGCGGCCGCGGCGCGTGCCACGTTGTACGCCGGGAAGTTCCACGCCGTGATCACGCCGACGACGCCTACGGGCTGCTTGAGAACGAGGAGCCGCTTGGTTCCGGTGCGCGATGGGACCACGCGTCCGTAGGCGCGCTTGCCTTCCTCGGCAAACCACTCGAACAGGTCGGCGGCGACGATCCACTCGCCTTTCGCCTGCACGAACGGCTTGCCGCTCTCGAGCACAGTCGTGCGCGCCAGGTCGTCGGCGCGCGCACGCATCATGTCGGCGGCGCTCTTGAGCAAGGCGCCGCGATCGTACGCGGTCCGTCCGGCCCATGCGTGAAACGCGACGGCGGCCGCGTCGATCGCCGCCTGACAGTCGGCGCCGGGTCCGAAGGGGACCGTGCGCACGACCTCCTCGGTGGCCGGGTTCACGACGTCCCACGTCGCGCCGTTCGCGGCCTCCCGCCACTCGCCGCCGATGTACTGCTTGTAGGTATACGTCACGGCTGACGCTCGTAGGCGAGCTGCCCGGCGAGGAACGTCATGTCCACGGTGATGTCGGTCAACGCGTGCGGGTCGGCAGTGAGCGGGTTGGCCGAGAGCACCGCGAGGTCGGCCCACTTCCCGGGCTCGATGCTGCCGCGGTTGTGCTCGTCGCCGGACGCAACGGCGCCGCCCATCGTGTACGCGAGGAGCGCCTCCTCGATGGTAATCGCCTGGTCCGGCGCGATCGGCTCGCCGTCTTCGTCGCGCCGGGTCACCGCGGCGGCAATGCCGAGCAGCGGATTGTCGTCCTCGACCACCGGCGCATCCGAGGAGAGCGCCACGGGAATGCCGGCGTCGAGCATCGCCCGGACCGGGTAACAGCGCGGCAGGAATGCGTCGGGCAGGGATTGCCGGAAGTTGCGGCCGAGGCTACGGATGAAGACCGTTTGCGGCGCCGCAATGACGCCGAGCCGCGCGCCGCGTCCGAGTTGCCGGCTGTCGGGCAGGCCGAAATGCTCGATCCGGTGCGCAAGGCCGCGCGGGTGCGGCCCGAGCGATTCGTAGATGTCGAGGATCTGATCGATGGCGCGATCGCCGATCGCATGCGTCGCGATGCGCCAGCCGCTATCGTGGGTCTCGCGGCACAGTTCCCGCAGCTCGCGATGGTCGAAGCGCAGCACGCCCTGTGTGCGCGCGTGGCGGTACGGCACGCTCAGCGCTGCCGTCGCGCTGCTCAGGCCGCCGTCGGCGAGGAACTTCGCGGTGTCCACGCGCAGCATGTTCGAGACGAAACGCTCCGGCAACGGCACCGGGTCGGCGACGCCGTCCACGCGCCGCAGCGGCATCACGTTGACGCGCGCCGCGAGCGCGCCCCTCGCGTCCATGTCGCGATAAACCTGCAGCAGTTCCGGCGAGACGCCGCAATCCGACGTCGAGGTGATCCCGCGCGTCAGCTGGTGACGCAGCCCGGCGTCGATCATCGCTTCGTATTCCGCCGTGGACGGAGACGGCATCGCGCGCATGACCAGGCCCATCGCGGTCTCGCGGAGAACGCCCGTGGGCTCGCCCCGATCGTCGCGTTCGATGACGCCGCCAACCGGCGCCTCCGTGCGCCGGCCGATGCCCGCCTGCCGCAGCGCGAGGCCGTTCACCGCGTACGCGTGTCCGCAGGTTCGCGTCAGCACGACAGGCCGGTCGGCGCATGCCGCATCGAGATCGCTCCGCGTCGGCGCCCGCCCTTCGCGCAGCAGCGCCTCGTTGAACCCGCGACCGAGCAGCCACGCGCCCGGGCGCAACCCTTCACCGAAGCTGCGCACCTTGTCGGTCAGCTCGCCCAGGCTCCTCACACCGCGCAGGTCCAGCATCGTCGTACGAAGATGGCCGACCTTCCACACATGCGCGTGCGCGTCGTTGAAGCCGGGCACCACCGTGCGGCCGCCGAGATCGATCTTCACCGCCGCCGGCCCGGCGGCATCCAGCAGCGCGGCGAGCTCACCGACCTGCACGATGCGGCCCGCGAGAATCCCGACCGCGCGCATTTCGGGATCCGACCGGATCGCGGGCCCCGGATCGCGGCCCCCGGTGACAACGTCCGCGTTGCACAGCACCAAGTCGAGCACGATCCCTCAGACCGACGCCGCCGAGCGGCGTGCCTGCACGCTCTCGATGGCGCGGCCGACGGCGCCGAGCGCCTCGCGCAGCATGTCCTCGGGCATGTTGAGCGGCGGCAGGAAGCGCACGCAGTTGCTGTACATGCCCGCCCGCATGACGATGGTGCCGCTGGCGACGGCCTGCCGCACCACCTGCAATGTGTCGTCGGGTGAGGCGGGCTCTTTCGTGTCGCGGTCGCGGACGAACTCGACGAGCATCATCGGGCCGAGGCCGCGTACGTCGCCGACGAGCGGCCACCGCGTTTTCCAGTCGTGCATGATCTCGCGCATCACGTCGCCGAGCCGCCCGGCATGCGCGAGGAACGCGGGTTCGCGGATCATGCGCACCGCTTCGAGCGCGGCGGCGCACGCCAGCGGACTGCCGCCGTAGGTGCCGCCGATGCCGCCGAGGTGTGCCGCGTCCATGATCTCGGCGCGCCCGGTAACCGCGGCAATCGGCATCCCCGCCCCGAGCGACTTCGCCGACACGACGAGATCCGGCACGACCCCGGAGTGCTCGATTGCGAACATCCGCGCGGTGCGCCCCATCCCGCACTGCACTTCGTCGGCAATCATGACGATGCCGTGCGCGTCGCAGATCTCGCGGATGCGTGCGAGGAACCGCGGTGGTACCGGGATGAAGCCGGCCTCGCCCTGCACCGGCTCGATGATCATCGCGGCTACGGCAGAGGGATCGACTTGCGACACCATCGCGGTGTCGAACTGCCGGATGGCGAAGTCGAGATACTCCTCTTCCGTCATCCCCTTCGGCGTGCGATAGAGCTGCGGCAGCGGAAGCCGGACGATCTCCGGGGCAAAGGGACCGAAGCCTTTCTTGAACAGTCCGTACTTGCTGGTGAGGCTGAGGGTCAGCAGCGTGCGTCCGTGGTAGCCGCCCTCGAAGCAGACGATCGCCGGGCGCCCCGTGTAGCGGCGGGCGAGCTTGACCGCGTTCTCGACGCCTTCGGCGCCGCTGTTGGCGAGGATCGTCTTCTTCGCGAACGTCCCCGGCGTGATCTCGTTCAGCAGTTCGGCGAGCGCGACGTACGGCTCGTAGCTGGCGACGAGCGCGCAGACGTGAATGAACTTCCGCGCCTGACGCTCGATCGCATCCACGACCGGCGCTGGTGCGTGGCCGACGGCCAGCATGCCGATGCCGCCGGCAAGATCGATGAGCGTGTTGCCGTCGACGTCGAATACCAGCGCCCCTTCGGCCCGCTCGACGACAACATCGGTGGCCTTGCCGAGCCCGGCGGGCACCGCGGCCTGGCGCCGCGCGAGCAGCGCCTGCGCACGCGGCCCGGGAATCTCCGTCTGCAACCTGATGTACGACATCGCTCGCTCCCGCGAGGCGCCGGGCACGTCCTTGCCGGCGTCGAGGACGATCAGCACGCTGTAGTTGTCGCAGACCGGATCGTTCAGGTAACCGGCGAGCAGCGCGCGCGGCTCGAACCCGACGCGCATCTGCATCGACAGCGTCGGATCCGTGACCGCTCCGCTGACAACGCCTCGATAGTACTCCTCAGCGCTCATGTGCGCCTTCGCCGCGCCGTAGCCGGGGATCATCCCCGCCGTCACCTGGCCCTTGAGCCGCTGCCGCCAGACGAGCTCCTGCCGCGCCGCGTACAGGGCCAGCGCGAGGCCGCGCCCGCGATAGTCGGGGTGCACGCCGATATCGGCGCCGTACAGCCAGTCGCCATCAGGTTGGTGCGACGTGAGCCAGCCGCCCTGGATGATCTCCGCGAACGTGTGCGTGACGTGGTTGAAGTCGAAGTGCAGCCGCAGCGTCGTCGTCGCCGCGACGACGCGGTCGCCGTCGAGGGCAACGAACTGCCCTTCCGGGTACAGCTCGATGTGCTTCCGGTAGTGCGCCGCCTTGAACCGCTCTGCATCGTCGAGCGTCGGGAAGCAGACGCGCTGCAGCTCCTCGAGCTGATCGGCGTGCTCGGGCCGGGTGCTCATCACCACGAGCCCGTTCTCCAGTCTGCGATAGAACGGCACGACGCGAATTATCGTCGATACACGACCTTGCCGTCGAAGACCGTGGCGTCGACGACGACGTCGGTGGGCGTCGAGGGCGGCTGCGCGAAGATGTCGCGCGAGAGAACCACGACGTCGGCGAGCATGCCGGGCGCGAGCGTCCCCTTGCGCTGCTCCTCGAACGACGCGTACGCCGCCCAGCTCGTGTAGCCGTCGATCGCCTGCTGCATCGACAGCTTCTGATCGCGCATGCCGGGTGGAGTGCGGCGCGTGGTTACGAGCCAGACGCCCTGAAGCGGGTCGAGCGGGGCGACGTACCAGTCGCTCCCGAAGGTGACGCGGCCGCCGCCGTCGAGGATGCTCTTCCAGTTCCACGCCCGCGACGCGCGATCCCGCCCGACGTTGTCGGGCCACGGCCCGGAAGGCGTCGTCGAGTTCATATCGCCCAGCGCCACGTGCATCGGCTGCTGCGACGCGATCAGGCCAAGCTTGCCAAAACGGGGAATGTCGGCCGCATCAATCGTCTCGATGTGCTCGAGGCGATGCCGTCGTCCGCGCGATGGCGCCGGGTTCGCGGCTGCGGCGCGCTCGAACGCATCGAGCGTCATCCGCACGGCGCGATCCCCGATCGCATGCACCTGGATCTGCCACCCTCGTCGATCCATCTGCGCGATGATGCGATTCAGCTCCT
>Ga0307406_10001878_pt1 | contig 11471 bp, 7 predicted proteins | sample 322Cmetagenome_3_FD_203706 | JGI IMG/M metagenome (GOLD analysis project Ga0307406, IMG submission 203706) | Maize rhizosphere microbial communities from greenhouse at UC Davis, California, United States - 322HYB-C-2 | ecosystem: Host-associated > Plants > Roots > Rhizosphere > Soil | place... | reverse complement strand
CTTCGATCAACAGGCGATGGGCCAGGGCATGGCTCCAACCGCGACCGAGGCCGATGTCGAGCTCGGCGGCGCTGGTGCGGTAGAGGCGGGTGAAGATAAACGGCAGGCGTCCGTCGAGGGTGCCGTCGTCCAGGGTCAGCAGTTCTTCGCCGGTGACCATCGACACCGGGCAGCCGTTGGTGCGGGTATGGGCGGCGCTGTCGGCGGGGTCGCCATTGGGGTTTGTCGATTGAGTGGAGGCGTCGTCGTGGTGTTCTTGTTTGCTCAGCCGGGTAGAGGGCTGGGATTTTTCCCGCACGACCGGGGCCGGATTGCTGACCGACAGTGGTGGGGAATCCCCAGTGGTGATCTGTAGCGGAGTGACAGGAGCTGGGCCCACCGACGGTCCTCGGCCGGCGATCACGACCGGCTTAAGCACATCGGCATGAGCGTTAAGGCTGTCACCACCGAGTTGGCCCAGGCGTTGGCTCGAGGCCTGCAGCCACTCTCGCGCCCGTTCCGAGCGAATCAAGCGCAGCGCCTTGCCGCTCAAGCGCAGACCTATGCCCAGACCGCCGGTGGCAACCGTCAGGATGAAATTGATCAGCACCGAGGCGCGCATTTCGCCCATGACTTCGGCGACATGCTGCGGCGGCAACATCTGCAGCCAACTGGTGAAGGCCGCCGTGTAGACAAAGAGTAAGGGCTCGTCGCTCAAGATCATCATGATCTTGGCGATCGCCTGGGATGAAGCGCCCACCAATTGCTCGAGTTCGACCTCAGTGAGGTACTCCAGCAATTTTTCACTGTTGGCCTGCAGGTCCGCCAACAGATTGAAAATCTGTTTGACGTTGTCCCAGAGTCCATAGACGACTCTTTCAAACCCTCGCTGTTCGGCTTCTTGCAACACGTTGAAGCGCTTCACGAAGCCGCTTTCGGAGAACGCTTTCCACAGCGGTTGAAATTCGTTCCACTCGGCTTTCAGCCAACCTTCGAGTTCGGCGATCACGAGGTGGTAGGAGGCGTACAGCGCCTTCACATGATCGGTCGTGACATCAGGAAAAAAGGTGATGCGGTAACGCTGGCCGCGATCGCATCCGGGGATTTCCAAGAGGCCGCTGGGGCCGATGACGTGACGGACTGGCTCGCCAAATATTTCCTTTCCCGGCTCGCCCCCGATGATGGGCTCCAGCATCACCGGCGTATCGCCGATCGGCACGAAGCGCGAGGATTGGAACATGTGCACTAGCGTCAGCGGTCCTTGTGCGGGGCAGGCCGCCACTACGGCGCTGACCTGCTTGCCGCCATTTTTCGCTGGTGCGAGCGACACCTCGTTGCCCACCTTGAACACCTGCTCGATGTCCAGCGCCCGACCCGTCCAGAAACGTTCCGCCCAACTGTCGTAATCGTTCAGGCAGTGGCGAAAGTTCTGTAACACCGCCTCGACATCCGGCTGGTCCGAGTCCATGAGCGCCATCACCAACGAACCAATGACGTTGCCCTGGGCAAGGATTTTGTCGTTGATGGACATGTAGGCATCTCGCAGCGGTGTGGTGGGCGCGAGACTTTGCCGGGGATAGCCAGAGAAATAAGTCAGGGAAGGCGGCAGTGTCTGTAGGGCAAATCTTTAATTGGCCCTGCGCACGCAAGAAGCCCACAGGAGGCGAGTTACCAAGGCGTCCAGCCATTAAAAAAACCACCCCTTTGGCACCGATAACATCGTTTCTCGGGGGCGCGGCTTTTCCCTATATTGGCCCTCAGATTCCGGCGGATGGCTCAACGTCCGCCCCCTCAGTGCGAGTAGTCACAACAAAAAACCTGACAGCGCAGGGCTAATCAACGCAGGAGCGGGCACCCGAGCGGTGTGGGGCGGGGAGCAAGTCAGGCATCCCTACAACGCCACCCAGACTCCCATCGTCGTCAGCGCCGCGTACGGTTACGACGACATCGACGCCTGGTCGCCGCGGCTAAACGCGTCGGCGCGCTGGTGGTGGCGGACAACACCTTCGCCACGCCGCTGAACCAAAACCCGTTGGCACTGGGTGTCGACGTGGTGATCCACAGCGCGACCAAATTCCTCAGCGGCCCGATGATCACCCAACAGGCTGCGCAGAACGCCGAACAGGTGGTGAACGAAGCGCTGCAGCAAGGCGCCACGTTGCTTTGCGGGCATCGGCGTCAGGGCAATTGTTATGCGGCTACTGTGTTGGAAAATGTCGATCATTCCAGCCGGATTTGGGGCAACGAAGCGTTCGCGCCAGTGGTGGTGTTGCAGGTATTCGAGACGTTTGATGAGGCGATCGCGTTGGCGAACGAGCCTGAGTACGCGCTTCATGCTGGGATTTTCACCAATGATTTGTCCACGGCGATGAGCGCTGCGCGGCGGATCGAGGCGGGGGGCGTGGTGATCAATGACTCGTTGGATTTCCGGTTTGATGCGATGCCGTTTGATGGTTCCAAGTATGGGAGTTTGGGCAGGGAAGGGGTGCGGTTTGCGTATGAGGAAATGACCCAGCCGAAGGTGGTTTGTTTGAATGTGTTGGGGTGAGGGGCGAGTCAGGCCCGAGGAGTCGGTTTACCTGTCATGTCGCTAAAACGCGGTTTCGACGACACGTTTTGTTCTCATGTCGTTGGTAGCGACATGAGGAGGGAACGTGTCGCAGAAATCGCAAAACGGCGACACGTTATCTCCTCGTGATGGGGTGGGACGACGCGGTGTTTATTGGGCGCTTCGAATCCAGGGCGCGACTGACGTTTTCTTGCGCCGTTGCCTACAACTACGCCAGAATCCGCTGGCTTGTGCGTTTTGGGGCCCTTCGGTAGTTTGAGTCTTGTCACTGAGCATCAGTGATCGGGTTTCGCAGCCCGGACTCTATAGGCGCACAACGTCACCTTCGAAAGCAGATTGTCCTATGTCTGTTATTTCGTCAGAGGTGGCTGTGCGTGGGAGACCCCATGGGTCTGCCGGTCCCTAGAGTCCCGGTCTGCGAACCCGCGTACAGCTGCCACCCCAACTTCGTTTCGCAGCGAATGGTGGTAGCTCCAACAGACTCTAGGAGCTTTACCATGGCTAAAATTACACCAAACCCGCCAACTGCAGATGAGCATGTGTCTCGCGCTCAGACTGCTCGTAACAAGAAGCTTGATGATGCTGCCAATCGGGCTTTGGATTTTTATCTGAAGCCTACTCCGAAGAAAGAAACGTCTGACAACCCCAACAGCATTTTCCGTATTGCGCCGGATGTTGATTCGGAGTGTCTGCTTGCCAGCCTCAGTGAAAACCTGGCTTCGGCTAATGCCATGATTAGTGATTTGGCGTTTGATCTGGATGGATCGCGACGACGTATTGCGATGGGGATTTTGCAGGTGATTGAGGTGAGTGAACTGTTGGCGAATCGGGCTTTGGATATTGTTGAGGTGAGATAACAAGGGGTCGCGCTTACCCCAGGTATGGAAAAAAGGTCTTGCACAGCAGGGCCTTTTTTATGGTCAGAGCTCTGAGGTATCCGGGATATAAGCAGTAGAGATAAGCAGGTCCCATCGCACGTTGGTGGCATTAATTCGCTAGGTGAACAAAGGGCGATTCTTCACTTTCCCCTGGGAGTATGATTTCGGATGTCGTAATGACATCATTAAGTTCACAGAACAAATCGATCCATCTAGCAAGGAAAGCTCGACCATGGCCATAGATCTAAAAGACGACGACCAACTCAAGGCCGCCTGTGAAAGTGCGCTGCAGCAATACCGCCTTTCCCCAGGCCATGACGCGTGGGTCAATAAGCTCTCAAATTTCCTTCTCAGGGTTCGCAACACGGATCATCAGGAATTCATCACTGAAGCTTTCCAGAAAGAACTGTGGGACAGCGAGGCAGTGTCGGCGACTGGCATGGGCCGAATCGATATCTCTGCTGTGGTCAAAGAACCTCTGGTCGCCGAATGTTTGTGGCGGTTGAAATCGCTGTCTACCGACCTCGATCCTGTCCAGCAGGAGCAGTTGATCAATGACACTTGGTCCCAAGTGGCTGAGCTGGTGGAACCACTCGTCAAGCGTAATCCACGATTGAAGCGCTATCGTCTATTCGCTGCCCTGTGTCCTGAGTATTTCACAACCATTACGCATCACCGGAAGCTGCGCGAGTTGGCGGTCTCCATGGGCATTAGTCGCGGTGCCGAAAATCGATTGGCACTACATCGTCTGGTCAAACAGCGCCTTGATGCGGTATTGGGCGAGCCAGGGCCCATTTTCTCGCAAGGCTGGGTGGAGCGCATGACGCTCCCATGGCTACTCTACGTGTTACATGTACAGAATCAGGAGCTGGAAGCCACCGAGACCGCAGATCTAACGACGGGGGAAGAAAAGCTCAATCCTCTTCCCGCTGATCGTCGACGCCGCGGCATGCTTGCGATAGGTGGGTACGTTTCAACCATTCGAGCAATGATCGAGTTTGCGAGAGAGGGATGTACTCGAGAAGACTTTCGCCAGCATATGTGCTCATTGAATCAAGCATTGGCCCCTGCCACGATTTCTACTCAGATGAACGCTCTAATCGCTGAGTGGGGGGTCTTGCGAGCAAATGGCGATAATCTTGTTTTGACTTCGAGAGGGGAAGGTTTTCTGGAGTCCGGAGACCCTGATGAAGTCTCCGACTGGCTTTTGACGCGAATACTGGGGCTCGACAATCTTCTATATGCTCTGAAGACTGCGCCGATGCCAACCAAAGCGGCTGTTGCCGAGTTGCAGAAAATCAACGCAAATTGGAAAAGCACATTTGTGCCCAACAGCTTGATCAACTGGACACGGGCACTGCAATTGGTCGAGTTATCGACCGATAAAATGCTTCGTCTGACCGAGCGAGGAGAGAGCTGGGCTGCGCGTATTCATTGGGTCCCGGATGTGCTGGTGATCGCCGCTCCGTTGTCTACGGTTGCTGATGGCTCTGCTGGGAGTCTGGTTCTCGGCGGTTCGGTGGAACGCCCTCCACTCAAGCAAATCATCGCCAGTTTTGACGAAAACATCCGCTTTAAGGACGAGCTCATTGGTCAACTCGACGCAGGGTTGTGGGGACATCCCCGTCGACACTTTGCCGTGCTGACAGGCCTGAGTGGTGCGGGTAAAACACTGTTGGCGCGGGGTTATGCCCTTGGTATGCGCAGCAATGAAGATGACCCGAAAAGCGGGTTGCTCATTGTTCCGGTGCAACCAGGTTGGCACGATCCATCGTGTTTGTTGGGTTACGTTAATCCACTGGACAGCGATGCCTATGTACGTACGGGTTTCCTCGATTTTCTGCTTCAGGCCGGCGCAGACCCCGATCGACCCTACACGGTGGTGTTGGACGAAATGAACCTGTCCCATCCTGAGCAATATTTCTCGCCATTGCTCTCAGCTATGGAAACCGGCGACAACATTGAACTGCACGCCCAGGGTGGTGAAGTAAACGGCGTACCGCCGAACGTTCCCTATCCCAGCAACCTCGTCATCATTGGCACCGTCAACATGGACGAAACGACCCATGGCTTGAGCGACAAGGTGCTTGATCGTGCCGCCGTTATCGAGTTTTGGGACATCGATGTTGAGGCTTTTCCAGGTTGGAGAAACTGTGAACTGTCTGAGCAGCAAATCACCGTTGTACGGCAAACGCTCAAGGAACTCGTTCAGGCCCTACGTCCCGTGCGTCTGCACTTTGGTTGGCGCACGATCCGTGATGTGATTGGTTACGTCCAAGAGGCCGAGCGGGGAGGAGTGATCGAATTCAACGGCGCATTGGACCAAGCGATTTACGCCAAAGTACTGCCCAAGCTCCGAGGGGAGGATAGTCCACGCATTAAGACTGCCTTCGCTTCGGTGAAGAAGGTATTGGAAAATGCCGACCTTAAAGCATCCACTCAAAAGGTCCATGAACTGCTTGATGACCTGCAGTATCTCGGATCCGCCCGGTTCTGGCGCTAACCATGGCGATTATCCGTTGTATCGACATGCATGGCGGTCATTTCGAAGTGACGCCCGGTGATCTATCGCCGGGCTTTAGTGAACTCGGCGACTACTTTTTTGTAGCGATACCTAATCATCGATTTTATATCGATGACGTACCGCTCGATGAGGTGCTCCATCAAGACGCAGCTGCGTGGGCATGGAGCCCTGGGTTTTACGCGGGCGAGGTTGTGGCCGAGCTGATCAGTCAGGATAAATTGATCGCCAGCTATCGCTTGGATGTTTCGCCTCACGCCACGAAGTTAGGGCGCGAGTCGTTCTCCCAAATGATTGACGAAATTCTCTCGTTCGACGCTAACCTCTTGTTTGGTACTGAGCACGCTCAAACGAAAATTGGCATCGACGGCAGCTCGAGCAACCCGCATCTACAATATTCGAGATTGCGGCAGTATGGGGCGCAGCTCATCACAGCCTGTGCCCGCGTGACGGAAAAGCCGCTTACCCGCTTACGTCGCGAACGAACTCAGGCGAATGCCAACCACGTTAAGCGGCTTGACCAACAAGCGATCCGCAAGGCATTGAGAGATCCAGCCGCTCTTTCTTTTTTGCATTCAAGCGCCGCACCATCCTGCGCGCCTGATCAGGTCCAGTTCGATATCTCCACGGTTTTTAATGACCTTGATCATCCGGCAAATCAAACCTTGGCGTGTACCCTGATCGAAGTCATGCGTCGCTGCCGACAAGTAAGTCTCGAATTTCAAGCGCAGCTAAACAAAAAGGATCGCGAATCCAGCACCCGATCTGCTTTAGCTCCCCGACTGGTTCGCAGGATCGAATATCTAGAATCGTTGCATGGATCGTTGCGCCGTATCCAACGTATGGAGCCGTTCCGGAGCCTCAAAAATAGCAGCCTGTCCGCAGCGGGACTGAACGCGGTATCAGCCCATCCGGTGTATGCGAGAGCCTACCGATTTGCCTGGTACACATTACGATCAGGATGGATGGGTGACACCAACGGCGAGAGTTTATGGATAAGCCCAACCTGGGAAATCTATGAGCGCTGGTGTTACGTGAAAATCGTTGAGCAAATGCGGCAGCGGTATCCACAGTTGGAGTGGGTTGGGGAATATCCCTCGCAGCGTGTCGATTGCATTCGGTGGACAGGAAAGGGCACTGATTTTGAAGTAAGCGTCTGGTTGCAGGTCCAGTGCTCCTCCTTTGGTGAGAAGCCCTACAAGGGGTTTTCCAGCATTTCTGGACAGCGGTTTCCTGACATTGCAATTACTCTGGAGTCACCCGAAGCGAGCCGGTTTTTTATAGCTGATGCAAAGTATAGAGTCAGTAGGCAAGGGGTTCTGGAGGGGATGGAATCCGCGCATATATATCGCGATAGCCTGCGATGGAAGGGGCGTCGGCCCGACTGCGTGATCTTGCTGGTGCCTAAGGGCGGCGGCGTTGCCGGAGTGGAATCTGATGACTATCGGTATGCTAATGGAGTGGGGGTGGTTGTTATGGGCTGTGGTGACGATGCTGTTGTTGTGGCGAATATATGGGATGGGTTGGGTAGACCTCTGATTGAGACTCAGCCCCGATGAGCGCTCAGACTGTGTAACAACCTACCGCACAATTACCCGGGTGTGATAGGCGTTTGGTTTTTTAGTAGATGACAGTGCCTTGCGCCATTGCCTACAGCTACACCAGAATCCGTCGGCTTGTGCGTCTTGGGCCGCGTCGGTAGCTTGGATCTGCCCACCAGTGATCGGGTTTAGCAGTTATTGGCCGTGGTCAGGATACCTTCACGGTGGACACTGGCAGTCGCCTACGACTAAAATCCCAAAATAGGTTTTTTGAAGATAGCCATGACTGAAGACACAAATGTTAAGAAACCACGCACCAGTACAGTTGGACGCGCTAAAGCTCTGGAGCGCTTATCAGCACCTAGCCAGTCGGTTTACACGGACGAATCGGTTTCTCTAAGCAACGGAAATAGCTTGAATTATTATGATCATTGGGATAGGCCCACTGTAATCATTTCAGACGGCGCATATGGCATTCTCGGTTTCGAAGGCGACACGTCAGATCATTTGGGTATCCCCGAGTGGTACGAGCCTCACATAGAGGCATGGAGCAAGCACGCGACCGCTCAAACTACTCTTTGGTTCTGGAACTCTGAAATTGGCTGGGCTGCAGCGCATCCTATTCTTCAAAAACATGGATGGCGCTATGTTAATGCCAATATTTGGAATAAAGGCAAGGCTCATGTAGCTGGAAACGTAAACACGGCTAAAATTCGACGGTTTCCGGTAGTTTCGGAGGTGTGTGTTCAATATGTTTTCGAAGCGCGGATTAACAATGAAACTCTGCAGCATTGGCTTTACAAAGAGTGGAAAAGAACAGGGCTCACTCTTCGGTCAGCAAATGAGGCGTGTGGTGTCAAGGATGCAGCTACCAGGAAGTATTTAGATCAAGGGCACTTGTGGTATTTTCCTCCTCCTGAAGTCTTTGCCAAGATGGCTAGGTATGCGAATGAAAATGGTAGGCCTGAAGGTCGTCCTTACCTGTCCCAAGATGGTATACATCCGATGACCGCTGACGACTGGTCTAAGATGCGATCGAAATTTTATTGTCCTCATGGCTGGATGAACGTTTGGGATCGTCCCCCTCTCAAAGGATCGGAGCGCATAAAAGTTCCCGACAAAGGTGCCAAGGTTGCTCACTTGAATCAGAAACCACTGGACCTGATGAAATTGATCATTGAGGCCTCCTCCGATCCACGCGATGTAATTTGGGAGCCATTTGGAGGCTTATTTTCTGCTAGCCTCGCAGCGAAGCAAACGCAGCGGAAAGCTTTCTCAGCCGAACTCGACTCAGACTACTTTCAACTTGCGTTAACTCGCTTTCAGACGGAGCCAGACTTGTTCACTTAAGTAGTGCTTCTTCAGCGTCTAAGTCTTGGATGTTGAATCTTTCAGCTAAAGCCGCTTTGATAGCGGCTTCGTTTCGACTCGCCAAGAGCTTATTCCACTGACCAATTGTCATGCCGTGATACTCAGTGGCGTAAATTGATTTCGCAAAAGCTTCGATGGCATCATGACCAATTCGATCTAGCTTGGCGAAATTAGTATCCAAGCGGTAATTGAATTGAGACATCAGAATCTTCATTTTCTGCTGATAATCCTGCGATGGAGAGTAGTTACTGCTTTCGCTTCCCCATGAGGCTAATAATGTTGCGGCCTCTTTCAAGTTTTTTTCTTCAACGACTGGGTCAGTATTTGACTGCCATTTGTAACCTGCAGTGTTCGTCTGTTGCAGGTTCTTTGTCCGCGACTTTGTATCCTGTGGCTCCAGCACCAAATAGTCAGGAGGATTATGGTAATGGCTATCTCTTGCCGCGGCCACGGATGCTCCCGACGCAACCGAAACACCAACAATTCTTGGACGCCCAAAAATGACGAATTCGGGCAACCATGCAATGAGTGCAAGATATGTATGGTCGTCCAAAAAGTGGTTTTGACTATCCTTAAAACGTCCCGTTATTTCGGTCGCCAGCGGGAACCAAGCTTTGATCTCAAAGCCCGGCGTCGGAGCTACGGCCCCCTCAAAGATGACATCTGGAAATCCTGGGTCTTGGCGTTTCCATTTTCCAATCGCGTTGAACTCTTCCTTCTCATTGAGGAATTCGCACGTATTGAATTCGATCATGTTTCCCATAAGAGGAGAAAGCTTTGAAATTACCTTTGAAAGGTTTACCGCTGCTTCAGGTGACACCGGCTTGTTCACCAAGAGAACGTCAAAAATACGCCCCGATAACTCATTTAGGTGTTGGCTAGCTGCCTGGATAATTTGATTTGTGTTCATGAATGGCACCGAGGACGGAGTGAAAGATCACCGTTGCCTCTACCTCAAGGGCATCGCAAACCGAAACAAACTCAACCATGTCTAAACGCCGCTCACCACTCTCGTACTTCGACACGAAGGACTGAGGTTTGCCTAAGCGTGCAGCTAGGTCAGCTTGCGTCATTCCTTGACGCTCGCGAGCCTGCGTCATAATTCGACGAAAAGCTCCATAGGCGGGCGTGTGTAGAGATTTAACCATCGAGGCATTCTCTAACCTAAATCGGGATATCCCATTTCGGGATTACCAAAGGCCATAACGCAGCTCACGAGCATTACTTTCCAGGGGCTAGATAGATATTTTGACTGGAGTTAATGCTACAAACCGGTGAGGCGGCCGTTTCTTACCTTCACCTAGACGCCTAGTCCAGGTTAGCGAGCCAGGGCTATCTGGGGGGTAGGGCTGCTTTCAGGGTGTTACTCGTCTCTCATGATTGCATAATCTGATCCGTCTCTAGCTTCTAACGGATCTTCCTGGCTCGAGATGAAGCTTCTTAAGAACAGCGCATGTGCGTGAGCCTAAAGGCAGTAGGCCCTGCGGATGCCTAGATACCTAACGATCAAGCAGCTGACAATCGTCGTTCCAAAGTTGCTCTGCTAGAGCAGAATGACGTGAAAGCCCTATTCAGAGGAGCCTCAGATGCCGGATATAAAACGAAATTTCAACCAGAGGCCGCGGCTGCAGCCTGCCTACAATCCTAATCATAACTGATGCAAAAAATGAGTATTTCAATGGCCCATTGGCGTTGAAAGGTATAGGCGCAGCCGTGGCCAATATCGGTAAAGTGGTAGTCGCAGCGCGATCTTTAGGTCGACCAGCAGTACACATCCGACACCTCGAAATTGTCGGTGGACTATTTTAGTCTCAGGGTGAACGGGGCGGTTTTTCAATTGAGAAACCGTCACCGCCGCTGCTAAACGATCAGGTGGCAGCCGTTGTAGGCTGGCGACTGGTGATCAGGTACCCGGCGCACGGTCGTCCAAAAGTTGAGGCCATAAAAAAGCGCCATGCAATGGCGGCGCTTTGCACCAATCAAGCGGCAGGTTGCTAAGCTCGATCACTGATTTGGCAGCGACAACCGAAGACTAGCCAGCATATTTGTCAGGTGCAAGTGAGTTTGATTTTCTAGGGCTCGTCTTTCAATAGAAAGTGACGCAACTACTTTTGACTTCTTTCGCCCCATAAACGCATAAGTGCCCGCACTACTGGGACAATTATTCAATTCTCAATAGATGAGAAGGACTTTCCAAGCAGATATAAAAAAGCCGGCTTATGGCCGGCTTCTCGTTGACTGATTCAGCTCGTTTTTGACAAACCTTACCAGCCTTCAAAACGTACATCCGGCTCTTGCGGCCGGCTGTGGGACTTGGTCAGAAAGTGATCTGCCTTGTCGGTGCGAGGCGTGGGCTCGCAAATGTGGGGCGGAGGATACGCGGGTTTGCTTTGGAATCCCAGTGGTAAGTGGTGTGGAATCATTGGGTTAGGGTGATTCAGGGGGAAAGCAGGGGGCTGCTGCGCAGCCCAGCGGGAGCAAGCTCCCTCGCCACAAAAGCTCCTGCCACAGCTCCTACTGCAGTTTCTGCCACTGTTCCTGGCTTCGGGTGGGTTAGTCGAACACCGGCGGTCTCTGTTTGTTGAGGGTTGACCACCAGAACACCCAGCCGA
>Ga0307406_10001877_pt1 | contig 11473 bp, 9 predicted proteins | sample 322Cmetagenome_3_FD_203706 | JGI IMG/M metagenome (GOLD analysis project Ga0307406, IMG submission 203706) | Maize rhizosphere microbial communities from greenhouse at UC Davis, California, United States - 322HYB-C-2 | ecosystem: Host-associated > Plants > Roots > Rhizosphere > Soil | place... | reverse complement strand
AATGTCCCCGCGGGGCTGGGAGCCGGGGCCAAGGAGATCTACGCGTTCGTCATGTACTTCATCTGCCTCGGCGTCGGCTTCGTCGGGTCGAACCTGGCGTATCACACGCTGCTCTCGGTGATCACCAGCAACTCGAAGATGAGAGTCTCGCTCACGGTGATCCGCACGTTCTTCGCCCTGGTCACCACGCTGGTCGTGAACTTCGTCACCATCCCCGTCGTCACCGCGAACGGCGGCGGCCAGGCGGGCTGGACCATGATCTCGGTCGTCTACGGCGTGGTCGCCGCCGTGACGTTCCTCATCGTGTTCTTCGGCACCAAGGAGCGGGTGAAGGCCACGATCAAGCAGGACGACGGGAACAAGCTCCCGCTCAAGAAGTCTCTCGGCATCCTGTTCCGCAACCCGTACTTCTTCCTCGCCTTCGGCTTCTTCCTGCTCAACTTCATGCTCACCGGCACAGCCGGCGTCGGCGTGTTCTACGCGAAGGATGTCCTCGGAGACCCGAACATCTACAGCTTCCTCGGTCTCGTCCAGCTGCTCCCGCTCATCATCGGCCTCTGGTTCATGCCCGCGCTCATCGCTCGCTTCGGCAAGCGCAAGCTCATCCTGGTCGGCGTGGTCATCACGGTCATCGGTGTGGTCATCTCCCTCGCTGATCCGACCAACCTGACGCTCCTGATCACGGGCGGTCTCGTCCGTTCCATCGGAGGCATCCCCGCTGCGGCCGGACTCTTCGCGCTCGTCGCCGACGTGGTCGACTACGGCGAGTGGAAGAGCGGCTACCGGCTCGACGGCATGACCTACGCGGCTGCCACCGCCGGGCAGAACTTCGGTGCGGGGCTCGGTGTCGCCCTCGTCGGCTGGCTCCTGGCCGCAGGCGGCTACGACGGGCAGGCCGCAGCGCAGCCCGCATCCGCAGTGAGCATGGAGATCTTCCTCTATCTGTGGTTGCCGCTGATCGTCGCGGTCCTCATGGGCGTGATCATCTGGTTCCTGAACATCGACAAGAACCTCTCGCAGATGCAGCGCGAACTCGCCGCACGACGTATCGCCGCCGAAGCGGCTACGAACGCCTGAGCACTGTCGTGAGCATTCGCAGGGCGGAGGTGAACTGGGCGGTCGTCGGAACCGGCTTCATCTCCCAGTCCATCTCCGTCGATCTCGGACTGACCCCGGGAGCACGCCGCCACGCCGTGTGCTCCCGGGAGCGGGAGCGTGCGCGTGCGTTCGCGGACAGAAACGGCTTCGCCGTCGCCTACGAGAGCGTGACGACCCTCCTCGCCGACCCGGCGGTCGACGTGGTCTACATCGCGACTCCGCACGCCACCCACGCGGCGATCGCGATCGCGGCTCTGAAAGCCGGCAAGCACGTCCTCATCGAGAAGCCGATGGCGGTGAACGCCGAAGAGGGCCGACGAATCGCGGAGGCGGCAGCAGCCAGCGGACGATTCGCGATGGAGGCCATGTGGATGCGGTTCAACCCCGCGTACCTTGACCTGCTCACGACGGCGCGAGCGGGCACGATCGGCCGGATCGGCAGCGTCCGCGCCTCGTTCGGACTCCAGTTCGGATCACCCGGATCCAACCGTTGGAGCGCACAGCGCGCCAGCAGCACCCTCCTCGATCAGGGGATCTACCCGGTCACCCTCGCCATCGATGTGCTCGGACGCCCCTCACGGATCCATGCGACGGGCCGCGTCCGGGAGGACGGCGTCGACCTCACCGAACACATCACGTTCGACTACGAAGACGGGCGATTCGCACAGCTGAGCGCGTCGATGGTCGAGTACATCGAGCCGACGGCATCCGCCAGCGGCACCGAGGGGTGGATGACCGTTCCGGCGCCATTCTGGGCGGCGAACGAGTTCACCACCTTCTCGGGTTCGATCGCTCGAGCTCTGACCGAGCCGCGCACGACGCGCCACGAACGTCGCGGCAACGGGTACGTTCCGATGCTCGACGCGGTCACCCTCGCGATCGCCCAGGGGCTGACCGAACACCCCCTCCATACCCTCGCCGACAGCGTCGCCACCCTCGAGGTGCTCGACGCCATCCGCGAAGCCCTGAGCATCCCCACCGCACTACCGAAGGAGATCCGATGAAGCGCACGGCATTCAACGAAGGCTGGCAGTTCCGCGGGAAGGTCAACCCCTTCGCTGAACTCGGCGGAGTCAGCGCACCATACGCGGATGTCGTCCTCCCCCACGACGCGTTGATCCACGAACAGCGCGATCCCGACGGCGAAGGCGCCGTGGCATTCTTCCCGGCGGGGGCGTATCAGTACCGGAAGTCCTTCGTCCTCTCCGCCGATCACACGGAGAAGAGGATCGCGCTCGAGTTCGAGGGCGTCTACCGCGACGCCACTGTCCATATCAACGGCGCCTTCGCCGGCCAGCGCCCGTACGGCTACTCCGGATTCGTCATCGATGCGGACAGGTTCCTGCGCCCCGGGGAGGAGAACCTCATCGAGGTCGAGTCTCGTCACGGGGGAGACTCCCGGTGGTACACAGGCGCGGGCATCTATCGTGACGTGTGGCTGCACGTCGGGCCGTCAGTCCACATCCCCGTCGACGGGGTCAGGGTCATCGCGGAGGACATCGAAGCGGACGGCGCCGTCGTGGAAGTCGACGTGACGGTCGCGAGCACGAGCAATCGGCGCGAGACGGTGGATGTGGTCGTTACGCTCCGCGACACCGAAGGAGCCGCCGTCGCACGCGGTTCCGTCCCCGTGACCGTCGAGCCGAACGAACGGTCCCGCAGTCGTCAGCGGCTCTACGTCCGCGCGCCCCGGCTGTGGAGCGCGGAGAGCCCGACCCTCTACGGCGCTGCTGTGGAGCTCATCGCCGACGACAGGACCGTCGACGACACGTCCGCGGTCTTCGGCATTCGCAAGCTCCAGGTCGATCCCGTGCACGGGCTGCGCATCAACGGAGAGGTCGTGAAACTCCGCGGTGCCTGCGTGCACCACGACAACGGGATCCTCGGCGCGGCGACCTTCGCGGACGCCGAGGAACGACGGGTGCGGCTCCTCAAGGAAGCAGGCTTCAATGCGATCCGCTCGTCGCACAACCCGATGAGCGCCGCCATGCTCGAGGCCTGCGACCGATTGGGCGTCTATGTGATGGATGAGACGTTCGACATGTGGACCTCGAACAAGATGCCGCACGACTACTCCCTCCACTTCGCGGAGTGGTGGGAACGGGACGTCGAAGCGATGGTGGCGAAGGACTTCAACCATCCGTCGGTGATCATGTACTCCATCGGCAACGAGATCCCGGAGACCGGCTCGCCTGCGGGTGGCCTCACGGGTCGAGCGCTCGCCGAGAAGGTGCGCGAACTCGATCCGACCCGGTACGTCACGAACGCCGTGAACGGGATGCTCGCCGTCATGGCTGACATCAAGAAGATCGCCGCGCAACGCGGCGAGGGCGACGGAGACGGGGCAGGCATCAACACGCTCATGGCCGGGCCGGCGGAATTCATGAATCAGATCGGCGCATCCGCGCTCGTCACCGAGGCGACGGCGGAGTCCTTCGGCGTGCTCGACATCGCCGGCATGAACTACCTCGATGCCCGATACACGATGGACAAGGAGCTGTTCCCGAACCGGGTGATCGTCGGCACCGAGACGTTCCCCACGCGCATCGACCACAACTGGGCTCTCGTCACCGAGAATCCGCACGTCATCGGCGACTTCACGTGGACGGGCTTCGACTACCTCGGAGAGGTCGGCATCGGGCGCGCCCATCACCTCGCGGAGGGAGAGACTCCGAGTCTGAGCGGCCCCTATCCCTGGATCGCCGCCTGGTGCGGCGACCTCGATCTGATCGGCGGCCGCCGTCCGGCCTCGTTCTACCGGGAGATCGTCTTCGGACTCCGGAAGGAGCCCTACATCGCGGTGTCGCGACCGGGGAACGAGGACAGGACCTTCTACGCCGGCCCGTGGACCTGGAGTGACAGCATCGGCAGCTGGACCTGGACCGGGCATGAGGGTAGCCCCCTCGCCGTAGAGGTCTACAGCGATGCCGACGATGTCGAACTCGCCCTCGACGGGGACGTCATCGGCACTGCTCCCGCAGGTGCAGCGAACCGCTACAAGGCGGAGTTCGCCGTCGCCTACCGCCCCGGTGAGCTGACGGCCACCGCGATCCGCGGCGGGGTGCGCGGAGAGACCTTCTCGCTGGTCAGCGCGGGAGAGGCCGACCGCCTCGTCACCGGAGTGGAGGACGGAGGTCGTGGCGAACTGATCTTCGTCGAGGTCGCCGTGGCCGACGCGGAAGGTCGCACCAACACGAGCGCCGACCGGATCATCAGTGTCCGAGTCGACGGAGACGGCGAGCTGGCGGCCCTGGGCAGCGGTGACCCGGCTCCTGCTGACACCTACGACGGACCGGATCACTCGACGTTCGACGGGTCCGCACTGATCGTCGTCCGTCGCACGGGCTCCGGACCGGTGAGCGTCTCGATCTCCACCGCAGGCGCGGTCTCAGACGCGACCGTTGTGCTGGAGCAGCCCACTCGAGCGGCAGCCACAGTGTTGTCCTCACAGGGATAGGTGCAGTCGCAGCGCCTCGTCGATCGCGCCCATGAGCTCAGCCGGCACCCAGCCGACCGGGCGGACGATCCGCGCAGTCGCGATCGTGCGAACTTGCTCGCCCTGCGCCTTGGAATCGCGGTCGAGGCCGGTGGCCGCAGCCGGAAGCAGAACCTGGAAGGGAAGCACGTTCGCGGTATTAGACGTCATCGGAACCACGGTCACGGTCGCACGAATACGCTGAACGGCGACCGCGTTCGCCGTGTTATTGCTGACAACCACGGCCGGACGGGTCTTGCTCGCCTCGGAACCGGTCGCAGGATCGAACGACGCGAGGACGATCTGCCCCCGACGGAGCAGGGTGATGCTCGAATCGCTCATGCGGAGGCGAGGCCGTCATCGACAGCCGCGTCCCACTCTTCGTCGTACCCGTCGCCGAAGGCCTGTGCATAGGCGTCGGCGAGTCGGCTCTCCCGTAGCAGGCGCACCGCATCCTGGACAGCGGCGGAGCGCGAGGCGTATCGCCCGCTCAGCTGCTCCGTGTCGAGGAAGGCGATGTCGCTCTCACTCAGACTCAAGCTCACCTTCGCATTGCTCATGGCCGCGATGCTACCAGGGTGGCAAGTAATGTACTACCCCGTGACGAGTGCGAGCACGAGCGCGGCGACCACCACCGTCGGCACGGCCACGACGACGCCCCAGAGCATGAAGCGCGGCCAGCTGATCGTGACGCCGAGCGCGACGATGCGGTGATGCCAGAGCAGCGTCGCGAGCGAGGCCCACGGCGTGATGAGCGGGCCGAGGTTCACCCCGATCAGGAGCGCCATCAACGACACGGGGTCGCCAGCCGCGGGCTCGAGGATCAGATAGGCGGGGAGGTTGTTCACGCCATTGGCGGTGAGGGCGCCGATAACGGCGAGCTGGAGAAGCGCCCCCACCCCGTGACCGCTCGGCGCGACGTCCGTCAGGAAGTCCAGGATGCCGTTGGCGTGCGCGGTCTCGACGAGCACGAAGAGCGCGGCGGCGAGACCGAGCGCCTGCCACGGCACCAGCCCGAGCCGCAGGACGTGCCGTCGACGCACGGCGAAGAGTACGAGCATCGAGAGCGCCGCGACCGTGGCGGGGATCCAGACGTCATGCGTGAGGGTCAGCAGCGGCAGCAGCACCACCAGCACCCCGACCGCGCCCCAGAACAGCACGCGGTCGGACGGCGTGCCCGGCTGCGGCACACGGTAGGCCCCGAAGAGGGTGCGGCGGTGGACGACCGTGAGGATCGCGACCGGGATGAGCACGCCGACCAGCGTCGGAGCCCAGCTGAGCGCGAGGAACGCCGCGGGGTCGGCGCCGATCGCGGGAGCGGCGAGCAGGTTCGTCAGGTTCGAGACGGGCAGAGCCAGGGATGCCGTGTTCGCCAGCCACACCGTCGCGAGGGCGAACGGCAGCGGGGGGACGCCGATGCTCTGCGCGAGCACCACCACGACCGGCGTCACGATCACGGCCGTGGTGTCGAGCGACAGGAACACGGTGCTGAGCACGGCGAGCGCGACGACCGATGCCCACAGCGCGACGACGCGGCCGCGTCCCCAGCGGGCGAGCCGCTGGGCGAGCACATCGAACACACCGGCATCACGGGCGAGCTCGGCGACGATCGTGATGGCCACCACGAATCCGAGGACCGGGGCTGTGCGGAGGCCGAGGGCACCGGCATCCGCACTCGGCAGGATGCCGCTGACGAGCACGATCGCGGCCATGGCGATGAGCGCCAGGACGATCACCGTCCCCGCCCCGATCCGCCGCCTGGCCGCACCCACTCCGTGAGCTTAGAACCGCGAGGGTTCATCCGGTCGCACTTCGTGCCGCCACGCGAGGTTCCGGTCGCAGTTCACGCCGCCTTTCGCTGCAGAGGGCGGCAGCAACTGCGACCGGAACGCGGTCCTTGTCGGGGGCCATCGTGAGGGCCGCGCATGGGTCGCGCCGGAACCCGTAGGGGAACCGTGAGGATCGACGGATGCCGCGCCGTACGGGAGTTGTATCGACTCCGTGCTCGACATCATTTACATCGCGCTGACTCTCGCGCTGTTCGCCCTCGTCTCCCTCGTGGCCAAGGGGGTGGAACGACTGTGATCGTCTTCGAGATCATCGCCGCCGCCCTCGCGGTCGCCGCCGTCGTCTACCTCGTGGTCGCCCTCGTCGCTCCGGAGAAGTTCTGATGGATACGTCGATCTGGTTCGGCATCCTGCAGGTCGCGGCCGTCGTGGTCGTGCTCGTCCTGCTGTATCGCCCCCTCGGCGACTACATCGCCCACGTCTACACGACCCCGCGCGACCTCCGCGTCGAGCGCGGCCTCTACCGCGTGATCGGGGTCGACTCCCGGTCCGAGCAGACCTGGCGTGCGTACGCCCGCAGCGTGCTCGCCTTCTCGGTCGTCGGCGTCGTCCTCGTCTACGCGCTGCAGCGGCTCCAGGCGTTCCTGCCGCAGTCGCTGGGCCTGCCCGCCGTGCCGGAGGGACTCGCGTTCAACACCGCGGCCTCCTTCGTCGCCAACACGAACTGGCAGTCGTACTCGCCGGAGCAGACGATGGGCTACGCCGTTCAGCTCGCGGGCCTCACCGTGCAGAACTTCGTCTCGGCGGCGGTCGGCCTCACCATCGCGATCGCGCTGATCCGCGGTCTCGCCCGCCGCGGCTCGTCGACCATCGGCAACTTCTGGGTCGACCTGACCCGCGGCCTCGGACGCCTCCTGCTCCCGATCGCGCTGATCGGCGCGATGGCTCTGCTCGCGGGCGGCGTCATCCAGAACTTCGCCGGCTTCACCGACGTCACCACGGTGTCGGGCGGAACGCAGACGATCCCCGGCGGTCCGGTCGCCTCTCAGGAGGCGATCAAGCTCCTCGGCACGAACGGCGGCGGATTCTTCAACGCCAACTCGGCGCACCCGTTCGAGAACCCGAGCGGGTTCACGAACCTGCTCGAGGTCCTGCTGATCCTCATCATCCCGTTCGCGCTTCCCCGCACTTTCGGGCGCATGGTCGGCGACCACCGCCAGGGCTACGCCATCGCCGCGGTCATGGGCACGATCTTCCTCGTCTCGACGTTCGCGCTCTCTGCGCTCGAGCTCGCCGGCCGAGGCAGCGCCCCAGAGCTCGCCGGAGCCGCGATGGAGGGCAAGGAGGCGCGCTTCGGCATCCTGGGCTCCACGCTGTTCGGCACGGCCAGCACGCTCACGTCCACCGGCGCGGTCAACTCCATGCACGACTCGTACACGGCCCTCGGCGGCATGATGCCGATGCTCAACATGATGCTCGGCGAGGTCGCCCCCGGCGGCGTGGGCTCTGGCCTGTACGGCATGCTGGTGCTCGCGATCATCGCGGTGTTCGTCGGCGGACTGCTCGTCGGCCGCACCCCCGAGTACCTCGGCAAGCGCATCGGACCGCGCGAGATCAAGCTCGCGAGCCTCTACATCCTCGTGGTGCCGGCGCTCGTCCTCGGCGGTACGGCTCTGAGCTTCGCGATCCCCGGCATCGGCGAGGACGTCGAGTCGACCAGCATCCTGAACCCCGGCGTGCACGGCATGAGCGAGGTGCTCTACGCGTTCACCTCGGCCTCGAACAACAACGGCTCGGCGTTCGCCGGGCTCACCGCCAACACCCCGTGGTTCAACACGGCCCTGGGCGTCGCGATGCTGCTCGGCAGGTTCCTCCCGATCGTGCTCGTGCTGGCCCTGGCCGGCTCGTTCGCGGCACAGGAGCGGGTCCCCGCCACCTCGGGCACGCTGCCCACTCACCGGCCGCAGTTCGTCGGCCTCCTCCTCGCCGTGACGGTCATCGTCACCGCACTCACGTACTTCCCGGTGCTCGCGCTGGGACCCCTCGCTGAAGGACTCGTCTGACATGACAATCGATACCGACGTTCACGAGCCTGACGTTTCGTCTCGCTCCGCTCGCTCGACGACCGAGGCGCCTGCCCGCGCCTTCGGATGGGCACAGCTCGTGCAGGCGCTCCCTGGAGCGCTGCGCAAGCTGAACCCGACCGCGCTCGTGCGCAACCCCGTGATGCTGCTGGTCTGGGTCGGCGCCGCCTTCACCACGGTGCTCGCGATCGCGGAGCCGTTCCTGGGCGGTCCCGCCGACTCCGGTGGAACGCCCGTCCCCGCCCCGTTCACCTGGGGCATCGCGGTGTGGCTGTGGCTCACCGTGCTGTTCGCGAACGTCGCCGAGTCCGTGGCCGAGGGGCGCGGCAAGGCCCAGGCCGCGACCCTGCGCAAGACCCGGACGAGCACCATGGCGCGGCGGGTCGTCGCTCACGATATGACGAGCGATCCGCTCGCCGAATCGGCCGAGGTGGTCGAGATCTCGTCGGCCGAGTTGCAGCGCGACGACGTCGTGATCGTGACCGCGGGCGAGCTCATCCCCGGCGACGGCGACATCATCGCCGGCATCGCGACCGTCGACGAGTCGGCGATCACGGGCGAGAGCGCCCCGGTCATCCGCGAGTCGGGAGGCGACCGCAGCGCCGTCACCGGCGGCACCCGCGTGCTGTCCGACCGGATCGTGGTGCGCATCACCTCCAAGCCGGGCGAGACCTTCGTCGACCGCATGATCGCCCTCGTCGAAGGAGCGAGCCGACAGCGCACGCCGAACGAGATCGCGCTGAACATCCTGCTCGCGAGCCTCTCGATCGTGTTCGTGGTGGTCGTGCTCGCCCTCAACCCGATCGCGTCGTACGCCGCGTCGCCCGTCAGCATCCCGGTCCTCATCGCGCTGCTCGTGTGCCTCATCCCGACGACCATCGGGGCGCTGCTCTCGGCCATCGGCATCGCGGGCATGGACCGCCTCGTGCAGCGCAACGTGCTGGCGATGTCGGGACGAGCAGTCGAGGCGGCCGGAGACGTGACGACACTGCTGCTCGACAAGACCGGCACCATCACCTACGGCAACCGTCGCGCACACGAGGTGCTGCCGCTTCAGGGCGTGGGAGACGCCGAGCTGCTGCGCATCGCGGCCCTCTCGTCGCTCGCCGACCCGACTCCCGAAGGCGCCTCGATCGTCGAGCTGGCCGCGAGCCGCGGCATCCTGGTCGAACAGCCGACGGATGCCGTCATCGTGCCGTTCACCGCGCAGACGCGCATGAGCGGCCTCGACCTGGCCGATGGCACGCAGATCCGCAAGGGTGCCGGCTCCGCCGTGCGCGCCTGGCTCGGGCTCGGGGGCGACGACACGGAGCTGACGTCTCTGACGGATGCCGTCGCCTCCAGCGGCGGAACCCCGCTCGTCGTCGCGGTGAAGGGACCGGAAGACGTTTCGTCTCGCTCCGCTCGCTCAACGACCGATCCCGCCGACGCCGACCGCATCCTCGGGGTCGTGCACCTCAAGGACATCGTCAAGGACGGCCTGCGCGAGCGCTTCGACGAGCTGCGCAGCATGGGCATCCGCACCGTCATGATCACGGGCGACAACCCGCTCACCGCCAAGGCGATCGCCGCGGAGGCCGGTGTCGACGACTTCCTCGCCGAGGCCACGCCCGAGCAGAAGCTCGAGCTGATCCGCCGCGAGCAGGAGGGCGGACGCCTCGTCGCGATGACCGGCGACGGCACGAACGATGCTCCGGCCCTCGCGCAGGCCGACGTCGGTGTCGCGATGAACACCGGAACCTCGGCCGCGAAGGAGGCCGGCAACATGGTCGACCTCGACTCGGATCCGACCAAGCTGATCGACATCGTGCGGATCGGCAAGCAGCTGCTGATCACGCGCGGGGCGCTCACGACGTTCTCGCTCGCCAACGACGTCGCGAAGTACTTCGCGATCATCCCGGCGATGTTCATGGGCGTCTTCCCCGGACTCGCCGCCCTCAACATCATGCAGCTGCACTCCCCGGCATCCGCTGTCACCAGCGCGATCATCTTCAACGCGATCGTGATCGTCTTCCTCATCCCGCTCGCCCTCCGCGGAGTGAAGTACCGCCCGGCGAGCGCCTCGCAGATCCTGCAGCGCAACTTGGCTGTCTACGGCCTCGGCGGCGTGATCGCGCCGTTCATCGGCATCAAGCTCATCGACCTCGTCGTCAGCCTGATCCCCGGATTCTGACGCCGCTCCCGGGGGTCGACACGCCAGATGTCGGACGCACTGCCCCCATCCGTCCGACATCTGGCGTGTCGGCCCCCGAACTGTAAGCGGCCCGACCGCAACTCCCGAAAGGTTCCACACATGTCCTCCACCCGCACCGCCGTCCGGACCACGGGCGTCGCCGTCCGCGCGATGCTCGTCCTCACCCTCGTCCTGGGCGTCGGTTACACGCTGCTCGTCACCGGTGTCGGGCAGCTGCTGCTTCCGGCGCAGGCGAACGGCTCCCCGCTTCCCGACGACAAGGGCAGCGCCCTGATCGGCCAGTCCTTCGCGGATGCCGACGGCGAGGCTCTGCCCGAGTACTTCCAGTCCCGCCCCTCGGCGGCCGGCGACGGGTACGACGGCGCCGCCTCGAGCGGCAGCAACCTCGGCCCCGAGAACCCCGACCTCGTCGCCGCGATCGAGGAGCGGAAGACGGCGATCGCGGAGCGCGAGGGCGTCTCGCCCGACGAGGTCCCGGCCGACGCGGTGACGGCATCCGGCTCCGGTCTCGATCCGCACATCAGCGTCGCGTACGCGCTGCTGCAGGTGCCGCGCGTCGCCGAAGCACGAGGCATGAGCGAACAGGACGTCCGCGCCGTCGTGGAGTCTAGGATTCAAGGGCGGGATCTGGGATTCCTCGGCGAGGAGCGCATCAACGTCGCCGAACTCAATCTCGCGCTGGATGACGGGGAGGGCGCATGACGGACGGGCCGACCCGCAGTCGACCGCAGGGGTCCAGGGGCCGCCTCCGCGTGCTCCTCGGCGCCGCTCCCGGTGTCGGCAAGACCTTCGAGATGCTGGCCGAAGGGCGACGACTCCGCGAGGAGGGGCACGA
>Ga0307406_10001876_pt1 | contig 11474 bp, 7 predicted proteins | sample 322Cmetagenome_3_FD_203706 | JGI IMG/M metagenome (GOLD analysis project Ga0307406, IMG submission 203706) | Maize rhizosphere microbial communities from greenhouse at UC Davis, California, United States - 322HYB-C-2 | ecosystem: Host-associated > Plants > Roots > Rhizosphere > Soil | place... | reverse complement strand
AACGAGATCGAGTGCGGCAACCACTACGCCCGCTCGCTCGCGTCGTGGGCGCTGCTGCTCGGTGCGACGGGCGCGCAGTGGGATGCGCCGACGGGAGTGCTGTCGTTCGCGCCCTGCGCTTCGACGAGCTCAGCGACCCAGGGGACCGAGAGGTTCCTGTTCACCACGGGCACGGGATGGGGACGCGTGGAGATCGACCGCGATGCCCTCACCCTCCACCTCGACGGCGGCGAACTCGACATCGCCGACCTGCAGCTGCACGGCCGGAGCCTCGGCCGCGGCATCCGACTCCGAGCGAGCGAATCCCAGCGGTTCCCGCTCACCACGACCCCAACACCGGAGGCATCATGACCACCTACACCCTGCCGGCCCCGGCATCCCGCCCGGCGTCTGCACCGAAGACCGCCTACCTGATCGCCTCCGGCGACCTGCGCGAATCCGCCAACACGGGCGGCTGGCCCGTACAGGTCGAACTCGAAGCCGGCGTCACCGGTGTCTTCAACGACCTCGGCTGGACCGTCATCCGCGCCAACGAGGTCGACCCCGCGACCGGCCACGGCTTCATCTCCAGCCAGCGCATGGGCCTCGAGGTCTTCAAGAACATCCCGACGGATGCTCCGCTCATCGTCGCCGAGGCCGTGTGGCAGTACTCGCACCACGTGCTCGCTGGTCTGCGATCGCATCAGGGCCCGATCCTCACGGTCGCGAACTTCGCGGGTGACTGGCCGGGACTCGTCGGACTGCTCGGCCTCAACGCCGGACTGACCAAGATGGACAAGCCGTACGCCTCGATCTGGTCGGTCGACTTCAGCGACGACTGGTTCAAGGCCGGCATCAAGGAGTGGACCGAGACCGGGTCGATCACGCACGACGCCTCGCACGTGCGGGCCCTGCCCGAGCTCCCGGACAGCCCCGAGAAGCAGCTCGGGGAGGCGCTCGCCGCCGAGCTGCTCGCCGAGAAGGCCATCATCGGCGTCTTCGACGAAGGCTGCATGGGCATGTACAACGCGATCTTCGACGACGAGCTGCTGAACAGGACCGGTATCTACAAGGAGCGCCTGTCGCAGTCGGCCCTGTACGCCGAGATGCTCAAGGTCTCCGATGACGAGGCGGATACCGCCTACGACTGGCTGATCGACGCCGGAATGACCTTCCAGTACGGCGAGGATGCCGCGACCGAGCTCACCCGCGAGCAGGTGCAGTGGCAGCTGAAGATGTACATCGCCGCCCTCCGCATCGCCGATGACTTCGGGCTCGACGCGGTCGGCATCCAGTACCAGCAGGGTCTGAAGGACCTGGTACCGGCATCCGATCTGGCCGAGGGCATCCTGAACTCCACCGAGCGCCCGCCGGTGACCTCGCGCGACGGGTCGCGTGTGCTGCACGAGGGCCGCGCGTTCCCGCATTTCAATGAGGCCGACGAGGGCGTCGCCGTCGATGCGCTCGTGACCGACCGGGTCTGGCGCGCCATGGGGCTCGTGCCCGACAACACGCTGCACGACGTGCGCTGGGGAGAGGACTTCGACGGGCAGTTCGTGTGGGTGTACGAGATCTCGGGATCCGTGCCGGCCTCGCACCTGGGCGGATGGCAGAACGCCGAGGGCTGGCGTCAGGGCCACGTGTTCTTCCCCGCGGGCGGTGCGACGATCAACGGCGTCTCGAAGCCCGGCGAGATAGTGCTGTCGCGGGTCTTCATCGCCGACGGCATCCTGCAGGCCGACATCTTCCGGGCATCCGTCGTCGAGCTGCCGGCCGAGGAGACGCAGCGCCGCAAGGACGCGACGAACCCGGAGTGGCCGATCGCGCACGTGGTGCTGCACGGCATCTCGCGCGACCAGTTCATGGCGCGGCACAAGGCGAACCACGCCCAGCTCGTCTATGCGCCGGATGCCGAGACCGCCGATAAGGCGCTGATCGCCAAGGCCGCGATGTTCGCGGGCATGGGCATCAAGGTCAATCTGGTCGGAGACGTCGCGATCTGACGCGATGCCAGCCTGGATCAGAAATGCCGCTCCACGCGGGGTGCGAGCGGCATTTCTGATCCAGCGTCTCCGGCGCTCGGCCGGACCGGGCCGATCAGTCCAGGTCGAACAGCTCGACCTGACGGATCGTGACCTCGGACTCGGCCCGCACGCGGAGCGCCGAGGTCACGATGCGCGTCGCCAGGGTGAAGGGCGTCGTGCGGTTCGGCAGCAGCGCTGCCTGGTGCGTGGTGCGGACGGGAACCCACTTCTCATCCGGCCCGAGCATCTCCCAGCGGAGCGCAGAAGCGGATGCCGGAGCCACCGCCGTCACCGTGAGGTCGCTGATGCCGCGGGGCTCGGAGAACCGCCACCCCACCCACTCCCCGGCTCGCAGCGCCGTACCGGCATCCCCCGAGAGCGCCCCGTCGTCGAACACCCGCTCGGCGTCGCGGAGTCCGGGCGAGGAGACGATGCGGCCTCCGGTCGACGTCAGGTCTGAGCGCCAGGCCTCGACCTGGTTCGTGGCCGAGCGATCGCGCGCCTCGAGCGACGACGCCGGATCGACGCCGAACACCAGCTCGAGCACGGCGTCGCCGACGAGCGCGTCGATCGGCAGCTCGGCCGCAGACAGGAGCACGCCGTCGAGCCGTGCCTCCTGCAGCACCCGGGCCGTCGGCGAGCTGCGCCGAGAGACGACGCGCAGCGAGGAGCCGTCGCCGCGATCGACCCGGATGTCGTCGAAGAGCGGCGACCCGATCCGCAGCAGTCCAGAGGCGAGCTCCAGCGGATACAGCCCGAGCGCGGCCCACAGCCACCAGGCGCTCATCTCACCGTTGTCCTCGTCGCCGGGGAAGCCCTGGCCGATGTGCGCGCCGGCGAACAGGCGCCCGGCGAGGTCGTGCACGATGCCCGCCGTCCGCCATGGCTGGTCGCTGAACGCGTACATGAAGGGGATGTGGTGCGCCGGCTGGTTCGAGATCGCGCACATGCCGGAGCGCAGCGATCGTGCCTCCCGCTGCTCGTGGATGACCGTGCCGTATGCGCCGCCGAATCGCTCGTCGGCGGTCTCGGGCTCGGCGAAGAGGGCGTCGAGATGACGACCGAGGCCGTCGGGACCGCCGTAGAGGTCGGCCAGCCCGGCGCCGTCGTGCACGGCGCCGACCGACATCCCCCACGCGTTCGTCTCGACGTTGTCACCGCCCCAGGACCTCGGGTCGAATCCCGAGGCGGCGAAGGCGCCGGCGTCATCCCGGCCGCGGAAGAACCCCGTGCTGTCGTCGAACAGGGTGCGATACGACCGGGCCCGATTCGCGAAGTAGCGGGCGAAGGACCGGTAGCGCGCAGCATCCGCATCCGATGCCGAAGCGGATTCCGACTCCGACTCGGTGGCGAGCCGAGAGGCGAATCGCCCCAGCGCGGCATCGCTCACGGCGTTCTCGATGCTCCAGCTCATGCCCTCGGGGACCTCCGAGGCGATGTATCCGGTGAAGCGGCCTCGGGCGATGCCCTTGCGGCCACGGCGGGCGTCTGGTCCCGGTTCGCAGGCGTTGCGCCATCCGCTCTCGAAGGCGGTGACGCGGTCGAACTCCACGCCCCAGCGCGCGGCGTCGGCGAAGATCTGGTCGCTCGACGTGCCCACCATGCTGTCGACGTACCCCGGGGCGCTCCACCGCGCCATCCAGCCTCCGCGGCGATACTGCTCCAACTGGCCGTCGAGGAGGCGCCCCGTGAGGGCGGGGTCGAGCAAGGCGAGCGCCGGCCACTCGGTGCGGTACGTGTCCCAGTAGCCGTTGTTGACGACGAGCTCGCCCTCGGCTGCCGGCTCGCCGTCGTGGACCGGGACATCGGCGAACACGTCGGCGAACCGCCAGATGGGGGTCTCGGCCGTGCCGGCGTTCTCGGCAGCGCTGTTCGGGTACAGGTGCATCCGGTGGAGGGCGGCGGCGATCCGCGACCGGTGCTCCTCATCGGCGAGCGACCGGTACGGAGCATCCTCCGCAGGCAGCGGCGGGATCGTGACGCGCCCGAGCAGACGATTCCATGCCCCTGCAGCACGGTCGCGCAGCTGATCGTACGAGGTCGTCGCGGGGGCCTCGATCGAGAGGCTGTGCCGGGCCTGCTCGACGGACAGGAAGGAGACCGCGAGCCGCACCTCGAGCGATCCGCGGCCGCTCACGTATCCGGCGACCTCGCCGCGTCCGTCGTCGTCGAGACGGCCGCGCTCATCGACCTGATCGCGACCCCGCAGGACGCTGCCGGCGAAGAAGCAGCGGGGCGCGTTGCCCCAGTCCGCGGGACCCTCCGGGATCCAGCCCTCGAACCCTCCGGCATCCGTCCACTCGAGGCGCCCGCCGGGGGTGAGCTGATCGATCACGAAGCCGACGCGGGCGTCGGGTTCGGCGCTCCGCACTCGGAAGGCCGCCGCGTGCGAGGTCGCCGTCATCTCGACGTGCAGGCCGTCGCCGAGGTCGGCGGCATACTCGTGCGGATGCGCGCGCTCGGTGCCGGCGATGATCCAGCGTCGGCGGCCGGCACGCTGCGAGGTGGGGAGGCCGAGGAAGGGCATCAGCTGGAGCACCGAGCGGTCGCCGATCCACGGGCTCGGCTGGTGCGAGAACTGGAGCGCTTCGAGCCGGCGCCCGCGGGGATCATCGTGCACGAACGGACGGTACGGCCAGCGGGAGTCGGCGGCGTCGGTCGCCGGGGTGACGAACGTGAAGCCGTGCGGCACGGCAACGGCCGGGATCGTGTTCCCGCGGGAGAAGCGCGGTCCTGAGTGCGAGCCGCGGCGCGTATCGACGCGTTCGACCGGGGTGAGTGGTACGGATGCCGCGCGCTGCTCGATCACGAGCTGTACATAGCCGGAGACGCGCGGAGGGAGATCCGCCGCGGTGGCGAGCGTCTCGGTGCCGAGCACGATCTCGACCGTGCCGGTGCGGTGGGCGACCGGGGCGAGTGAGACGGTGTCGGCGTTCCACTGCTCCGGGAAGCTCCAGCGCGCGGCGAACTGCTCCTCGGCGGGGATCGGGAAGTCGTAACGGTCGCGGACCGCCGGGATATCGCTCAGCCGGGTGCCGTCGGCGAATCGCACGTCGATCGTGACCGCGAGCGCCGCATGAGGTGCCAGCGTCGCCGCGGGTCCGTCCGCGTAGAAAGCCCAGTGCAGCACGGTGTCGGGTGAGAACTCGAGGTCGAGGAGTTCCGGTGCATCGATCCGCTGCTCCCCGGCAGACGGATCGAACGCGAAGGCGAACACAGGCCCTGACAGGATGCCCGCGCGGGGACGGGATGAGGGAGGATCGGCCGGACCGTCCGCCGGCGAGAGGTGCGTGGCGCTCACCCCTTGATCGCGCCCTCCTGCACGCCCTTGAAGAAGAACCGCTGCGTGAACGAGAACATGATGACGATCGGCACGAGCGCGATCATGGTCCCGGCCGCGATCAGTCGCGGGTCGACCGAGAAGCTGCTGTTGAGGTAGGCCATGCCGACCGTCAGCGTGTACTTCGCGGGGTCGGACAGCACGATGAGGGGCCACAGGTAGTCGTCCCAGGCGCCGATGAACGCGAAGATCGCGACCACCGAGACCATGCCGCGGATATTCGGCCACACGATGTGCCGGATGCGCTGCCAGGTGGTCGCGCCGTCGACCGTCGCGGCATCCAGCACGTCCTTCGGGATCATGCGGCAGGCCGTCGCGATCAGGAGCACGTTCATCGCGCTGATGGCGCCGGGAAGGAAGACTCCCCAGAGCGTGTCGGCGAGCCCCAGGGCGCGGATCGTGAGGAAGTTGCTCGTCACGGTCACCTCGCCGGGGAACAGCAGGGTGGAGAGGAGGATCGCCATCACGATCCACTTGCCACGGAACCTCATGCAGCCGAGCGCGTAGCCGGCGAAGGTCGCGAGCAAGACGTTGCTGACGACCGTGCCGAGGGAGACGAGCAGGGAGTGCCACGCGTAGAGGTAGACCGGCACGATGTCGGCGACGGTCGAGTAGTTCCCCAGCGTGGGCTCGCGCGGGATGAGGTTCGGCGGGAAGGAGTAGATGTTCTCCTGCGGGCCCTTGAACGAGGTCGAGAGCTGCCAGACGAACGGGCCGATGACGAGCACGAGGACGAGCAGCAGCAGGGCGTAGCGGCCGATGAGGCCGCCGAGCGTCGGCTTGCTGAAGTCGCCGGAGCCCCGTCGGCGGAAGATGCGCTCGCGCTCGGGACGTACAGGCTGGTCCGGCGTGCGACGGTCGTCGTCGTCGGCGCGGGGCGGGGTGAGGATGCTCATGCGGGGGCCTTCGCCTTCTTCTCGCGATTCATGAACGCGATCGCGGCGAGCGGGATGAGGGTGAGGAGGAAGAGCGCCACGCTGATCGCCGACGCGTACCCGATGTTCCCGTTCAGGCCGGAACCGACCTGACGGATGAGCATCACCAGCGACATGTCGTAGCCGCCGGGTCCTCCCGTGCTCTTGGACAGCACGTCGAGCTCGGCGAACACCCTCATCGCCGAGACGGCGATGAGCACGGCGATCAGGAGCATCGCGCCGCGCACCGAGGGGATCGTGACGGAGAGGAAGCGGCGGAACGCCCCGGCGCCGTCGAGCATCGCGGCCTCGTGCAGCTCCTTGCCGACGTTGCCGAGGGCGGCGAGGTACACGACCATGTAGTAGCCGAGCCCCTTCCACACCGTGAGCAGGATCGCGCAGCCCAACAGCAGCCAGCGGTCGACGAGGAAGGCCATCGGCTTGTCGACCAGTCCGAGGAACTCGAGCGTCTGATTGATGATGCCGCGGCTGTCGAACAGCCAGGTCCAGATGAGAGCCACCACGACGACCGAGGCGATCACGGGGAAGTAGAACGTGGTGCGGAAGAACGAGATGCCGGGTAGCTTCTTCTGCACGAGCAGCGCCAGCAGCAGCGGGAGGATCGTGAGCAGGGGCACGCACACGACGACGTAGATGATGCAGGTCGTCAGCGCGTTCCAGAACATCTCGTCGCCGAACATGCGGTCGTAGTTCGCCACGCCGACGAACTCGGGCATCCGCAGCGGACGCGCGTCGGTGAAGCTGAGGAAGACCGTGTTGAGGAACGGCCAGAGCGCGAACACCAGCACCCAGATCACGGCGGGGCCGAGGAGCAGCCAGGGCGTGAACCATCGGTGGGATCTCATCGATCTCACCCTGCTCCGGATGCCGGTGTCCGCGCGCATGCTTACTGGTCCACGCGGTTCGCGTTGGCGTACTCGACGATCTTGTCGAGCTGCGTCGCCGCATCCGCTTCGCCGTTGATCGCGAGGGCGATCTGCTGCGTCATGTACGTCGCCATGTCGGACGTCCACTGGAACGGCAGAGCCTTGGCACCCTCCATCGCGGTGAACACGGTGTCGATCGCGGCGAGCTGCTTCTCGTCGGTGATCGACGAGGAGATGTTCTCCACGACCTTGTCGCCACCTGCGGCGGTGCCGGGAGCGGTGCCGACGGCGAGCGACGAGAAGGCGACCTGGTTCTCCTCGTTGGTCACGAACTCGGCGAAGGCGAGAGCGGCTTCCTTGTTGTCGGAGTCGGCCGAGACGTTGAGTCCCTGCACGTACAGCGGCGGCACCCCCAGACGCTGCGTCGCGACGGTGTTCTCCAGCAGAGCGGGGGCGTCCTTCTGCAGGTCGGTGGTGAAGCCGGTGCCTCCGGTCGTGAACGCGACCTTCTCCTGGATGTAGGACTCCGCGTTCCCGCCGTAGTCGCCGGTCAGAGCCTCGGCGGGCATCGCACCCGCCGCGTAGGCGTCGGCATAGGCCTCGATGATCTTCGCGGCCTCGTCGGTGTTGAAGTCGAACTCGCCCTTGTCGTCGATGACCTCCATGCCGGCGGCCGTGAAGGTGTCGAGCGCGGGGATCGACGAGAGCAGCTGCACCTTGCCGTCGGACTCCGTGGCGACCCTCTTCGCGAGGGTGAGGAGCTCGTCGACGGTCGTCGGCAGGTTGTCCTCGGTGACCCCGTACGGGGCGAGCTGCGCGAGGTTCCACCAGGACGCATCGCTGGAGAGGTACCAGGGGAGTCCGTACGTGCCCTCGACCTCGGGGTACTGGCTGTAGGCGTCCCAGGCGCCGGCGTTGTAGACGGACTTCAGATCGGGGTCGGCCGTGTCGATGTCGACGAGCTTGCCGGCGGCGACGAGCGGGTAGGCGATATCCGGCGGCAGGTTCAGCACGTCGGGAAGGGTGTCGGCGTTCGCCTGGCTGAGGATCTTCTCCTGGTAGCCGTCACCCGGCTGGTCGAGCCACTCGACCGTGACGTCGGGGTTCTCCTTCTCGAACGCGTCGATCAGATCCTCGAAGTAGGGCGTGAACTTCTCGTTCTTGAGCGACCAGGTCTGGAACTGGATCGTTCCGCTCAGTTCGCCGGAGGTGTCGATGGGGCCGGTGTCGCCGGAGCCTCCGCCGCCTCCCGTGCAACTCGTCAGCGCCAGGACGCCGATGCTGAATGCTGCCAGAGCGGCAATGCGTGTCGGAACTCTCATCGTGCTTCTTCCTCGAGGCGGGCGATTCCGCGTGACGTCCACACGAAAGTGGACTACAACGCTTTAGCAGATGAAACCATCCGATTCTCCGCCTGTCAAGGTGCTGGCGGAGGGGCCCACGGGAATCTGATTCGGCAGTGGGATGTTCGTTGCTCAAGCGTTATAGTGATCCGACATGCCCTCACCGGAGGGCGCCGTCGGAAAGGTCCGGACACATGACGCAGCGTGGCGCTCTCGATGCTCCCCTGAGATTCGGGGCGAACTACACGCCGTCGAAGGACTGGATGCACTCCTGGCTCGACTTCACGCCGGACGACGTGCGCCGCGACTTCGCCGCGCTCGCCGAGCTGGGGCTCGACCACGTCCGGGTCTTCCCGCTGTGGAACGTCCTCCAGCCGAACCGCACGCTCATCCGCACGAAGGCCGTCGACGACGTGCGCGCCATGGTCGACATCGCCGGCGAGTTCGGACTGGACGCCAGCGTCGACGTGATCCAGGGGCACCTCTCGAGCTTCGACTTCGTCCCGTCCTGGCTGTACACCTGGCACGACAAGAACATGTTCACCGATCCGAAGGCGCTGGAGGGGCAGGTCGCGCTCGTCGACCGGCTCGGCCAGGCGCTGCGCGAGGCACCGAACTTCCTCGGCCTGACCCTCGGGAACGAGACGAACCAATTCTCGGCGCACACGCATCCTTCGCCCTGGCCGGTCACGCAGGACGAGGCCGGCGAGTGGATCTCCGCGCTGCTGGCGGCGGCGGATGCCGCGGCTCCCGGCCATGCGAACGTGCACAGCGAGTACGACGCGGTCTGGTACATGGATGGCCACGGGTTCACGCCCGCGCATGCCTCGCGCCTCGGGGCGATGACCACCATCCACTCCTGGATCTTCAACGGCACCGCGCAGCGCTACGGCGGGCGCTCGGTCGCCTCCGACCGACATGCCGAGTACCTGATCGAGCTCTCCCGCGCCTTCGCGACGGACCCCGAGCGCGTGGTGTGGCTGCAGGAGGTCGGCGCCCCCTCCAACTGCCTCGCCGAGGACGAGATGCCCGGCTTCCTGGAGGCCACTGTGCGCTCGGCCGCCCGCACCGAGAACCTCTGGGGCATCACCTGGTGGTGCTCGCATGACGTGAGCCGTGAGCTCGGCGACTTCCCCGAGCTGGAGTACTCGCTCGGCCTGGTCGGTCAGGACGGCAAGGCGAAGCCCCTCGGCCGCCGGTTCGCCGAACTCATCCCGGAGCTCCGGGCACGCCAGGCGCCGCCCGCGCGCGAAACAGCGATCGTGGTCGAGGTCGATGAGTGCGACGTGCCCGTGAGCCGTGCATCGCTGAGCCCCGGGGGAGCGGTGTTCCAGGCGTGGGTGGATGCCTGCGCCGCCGGTCTCGACCCGGCGCTGGTCACCTCGCGGGCGGCGCTCGACCCCGCGGCGCTCGATGCGCGCGGCATCCGTCGTCTGATCCGTCCGGACGTGTCGGCGAACGAGGTCGACCCCTATAGCTCGGTGAACACGGTCGTCGGAGGCACCGTCCTCGGAGCCTGACGCGCGAGGAGGACCGTGAAGTCCGCGGACGGCGACTGCCTGCCGTTCGCGTGCACGGTGACGAAATGCGCGCCGGGATAGTAGGTGCGCGTGGTGATACGGCGGAAAGAATGCGTCTTCGTGACGGCGACACTCTCGCCCGGCGCGATCCGCCGTGAGGTCAGTTTGAAGGTCTTGGGGCTGACGGTCCCGTTGGAGCGCTGAAAACCGATCGCGTAGTCGATCGCGACCAGGGCATCCGTGTCGTCCTCATTGGTCACGACGGCGGTGAAGGTCAGCGCATCCCCGAGGTGCACGGTACCGGTCGACAGTTGCGGACGATCGACGCGCAGACGATCACCGGAATACCCGACCAAGGCGAGTGCCTCCGGATCACCCTTCTTGATCAGGGTCCGGAGACCATGGCGGATGACCCAGGGTGTGTGTGCGTCCGTTTCCTCGGCCCAATCCCGCGCCGTGCGGATGACGGTGGCGGGGTCGACTCGACTGAGGTCGTTGAGGTGGTTCGCGACCGACCGCCGCACGTACTCCGAGGGATCGCGGTAGGTGGCGTCGAGGATGGCGCGCGTCGCGCGCGGGTTCTCGATCAGCCAGGGAACCCGACGTGCCCAAGGCAAGTACGCGCGCGATCCTTCCGTGGCGAGACGGCGAACATGCTCGTTCTCATCTCGAGACCATGCGGCCATTCTCGCGAGCGCCCGTTCCGGCCGTGCGTTGAGGAGGTCGCGAACAGCGAACTCACTGGTCAGTCGTGGGGTCAGGCTGGCGAGCAGGTCCATGCCCGAATCGAAATCGGAGGTCGAGCGACCGACCAGGGCGCGAGTGCTGACCGCCTCCGTGACCGGCCAGATCATCCAGCCCGTGAAGTGCGGTTGGTCGAGTGCGGCCCGTATCGATCGCTCGAACTCCGAGAACTCATCCGACGCATCCTCGAGGATCGCATCTCTCACGGCATCGACCCTGTCCCGGAGGCGCCGCCCGATGACGGTTTTCGTCGCTCCGCGCAGCGCGCGGGCCTCGAAGCCGGGTGCGGCGTCCTCCAGGCTCCGGGCGAGCTCCCCGATGACTGTCGGGTTGATCAGCTCGTCCATCGTTCCCATGCGAAGAATCCGATCTTGAGGCGGAGCAGCATGCGCTGATCCGGCGGGCGAGGTTTCAGGCCAGATCGATCGACAGGCCCTTGACGAGGTCGCCCTCGAGCACGAAGTCGAACGCGAACGGCTGCGGGCTGCCGGGGAACTCGCCGGCGGACGATGCGATCATACGATCGTTCTCGAAAGACGTCGGGGTGATCACGATCTTCGGGGCGATCAGGTGGCTGCCGATCCAGTCGCGGATGCCGGCGTGATCCGTGTATGTCTTGCCGTCATCGGATACCACCGCGTCTGTGGCGAGTGTTGCCATGACCGCATCGACGTCGTGCGTGTTGTTCGCGGCGATGAAGTTCTCGATCGCCGAGGGAAGGGT
>Ga0307406_10001875_pt1 | contig 11476 bp, 9 predicted proteins | sample 322Cmetagenome_3_FD_203706 | JGI IMG/M metagenome (GOLD analysis project Ga0307406, IMG submission 203706) | Maize rhizosphere microbial communities from greenhouse at UC Davis, California, United States - 322HYB-C-2 | ecosystem: Host-associated > Plants > Roots > Rhizosphere > Soil | place... | reverse complement strand
CGAACTCGATCCATTCGCTGCTGCCGACAAAGCGCTGCTTGAGACGACGGTGCTTGGTCTTCCAGTGGCCGTTCAAGAAATCGAAATCGCGCAGGCCGGACAGATCGGCCGGCTTCGTCGTCTTGGGCCTGTCCTGCGTCGCCATCGCCACCGGGGCCATGACCATTGCCGCCGCCAATAGCGCGGCGCCGAGCGCGTAGCCGAGCTGCTTCATCCGACCGTCCTCCTGTGCCTGCCGGAAAAATAGCGGCGCCGCGAAGAGCAAAACAGGGCCATTAAGGCAGGAGCTGCGAGGCCAGTCGGGGGCTCGCCCGCCATCCCGACGCATGGCGAAGATGAGACCTCTGCGCCTGCGTAACGAAAGGCGGTAAGGGTCACCCTTTCAAACCGTGCGATGCTGGATCGTGCAAGCTTCAACCGATGTCATCCGGGGGGGAGCAAGGCATGCAGACGAGTCCGGCGGCGCTCTTGGTCGGCGAATCCTTCTCGCCGTGGACGCAGAAGGCGCGCTGGGCGCTGGAGCACTGCGGCCTGCCTTTCGGCTATCGCGAGTACACCCCAACCCTCAGCGAACCTTGGCTGCGCTGGCGGATGCGGCAATGGACCGGTGCGGTCTCGGTGCCGGTGCTGCTGATCGATGCGCAGGTCGTACGCGGGTCCTGGGACATCGCCCGCCATGCCGATGCCCAGGCCGGCGACGGCCGCCTCGGCGATTTCGCCGCGATCGCAGCCTGGAATGAACTCAGCGAGGCCGCGCTCGCCGAAATCCGCACCCGCGTCGTGCGCGGCGTGCTCGCCAGCCCTCCTGCCCTCGACGAAGCCCTGGCCGGCCTGCTGCCTGCGCCCTTGCGCCCGCCGCTGCGCTTCGTCGCCCGCGATGCCGCGCGCCGGCTCGACAGGAAATACCAGCACCTGCTCGTCCCCGGCGCCTTGCGTCGCGCACTCGAACGACTGCGCGAGGGCCTGAATCACTCCGGCAGCGGTTATCTGTTCCAGCGCTTCGGCTACGCCGACATCGCGATGGCGGTCGTGCTCGAAGGCATCGCCCCCATCGCCCGTACCGAGCCGCCGCTCGGCCCGACCCACCGCCGCTGCTGGAGCGACCCGCAACTCGCGCAGGAATTCAGCGATCTGCTGGATTGGCGGGCGTCTCTGGCGCGTTCGCGGACGACGTCCTATTCGCAGTTGTCCGCGGCCGCCGATTGACCGCGCCAGCGCCGGGCTGAACATCCAAATCCGGCCATCGTCCTGTCCGGGCCATGCCTGCGAACGCCGGATACGACGGGAGCCCCCCGTTCACCCCTGCGCGCCCAGGGATGCCAAAATGGCCCACCCCACGACTTTCCAGCGGCGGCCCCGGCCACGTGCCCGGCGGCGCCTGCAGCACGAAAGACCCCGAACCCGACTCGCGCTACGCCTGAGCCCGCAACAGGCGCGACGCCATGGAACACCGATGATCAACAACGACGTACTGCGCAGCATCCGCTACATGCTCGACCTCAGCGACCTCAAGGTCGTCGAGATCGCCAAGCTGGCCGACCCGAACCTGGCCCTGGAAAAGGCCGACGTCCTGGCGTTCCTGAAGAAGGAGGACGAGGAAGGCTATGCCGAGTGCAGCAACCTGGTGCTCGCGCATTTTCTCGACGGGCTGGTGTTCCACTACCGCGGCCGCGACGAAAGCCAGCCGCAGCGCCCGGTGGAAAAGCGCGTCACCAACAACGTGGTGTTGAAGAAGCTGCGGGTCGCCTTCGAACTGAAGGACGTCGACATGCACCAGGCCTTCCAGGATGCCGGCTTCCCGATTTCCAAGCCCGAGCTGACGGCCTTGTTCCGCCAGGCCGACCACAAGAATTTCCGCCTCTGCGGCGATCAGCTGCTGCGCAATTTCCTCAAGGGCCTGACCCTGCGCGTGCGCGGCGGCGGCTGAGGCCGAGCAACGGCACGGCCATCGGCCGCGCCTTTTGCGACTAAGGCATAGGCAAAGACGGCACGGCCGTCGCCATTGTTCGAGGCTTCGAACTTTCACGGGGTCGGAGCGACGCGAGTCGCGACCGCGCGATTGGCGGCCGCGGCGTTTCTTGTCGCAGGACGATCAAGCAACATCGATGGCAAACGCCGTCCGCTGACGCGGCCGGGTCATTGTCTGTTGCCGAAGCGGCGGAAGCTTTTGCCGATTGATCTGGATCTCGCTTGGTCGAGACAGCGCGAGACCGAAACGACGCGGTCGCGGCTTGCGCCGCCCCTACCCCTCGAGCGTGCGCCGCTTCGACGGATGACCACGGCCTCGCCATCTCGGCGCATTCTGCGGTCGCGGCTCACCTCGCTCCTGCAGGGAGCCGATTCGCCGCGTTGGATCATTCCCAGACCGTTCCGTCGAACAGCAGGCTGCGGCGGCTGTCGGCGGCCGGCACCGCGACCTGCAATCGCTGCGCCGCTTCGCGATAAGTGTCGAGGCGGTGGATGTTGCCGAGCCGGGTCGCGTCTTCGTCCGGCTGCGCCGGTGCCAGCCAACCCCAGCGGCGGAATTGCTGCAGAAACCAGCGCCCGTCCGACAGCCAGGGAAAGTTGACCCGGCCGTCGTCGTGGAAACGCAGGCCGCTGTCGCTGGCGTCGATGGCGCCGCCCGGCAGCAGACAGGCTTCGATCGACGCGGCGGGCAAACCGATCACCTCCGGCTGCACCAGCCAGGACACCGCCTGCCGTCGGTGCTCGGCATCGTCCAGCCAACGGCAGGCGTCGAGCAAAGTGGCGGTCAACGCCAACGCGAGCTCCGGCTGCAAGGCGGCGAACTCGCGCCGGCAGGCCAGTACTTTCTCCGGGTGCCCCGGCCACAGTTGGCCGCTGCGAATCGCCAGCCGGCCGACGCCGAGCGCTTCGGCCTGAGTCGCCCAGGGCTCTCCGGCGCAGTACCCATCGAGTTCGCCGTCGGCAAGCGCGGCCGGCATCTGCGGCGGCGGCAGGGTCAGGCTGCGGATGTCGCGCAGCGGGTCGACGCCTTGTGCGGCGAGCCAGTAGTACAGCCACATTGCGTGGGTGCCGGTCGGAAAAGTCTGGGCGAACACCGGCCGCCTCGGCAGCTCGGCCAACAACTCGCGCAGCGGCCGACCTGCTGCGAGGCCCTGCGCCAACCGCGGCGACAACGTGATGGCCTGGCCGTTCTGGTTGAGGGTCAGCAGGATCGCCAGATCGGCCTGCGGCCCGGCGATGCCGGCATCGATGCCGTAGACCAGGCCGGCGAGCGCATGCGCGGCATCGAGTTCGCCGGACAGCAATTTGTCTCGTATCGCCGCCCACGAGGCCTGCCGCCGCAGTACCAGGCGCAGGCCGTGGCGCCGGTCCAGCCCCAGCCGCACCGCCGCGATCAGCGGCGCGCAATCGATCAGGGGCATGTAGCCCAGGGTCAGCGTCGGCACGTCGTCGTCGATAGTCATGCGGCCCTCATCCGATCAGGTCGGCCATGGCGATGATCCGGCGGGCCACGTCGACCAGCTTGGCGCCCTGGCGCATCGCCTGCTGGCGCAACGCGGCGTAGGCCTCGCTTTCGCTCATGCCGCGCTTCTCCATCAGCAGGCCCTTGGCGCGGTCGATCAGCTTGCGGTCGAGCAACTGCTGCTGGACGTCGTCGAGCCGGCGCCGGATATGCAGTTGCTGCTCGAAACGCGCCAACGCCACCTGGATGATCGAGGCCAGCCGTTCCGGGGCCAGCCCGTCGACCACGTAAGCGGTAACGCCGGCGCCGACCGCGGCGCGGATCAGCTGGTGGTCGCCGTCGGCGGAGAACATCACCACCGGCCGCGGTGCGTGCTGGTGCAGCATTGCCAGTTGTTCCAGCGAATCGCGCGAGGGCGAGTCGACGTCGACGATCACCACGTCCGGCTGCTGCGTCTCCACCGCCCGCAGCAAGGCGCCGGTGGCGGCCACTTCGTCCAGCACCTCGTGCCCGGCCGCCAGCAGCGCGTTGCGCAGCTGGCCGATCGGCTTGTCGGTGTCGGTGACCAAGAGGACGCGTAGCATTGCAGCCCTGGCTGGCGGAGTTCGACCCCATGTTGCCATGCAACATGAGCGGCCGCGAGCCACCCCCACTGCCCTCAGGAACCCGCATGGCGCTGTTTCCCCTGTTCGCCAACCTGTCCGGCCGCGAGGTCCTGGTGATCGGCGGCGGCGAGGTCGCCACCCGCAAGATCGAAGCTCTGCTGCAGGCCGGGGCGCGGGTCGAAGTGCATGCCCATGTGCTCCACGAAACACTTCGGCAGTGGCTGGACGAGGGCCGGCTGAGTCGACGCGAGGGGCCGTTCGATCCGGACTGGATCGACCAGGTCTGGCTGTTGATCGCGGCCACCGACGACCACGCCTTCAATCGACGCCTCGCCGACGAGGCCGGCCGCCGCAAGCGCCTGGCCAATATCGTCGACGACGCCACCCTGTCGAGCTTCCAGATCCCGGCCCTGGTCGACCGTGCGCCCTTGCAGGTCGCGATCTCCTCCGGCGGCGCCGCGCCGATGCTGGCCCGGCGTCTACGCGAGCGGCTGGAGTCGCAGCTCGATCCCTCGCTCGGCGAACTCGCCGCGCTGTTCGAACGCCATCGCGACGCGATCCGCCAGGCGCTGCCGCAACTCGCGCAACGGCGGCGTTGGTTCGATCAGGTGCTGGACGGAGCGGTACCAGGCCTGCTCGAACGCGGCCACAGCGAACAGGCAGAACAGGCGTTCCGGCTGGCCCTGCAACATAGCGACGCGGTTTCGCGCAGCGGCGTGGTGCTGCTGGTCGGCACCGGCGGCGGCGACGCCGGGCAACTGACCTTGCGCGCGCTGCGTGCGCTCAATCAGGCCGACGTGCTGTTGTACGGCCCCGACGTCGCCGCGCCGGTGTTGGTGCTGGCACGGCGCGACGCCCCGCGCCGGCCGCTGCCGGGCGATGCGGAGCAGCAATGGCAGTTATTGCTCCGCCACGTAGAAGCCGGCGATTGCGTGGTCTGCCTGCAACCCGGCGATGCCTACCGCACTGCGCCCGGCGATGCCCTGGCTAAGCGGCTCGCCGAACAGGGCGTCGCGCATGAAGTGATCGCGGGCCTGTCGTCGTAAGCACAAGCACCGGCATGGCACGCATCGAACGCATGACGCGGGGCTGAGCAAGCGCATCGGGCGACTGCACGCAGTCGCGGTGCTCGCGCGGATCAAGGCCCGCCTCGGGCAAGCGCTCGATCCGGGCCCGGTGCCGGTCAGGCCGCGAACTGCCGGCCATGAATGACCTATGCGCGTTCGCCGTGCTGCACGGCCTGCTCGGTGATGCGGACGTGAGCATCGGAGACATGCACGCCGAAGGTCTGCATGTCCGCGAGGCACTCATCGACATCGACACCCGCCATGGGCTCGCCGGGCTGCATCTCCACGCTCATGAAATGCGACCAAGGGGCGAACTTTGCAGGCAGGTTGGCGCCGGACACATCGCCGGTGAAGCCGAAGACGCGGCCCGGCCCTCGAAACAAGTGTACTTGCATGGTGGTACCTACGATCTTGAAGGTTGCTGCCCGCGAGAAGCGGGCGAAGCGGCCAGCCTGGCGTTCAGACCGACTCTCGGTAGACCACATTGAGCTGGATCGCGTCCCCGCCCCGGTAGTCGTCCGGCTCGAGCTTGAATGCCGCCACGACGTACTTCGGCGGTGGCACTCCCTCCCAGCCGTTGAAATGGATGGCGTTCAAGGGCTCCGCCCTGCCTTCCATTCGCAGCACCAGCTTCAGATGCTTTTCGCTCAGCACTCGATAGCTGACGACCTCGAAATTTCCGGAAAAAATCGGCTCGGGGAAACCTTGGCCCCAGGGGCCGCCGTCGCGCAGCGACTCGGCGTGCACGCGATCGAATTCGCCGGTTTCGAGCTCGCCGTCGCTGAGCACGTCGGCCTGCAACAGTTCCGGGGTCAGGATGCGGCGCGCGCAGGCCTCGAAGGCCTCGCGGAAGGCGTCGAACGCATCCAGGCGCAGCGACAGGCCGGCCGCCATCGCATGGCCGCCGAAGCGTTCGATCAGGTCCGGGTGTTGCGCGGCGACGTCGGCCAGGGCATCGCGGATATGGAAGCCGGGAATCGAGCGCGCCGAACCGCGCAACTGCTCGCTGCCCGGCTCGGCCGGCGCGAACGCGATCACCGGCCGATGCAGGCGCTCCTTCATCTTCGAGGCGACCAGCCCGACCACGCCGGGATGCCAATCGTCGTCGAACAGGCACAGCGCCATCGGCATCGCCGCGGCGTCGATGGCGACGCGGGCGAAGGCGAGTTCGGCCTCGTCGGTCATCTGCTGCTGCACGGCGCGGCGTTCGGCGTTGATCTCGTTGAGCGTCGAGGCGATGTCGCGCGCCTGCGCGGCGTTCTCGGTCAACAGGCATTCGATGCCGAGCGCCATGTCTTCGAGGCGGCCGGCGGCGTTGAGGCGCGGCGCCAGGGCGTAGCCGATGTCGGACGCGGTGAGCCGCCGGTAATCGCGCTGTGAAACTTCGATCAACGCGCGCAGGCCGGCGCAGCCCTGCCCCGCACGCAAACGGCGCAGGCCGGCGGCGACCAGGGCGCGGTTATTGGCGTCGAGCGGCACCAGGTCGGCGACCGTGCCGACCGCGACCAGATCGAGCAACACGCTCAGGTCGGGGCCGTTGCCGTCGCCGAAGGCGCCGGCGTCGCGCAGGCGGCGGCGCAGCGCCAGCAACACGTAGAACATCACCCCGACGCCGGCCAGCATCTTGCTGGGGAAGGCATCGCCGGGTTGGTTCGGGTCGACGATCGCATCGGCGAGCGGCAGATGTTCGCCGGGCAGATGGTGATCGGTGACCAGCACCTGCCAGCCGCGCCCACGCGCGGCGGCGATGCCGGCATGGCAGGCGATGCCGTGGTCGACCGTGACCAACAGCTCGGGTTGCAGCGCGGCGAGCTCGTCGACCAGGGCCGGCGACAGGCCGTAGCCGTGCACGATGCGGTTCGGCACCGCGTGCGACACGCGTTTGGCGCCGAGCATGCGCAGGCCGCGCACGCCGACCGCGCAGGCGGTGGCGCCGTCGCAGTCGAAATCGCCGACCACGACGATGTGGCGATCGGCGGCGATGGCCTCGGCGAGCAAGGCGGTCGCCGCATCCAGGCCGAGCATGCCGTCGGGCGGAAGCAACTGGGTCAGCCGCGGTTGCGCCTGTTCGACGCAAGTCGCGCCGCGCGCGGCGTAGACCCGGCGCAGCAAGGGCGGAATCGCATCCGGCCACGAGCCCGCTTCAGCCGGTTCGCGGCGGCGCAAGCGTGCGACGGGTTTCATCGTGCCGTTCAATCCTGCAGGGAACGCAGCGGCTTGCGCCAGAAGCGCCAGCGCTGCGAGCGCGCGAATTCGAAACGTTCGCCGTCGGCGAAGGCCAGGCTGACACGGTCGAGTGCGCCGGCATCCAGCGCGAGTCCGATCGGCTCGAACCAGTCGCGTTGCAAAGGGGTAACGTCGCGGGCGCCGCGCAGATCGAACAGCCGCGCGCCCTCGCCCGCGCTCCAGGCCGGCGGCAGCTCGCCGGCGACGATGCCGGCCTGGGCGCCGAACGCGGTCAGGGCCTCGTCGTCGCTGCGCACTTCGCCGTATTCGCTGCGGACGTGATCGGGCAGCACGCCGCCGCCCCAGAACCACAGCGAATTGATCGGCGCCAGCCCGGCGGCGATGCGCTGGGCGTTATGCGGATGGTTGTGCAGCACCACCTGCGCCTCGCTGAGCAAGGCGCGCCAACGGCGGCCCTCGGGGCCGTCGCCCTCGACACCCGGCAGGTGCTGGAACATGTCTTCGCCGAGCGCCTGCTCGGGCGAGGCGAAACGCGGCAGACGCGCTTCGCGCGACAGCGCCAGATACCAGCGCGTCGGCGTCGGCGCATCGATCGGAAAGCCGGCATCGCCGAACAACGGCTTCAAGGCCGGCAGCAGCGCGGCGCTGTCGCGTTCGCTCAGCGACAAGGCCTCGCCATAAGCCAACAGACGCGCGCCGTTGATGTCCGGGCGCACATAGGCCGGATCGGCGCGCAGCCAAGCGCCGAGCATGGCGTCGCCGACATCGCGCTGGCGCGTCACCGCCGCGACCGGCCAGCCGCGCGGCAGGATGTCGAACACGCGCGCAGCCTGGCCGCCGGCCTCGACGCTGCGATCGGCGCGCCCGAGCCGGCGCCCGAAGGCCTCGCTCAGGCGCTGGCCGCCGAAACGCGCCCGTTCGGGCAGCAGCAGGGTGACGCGGTTCATGCGCGGCGATTCATGCACGACGAGCGCGGATGCCGGTCACGGTCAGCCTTCGTAGCTGACGCCGACGATCTCGTACTCGTGGGTGCCGCCCGGCGCTTCGATGACGACGCTGTCGCCTTCGTTCTTGCCGATCAGGGCGCGCGCGACCGGCGAGGAGATCGCGATCAGGCCGAGTTTGATGTCGGCTTCGAGGTCGCCGACGATCTGGTACTTGCGCTCTTCGTCGGTGTCGACGTTGGCCAGCTCGACGGTGGCGCCGAACACGACCTTGGAGCCGGCGTTGAGCTGGCTGATGTCGATGACCTGGGCATGCGACAGCTCGGCTTCGAGCTGCTTGATGCGGCCTTCGATGAAACCCTGCTGTTCGCGCGCGGCGTGGTACTCGGCGTTCTCCTTGAGATCGCCGTGGGCGCGCGCTTCCGAAATCGCGTTGATGACCGCCGGCCGCTTGACCGACTTCAGTTCTTCCAGCTCGGCGCGCAGACGCTGCGCACCCTTCACCGTCATTGGTGCTCTCATTCCAGCTTCCTCATACCGGGCTGTCCCGGCCGATCGAGTTGATTGTTGACCCATTGTGCCGGGAACGCGCGCGCTTGACACCCTTGTGACGGGGCGCCGGGTTCCGGAGCGGCAGCAAGCGGGAGAGGGCGTCCCCTGCCCCGCTCGAAGCGGGAAAGGGGCAAGCGGGCCCGGCCAGCGCCGGGCCCGCTCATTCGGATGGTCCGCGGCCGATCAGGCCGTGGCGGCGCCGATCTGCGCGTGCAGTTCCTGCAGCGACCAGACCGGACCGGTGCCGCGGTAGTCCAGCGAGTTCACCAGCGCGCGCGCGCCCGACACCGTGGTCGAGTAGGTCACGCGTTGCTGCAAGGCCTCGCGGCGGATCGAGAACGAGTCCGAGATCGCCTGGCGGCCTTCGGTGGTGTTGATGATGTAGACGATCTCGCCGTTCTTGATCAGGTCGACGATGTGCGGACGCCCCTCGGTGACCTTGTTGACCAGTTCGCAGGCGACGCCGTTCTCGCTGAGGAAGCTCTGGGTGCCGCTGGTCGCGACCAGCGTATAGCCGCGACGCACCAGTTCCTGCGCCACCGGCAGCACGCGCAGCTTGTCCGGGTCGCGCACCGAGATGAAGGCCTTGCCGACCGGCGGCGCCTTGATGCCGCCGGCTTCCTGCGCGCGCGCCATCGCCGCGCCGAAGTTCTTGCCGACGCCCATCACCTCGCCGGTCGAGCGCATCTCCGGTCCGAGGATCGGGTCGACGCCCTGGAACTTGGCGAACGGGAAGATCGCTTCCTTGACCGAGTAGTAGTCGGGGACGATTTCTTCGAGCGCGCCCTGCGAAGCCAGGGTCTGGCCGACCATGCAGCGCGCGGCGATCTTCGCCAGCGCCATGCCGGTGGCCTTGGACACGAACGGCACCGTGCGCGAAGCGCGCGGGTTGACCTCGATCAGGAAGATCGTGTCGTTGCCATCGGCATCGGTCTGGATCGCGAACTGGGTGTTCATCAAACCGACGACCTTGAGCGCCTTGGCCAGGGCCACGACCTGCTGGCGCAGGCGTTCCTGGGTGCCCGCCGACAGCGAATACGGCGGCAGCGAGCACGAGGAGTCGCCCGAATGCACGCCGGCTTCCTCGATGTGCTCCATCACGCCGCCGATCAGCACGTGGCCTTCGCGGTCGGCGATGATGTCGACGTCCACCTCGACGGCGTTGTCGAGGAAACGGTCGAGCAGCACCGGCGAATCGTTCGAGACCTTGACCGCGTCGCGGATGTAACGGGTCAGGTCGGCGTCGGAGTAGACGATTTCCATGGCCCGGCCGCCGAGCACGTAGCTCGGGCGCACCACCATCGGGTAACCGATCTGGCCGGCGAGCAGCAGCGCTTCGTCGGGGTTGCGCGCGGTGCGGTTGATCGGCTGGGCCAGGCCCAGCTCCTGCACCAGTTGCTGGAAGCGTTCACGGTCCTCGGCCAGGTCGATGCTGTCCGGGCTGGTGCCGATGATCGGCACGCCGTTGGCTTCGAGCGCGCGCGCGAGCTTGAGCGGGGTCTGGCCGCCGTACTGCACGATCACGCCCTTGGGCTTTTCGAGGTCGGCGATCTCGAGCACGTCTTCCAGGGTCAACGGCTCGAAATAGAGACGGTCGGAAGTGTCGTAGTCGGTCGAGACCGTCTCCGGGTTGCAGTTGACCATGATGGTTTCGTAGCCGTCCTCGCGCAGGGCGAGCGCGGCGTGCACGCAGCAGTAGTCGAACTCGATGCCCTGGCCGATGCGGTTCGGGCCGCCGCCGAGCACGATGATCTTGTCGCGGTTGCTCGGCGCGGCCTCGCACTCGTCCTCGTAGGTCGAGTACATGTAGGCGGTGCTGGTGGCGAACTCGGCGGCGCAGGAATCGACGCGCTTGTACACCGGGCGCACGCCGATGGCGCGGCGCAGGGTGCGCACCGCGGTCTCGTCGGTGCCGGTCAGCTGGGCGATGCGCGCATCCGAGAAGCCCATGCGCTTGATCGCGCGCATGCGGGTCTTGTCGAGCGCGCCCAGGCCGCCTTCGGCAATTTCGCGTTCGCTGGCGATCAGCTCTTCGATCTGGTCGAGGAACCACGGGTCGACGAACGACAGTGCGTGCACGTCCTCGACGCTCATGCCGGCGCGGAAGGCGTCGCCGATGTGGAACATGCGCTCCGGGCCCGGCTCCTTCAGTTCGCGGCGCAGCTTGGTCAGGTCGGTTTCGCTGCTCAGGTCCAGGCCGGTCGGGTCGAGGCCGACCTTACCGGTTTCCAGACCGCGCAGCGCCTTGTGCAGCGACTCCTGGAAGGTGCGGCCCATCGCCATGACTTCGCCGACCGACTTCATCTGCGTGGTCAGGCGGGCGTCGGCCTGCGGGAACTTCTCGAAGGCGAAGCGCGGGATCTTGGTGACGACGTAGTCGATGCTCGGCTCGAACGAAGCCGGGGTGGCGCCGCCGGTGATCTCGTTGCGCAACTCGTCGAGGGTGTAGCCGATGGCGAGCTTGGCGGCGATCTTGGCGATCGGGAAGCCGGTGGCCTTCGATGCCAGCGCCGAGGAGCGCGACACGCGCGGGTTCATTTCGATGACGACGACGCGGCCGTCGTGCGCGTTGATGCCGAACTGGACGTTGGAGCCGCCGGTGTCGACGCCGATCTTGCGCAGCACCGCGATCGAGGCATCGCGCAGGCGCTGATATTCCTTGTCGGTCAGGGTCTGCACCGGCGCGACCGT
>Ga0307406_10001873_pt1 | contig 11482 bp, 11 predicted proteins | sample 322Cmetagenome_3_FD_203706 | JGI IMG/M metagenome (GOLD analysis project Ga0307406, IMG submission 203706) | Maize rhizosphere microbial communities from greenhouse at UC Davis, California, United States - 322HYB-C-2 | ecosystem: Host-associated > Plants > Roots > Rhizosphere > Soil | place... | reverse complement strand
CCACTCTCTCGATCAGCTTCGGTGCGTGTTGATAATCCGGGAGTGCAGATCAGATTTAATAAGGCGTCGTCGTCGATCTCGGCGTTTTCATTGTTGATGCCGGCGGCTCTCGCTCTTGCAAGAACAAGATTGCGATCGATACCGCGCCCGTCGTCTGCAATCTTGATCACTATTCTTTCGCCCGCAGTCATTGCACTCAGCGACAACACACCTTCACTTCGCTTTCCCTGCGCTTGACGCTCGGTGACGGTTTCAAGTCCATGACTGACAGCATTACGCACGAGGTGCATGAGCGGATCCGTCATCCGCTCTACCAGAAACTTGTCGATCTCCGTTTCGCCGCCGCTGAGTTGCACGATGATCTTCTTGCCGTTCTCGCGTGCCAGGTCACGAACGACGAACGTCATGCGTTCAAAGATCTCGCCGAGCTGGACCATGCGCACGCGCATGACACTCTCACGCAAATCTCGCAACTGCCGCCCCATTGTCGAATTCGTTTCCTGAAGCAAACGCCAGGCTGCGGGCGGCGTTACGCGTTTCAACTCTGCGACCTGATCCTCGAGCCGCGTTCGACTGATCACGAGTTCACCGACGATTCGCATCAACTCATCGAGCCGATCCAGATCCACGCGCACAACACTCGCCGGAGCGATCTTCGCAGCAGGCAGGATTTCTCTTGTTCGCGGCGCAGGCTCAACCGGGGCACGCTGGAACGTCAAACCGTCTGCTTCAAGACTCGCAAGCGCCGTCTGGTCCACGTCTGTCACGACAATAAACTCAAACGCAATCTCACCGGCGCCTTTAACGACCGGCTTCGCCTGTACTACCGCTCCGATCTCCTGCAGCCGTGCGCGTATGCTGTTGACGTTCACGCCACGCTCGGCAAGTTCCGCTGTCGGCGTAAACTCGATTTGCCAACGCGTTACTGAAGCATCCGTCTCACGCTTTTCAGTCGAGGAAACGGGCACCTCGCTTGTTACTGAGTCGGCGGATATGGCTTGCAGTCGATCGACCATGTCATCGATCGACGGAATTGGTTGATCGTTGCGACGCGCGTTAATGACGCCTTCCAGCAACGACACGCCGGACACGAGCGCTTCAAAACCTGACTGATTTAAAACAACAGCTCCCTCACGCAGTTCGCGCAGATAACTCTCGAGATGATGAGCGAGCTGTTCGGCTGCGGCCAGACCGACCATGCCGGAGATTCCCTTGAGCGTGTGGAAGCTGCGAAAGAGATTATCGAGGAGCGCGCGATCGACCGCGCGCCCGTCGACTTCGTCTTCGAGAGTGACTAACGAGCGGCGTATCGACACCAGGTGCTCGTCACACTCGGCGTAGTAATCGTCCAGAAACTGGTCGAAGAACTCACCACGATTGTCTGGAGTTGGTTTATCCATCAACTCGTCTGTAGTAATGAGCCTACAACGTCAGCCAACTGCCGCGGATCAAAAGGCTTGGTCAAGTAGCGATTTGCGCCGGCGGCCAGAGCTTCCGTGCGGCTGGATTCTTCGCTTTTAGTCGTCAGCACCACGATGGGAATGTTTCGATAGGCCTGGTGTTTTCTGACGAAGTTGATCACTTCCATGCCGTGCATGTCGGGCATATTTAGATCGAGCACCATCAGGTCAACGGGTTCAATCGCCAGGCGTTCGATGGCCTCGAGGCCGCTGCCCGCCTGCGTGGACTTCACTCGTCGCAGCGAGCCGAGCGACGTAATCACCATGCGCCTCATCGTGGGCGAATCGTCAACCACCAAGATATTGTTCATCTTGCTTTCATCCGGCATTTATCTCAGCAGGTGTCCTTTGGAATGACAGAGTTCCACCGGGCAGGGTTTTACCACCGGCGCATCAGGGGGAAAGGCTTGTCAAAAAGGGGAGGTCATTGTACGAGAAAGAGCAAAAATTGGCCACAAAGACGTACAAAGAAGCATAAACTGGGTCGGCTTTGTGATTTGTGCTGCTTCGTTCCAATAAAAACCAGTAAATAAGGACGGAACCAGATGATTCATCACGCGGTTTCACTCGTGGGTTTCGTGGTTTTCGCCGGGATCGCCTGGTTACTCTCCAGTAATCGATGGCGCATTGCGTGGAAGACCATCGCCTGGGGTGTCGCGCTGCAACTGCTCATCGGTCTGATCGTTTTTCGCTTGCCGCTTTCACATCGAATCTTACTCTGGCTGAACGATGCGGTGCTGGTCCTGCTCAACGCGTCCAAGAGCGGTTCGGTGTTCCTGCTTGGACCACTCGCGGCGAGTCCAGGCGAGCCAGGCTCTGTTGGTTTCATACTCGTGTTCCAGGTTCTTCCGGTTGTGATCTTCTTTGCGGCGTTCACCGCGATGCTCTATCACCTGCGTGTGTTGCAAATCTTCGTGCGACTCTTCGCGAAGCTCTTTCATCGCACGATGAAGATCAGCGGCGCCGAGTCGCTCTCGAGTGCCGCAAACATCTTTGTTGGCATTGAGTCGGCGCTCGTGATCCGGCCGTATCTCGAACGGATGACGCGTTCGGAGTTGCTATTACTATTGACGACGGGCATGGCCACGGTTGCGTCGAGTGTGCTCGGAGTTTACGTGGCTTTTCTCACCGGAGTGTTTCCGCAGATCGCGGGACACCTGATCTCCGCGTCTATCCTCGCGATTCCTGCTTGCGTGGTCGTATCTAAACTTCTCATTCCCGAAACTGAAACGCCCGAGACCCTCGCTGCCGTTCCGCCGGAAGATGAGTCGAGCAGATCGAAGACTTTGATCGGCGCGATTATCGATGGTTCGATGGATGGGCTGAAGCTCGCCGCCGGCATCTCTGCGTTGATCATCGCTATCCTGGGAATCGTTGCGCTGGTTGATAAGTTGCTCGGAGTGGCGAGTTCGTGGTTTGGGATGAGCGAACCGCTGTCGATCGTGAGAATACTCGGCTGGTTGTTTTATCCGTTCGCGTTTCTGCTGGGAGTGCAGACGACGGACGTACCCGTTGCGGCGCGTTTGTTGGGCGAGCGAGTGATACTTACAGAAGTTTTTTCCTATAACCATCTCGCCCAGATCATCTCCAGCGGGCAGATAACCGATCCTCGTACAGTCGTGATCCTGAGTTACGCTCTGTGCGGCTTCGCTCACGTGGCCGCGATGGCAATTTTCGTCGGCGGCACCGCGGCCCTTGCTCCGACTCGCCGCGATGATCTCGCGAGCCTCGGAGTGCGAGCATTATTGGCTGCCACATTAGCGACGCTCATGACCGGATGTGTTGCAGGGATGTTCAGCGGCGGTGAAGGTGTGTTAATTGTTGGATCAGTATGATCTGAAAACGGGAGCGAACATGCGATTCAGAAAGGCTCTGCTGTTACTTCTTTTGATTGCGATGACAACGACGTCAATGGCACAAGCTGACGTTGAAGAGAAAAACCGTCGCACCGTGCAAACTGCTTTTGATAACTGGCGGCGCGCTTCCGGAAGCGTCTTTGATTTACTCGCGTCCGACGCAAAGTGGACCATAGTCGGGCGGTCCGTAGCGTCGGGAACATATCACAGCCGCCGCGATTTTTTGGACCAGGTAATCGTTCCATTCAACGCCAGACTCTCGACGCCGCTCGTACCGACAGTGCGGAACATCTACGCTGATGGCGATACAGTTATTGTCTTGTGGGACGGCGCCGCAATGGCGCGTGACGGCAGGTCGTATGAGAACACGTATTCCTTTTTTCTGAAGATGCGCGACGGTAAGATCGTCAACGCCACTGCCATGTACGACCCCATCGCGTTCGATGACTTGTGGAAAAGAATCAGACCGGTTTACTGACCTTCATCGTGCACCACCCGGGGCATAGCCCCAATATATTTTAGTAGGCTACCGGCGGTGCACGCCCGCCTCACATCAGGCGGCGGAACCGCAACCTGACTCCAAAAGGACTTTTTGTGCAAAGCACTTTGGCAATGCGAAAGTTTTTGTTTTCACGGGAATAAAAACGGTGTTTGAGCGGTATTAAGGGGTAGATCGCGTAAAAGGAACCCTCTACGCGACCGACTCGACCGCTCTCGACGACGCATTAAAATCAAATTACGCGGAGGTGCTAATTTTGAATTGTCAAAAAGCACTGGAAATGATTCATTCCCACATTGATCGCGAGTTGGACGAAACTCACACGACAGAGATTAAACAACACCTTGAACAATGCCCCGGGTGCAACGTGAGCTGGCAGGAACAACTTGACCTGCGTTCGGCTTTGCAGGACGATTCGTTTTATCACCGTGCGCCGGCAGACTTTAAAGAGCGCCTTAAGTCGACGCTGCAAAAAGAAGTCGAAGCGACCAAACCTGCTCACACCGGTAACTCCTCTGAAGTTATCTCTCTGCGATAATTCGAAACTGTCTGAGCGAGACGCCTGCGACCACGGGCCAGGCGCGACATGACTGTGCCTAATGGAATCTGAACCAGATCCGCAATCTGTTGATAAGACAGTTCTTCAAATTCCCTCAGTACAATGACCTCGAGAAACTCGGTTGGCAGTTGACGTAACGCATGCCGCAGCATCTGTTTATCGGTCTCCTGCAACAACAGCATCTCCGGATCGGGAGCATCTGAGATGTGCGTGTCCTGTTCCTCGTCGAATGTAGTCGCGGTTTCCTGTACTCGATTCCGCTGGATCCATGTGTAGTAAGTGTTCCGCACAATCGCCAACAACCATGGCCGGCCGTCGCCGCCTTTGAAAGCGCCAAAGTGCTTGAGAGCGCGCAAGCAAGCTTCCTGCACAACATCTTCAGCATCTCTCTCGTCGCGAGTGAGCCAGCGAGCCAGATTGTACGCCGCGTCAAGGTGCGGTAAGAGTGCTTCTTCATAACTGGCGGTTGCGACTCCCATTACCAATGTTCCCCCAATCGTGGTTTAGGCCGGGTCGTCCTTGCACTTTCTAATCTGCTCGGCCACGAAAAGTGGAGGGTTCAGGTGCTGAACACCGCGCTGGATCAAGTCTATTATCAGCGCAATTCCCTCACAGTCGATAAAAGAAATGTTTTTCAGATCGACATTTAGCTTCATTCCCTGGTCCAACAAGGACTCAGCAGTTTCTCGTAATAACTCAATCCATTGACCTGTAAGTCGACCATCTAATTGCAGCGTTGTTTCCCGGTTCGATAAAACGGTTCTCGTGATCTTCAACATGCGTTTGACTCTTTGAAATGAACCTCTGTCTCTCTGTGTTGCTGTTACTGTCAAGAAAGGATTAACCACAGGCACAGGCAACACAGAGAGGTGCAGAGAAATTCACGTTATGGCAGATGATGAGGTTCTCCGTAGATGAAATCGTCCATCATCACGATGTCGTTCGTCTTGTCATCGTCCGGACCCGGGGCAACATTGCCCGCGATGATCCGCACGCTCGCGATCCGCGGATCGTTGAACTTGATGCCCAAGAAAGATAAACCTCCATCGCCTGGCGTGGCGGGAACAAAGCTGCTGAACAGTAAGCGGCCATCAGCGCCAAAAAACTGCATCAGCGTGCTCGCTCCGCGGTTGCCGCGTTTCGTGCCTGGACCACTGCCATCGGGTCGATCAATGTCAGTGAAGATCGCACCGAAGCCGGTAACCGTCGCGCGAGTACCGCCATTGGTTCCGGGCACAAAGAAAAACGTGTCAGTGATATTGCTACCCACCGGCGTAAACAGACGGGGCGCACTAAACGTGTGGAATGCAGTGGCGTAAGTCGGATTGGCAAAAAGCGTCGCGAGACCGCCCTGTGGTCCACCCGACGGCGGCGCTTGAGAAAGTCCGAGCCCCGGCGTGGTGAACTGCGCACCACGGGTATTCAGGAAAGTGTTGAAAGGGTTTACGGGTGGAGTTGTCGCATCCGTTGTAGGATTTCCATCCCAGTTGATTTCGCGACGACCCCCTGTTTCGACTTCGTTAAGTATATTGTTGTTAACGGGATCACCCAACGCAGCGCGAAAGTCGTTGACGGTTCCCGTAATCGACGCAATGTTTGGCCCCGCTGCCTGGAAAACGGCCGGCGGAACAAAATCTACGGCGGTATTGTCATCAATCGCAACCGGATCGATAGTCGCTTCCTGGCCCTCAACGTGCACTACCAGGACCATGCAAATGATGGCGAGACTAAAGCCGAGCACCCATCGCCAATTGGGTTTGGGCCGGCGTGTTTTTCCCTTCGGTACATTTCCGTCCGAAAGATTCTTATTCAAATCGCTCATTCGAAATTCTCCTTCTGATCTATAGAAACCAATTTCATTTTGGTGAACTGCCAAATTGTCGCGGATGGTCCAGTGCAGATTGCGTGCCGTACGGAAGAGGTCTCACGCAAAGACGCAAAGACGCTAAGAAAGCCCATAGAAATGCGGCAGCACTTTGCGTCCTTGTGCGTTTGCGTGGAACCTGGTCCACCGTATTTGGGAGTTAAAGGGATTGGGGTATTGGAGGTGAACTACGAAATGCGGTGGGGAGTGCGCTTGATACCTAATTTTTCGATGCGGTGTCTTAAGGTGTTCGGATGCATGCCGAGAGTCTTCGCAGCGCCGTTAGCCCCTTCAATCACCCCATTTGTTTGCTGTAACACGGCCAGAATGTGGGCTCGTTCAACCTCCTGCAAGGTCTGTAGGGGAGTCTGGTCTGCATAAGGGACTTCAGCGAGTTCAGGTGCGGGTTGAGAAACAAATGAAGACGCCGAGACGGTTGCCAGATCGCCTTCGAGGTCGAGTACGGGTCCATTAGAAAGAATCAGGGCACGCTCGATAACATTTTGTAACTCACGTACGTTTCCGGGCCACGAATAGGACAAGAGCTTTTGCGTGGCGCCTTCCGAGATGGCGGTTATTTTCTTGCCGAGATTGCGCGCGTACCGGGAAACAAAGAACTTTGCAAGCTGATCGATGTCCGAACGACGCTCACGCAACGGCGGAACCTCAAGCGGAAAGACATTCAAGCGATAGTACAGATCCGAACGGAAAGTGCCGGCCTTGATCGACTCTTCGAGATTGCGATTTGTGGCGCAGATGATCCGCACGTCCACGTGCACAGAACGATTGCTGCCAACCGGTTCGAATTCGCGCTCCTGCAACACTCGCAGCAATTTAACCTGCGTGTCCTGAGGCAGCTCACCAACTTCATCGAGGAAAATTGTGCCGCCATCCGCTAGTTCGAACCGGCCAATACGACGCTCGAACGCACCGGTAAACGCGCCTTTCACGTGACCGAACAATTCACTCTCCACCAGCCCTGCGGAAATGGCGCTGCAGTTCACCTTCACCAACGGCCTGTTCTTGCGATTGCTGCGATCGTGAATCGCACGCGCGATCAGCTCTTTTCCGGTTCCGGTCTCTCCGTAGATCAACACACTCGAGTCAGTTGGCGCGACTTGATCGACGCGCCGCAGCAACGCCATGAGAGGCGGACTATCGCCGACGATCTCCTCGAAATTGTGTTCGGTGCGTATCTCTTCCTGTAGATACACATTCTCTTTCTCGAGTCTGGCCTTCAAGGACGCGATCTCTTCGTATGACGTCATGTTCGCGATCGCTAAGGCAACCTGGTTAGCGACTTCCCTCAACAACTCAGCATCGGCTGAGGTATAGCGGTTCTGTGTCTGACTCCACACTGCGAAAGTACCCATACTCTGCCCCATCGCAATCAGTGGGACCACGCAATACGATTGGATACCTTCGGCAACCAGGCGCTTTTCACCAAGCGACTGCTGTTCCCGTTTAAGATCGCCGCGCGTAACTACCTCCTGATGCTCGAGTACCCAGGCTGAAATTTGAGTCTCCTGCAGGTCGTATTCTCTGCCGACCTTGAAAAACTCAGACTCATTGAGCCCCTGCATGGAGACCAGCTTCAGCGTTTTTGACTGCGGTTGATAAAGAAGGAAGGCGGCCCGGTCAAACGTGATCACACGTCGTATTGCGTCGTAGGCTGAAGCGAAAAGCGCATCACGAGTCAGGTTAGTGATGATGGCATTATTAATCTCGAGCAAAGTGTGTTTGCGTTGTTCACTCTTTCTCAGCTCCTCTTCCGCTTTCTTTCGCTCGGTAATGTCCAGGAAAGTAACAACGGCGCCGACGGTCTTGCCGTCGCGAACGAGTGGGTGAGACCAATACTCCACGGGAAAGCTGCTGCCGTCTTTTTTCCAAAAGACATCGTCATCGATATGCACGCCGCGATTTTCAAGAAACCCAACGAATATAGGACACTCCTCGATAGGAAACGGTGTGCCGTCCTTGCGCGTATGGTGTTCGAGCGTATGCATGTTCTGACCGAGCAACTCCGCGGGATCATCATAAAGGAGTATTTGCGCCGCGGCCGTGTTACAGAAAAGACAAGTGCCATGCGAATCACAGCCGAAGATTCCTTCTGCGGCGGAGTTGAGAACGAGTCGGGTTCGCTCCTCGCTTTTCTGCAGGGCTTCTTCGGCATGTTTTCGCTCAGTAATGTCTTCCGACAACGCCAACAGTAACGGTGACGTGCGGTCAGGATCTCGAATTAAAGAAACGTTGTTTCTTACCCAGACCAGACTGCCGTCTTTATGCCGGTATGGTTTCTCAATTAGAAACTGATCTCGGCTTCCCTCCAGCAGTTCCTGGACCAGCGCCCTGTTAGCTTCGCGGTAATCCTCATGAGTGATTTCGAAAAATGAAAGTTCCAGAAATTCACTTTCCGTGTAGCCCAGCATTTTTTGATAGTTGGCGTTGGTTGCCAGCACGCGGCCATTCAATTCGGCGACGGCTACTCCAATTGCGGAGTTCTCAAAGACAGATCGCCACCGTAGCGCCTCCGTTCTCTCTCGCGAAAGATCGACTTCCGAGAGGGAATCGGTGTCTGCCGTTCCGCTAGTTGGACCAGTGTGCCCCATATAGCACGTGGAATAAATTCTGAATGTGGCTGGAGTTTGTTTCACGCTGGGTAGGAAGTCAAGGGTGCACTGGACTGAATCATGCCTTGGACCAGTTTTCAGAGTGAGCGCACTGGTCCCCTTGCCCTGACAGTGCGCTCACTTCTGAGGGCCGGCGCCACCCCCCAGTCGCACCGGCCTATGATTGCGTCCCCTTGTTCCTTCTGCTCTGTATACCGTGGGAGACGCCAGGTTATTCCCGAGATTGGTCGGGCACCTTAAGAATCTTGTCCTGAAAAATCATTTCGAACAGGTTTTGGGCCATCTCCGAATTTATCGACTGGAGCAAATGATATTGTTCGAGGGCCAGCGATCGCTGACCGTGCTGAAGATAGAGCACTGCGAGATTATTGCGAACTTCGGCAAAATCGGGCTTCAACAACAGCGCCTGCTTGTACGACGCTATCGCCTCTCGCTCACGATGGCCTTTAGTCAATGCGTAGCCAAGATTGTAGTGGGCCACCGCCAGATTCGGTGTTAAGCGGATTGCGTGCTGCAACGACTCGATCGCCGCTGAAACCTGGCCCGTTCTGAAATACACAACTCCTAAATTGTTATAGGCGTCACTGAAATCCGGCCGGATACGAATAGCGTCCTTAAAAAATCCGATGGCCTCCTGCGGATGTCCCTGTTGCGAATATGCAAAACCCAGTTCCGTAAGTGAGTCGGGTCGAGCTGGCTGAAGCTGAAGGACCTGCTTCAAATACTCAACCGCTTCCGCATAGCGCTCACTCTGGTTGTATGAAACGGCCAGTTGATGCATTGCCTCGGTAGAGGCCGGCTTTAGTGCCAATGTCTGTTTGAAGGCCTCAATCGCAAGGTCCCATTCTCCTATGAACAGGTAGATGCGACCGAGATTGTAGTAGGCGGTGTGGAGATCGGGTTGCAGCGCAATCGCTTTCTTAAGTAAACCCACGGCTTCCTCATAATTTTGATTCTGGACACACACGACAGCGCGATTGTTGAGCTCAGTTGCTTCATCAGCAGGACTCGCTCCCGCATTGGTCCATAAAAGGAGTACCCAAAACAGTGACGCGGCAACGAATACGAATCTTTTAAAATTGGATCGAACGGCCAGCAATACAAAAAATATAGAAGCCATCCTGAAACTGATGCGTCTCACTACAGTAATCTCCTTGACAAAAAATTTTTGCCTGACAAATAAGGAAGACTTTTGATTGGTTAATTAGAACAGTCGCTACTCAAGCCACGTGCTGAACACTGAGTTCGAGGCCACGGCGTGCACTGTTCAGTCTTTGAGGGGTGTTGTTCCGGCCCGTCAGTAGTCGACGGAGTCTTAGGCGTGCTTTATGCAATTGGGATTTTGATGTTCCAACTGCACATCCCAACATTTTGCCGATCTGATAATGTTCATATCCTTCCAGATCGTGCAGGATGAATACCATACGATAACCTGGTGACAACTGATCGAGTGCCTCGTTTAGCGCAATCCGATCGATCAGCGACATGCGGCGCGGATTCTCTGTTCCGATAACAACTCTAATTGGAGTTGTGCCATCTTCAGTGGTTTTTTCCGTCTTTACCGTCGCTTTGCGAAAGTGCATTAGCACCTGATTAACGGTCAGCCTGTGCAACCAGGTTGAAAACGACGACTCGCCGCGAAATGTGTGAAGCTTGCGAAAGAGCTGCAAAAAAACTTCCTGCGTCAAATCTTCCGCCTCAGACGCGCTTCTCACCATGCGGAAACAGAGTGAGTACACTTTTTTGTGATGACGACGGTAGATCTCTTCGAACGCCTCTATGTCACCTTTGGCAGCGAGTTGTGCATCTTGATCTACCGTCATCTCTTCACCTTTCATTCCTAATCGTTCAGCGATCACGAATTGACGCCTTATTGCAAAACGCCGGCTACGGTTACTGTCTCGACCGGCATCTTCCGGGCCGTTTTTCCTGAAGCTGCCAGACTGCGCAGGATTTCGCGCTCTGCTCTCGACTTGAGAAACTGTCTTCCGGTTGTTTCACCAGCGGACCACACCTGGTAAAGGAAGTACTGATCCCCGTAACGATGGAAAATCAATGTGGATTTGTCTTTCGCATTGAAGCTCGAGACGGGTATCGAATGACGTATATCTTTCGGATTACCATCCCCATCGAAGATCGACAAGACGCTGTTATCGGAGCTGACTTTTGCACGAGCAATCGAATATTTGCCCGCTGGAAGTTTCGTGTCCGCAACGCTGAAGTCGAACGGAATGCTGGCAGTAATCGGATACGCAAGCGATTGTGCCTGAGTTGATACGAAAGCTGTTGCGACTACGATCGCAGACAGCAAAGCAACCTTCGTGAACAAGTTATAAAGATTTATTTTCATGGCTTTCTCACTCTCATCTGTAATTGGCGGCTATCATGCCTGCCGCTATACATACCGACGCAGGGCTCGATTTATTCCGCTGTCACATCGTGTTTAATTATTTATTGGACCGAGTGAGGCTCGTTTACTGAGACGCCGACCGGTGGTACTCTGCTTTTTGAGACGCCCGCTCTAACCAGGCGCTATCTACATACTCTGGCCTTACCTTAACCTCTGGAGGATCGTGATGAAAACCAACTTTGAAGACTATCTCACTCAACTTGC
>Ga0307406_10001871_pt1 | contig 11488 bp, 9 predicted proteins | sample 322Cmetagenome_3_FD_203706 | JGI IMG/M metagenome (GOLD analysis project Ga0307406, IMG submission 203706) | Maize rhizosphere microbial communities from greenhouse at UC Davis, California, United States - 322HYB-C-2 | ecosystem: Host-associated > Plants > Roots > Rhizosphere > Soil | place... | reverse complement strand
TGACGGACCAGAGGTCGCAGTCGATTACCATCAACCAGGCGACCTTTTGGCCCACAGATGCAAACGGCACGGCACTTTTCTCCAAAGGTATTGACTTTGGCCAGGATTTCGGCTCCAACACGTGCCGGGTCAATAGTCCAACGAGCAGCCAGATCACCTGCTCGGTGCCCAACACGTACAGGGTCGCCTTCTACAGCAAGGCATGGAACGGCGTCGCCCAAGGGTTGAAGATGGATATCTATAAGGTGTCCTGGCGCGACGACGTCGGTGTACCCCATATCGTGCAATCGGGGAGCCCGAGTTCTCCCGATCATCTGCCGCTGCATTTCGTATGGTGACACCGAATACGGAGCTGCGCGTCGAGCGGTGCTGTGGGGCTCAGCTGCCGAGAGCGGAAGAAGGCTGATCGTGCGCAGGATCAGCACCGTGGTCGCCCTGGCGGTCGTGGCGGGGTTGTCACTCGCGGCGCCGGCGTGGGCTGACCACAACACCGACCACACCATCGCCCAGATGACCGCCCACTACCAGGACCCGGCCCTCGAGGTCCAGAACCGGCCGTTCGCCCTGCTGTATCTGCGGACCACCGAGGGGATGCGCGACGCCAACCTCGCCGGGGAGTTCTCCGACCCCCAGTTCTGGGACACTGAGGTCATCCCGACCTTTGCCGGCTCCTACCTGGACGCCTATGCTGCCTGGCAGCGCGGCGACCTGCGGCAGGTCGACCCGGCCTGGCGGATCGCCTTCCGGGCCAACCCCGACAGGCTGAACTGCACCCAGCTGCTGTATCTGGGGATCAACGCTCATGTGAACAACGACCTGGCGTTCGTGATCGAGGAGCTGGGCCCGCGCTACACCTACCCGGACCACAAGCAGGTCGACGACGTGCTCGCCTTCCGCACGCGGCCGGTCGTCTACCCCGAGATCCAGCGCGAGTTGTGCCCCGGGTTGTTCTCCGAGACGGTCCCGCCCGGCGCCGACGCCGACATCTTCGCCTGGCGCCAGCTCGCTTGGGACAAGGCCCAGCGGCTCTTGGCCGCCCCCACCGACAAGGCCCGGGACGCGATCGCCAGGGACATCCGGCGGCACGCCAAGGACAAGGCCCGCGAGATCCTCCGCTGGTACCGCTAGCGCCGCTCCCCCAGCGGTCCGCTTCTACCTGGGCGGCTCCTACCAGGCCAGCGGCCTGGAGAGCCCCGACCGTGCCAGGTGCCCTGGCAACGAGGACCACACCCGTGGCTATGGCTGCGCCGCGGCGCTGACGGGCGCGCGATCCTCAGCTCGCGCCGACGAGGCGTTGCCGTGCTTCGGTCTCCCTTGGGTGGTCGATTTCCCGCATGATCTGGGCCGCGTCAGACCAGGATCGTGTGGCAGCGGCGGGGTCGCCCATGGCGGCGAAGACGTCGCCGAGGTTGAGGAGGGCGTCGGCCTCGTTGTAGCGGTCGCCGAATTCCCGGAACAGGTCGAGGGCCTGCCCGAACCAGCGGGTCGCCTGGACATGGTCGCCGAGTCGGCCGTAGATGAACCCGAGGCTGTCGGCGGTGTGGGCCTCGCCCTTGCGATGCCCGTTGGCTCGGTCGAGTTCCAGCGCCTGGTGACAATGCTCGAGCGCCGCCGGGAACTCGCCCAGCAGGGCGTAGCCGTAGCCCAGGGAATTGAGCGCGATGCCCTCTCCAACGCGGTGGCCGGTGGCCCGGAAGAGCCGCAGAGCCTGGGCGGAATGGTCGTTGGATTCCTTGATCCGCTCCTGCCGTTCCCGTAGCAGGGACAGGTTCATGTGGGCGGTTGCCTGTGGCGCCGCATCACCGAGCCCCTCGAAGAGCGTGAGGGCGCGCTGCAGGTACGTGTCCGCCTCGTCGAGGTCGCCCATCTGGATGCTGGCGTTGGCCAGATGCCGGAGGGCACGGCCCTCGGCTTCCACGTTCCCGAGCCGTTGCGCCGCGGCCCGCGCGAGGACCTGCGTGGCCTTGAACGGTTGCCAACGGCCCTGGAGGTCGAAATAGGTGACCAGCGCCCATGGCAGCCGCCATACGTACTCGTCGAGTCCGCGGGCGGCGGCCAGCTCGACGGCTCGAAGCAGCGCCGGATACTCCTGGGCGAACCACGCCAGGGCCGCGGCAGGGCTCTCCATCGCCTCGGGGACGGTGCCCACGCAGGGCGCCGGCAGGTCGATCGGATCCCGGTGCGGTTCCAGCTGCCGGTCGGCGTTGACCGCCGTGAAGAGGTAGTGGTCGAGGAGGCGGTGGATGGCCGCGTCCCGCTCCGCCTCGGACTCCTCGCGCTCGGAGCGCTCCCGGGCATAGGCGTGCAGCAGGTCGTGCAGGGTGTAGATGCCCGGAGCGATCTCGGTGGCGAGGCCGGCATCGTACAGTTCGACGAGGATGCGCCGGGTTTCCTCCAGGCTCCGGTTGGCCATCGAGGCGGCGGCCGCCTCGGCGGTGTGGGGTCCGGGATGCAGGCCGAGCATCCGGAACATCGCCTGTCCCGGCCCCGAGAGCGTCGCATACGAGCGGGAGAACACATGGCGCAGGTCGGTTGCCTGGTCCTGACCCGTGGTCATCGAGTCCAGCGGCGCGACCGTGTCCTGGAGCTCCAAGGCGAGCTCCTGGAGGGTGGACCGCGGTTGGGCCGCGACCCTTGCCGCGACCAGTGCCAGGGCGAGGGGGAGGCCGCCGCACCGGGCGACGATCTCCGCCGCCGCCTCCGGTTCCCGGTCGACTCGTCCGCTTCCCAGCCGCCGTCGCAACAGCTGGTTGGCTTCGCCGGCGTCCATGGTGCCCAACGGGAGCGGGCGAGCGCCCTCGCCGACGACCAGCCCCAGCAACCGGTTGCGGCTCGTGATCACCACCCGCGTCGCATCGCCACCGGGAAGCAGGGGCCTGACCTGCTCGGCGTCCCGGGCATTGTCCAGCACAACCAGGATCCGCCGGTCGGCGACCAGGCTCCGGTAGAGACCGACCTGCTCGGCCAGGCCCACCGGGATCCGATGCGCGGGGACGGCCAGGGCGTCCAGGAAGACCCGGATCGCCTCGCCTGGTTGCAGCGGCGGTGCCGCGGTCTCGAAGCCTCGCAGGTTGAGGTAGAGCTGGCCGTCAGGGAACTCCGCTCGCACCCGGTGGGCCCAGTGGACCGCCAGCGCGGTCTTGCCCACCCCGGCGGTGCCGGACACCGCGCTGATCACGACCGGCGCCGTCTCGCCGTCGTCGGCTAGGAGCAGATCAAGGCTGACGAGCTCTCCCTGCCGCCCCACGAAGCCCGGTACGGTCATGGGCAAGAGGGCCGGCGGTGGGGACGCAAACGACGCTCGCACCGCTCCAGAAACCATAGCCCCGGACTCGGGTGGCCCAGCCCCCTGCGACTCCTGGCCCGCAGCCGAGGACGCGACTGCTCCTGCTTCCAGGCCGCGACCCTTCGCGGCCAACTCGAACTCCGCTCGCGCGCGGCCGGCCAGGCCCAAGGCGTCGGCGAGCAACCGCACCGACATCGGTCGTGGCCGGCGGACCTGTCCGTCCTCCAGATACCTGATCGCCCGCGTGCTGAGCCCCGAGCGTGCCGCCAGTTCCTCTTGCGACAACACCAGGCGCTGTCGGTGCTCGCGCAGGAGCGCGCTGAACCTCGATCCTGATGCTCTCGACCGCGAATCGCCCACAATCGCCCGAGTATCCTCTATGCCGCGGACCTCCGCGAGGGTTGCTCAGGCGAAGTGCCGCGCGGGATGCCGTGGTAGATAACGAACCGCTCGAAGGGGTGCACCCCCGGGCGTCACCGATGGTCTGGACCGCTCGGCGCAGTGCCTGCAGGCTGACGGGTCATCTCGATGTGTCTGGGCGGTCGGCGAACTGGACGTCCCCGGCGGTGTGGTCGCCGTGGCTGTGGGAGTGGGCTACCAGCAGCCTGTGCCGGTACCGGTCAGGCCCTTGGTCAGCCCGACGCTGCGCACGGTCAGGCCCCAGGACAACCCAAGGGTGCGTTCCACCGTGTAGCCGGGCAGCTCGAAGGTGGTCGAGGTGGGCATGCCGTCTGCCAGCCCGCCGGTCATGGGTGGACCACCGGGAGGGACGCCGGCCACTGCCGGACCTCATCGGCCGCCCAGGTCAGCGTGCGAACTGCCCTCGGGGACGCATCCACCCCCTCACCCACCGGTCCACCTCCAACCCTGGGACGTCAAGGGAGAGATCACACCACAGGCGCCGTCCACTGGCGAGGGCCGCCGGTTCCACCTCTCGCTCATGGACGTTCGTCTCTGCGACAGCCACCACTCCCCCGCCGCCAAGGCGGCCAGTGGACACCGCAGCAGACGGCTGCAGCCCGCCGAACCGAGAGGGCGGGTGCGGAGGATGCCTTGCGCGCCCTACGAGGAGTGGAGCGGCCACGCGGCCTATCTGGCGGCAGCCCGGTCGTCCAGGTGACCCTGGAGTCGGGCGGCCAGGCCGCGGACCGGCTCCTCGAGCTCGGCCAGCCGCTCCAGGCCGGGCTCGCAGCCCAGCCGCACGCAGGCATCGGCCATCACGCCCAGACGCTGGATCATCACCTTCCAGGCGGCCTCTCGCCAGGGCAGCAGGAACTGGGACGGGTGGACCATGAAGAACGCCGGGCCGGCCAGCTCCCCCGGGTGGTCGGGGCCGAGCGGCAGCGTGGTCAGCACCGACCCCAGCGGCCGCAGCACCGCCGCCATCAGCCCGATGGCGACGCCGGCCAGGGTGCGCACCTCGCGGTCGGTCTCCTCGTCGTGGGCGAACAGCCGGTACAGCAGCTGGAGCAGCGTCTGATGGGCGGCGTCGAAGACGTCGGCCACCTGCGCGGTCAACGGGTCGCTGATGACCACGGCCAAGGGCTGGTCGGGTGGGCGGCGTACGTAGGCGGGCTGGGCCGGCCGGGCCGGGCTGAGGCTCGGATCGGCCTGGGTCGCGGCCAGGTACTCCTCCAGGATCGTGGAGAGGCGGCCGAAGTGGGCCTCGCGCCAGTCGCCGTCGGCGCCCTCGCCCTGCTCGACGATGGTCGCGATGGCCGCCTGAGCCGAGGCCAGGTCGGTGACCGCGACCAGCTCCGACCAGCCGAGCAGCTCGCGGGTGGCCTGGGCCTCGATCGGGCCGATGAACACCTCGGCCTCGCCGTACCGCTCGACCAGGCGGGCGAAGCCGTGGCCGATGCTGCGGTACAGGTGCCCGACGGTCGTGTAGTCCTTCGGTTCGGCCATCAGCGTGGCCGGGGTCGCGGTCAGGGGCCGGCATTCGCACACCCGCGAGAACAGCTCGGCGTCGGCCACGTCGACGTAGTCGGGGCGCTCCAGGTACAGGAAGTGGCGCAGCGCCTCCTCGCCGAACGGCACCAGCGCCACCTGGACGTCCGGCGGGTACCACTGGCAGCGGATCGGGAAGTTGGGCCGGTGGAAGTGCGGGGTGGCCCCGACCGCGGTCAGCAGGTTGGTCGCCAGGGTCAGGTGCAGCATCTCCTGGACCGCGATCTCGGCCAGGGTGTCGCCCCAGCGGGTGACCAGGGCCAGCTGCTCGGGAGCGAGCCCATCGCCGGGCTCGCGCTTGAGGGAGTACAGCGCGAACAGGTACTCGCAGAGAATCCCCTGCTCAAGCTCTGACGCCTGGGTGAGCAGGTAGACAAGCTGCTCGCGGCTGTCCACGGGCAGCGGCGGCCGCGTGGTGGTGGTGGTCGCCCCGCGATAGAGCGGGACGATCCTCCGCGCCGGCGCCGCCGGGTTCCCCCCCTCGGCCGGTGTGGGCACGGGCAACCTCCTTCGCCTGGCTCCCGGGCAGCCTTTCAGCAACCCCTGGATTGCCCACCCTATCGCCGAGGGTGGACAACCGCTTGGGGCTCGGGACGGACCGGCGGACGAGCGTTGCGGCCAAGGCGTAGGACCGTTGCCGGTCGAACCCGGTGAAGAGATTCGCCCGCCATGCGGCGCTGCTCAGCATCGCCGGGACCCCCGGACCGGCCTCGCCGTGCTCAAGGTGCAGACATCGCACCAGCCCAAGGTGATCTGCCTTGGGTCGTCGTCATCGGTGAAGGTTGGCCAGCCGGTCGTGGCCATCGGCGCACCGCTCGGGCTGTCTGGCACGGTCACGTCCGGCATCGTCAGCGCTCTGGTGAACCTTGCGCAGGCGCCTACGAGAGCGTTTCCCCAACGCAGCCGAGGACTACGGGTCACGGTCGTTCGGTGATCCGGCCACGTTGTCGGCGACATAGGCGCCCCGGCGTCCCATCGGCTGGGGCGGGCCGACGGTCGTGTCCCGCCGGGTCTGCAGCTCCAGCTCGGCGTTCAGCTCCGCCCCCAGCAGCACCGCGAACGCGCTCAGAAACAGCCAGAGCAACAGCACGATGACCCCGAAGAAGGCCCCGTAGGTCTTGTTCTGGGCGGGTGCGTAGCTGGCGTACAGCGAGCACAGCATGGAGCCGAGCAGCAGCAGGCCGGTGGCCGCCACCGAGCCCCAGCTCAGCCACTGCCAGCGGGCGTCCCGGCGGCTCGGGGCGACCCGGTACAGCACCGCCAGGCCGACGATCAACACCGCGGCCAGCACTGGCCAGCGCAGCACCGAGACCAGCAGGCCAGCCGGTCCGGGCAGCCGCCCGGCGGCCACCGGGAGGGCCACGATCACCGCCAGGGCCAGCACGGTGACCAGACTTCCTCCGACGGTGAGCACGAAGGCGAGCCCGCGTAGGCGCACGAACCCGCGCGTCTCGGCCTCCGAGTAGGCCGCGTTCACACCGGTGACCAGCGCCCGCATCCCGGCCGAGGCGCTCAAGAGGGCGACCAGGACCCCGAAGGCGAGGCTCAGGCTGAGCCGGCCGCTGGGAGCGCGGGCCAGGGCGTCGAGCTGGCCAGTGAGGATCGAGCGGACGTCGTCGGGCAGGACGCCGAGGGTGCGGACCTGGGCGGCGATCTCCTCAGGGTCCATGACCAGCCCGTAGACCGACACGATCACGATCATGGCCGGGAAGAGCGCCAGCATGGCGTAGAAGGCCACCCCGGCCGCGATCAGGGTGATGCGGTCCTCGCGGATGGCTTCCTTGAGCCGCAGCAGGATGTCCCGCCACCCGGCCTTGGGAATCTCGGAGGGGACGTCGGCGTCCCGACCCCGCCGCTGTTCATCCGCCGTGCCCGTCGACATCACCGCGTCCTCGTTGCCTGGCCGTCCCTCCAGGTTGTGCTCACCGAGCCTGCAGTCGAACCCGCCAGGCCCGACACGGCGGCAGGGTGACGTCCCGTCATCCATCGATGCGCCCTGCCGGGTTAGGTGTGGTCCCCCAGCTCCTCCAAGGCGGCCACGGCCGCGGCATGGGCGGCCGCGGCAGCCTCCGCCGCCTGCTGGGCGGACCGGACCCGGTCGGCCACTTCGGCCGCGTCACGGTCGGCCGCGTCGGCCGCCTGGCGGGCCTCCTTGGCGGCGGCGGCGGCCGCCGCCGCCCGGTCGGCGAGGTCCTGGGCGACAACGGTCAGCTGTTGGGAACGCTGCTGGGCCTCCTGGGCCGCCTCCTGGCGGCTGGCCGCCAGCACCTGAGCCTGATCCAGGACCGCCCGAGCCTGCTCGGCGGTCCGGCGGGTCTGCTCCAGCGCCCGCTGGGCCGCCACCCGGGCCCGCTCACGCCGCGCCTTCGTCCGGTCGACCGGCGCCACCGGCGTCACCGTGACCACGCTGGCGGGGGCGGCTGGCTCCGCTGGGGCCGACCCAAGGTCCAGGCCGAAGCCCGCCGGATCCAGGTCCCCTTGCAGGCGTCCTTGGGCCAGGGCCGCCCGGGTCGCCTCGTCGCCGGTGGCGGCCGCCTGCAGGGTGGCGGCCAGCCGGGTCAAGGTGGCGTCGCTGGCCGCATGCCCCGCCCGAACCAGCATGGTCTCGGCCCGCTGGCTGAGGCGGGTGATCGCAGCCCGCAGGTGCGCGGTCGCCGTCCGCAGCTGCCGGGCCGCGCCCGGCTGGCCAGCGAGCGCCTCTTGCTGGGCCTGACGGAGGGCGGCACCAGCCTCCAACAACTCCTCGAGGGCGTGCGGGGCGGCGTGGGCCAGCTGGTTGGCCGCCCAGGCGCTCACCGGCGGGCGCCGGAGGGCGGCGACCTCGCGGGCGGTGGCACGGTCGCCGGCGGCCCGGAGGCGGCGGGCGAGCTGGTCCCGGGTGGCGACGAACTGCTCCAGCGGCAGCTGGTACAGGGCGGCCAGGGCGGCGTCCAGGTCGCCGACCTCGGTCGACATGCTCGCTGAGGCCCCCTCCACGTCTGCCCGACCCTCCACACCTGCTTGGACGGCTGACCACTCACCGTAGCTGACCATGGCCTGAGTCTGCCTGCTGGGCGGTCGGCGCCTGGTCCTGGACGGGGCTGGCCGCGGATCCCCGGCGGCTCGTGAACTGGCCGGCTGCCGAGCCAGACCAGCACGGGGGCCGCCAAGTGGCCGAGCTGCAAGGTCGTGGTGGCGGGCCCGGGCCAGCAGCCCGGTCGCCCGGGCCAGGACGACCAGGCCGGCCTCGGGATGCCCCAGGCAGACCTCGCCGGCCTCCGCAAGGGCGGCCTGGTCGTCCTGGGCCAGCCAGGCCAGCCGGGCGACCGCGAGGTCGTCGTCCGACTCGTCGACGGCCAAGGCCATGGCCCGCTCGACCAGCCGCTCGACCCGGGACGCGACGGCTGCCCGCTGGCGAAGCTCACTGGTCATAGCGAGGACCCTAGCTCAAACCCCCGACAGCCCAACGCCCCCGATCTGCCGTCTGCTAGCGGGCCGTGGCGCTGCGGTGGGGCAGCACCCAGCCCGGGCGCGGGAAGTGGCAGGTGTAGCCGTACGGGTAGCGCTCCAGGTAGTCCTGGTGCTCCGGCTCGGCCTCCCAGAACGGACCGGCCGCGGTGACCTCGGTGACGACCTTGCCGGGCCAGAGCCCGGACGCCTCAACGTCGGCGATGGTCTCCTCGGCGATGCGGCGCTGCTCCTCATCGAGGTAGAAGATCGCCGAGCGGTAGCTCATCCCGATGTCGTTGCCCTGGCGGTTCCGCGTCGTCGGGTCGTGGATCTGGAAGAAGAACTCGAGCAGCTCCCGGTACGAGGTCACCTCCGGGTCGAAGACGATCTCGATCGCCTCGGCGTGGGTCCCGTGGTTCCGGTAGGTGGCGTTGGCGACGTCGCCTCCGGTGTAGCCCACCCGCGTCGAGACGACTCCCGGGCGCTTCCGGATCAGGTCCTGCATCCCCCAGAAACACCCTCCGGCCAGGACCGCCGTCTCCCGCTTGTCGCTCATGGCTTCGTTCCCTTCACCCGATCCCCGGGACTCCTCAGGCCTGCACTGCATCGCGTAGAACGCTCCGTCACCTTCGCGCATTCCCAGGTCGATGGTCCGCCAGCGCTTCACCTGGGCACGTTGCACGACCGAGCTGATCCGGCCAAGCTCGGCCAACAGCCTGCCCTCGACTACGAAGGAACACCAGCCATGGCACTCGTCCGGGTCCACAACTTCTCCATCTCGCTCGACGGCTTCGGCACCGGCGAGGGCCAGCGCGCCGACGCACCGTTCGGTCACGCCGGCGAACGGCTGCACCACTGGATGTTCGCCACCCGGTGGTGGCGCGAGACGGTCGGCGAGCCCGGGGGTGGCGGCGGCATCGACGACGCCTTCGCCCGCCAGCACGGCCCGGGGATCGGCGCCGAGATCATGGGGGCCGGGAAGTTCGGCTACCCCGGATGGCACCAGGACCCGGAGTGGAAGGGCTGGTGGGGTCCCAACCCGCCGTTCCACACGCCGGTCTTGGTCCTCACTCATCACCCGCGCCCGTCGATCGAGATGGAGGGCGGTACGAGCTTCCACTTTCTCGACGCCTCGCCGGCCCAGGCGCTCGAGGTGGCCCGCGAGGCCGCGGACGGTCAGGACGTCCGCCTCGGCGGGGGTGCCACCATGATCCGCGACTTCCTCGCTGCCGGGCTCGTCGACCACGCGCACGTCGTGGTGGTCCCGATCCTGCTCGGCCGAGGCGTGCGCCTCTGGGACCGACTGGAGGGCCTCGAAAAGGGCTACCAGGTCGAGGCCACCTCCTCCCCCAGCGGCGTCACGCACGTGACCTTCACCCGCACCGGTGTCTGAACCGCCTGCGACAAACGCAGCGAGAAGGGAACGGCGATCATGAAGCTGACGACCATCACGATGGTCTCCGTGGACGGCGTGATGCAGGGACTGGGCGGGCCGGAGGAGGACCCCAGCGGCGGATTCGAGCGCGGCGGCTGGGTCACCCATTCGTTCGACAACCAGGCCATGGCGTTGCTGAGCCAGGTCTATGAGCGCGCCGAGGGGTTCCTGTTCGGCCGGCGGACCTACCAGATCTTTGCCGGCTCCTGGGGAACCTGGGCCGATCCGGGCGACAACCCCATCTGGACGGCGTTGAACACCCGGCCCAAGTACGTCGCCTCGGCCACCCTCACCGACCCGCGATGGGCGGACACCACCGTCCTCTCCGGAGACCTCGCGGCCGCCGTCGGCGAGCTGAAAGCCAAGCCGGGTGGGGAGCTGCAGGTGCACGGCAGCGGCGCCCTGGTCCGCTGGCTGCTCGCCAACCAGCTGGTCGACGAGCTCATCTTGTTGGTCTGCCCGGTGGTCGTCGGCCAGGGCAGGCGGCTGTTCCCCGACAGCGGCCCGGACATCGCACTGGAGCTGGTCGACTCGCGGTCCACCCCCAAGGGGGTGACGATCCAGGTCTACCGGCCCACCGGCCACCCACAGTACGAAACGGTCACGGCCGACCTGAACACGTGAGATAGCCGGGCGGTCAGGCGCAGAGCCGGGCATGGGCCTCGTGGGTGGCGAGCGCCGGGTCGAGGGCGGCCAGGGCCAGCCATGCGGCGCCGCCCACCCCGCTGTGTGCCGGCCGGACCGGGCCGGCGAACCGGGCCGGGAGCAGCCTTCGCAGGGTCGATCCCACCGGGGAGGCATCGCTCGTCAGGCCTCCCGCGAGGACGATCGGTGTGGTCTCGGCCGGTTCCCGGATCCGGCCGAGGGTGGCCAGCAGCGCGGCCGCGGCGCGTTCGACGATCGACCGCGCCTGCGGGTCGCCTTCCCGGTAGGCCGCGCTGACCAGCGGGGCCAGCGCCGACAGCTCGATGCCAGGGCGCGAGTTCACCGCCTGGATCACCCGGTCGCGCCGCCGGTCGGTTCCGTAGCGAGGCGCCGCCGAAGGGAGCTCGTCACCTGTCCCGTCCGCGCCCAGCTCGCGGAGCACGGCGGCGACCAGATGACCGGGGGGCTCCCCGGCGTCGAGGGTGTGCAGTGCGGCGCGGATGGCCTCGCGCCCGAGCCAGAACCCCGAGCCGTCGTCGCCCAGCAGCCAGCCGTGGCCGTCGGCTGTCCGGGCCAGCCGGTGGCCGATCACCGCCCCGGCCGTCGCACCGGTGCCGGCGACCAGCACCGAGCCGTCCGGGGCGGGTGTCCCGGCCGCGAACGCGACCTCCAGGTCCGGTGCGTAGCCGGGGTCGCAGGTCAGGCCCGCATCCTCCCAGACCTGCCCGAACCGCGCGGCCACC
>Ga0307406_10001869_pt1 | contig 11501 bp, 6 predicted proteins | sample 322Cmetagenome_3_FD_203706 | JGI IMG/M metagenome (GOLD analysis project Ga0307406, IMG submission 203706) | Maize rhizosphere microbial communities from greenhouse at UC Davis, California, United States - 322HYB-C-2 | ecosystem: Host-associated > Plants > Roots > Rhizosphere > Soil | place... | reverse complement strand
CTGCTGGACGAGCGTCATCGGCGTGTTCGTCGCCTGTGCGATGAACACGGCCGCCATGGTCAGGTAGATCGACGTGCCGTCGAGGTTGAACGAATAGCCGGTCGGGATCACGAGGCCGACCGTCGACTTGCGCACCCCCAGGTTCTCGAGCTTGGCCATCATGCGCGGCAGCACCGACTCGCTCGACGACGTCCCGAGGACGATCAGCAGTTCTTCCTTGATGTACTTGATGAATTTCCAGATCGAGAAACCGTGGAACCTGGCGATCGATCCGAGGACGAGGAAGATGAAGAAGAAGCAGGTTGCGTAGAACGTGCCCATCAGCTTGGCGAGGGACACCAGCGAGCCGACGCCGTACTTGCCGATCGTGAAAGCCATCGCGCCGAACGCACCGATCGGGGCCACCTTCATGATGTAGCCGACGATCACGAACAGCACGTGCGAGCCTTTCTCGATCGCGTCGAACACCAGCGTGCCGCGGCCGCCGAACCGGTGCAGCGCGAAGCCGAACATCACCGAGAACAGCAACACCTGCAGGATCTCGCCCTTGGCGAACGCGTCGACCACGGTGCTCGGAATGATCGCCAGCAGGAAGTCGACGGTGCCCTGCATCTTGCCGGGTGCGGTGTACGCGGCGATGCTCTTCGTGTCGAGCGAGGCCGGATCGATGTTCATGCCGACGCCGGGCTGGAACACGTTGACGATCACCAGCCCGACCATCAGCGCGACCGTGCTGACCACCTCGAAGTACAGCAGTGCGTAGCCCCCTGTCTTGCCGACCCGCTTCATGTCCTCCATGCCGGCGATGCCGACGACGACGGTGCAGAAGATGATCGGCGCGATGATCATCTTGATCAGCTTGATGAAGCCGTCGCCGAGCGGCTTGAGCGCTTCGCCGGTCTGCGGATAGAAATGCCCGACGAGCACGCCGATCACGATGGCGGTGATGACCTGAAAGTAGAGCGACGCATAGAACGGCTTCGATACGGGTTGGTGGTCCACCTGATATCTCCTTGTGACAGAGGTTCCGATCTCAGACGCCAGCGGCGTGCGCCTGCTGATCGGCGTGATAGCTCGATCGAACCAGGGGTCCGCAAGCGGCGTGGGCGAAGCCCAGCGCCTGCGCCCGTGCGGCGAGCGCCGCGAACTGCTGCGGCTCCACGTAGCGCTGGACCGACAGGTTGCCGGGCCGGGGCTGCAGGTACTGCCCGACGGTCAGCATCTGCACGCCGTGGCGCCGCAGGTCGTGCAGCACCTCGAGGACCTCGGCATCGGTTTCGCCGAGGCCCAGCATCAGACCGGACTTGGTCGGCACCTTCGGGCAGCGCTCACGGAACGATGCCAGCAGGCGCAGCGAGTGCGCATAGTCGGCGCCCGGACGAGCCTGGCGGTACAGCCTTGGCACGGTCTCGAGGTTGTGGTTCATGACATCGGGCGGATCGGCCGCCAGGATGTCGAGCGCGACCTCGGCCCGGCCGCGGAAATCGGGGACGAGGACTTCGATGCGGGTCGCCGGCGACCGGGTGCGCACGGCTCGGATGCAGGCCGCGAAGTGCGCAGCGCCGCCGTCGCGCAGGTCATCCCGATCGACGCTCGTGATGACGACATGCCTCAGGCCGAGCCTCGCCACCGTTGCCGCCAGATGCTCCGGCTCGCGCGGGTCGGCGGGCTGCGGCCTGCCGTGTGCCACGTCGCAGAACGGGCAGCGGCGCGTGCACAGATCACCGAGGACCATGAAGGTGGCCGTGCCCTTGCCGAAGCACTCGCCGATGTTCGGGCACGACGCTTCTTCGCAGACCGTGTGCAGGCTCGCCTCGCGCAGCGCCTGCTTGACCATCCTGAAGTTCTCGTTGCGCGACACCCGCACGCGGATCCATTCCGGTTTGGGCAGAGCCGGCACGGCCTCCACCCTGATCGGGATGCGCGCCGTCTTCGCGTTGCCGCGCTGCGGGCCGGTGAGCGTCGCTTCGTTCATCGGCGCGTCAATCGATGGCGTGGGAAGCGACGCGCTCGGCGCCCGCATCGACGACGGCGAGCGCGGTCATGTTGACGATGCGCCGCACCGTCGCTGACGGCGCGAGGATGTGCACAGGCTTGGCCGCACCGAGCAGGATGCCGCCGACCGATATGCCGTTGCCTGCGGCGATGCGCAGCAGGTTGTACGAGATGTTTGCCGCATCGACGTTCGGCATCACCAGCACGTTGGCCTGCGTCGTCAGGTTCGAGTCCGGGAACTCGCGGTCGAGAATGGTCTTCGACAGCGCAGCGTCGCCGCGCATCTCGCCTTCGACCGCGAGCTGCGGATCGCGGGCCCGGATCAGCCCGAGCGCCGTGCGCATCTTCACTGCCGATGCGGCGTCCGAGCCGCCGAAGCTCGAGTGGGACAGCAGCGCGACGCTCGGCGTGACCCCGAAGCGTCGCACCTCCTCGGCGGCGAGCAACGCGATCTCCGCGACTTGCTCGGCGCTCGGATCGCGATTGACGTGGGTGTCGACGATGAAGAGCTGGCGTCCCGGGAGCATCAGCATCTGCATCGCGGCAAGCGTCATCGCGCCGGAGCGCAGACCGATCACGTCGCGCACATGGCGCAGGTGGTCGCCGTAGCTGCCGAAGGTTCCGCACAACATCGCATCGGCGCGACCCTGGCGAACCAGCATCGCCGCCAGCAGCGTCGCACGGCTGCGCATTTCGGCGCGCGCGACGGCGCGCGAAACGCCGTCGCGCCGCCGGAGCTCGAAGTAGTCGTCGGCGGCGTCGCCGTAGACCGCCGGGTCGAGCGGATCGACGATGGTGCAGTCCTTGCCGGCCGTCAGCCGCAGGCCGAACTCCGAGAGCCGCTGGGTGATGACGTCGGGACGGCCGATCAGGAGCGGACGCGCCAGGCCTTCGTCGACCGCAACCTGGGCGGCGCGCAGGACGCGCTCGTCTTCCCCTTCCGCATAGGCGACCCGCTTCGGCGCCAGCTTGGCCGCCGAGAACAGCGGCTGCATGCTGCTTCCCGACTGGTAGACGAACTGCGACAGGCGCTGGCGGTAGGCCGGCATGTCGGCGATCGGACGGGTCGCGACGCCGCTCTCCATCGCGGCCTGCGCCACCGCCGGAGCCACCACCTCGATCAGGCGCGGGTCGAACGGCTTGGGGATCAGGTAGTCGCGCCCGAAGCGCAAGCCGACCGCGCCGTAGGCCTGCGCGACCACCTCGGGAATCTCCTGGTGCGTCAGCTCGGCGATCGCGCGCACGGCGGCGAGCTTCATCGCCTCGTTGATCGTCGTCGCGCCGACATCGAGGGCGCCGCGGAAGATGAACGGAAAACAGAGGACGTTGTTGACCTGGTTCGGGTAGTCGGAGCGTCCGGTGCCGATGACGGCGTCGGGCCGCACCGCGAGTGCGTCCTCCGGCATGATCTCCGGCACCGGATTGGCCATCGCAAGGATGATCGGATCGCGCGCCATCGCCTTGACCATCTCCTTCGACAGCACGTTGCCTGCCGACAGGCCGAGGAAGATGTCGGCGCGCGGGATGATCTCGGCCAACGTGCGCGCGCTGGTGTCGCGCGCATAGCGCGACTTGTTCGGATCCATGCCTTCGGTGCGACCGAGGTAGACGACGCCCTTCGCATCGCTGACGGTGATGTTCTGCGGCTTCAGGCCGAGGCTCACCGCGAGGTCCAGGCAGGCCAGCGCTGCCGCGCCGGCGCCGGAGGCCACCAGCTTCACTTCGCCGATGTCCTTGCCCACATGCTTCAGCGCATTGAGGATCGCCGCGGCCGCGACGATCGCAGTGCCGTGCTGATCGTCATGGAAGACCGGGATCTTCATGCGCTCGCGCAGCCGGGTCTCGATGTAGAAGCACTCGGGCGCCTTGATGTCCTCGAGGTTGATGCCGCCGAACGTCGGCTCCATTCGCGCGATCGTCTCGATCAGCGCATCCGGATCGTTTTCGGCGAGTTCGATGTCGAACACGTCGATGCCGGCGAACTTCTTGAAGAGGCAGCCCTTGCCTTCCATCACCGGCTTGGCGGCGAGCGGCCCGATGTTGCCGAGACCGAGCACCGCGGTGCCGTTGGTGATGACCGCGACGAGGTTGCTGCGTGCGGTCAGGTTGCCGGCCTCGAGCGGGGCCTCTGCAATGGCCATGCACGCGTCGGCGACGCCCGGGGAGTAGGCGAGCGACAGATCGCGTGCGGTGACCATCGCCTTGGTCGGCGTGACCGAGATCTTGCCCGGCGTCGGATAGCGGTGGTAGTCGAGTGCGGCGTCGCGAAGGTTCTCGGTCATGGCACGGTCTCCGGTGATCTGGCTGTGACGAATCTCAATGACCCGGTGCAACGACCGGCTGGCGAATGTCCTGCTGCAGCGCGTGTCGCACGCGCGCCAGGAACTCGGCCGGCCGGTCGACGTGTACCCAGTGCCCCGCGCCGGCGATGACGTCGATTTCGACCCGGCTGAACATCGGGGCGAACACCGCCCCATCGTGCCGAGCGACATAGTCGGAGCGCTCGCCGCATAGCACCGTCACCGGCCCGTCGAAGCGCATGCCGAGCAGCGCGCTCGGAAAAGCGCACAGCGCCGGCATCGAGAGGCTGATCGCGAGCAGGTTCAGGCGCCAGTCGAAGTGATCGTTGCGGGTCACGAGGTTCTGCATCAGGAACGGCACGACGCCGCCGTCGGGCACGCTCTGCTGCAGCCGGCGCTGCACCTCGGCGCGGCTCGCGGCCGCGATGACGTCGGCCCCGCGCATCGCCTCGGCGAACGGCGTCAAGGTGTCCGCGTACGAGACCGGCGCGACGTCGACGATCAGCAGACGACCGACGCGCGCCGGATGGCGCAACGCGAGCGCCATCGCGGTCTTGCCGCCCATGCTGTGTCCGAGCACGGTCGGCCGGTCGAGGCGCAACCGCTCGATCAGCTGCAGCACATCGGCCGCCATCTCGGCGTAGTCCATCGAGTCGGCCCACGGCGAGGCGCCGTGGTTGCGCAGGTCGACGCTGTGGACCGTGTGCGTGGATGCCAGCGCGCGGGCGATGCTGCGCCAGTTGCTGCTCGACCCGAACAGGCCGTGCAGCAGCACCAGCGGAGGCCCGCTGCCGACCGATTCGCATGCCAGATTGAGTGCCATGGGCAGCGGTCTACTTCTTCTTCTGCGGCGGCAGGTCGGTGCAGTGGCCTTCGAAGACTTCTGCGGTCATGCCGATCGATTCGCCGAGGGTCGGGTGCGGATGGATCGTCTTGCCGATGTCGGCCGGCTCGCAGCCCATCTCGACCGCCAGGCAAACCTCGCTGATCAGGTCGCCGGCATGCGTGCCGACGATGCCGCCGCCGATCACGCGGTGCGTCGCCTCGTCGAAGATCAGCTTCGTGAAGCCTTCGTCGCGGCCGTTGGCGATCGCGCGGCCAGACGCGGCCCACGGGAACACCGCCTTGCCGAAATTGATGCCGGCCGCCTTGCATTCGTCCTCGGTCTTGCCGGCCCACGCCACTTCCGGGTCGGTGTAGGCCACCGAGGGGATCTGGCGCGCATCGAAGAACGAGGCGTCGCCGTGCGCGGCCTCCGCCGCGACGTGCGCTTCGTGGACCGCCTTGTGCGCCAGCATCGGCTGGCCGACGATGTCGCCGATCGCATGGATGTGCGGCACGTTGGTGCGCAGCTGCCGGTCGACCTCGATGAACCCGCGCTCGGTCACCGCGACGCCGGCCTTCTCTGCGCCGATCTTCTTGCCGTTCGGGCTGCGCCCGACGGCCACCAGCACGAGGTCGTAGACCTGCGGCCCGTTCGGTGCCTTCGCCCCTTCGAAGCTGACCTCGATGCCGGCCGCAGTCGCCTTCGCGCCGACCGTCTTCGTCTTCAGCATGACGTTGTCGAAGCGATGGACGTTCATCTTGTCCCAGACCTTGACGAGGTCGCGATCGGCGCCTTGCATCAGGCCATCGAGCATCTCGACGACGTCGATGCGGGTACCGAGCGCCGAGTAGACCGTCGCCATCTCGAGCCCGATGATCCCGCCGCCGATCACCAGCATCCGCTTCGGAAGGCCCTTCAGCAGCAGCGCGCCGGTCGAGTCGACGACGCGGTCGTCCTCCGGCATGAACGGCAGCTTCACGGCCTGGCTGCCGGCCGCGATGATCGCCTTCGCGAACTTGACGACCTTCTTCTTGCCGTCGGCGGCGACGACCTCGACGTGGTACGGGTCGAGGAAGCTGCCGACGCCGGTGACGACCTCGACCTTGCGCGACTTGGCCATCCCGGCGAGGCCGCCGGTCAGCTTCTTGACGACGCCGTCCTTGAAGGCGCGCAGTTTGTCGACGTCGATTTCGGGCGGCCCGTACTTGATGCCGTGGTCGGGCAGGTGGCGCACTTCGTCCATCACCGAGGCGGTGTGCAGCAACGCCTTCGACGGGATGCAGCCGACGTTCAGGCAGACGCCGCCGAGCGTGGCATAGCGCTCGACCAGCACCGTCTTCATGCCGAGGTCGGCGCTGCGGAACGCCGCCGAGTAGCCGCCGGGGCCTGCGCCCAGCACGAGCATCTCGCACTCGACATCGGCCTTGCCGGTGTACTTCGCTACGTTCGGGATCGGGGCTGTGGGCGCCGCTGCAGCGGGAGCCGGCGCGGTTGCCTTGGGAGGAGCCGTCGCTGCGGGCGCTGGGGCGGCCGCGCCCGCACCTGCTCCTTCGACGACCAGGATCACCGAACCTTCGCTGACCTTGTCGTTGACCTTGACCCGGATCTCCTTCACCACGCCGGCATGGCTCGACGGAATTTCCATCGACGCCTTGTCGGACTCGACCATGACGAGCCCCGTATCGACCGCGATCGTCTCGCCTGGCGCGACCATCACCTCGATCACCGCGACGTCCTTGAAGTCGCCGATATCGGGAACTTTCACCTCCGTCATGACAACCCCTCGTCCGATGGGTACATCGGCCGGTCCCCCGAGGGCACGCGGGCCGGCTTGGGAGCGGCCCAGCGCTCGGCCCGCCTTCCGCGCGGTGATTGGAGTCTTTTCATGGTGGCCTTCAGAACAGCACGCGCCGCATGTCGGCGAGCAGGTTGGCGAAGTGCACATTGAAGCGCGCAGCCGCGGCTCCGTCGATCACGCGGTGGTCCCACGACAGCGAGAGCGGCAGGGTCAGCCGCCAGCTCGACGTCTTGCCGTCGCTCGAGTGCTGCTTCCAGTAGCTCTTGCAGACGCCCATGATCGCGACCTCGGGCGCATTGATGATCGGCGTGAAGTAGATGCCGCCGATGCCGCCGAGCGACGAGATCGTGAAGGTGCCGCCCTGCATCTGGTCGGGCTTCAGCTTGCCGTCGCGCGCGAGCTTGGCGAGCTCGCCCATCTCCTTGGTGATGTCGGGAACGGTCTTCTTGTCGACGTCGCGGATCACCGGCACCACCAGCCCGTTCGGCGTGTCGGCCGCGAAGCCGATGTGCCAGTAGTTCTTCATCACCAGGCTGTCGCCGTCGAGGCTGGCGTTGAACTCGGGGAAGCGCTTCAAGGTCGCGACCGCCGCCTTCATCATGAACGGCAGCATGCTGATCTTGACGCCGGACTTCTCGAGCTCCTTGTTCATCTGCACCCGGAACTGCTCGAGGTCGGTGATGTCGGCCTCGTCGTGGGTCGTCACGTGCGGAATCACGACCCAGTTGCGATGCAGGTTGGCCGCCGAGATCTTCTTGATGCGCGACAGCTCCTTCCGCTCGACCGGGCCGAACTTCGCGAAGTCGACCTTCGGCCACGGCAGCAGGTCGAGGCCGCCGCCGCCGGCGCTCGCTGCAGGGGCCGCCGCGCCCTTCCCCTTCGGCGCGCTCGCAGCGCCGCCCTTCGCGAAGGCCTCGACGTCGGTCCGCACGATGCGGCCGTGATCGCCGGTGCCCTTGACCTTGCCGAGATCGACGCCGAGCTCGCGGGCGAGCTTGCGCACCGCGGGGCCGGCGTAGGCCAATGCAAAGGAGGCCTCGTCGACGCCGCCCGTCGGTGCCGAGGCGGCCGACGTGGGTGCCGACGCCGCGGGTCCTGCGGCGGAGGACGCTACACCCGCCGCGGCCACGGCCGCAGCCGCCGGCGGCGCGGCGGTCGCCTCGCCGGTCGTCAGCGTCAGGATCACCGACCCCTCGCTGACCTTGTCGCCGATTGCGACCTTGACTTCTCGCACCACGCCCGACAGCGGCGCCGGCACGTCCATCGTCGCCTTGTCGGACTCGAGCGAGACCAGCGGGTCCTCGGCCTTCACCGTGTCGCCGACCTTCACGAAGACCTCGATCACCGGGACGTCGCTGAAGTCGCCGATGTCGGGCACCCGCACCTCGGCGAGGCCGGCCGGTGCGCTGACCGGCGACGGCGGCGCGCTGACGCTCGGCTTGACCGCCTCGGCGGGTGCGGCCGCTGCAGCCTGGCCTTCGAACTGCATCAGCACGCTGCCCTCGCTGACCTTGTCGCCGACCTTGACGGCGATCGCCTTGACAACGCCACCGCGCGGAGACGGCACGTCCATCGTCGCCTTGTCGGATTCGAGCGAGACCAAAGGGTCCTCGGCCTTCACCGTGTCGCCGACCTTCACGAAGATCTCGATCACCGGCACGTCGTCGAAGTCGCCGATGTCGGGAACCGCGATGTCGATTGCTTGGCTCATCGTCCTGCCCTCGTCAGACGGTCCACGGCGCGGCACGCTCGGTGTCGAGGCCGTACTTCGCGATCGCGTCGCCGACGACCGCATGCTGGATCGCGCCGTCGTCGGCGAGCGCCTTCAGCGCCGCGACGGCGACGTAGTGGCGGTCGACCTCGAAGAAGCGGCGCAGCTTGACGCGGTAGTCGCTGCGCCCGAACCCATCGGTGCCGAGCACGACGTAGCGCCGGCCGGCCAGCTGCACGTACTCGCGCACCTGGTCGGCGTAGTTGCGCATGTAGTCGGTCGATGCGACCACCGGTCCCTCGTGGCCGTCGAGGCAGCTCTCGACCCAGCTCTGGCGACGCGGCTCGCTGGGGTGCAGCAGGTTCCAGCGCTCGGCTGCCATGCCGTCCCGGCGCAGCTCGTTGTAGCTGGTCGCGCTCCAGACGTCGGCGACGACGCCGAAGTCCGCCTTCAGCAGCGCGGCGGCGGCCATCACCTCGCGCAGGATCGTGCCGCTGCCCATCAGCTGGACGCGCAGGCCCTTCTTCGCGGTCTTGCCGCCGTCCTGCAGCCGGTAGAGCCCCTTCAGGATGCCCTGCTCGACGCCCTCGCCCGCCTCCGCCATGCCGGGGTGCGGATAGTTCTCGTTCATCAGGGTGACGTAGTAGTAGACGTCTTCCTGGTCCTGGTACATCCGGCGCATGCCGTCGCGGATGATCGTGACGACCTCGTACGCGAAGGTCGGGTCGTACGACACGCAGTTCGGCACCGTGCCCGCGAGGATGTGGCTGTGGCCGTCCTCGTGCTGCAGGCCCTCGCCATTGAGCGTTGTGCGTCCCGCCGTGCCGCCGAGCAGGAAGCCGCGCGCGCGGATGTCGCCGGCCAGCCAGGCCAGGTCGCCGACGCGCTGCAGGCCGAACATCGAGTAGTAGATGTAGAACGGGATCATCGGCACGTTGTTCGTGCTGTACGACGTCGCCGCGACGATCCAGCTCGACATCGCGCCGCCTTCGTTGATGCCCTCCTGCAGGACCTGGCCGTCCTTCGACTCGCGGTAGTACATCAGCTGGTCGGCGTCCTGCGGCTTGTAGAGCTGGCCGACCGACGACCAGATGCCGAGTTGGCGGAACATCCCTTCCATGCCGAACGTGCGCGACTCGTCCGGCACGATCGGCACGACGTGCTTGCCGATCGCCTTGTCGCGCACCAGCGTGCCCAGCATCTGAACGAAGGCCATCGTGGTCGAGATCTCGCGCTCGCCGGAGCTGTCGAGCAGGCGCTGGAAGGTCGCGAGCGGCGGAATCGTCAGCGACGCCGACTTGCGCCGGCGCAGCGGCAGGTAGCCGCCGAGCGCCTCGCGGTGCGCCCGCAGGTACTTCATCTCCGCGCTGTCCTCGGGCAGCTTGACGAACGGGACCTTGTCGAGATCGGCGTCACTGACCGGGATCTGGAAGCGATCGCGAAAGCCCCGCAGCGCGTCCTGCGTCATCTTCTTGGCCTGGTGCGCGATCATCTGGCCTTCGCCGGATTCACCCATGCCGTAGCCCTTCACCGTCTTCGGCAGGATCAGGGTCGGCCGGCCCTTGTGCTTGACCGCCGCCGCATAGGCCGCGAAGACTTTTTCGGGGTCATGGCCGCCCCGCGTCAGGCCCCAGATCTCCTCGTCGCTCATGTCGGCGACGAGCGCCTTCAGCGGCTCGTACTTGCCGAAGAAGTGCTCGCGCACGTAGGCGCCGCTCTTGCTCTTGAAGTCCTGGTACTCGCCGTCGACGCACTCTTCCATGCGCTGGAGCAGGAGACCCGACGTGTCCTTCGCGAGCAGCTTGTCCCAGCCACTGCCCCACAGCACCTTGATGACGTTCCAGCCGGCGCCGCGGAACACCGACTCGAGCTCCTGGACGATCTTGCCGTTGCCGCGCACCGGGCCGTCGAGGCGCTGCAGGTTGCAGTTGATGACGAAGATCAGGTTGTCGAGGCTCTCGCGGCCGGCCAGCGAGATCGCGCCGAGCGACTCGGGCTCGTCCATCTCGCCGTCGCCCATGAAGGCCCAGACCTTGCGATTGGCGGTGTCGGCGAGGCCGCGCCCCTGCAGGTATTTCAGGAAGCGCGCCTGGTAGATCGCCATCAGCGGTCCGAGCCCCATCGAGACGGTCGGGAACTGCCAGAACTCGGGCATCAGCCATGGATGCGGATACGACGAGATGCCGGTGCCGCCGGTCTCCTGGCGGTAGCCCAGCAATTGCTGTTCAGTCAGCCGTCCTTCGAGGAAGGCGCGCGCGTAGATGCCCGGCGCGCTGTGGCCCTGGATGAACAGCAGGTCGCCGCCATGCGCCTCATCGGCCGCATGCCAGAAGTGGCCGAAGCCGATGTCGTACAGCGTCGCCGCGGACTGGAAGCTCGCGATGTGGCCGCCGAGCTCGGAGCTTTCCTTGTTCGCGCGCAGGATGATCGCCAGCGCGTTCCAGCGGATGATCGAACGCAGGCGGTGCTCGATCGCGCGGTCGCCGGGCGACTTCTCCTCGTTCTCGGGCGCGATCGTGTTTTTGTACGCGGTGGTCAGCGAATTCGGAACGTAGACGCCGTCGCGCCGGCCCTGGTCGACCAGCCGGTTGATGATGAAGTTCGTGCGCTCGCTGCCGCGATGTGCCTTGACCGCGCTCAACGCGTCGATCCACTCGCCTGTCTCCGTCGGGTCGAGATCGCCCATCGTGCCCATTGCCGGACTCCCTGTTTCGATGTTCTGGTCGCGCATACACGGATGCGGTCGACGTCCTCCATCGCAAAGGCCGTTCCAGCTCGAGCAGCCCGGGTCGGCAGCTGCAAGTCGTTGATTCGATTGCTTTCTTCAGAGCGCGAGTGAGGCGCGATGCCGGGAATCGCGATTTGGAAACG
>Ga0307406_10001868_pt1 | contig 11501 bp, 7 predicted proteins | sample 322Cmetagenome_3_FD_203706 | JGI IMG/M metagenome (GOLD analysis project Ga0307406, IMG submission 203706) | Maize rhizosphere microbial communities from greenhouse at UC Davis, California, United States - 322HYB-C-2 | ecosystem: Host-associated > Plants > Roots > Rhizosphere > Soil | place... | reverse complement strand
GATCACGAGGTCGCCGTGACCGGTGTTCTGCACGGGACGGATCGTCGATCGCGCCGACACCAGCGGGTTCTGCGGCGCGGTCTCGAACGGGCCCTCGGGGGAGTCTCCGCGGGCGATCGAGATGCCGTGACCGCGCTCCGTGCCGCCCTCGGCGATCATGAGATACCAGCGGCCGTCGACCGGGTACAGGTGCGGCGCCTCGGGGAACTGGCCGCCGGTCCCCGACCAGAGCGAGCGCGGCTCCTCGAGGGCGATGTGGCGGTCGAGATCGACCCGCACCTGCTGGATGCCGAGGTGCTGACCGACGCCCTCCCCGCTGAGGAGCAGTCCGGAGAAGGTGATGTAGACCGTGCCGTCCTCGCCCCAGGCGATGTCCGGGTCGATGCCGTCGATCGATCCCGTGCCGTCCTGCTTCAGGATCAGGTCCCCGTCGCTCCACGGGCCGGCGGCATCCGTCGCGGTGAAGTGCAGCATCCCGCGTCCCATCGCATCCGTGATGACGAGATGGAACACGCCGTCCCGGTGACGGAGGGTCGGCGCCCACGCGCCGCCCGCGGTCGGGACGTCCGCCACGGCGAGCTGCCCCTCGCGCGTGGCGACGTGCCCGATGAGCTCCCAGTTCTCGAAGTCGCTCGAGCGGTGGATCGGGATGCCGGGAAGGTACTCGAACGTCGAGGTGGCGAGGAACCAGTCGTCGCCGACGCGCACGACCGAGGGGTCGGGGTGGAAGCCGTTGAGGAGGGGGTTGTACAGGGTGGTCATGGGGAGCTTTCCGGTCTGCGGGGGTCAGGAGGAGAGGAGGATGCCGAGCTCGCGGGCGACGGAGACCGCCCGCGGATCGGCGCCACCGGGCCACGGGCCGCGCGCGATCGTCCAGGCGAAGGCGACGCCGCTGTCCGGATCGACGCACGCGAGGGCGCCCATCGCGCCGTCGTGCCCGAACGCGCGGGGCCCGCCGAACGCCAGCTGCTGCGACGGCTTCTGGAAGACCACGGCGTGGGCGCGATCGTGCTGATGCAGCACCTCGTCGTATCCGCGGACCTGCTGCTGACCGATCTGCTCGACCGTGTCGGACGAGAGCAGCGGCGGAGTCCCGTCGGCACCGGTGACGGCGACCGCGAGCAGGCGGGCGATGCCCCGCGCCGTGCCGGTGCCCGACCCGCCGGGATGACCGTACCGCCAGCTGCGCGGGGAGTGCGCCAGGTCGACGTCGTCGGGCATGGCGAAGACCACCGGTCCGAGGGCGGACGTCGCGGGCGGTGTCGTGTCGGTGGCGGGCGGGATCATCGGCAGCAGCGGTACGAGTCGCTCCTCGTGCTCGGCGGGGAGCCCGAGGAAGAAGTCGATGTCGTGCGGGGCGCGGATGTCGTGCTCGTAGAGCTCATGCAGCGTGCGACCCGTCACCCGGAACACCAGCTCGTCGGCGAGGTTGCCGATCGTGATCGCGTGGTAGCCGAAGGCGCTCCCGGGGTACCAGAACGGTCGGCTGGCGGCGAGCCTCTCGGCGGCGGCGTGATGGTCGAGCAGTTCGTCCCAGGTCAGCCCGGGGACGGTCTGGGGGAGCCCCGCCTGATGTGACAGGAGCTGGCGGACGGTGACGGCTCCCTTGCCCTTCGCGGCGAACTCGGGCCAGTGGTGCGCGACGCGCTCATCGAGATCCAGGTCGCCGCGTTCCACGAGGAGGCCGACGGCCACGCCGATCACGTTCTTGGTGACCGAGTACGGGACCGTCAGCGACTGCGCGCCGAGGTGAGGTCCGCCCCATGCGTCGAGCACCACGGTGCCGTGGTGATACGCGGCCACCTGGAACGACAGATCGGGGTCAGCGGCGAGCGCCTCGTCGAGGCGCGCCACGACGGCGGCGAGCCGGTCGTCGGCGCGTCCCTGGAGACGGCCCGTGAGGCTCGCGAGCGCGGTCATGCCTGCTCCCAGTCCACCGACAGCGGCAGCTCGACGACGGACGGCCCGATCCGCAGCGTGTACTGCCCGGGTTCGACGACCCAGTCGTCGGCCCAATGCGCGAGTCGCCGGGGTGGGACGGGGATCACGGCGGTGACGGTCTCACCGGGTTCGGCGCGGACCGCAGCGAATCCGACGAGCCAGCGCTCGGGGCGTTCGACGGCGGAGTCGGCGCGCTCGGCGTACACCTGCACGACCTGCTTCCCGCGACGCACGCCCGTGTTCGCGAGGGTCACCTCGACGGCATCCTCGTGACGCTGTGCCGCGCCCCAGGTCCATGAGGTGTAGCCCAGGCCGTGGCCGAACGGGAAGGCCGGGGCGGCGCTCTGCCGCAGCCAGGCGCGGTATCCGATGTGCAGACCCTCGGCGTACACGAGACGGCCGTCGGTCGGGGTCACGGCGGAGACCGGCACGTCGGCGAGCGACGCCGGCCACGTGGTCGGCAGGCGGCCACCGGGCTCGGCGGCTCCGGTCACGACGTCGGCGATCGCGTGGCCGAACTCCTGCCCGCCGAAGTAGCCCTGCACGATGGCCGCGACGTCCGCGGCCCAGGGCAGCACGACCGGGGATCCGGCGTTCACGACCACGATGGTCGGCGTGCCGGTGGCGGCGACCGCGCGCACCAGGTCGTCCTGACGTCCCGGCAGGTCGAGGTCCACGCGGTCGTATCCCTCGGACTCGACCTTCGAGTTCGTGCCGACGACGACGATCGCGACCTCGGCGCCGCGTGCCGCCTCGACGGCCCGAGCGATCAGCTCGTCGGGGTCGGTGCGCTCCGGGGCGATGCCGAGGGTCACGCTCAGGGCGCCGTCCAGCGCACCCCGTGACTCCCGGGTGAACTCGGCGCGGATGTCGATCGCACGCCCGGCCTCGACAGGCACGGCCGTTGTCACGGACGGCGGGTTGAGGAAGGCGGCCCCGAGGTCGGTTCCCTCGATGACCGGGGTGTCGTCGAGCACGAGCTCGCCGTCGACGAAGATCCGCCCCGGATTCGCCCCCGCGAAGCCCAGCTCGATGCTCGTCGTCTCGGTCGGCGTGTACCGGGTCGACAGCACCACGGTGCGACTCGCGCCGATCGGCGCATCGCCGCCGAACCACACCAGCGCGGTCGCACGCCGGTCCTCGGCGAACAGCTCGGTGCCGTCCGCGTCGAGGAAGCTCACCCGCAGTCCCTGATCGCCGGTCACCGGGTTGACGATCGTCGTCGGCGGGATCTCGGCGACGCCGTCCTGCACGACGGCGCCGATCTCGTAGCGAGTGTCCGCGGTGAGGAACGCCGCGCGGAGAGCATCGAGCGGCGACACCACCTCTTCCGGCAGCACCGTCGCCGAACCGCCGCCCTGGGTGCGAGCCTCCCTCGCGTTGTGACCGATGATCGCGATGCTCCCGACGGCGCCGAGGGGGAGCACCCCGTCGTTCTGCAGCAGCACGGCGCCCTCGATCGCGGCCTCCCGTGCGAAGGCCGGCCCGTCCAGGGGCGCCGGGACGACGGCATCCGTCCCTTCGAGCGCACCGACGCGTTCGGCGAGGAGCAGGATGCGCAGCACCTTGCGATCGATGTCGCTCTCCTGCACGCGCCCGTCGCGGACCGCGTCCACGAGCTCGGCCCAGGCGGGAGCGGGACCGGGCATCGCGAGGTCCTGCGCTGCGGCGACGGCGTCGAGCGAGCGCACGGCGGTCCAGTCGCTGACGACGACGCCGTCGAAACCCCACTCGCTGTTGAGCGGCGTCTCGAGCAGGTCGTTCTCCGTCATCGTGACGCCGTCGACGGCGTTGTAGGCGCTCATGATCGACCACGCCCCGGCTTCGACGGCACGCTCGAACGGTGCGAGGTAGAGTTCGCGCAGCGCGCGCTCGTCGACCTCGATGTCGACCGTGAAGCGATCCGTCTCCGAGTCGTTCGCGACGTAGTGCTTCGGGGTGGCGGCGACGCCGTTCTCCTGCATGCCGCGCACGTACGCGGCCCCCAGCTCCGCGGTGAGCTCCGGGTCCTCGCTGAGGCACTCGAAGTGCCGTCCGCCGAGCGGCGAGCGGTGCAGGTTGATCGTGGGGCCGAGCACCACGTCGACGCCCTTGCGCCGCGCCTCGGATGCCGCGGCCGCCCCGTAGCGGTGGGCGAGGTCGACGTCCCAGGAGGCTGCCAGCGCCGAGCCGGACGGGAGGTTGAGCGAGGGATCGCGCTCGTCCCATCGCGGTCCGCGCACCCCGGCGGGGCCGTCGGAGAGCGTGAGCGCGCGCAATCCGATCTCGGGCAGCGGCACCGTGGTCCAGAAGTCGGCGCCCTGCACGAGCGCGGCCTTCTGCTCGAGGGAGAGCCGCTCCAGCAGCGGACGCAGGTGAGCGGTGGAATCGGACGGGCGGGCGTTCATACGGCTGTTCCTTCGGAGATGTTCTGCGCGTCGATGAGCGCGCGACGGTCGGCGCGACGCTTCTGTTGGGCGTCCGGGTCGGGCACGGGGGCGGCGAGGAACAGCCGCTGCGTGTACGGATGCGCGGGCCGCGCGGTGACCTGGTCGCCGTCGCCCGTCTCGACGAGCTCGCCCCGGTACATCACCGCCACGCGGTGGCTGATGTGGCGGACCACCGCGAGGTCGTGCGAGATGAAGAGGTAGGCGACGCCGGTGCGCTCCTGGATCTCGATGAAGAGATCGAGGACGCGCGCCTGGGTCGACAGGTCCAGGGCCGACACGGGCTCGTCGCACACGATCAGCTTCGGATCCAGCGCCAGCGCGCGGGCGATCGCCACGCGCTGGCGCTGCCCGCCCGAGAACTCGCGGGGGAGCCGGCGGGCAGCATCCGCCGGGAGCCCGACGCGATCGAGCAGGTCGGTGACGCGGGCGTTCGCAGCCTTGGCCGCGACGCCGCGCGCGGTGAGCGGCTCCGCGAGGATCTGTGCGATCGTCATGGACGGATTCAGCGAGGAGTACGGGTCCTGGAACACGACCTGGATCTCGCTGGCGAGCGAGCGCCGCTCGCGACGGTTCAGGTGGCCGATCTCGCGGCCGTCGTAGCGGATCGAACCCTCCGTCACCGGGGCGAGCCCCAGCACGGCGCGTCCGAGCGTGGTCTTGCCCGAACCCGATTCGCCGACCAGACCGACGGTCTCGCCGGGCCGGATGTCGAGGGAGACGCCCTTCAGCGCGTGGAACGGCTCGGCGCGGAACCCCTTGCCGGGGTAGGCGACGTGAAGGTCATCGACCTGGAGCAGCATGTCGTTCACGACCGGTCTCCTTCCGTGGGACGTGCGGTGACGAGCGGGGCGCGGGCCGGACCCTCGTCGAGGATCGCGTCCAGCAGCGACTGCGTGTAGGCGTGGGAGGGGGAGCGCAGGATGGTCCGGACCGGACCCTGCTCGACGAAGAGTCCCTGCTGCATCACCGTCACCCGGTCGCAGAGATCGGCGACGACGCCGAAGTTGTGCGTCACGAGCAGCATCGCCATCTGGCGCTCGCGCTGCAGATCGCGCAGCAGGTCGAGCACCTCGGCCTGGACCGTGACGTCGAGAGCCGTCGTCGGCTCGTCGGCGATGATGAGGTCGGGATCGGTCGACACGGCGCCGGCGATGAGCACGCGCTGCGCCATCCCGCCGGACACCTCGAACGGGTAGGCGTCGAAGGTGCGCTTCGGGTTCGGGATGCCGACGCGGTCGAGGAGCGCGAGCGAACGCTCGGTCGCCTCCTTCTTCGACAGGCCGAGATTCTTGCGCAGCGGTTCGACGAGCTGATATCCGATCGTGAAGGACGGATCGAGGTTGCTCATCGGCTCCTGCGGGATGTACCCGATGCGCCGCCCGCGGATGCCGGCATAGGCGCTCTCCGAAGCATCGGCCAGCTGCGTGCTCTCGTACTCGATCGAACCTCCGGTGACGCGTCCGCCCCGCGGCAGCAGCCCGAGCACGGCGAACGCCGTCTGCGTCTTTCCGGAGCCGGATTCGCCGATGAGGCCGTGCACCTCGCCCTTGCGGATCTGCAGCGAGACGCCGTGCACGACCTCGATGTCCTCGCCCTCCTGCTGCTCGTACGCGACGCGCAGATCGGAGACCGTGAGGATCGGTGCGGCACCGGGCGTGCTCCGGCTCGCGTCGTCGGGATGGACGATCGTCTCCCCGACGACGGGCAGGGGAGCGGACTCGTCGAGCGCGTCGGCATCCCCGCCGGACATGCTGAACGAGGTCGTGACGGCGGCGATCGATCCGGTCGAGGTCGTCACGGCGCGGCGGCGACGGCGGCGCACCACGGCCGTGCGCTCGAGCACATCGCGCATGCCGTTCGCGAGCAGGGTCAGAGCGATGGCCGTGAGGCCGATGGCCAGAGAGGGCCACAGCATCAGGAGCGGCTGCTTGTAGATGTTGGCGAACCCGTCGTTGAGCATCCCTCCCCAGGTCGGGACGCTCATGTCGCCGAGGCCGAGGAACTCCAGCCCGGACTGGATCGCGATCGCGATCCCCGTGATGATCGCCGACTGGATGATGATCGGCGCGCGCACGACCGAGAGGATGTGGCGGCCGATGATGCGCACGTCGGAGAGGCCGGACACCTTCGCCGCATCGACGTAGAGCTCGCCGCGCACACCGGTGACCGCCGCGTAGACCAGGCGGTAGTAGGCGGGAGCGAGCAGGATGCCGAAGATGAACATCGCGAGCCACACGCTCGGTCCGAGGACGGCCCGAGCCGCCAGCAGCACGACGATGCCGGGGAGGGCCATCACGAGCGACGTGACCCAGGAGGCGACGGCGTCGAACCAGCCGCGGTAGTAGCCGGCGATCAGACCCGAGACGACCCCGATCACGAGCGCCGTGACGACGGCGACGAGAGCCGCGGCGAGGGTGATCTGCGTGGCGGCCAGCAGGCGCGAGAGGACGTCACGACCGGCGCTGTCCGCACCGAGCAGATGCTCCCCGCTCGGCGGAGCGAGTACCAGCTGGAGCGAGGCGAGGTTCGGATCGAACGGCGCGATCCAGCGTCCGGTGACCGCGATGATCGCGATGACCGCCAGGAACACGAGCGAGATCAGCGAGACGGGGCGTCGAACGAGTCGGCGCATCAGCGAGATCTTCGCCGCGGGTGTCGGCACCGCGGTCGGAACGTCGATGGCGGTCATGAGAGTCGCACCTTCGGGTTGAGCGCTGCCTGCGCGAGGTCGATGAGGAGGTTCACGATGAGGACGATCACCGCGAAGGCGATCACGACGCCCATCACGACGGGGATGTCGCCCTGGGTCGTGGCCGAGACCGTGAGCTGGCCCATTCCGGGGAGGGCGAATACCTGCTCGACGATGACGGCCCCGCCGAGGAGGCCGATGAACTGCACCGCGAGGACCGCGAGCGCCGGGCCCCCGGCGTTGCGCAGCACGTGCTTGTAGATCACGCTGTTCGACGACAGTCCGCGGGAGCGGAGCGTACGCACGTAGTCGCGGGACATCGCGTCGACCACCGAACCGCGCACCTGCTGGGCGACGGCCGCGATGGCGCCGATGGCGAGGGCGGCGATCGGCAGCGTCACCGATGCCAGCCACCCGCTGAACGATTGCGTGATCGGGATGTAGCCGGTGGCCTTGAACCAGTGGAGGTTGATCGCGAAGATCAGCACGAGGTACAGCGCGATGAGGAAGCCGGGGATCGCGAAGCCGATCACCGAGATGAACTGCACGACCGCGTCGACCCAACCGCCGCGGCGCGCGGCGACCACGCCGAGCGCGATCGCGAGCATGGCGGAGATGAGGGTCGCGCCGATGACGAGCGAGAGGCTGACGCTGAGGCGGCCGCTGAGACTCACCGAGACCAGCTGCCCGTTGAACCAGGAGCGGCCGAGGTCGCCGGTCAGCGCCGAGGTGAGCCAGTCCCAGTACTGAGCGGTGAGCGGGCGGTCGAGGCCCAGCTCTGCCGCCTTCTGGGCGACCAGCTCCTCGGTGGCGTTCTGGCCGAGGATGCGACGCGCGATGTTCGCGCTGTCGAGGAAGAGGAGCCCGAACGTCACCACGGAGATGACGATGAGCAGGACGATGCCGGCGAGGATCCGGCGCACGATGAACATGAGCATGCTGCGCTCCTGTGGTGGAAGGGATCGGGTTCCGGCCCGCCCGCAGCGACGCGGGCGGGCCGGAGGGATCGCGTCAGGACTTCGGCGTGAAGTCGTAGATCGCGGGGTAGGCGTTCGTCGGGAGCATCTCGACGGTCGTCGAGGCGTCCGTGGCGAAGCTGCCCTGCACGCGGTAGAAGGGCGCGAACCACGCCTGTTCGACGATGTAGGCGTTGAGCTCCTTCGCCACCGATTCCTGCGTGGCCTCGTCGCCGAACTGGATCTCCTGGATGAACTCGTCGACCTTCGGGTCTTCATAGCCGAACGGGTTGAAGATCGCGGACGGCGCGATCATGAACTGGATCAGCTGCCAGTCGGGGTTCTGCTCCAGTGCCATGAACGACACCGGGAACTTCGGCGCGAGCAGGTCGGCGATGAAGTTGTTGCCCGGGTCGGTGTACTCGACCGCGATGCCGACATCCGCCAGTTGCTGCTCGATCAGCGTGTACGTCGTGGCGCCCAACAGCGTGGACGACGGCATCGACAGCGTGAGACCGCTGGCGTATCCGGCTTCCTCGAGCAGCTCCTTCGCCTTCTCGGGGTCGTACGTGTAGTAGTCGTCGAGCTTCGGATCGTACGCCGCCGACGACTCCGGGAAGACCTGAGTGGTGACGGTGCCGTTGCCGAGCTGCAGCGCCTCGAGCAGGCCTTCGCGATCGAACGCGTAGTTCAGCGCCTGGCGGACACGGACGTCGGCGAGAGCCGGGTTCATGGTTCCCGCACGGTCGAGGAGGAGCATCCCCTGGAAGTCGAGCTCGTTCGCGTTGACGGTCCAGCCGGCGCCCTCGACCTCGGCGAGGTTGTCGTTGCTGGCGAGCTTGACGCCGTTGGCCTCGCCGGCCTTGATCGCGTTGAGCGAGGCCGTGGCATCGGCGAGCACGTTGATCACGAGCTTGTCGTAGTGCTGCACGTCCGGGTTCCAGTAGTCGGGGTTCTTCGTGTACGAGTAGCTCGTTCCGGTGACCGTGGCGGCGGTGTCGAGGATGTACGGTCCCGATCCGATCGGGTCGGTGGCGAGGTTGTCGTTGCCGAGGGACTCGCCGCTGGCGACCAGCCCGGGGTCGCGGGTGAGGTAGTTGAGCAGTGCGGGGTCCGGGGCGGCGAGCGTGATGACGACGGTGGTGTCGTCGGGGGCCTCGAAGCTCGTGATCCCGGCGAAGTAGTTCGCGTCGGGCGACGTGCCCTCCTTGAAGCGCTGCAGGTTGTCGGCGACGACCTGCCCGGTGAGCGCCGAGCCGTCCGAGAACGTGACGTCGTCGCGGAGGGTGAGGGTGAGGACGGTGTTGTCGTCGTTGTACGACCACTCCGTCGCCAGCCAGGGCTCGATCGTGCCTTCCGGCGTCGCGAGCAGAAGAGTGTCGAAGACGGCCTGGTAGAAGGGGGCGCGGTTGCCCCACTCGGAACCTGCCGGGTCGAAGGTGGTCGGCGGCGTGATCGCGCCGAGTGTGAGGGTGCCGCCGCTCCCGTCGCCCGTGCCGCCGTCTTCCGCTCCGCCGGCGCAGCCGGTGAGAACGAGAGCAGCGATGGCGATGGTGGCTGCTGTGGCCTTCCAACGGAACATCCTTTGTCCCTTTCGTGGGTGGCGGTACCCCTGCGGACCGCCTCTGGTGGGAGAAGCTAGCAGCAAAAGCGAGTAGTCGCTAGGTTTTTAACGCAAAAAGCTAGCGGATGCTAGGAATTCGTTATAGAACGGATTCGCAAGGGCAATGCGCGGTGCCGATGGCGGCTGCCGACGACGGGGGATACGGTGACAACGATGACCATGAACAAAGGGCCCAGTGTGCGCCGCGGCGTGCGCGGCGAGTACGCCAAGACGCGCGAACGACGGCGGACCATCCTCGATGCCGCGCTCGAGGTGTTCTCGGAGGGCGGCTACCGCGCCGGTTCGCTGAGGGACATCGCCCAGCGCGTGGGGATCAGCGAGGCGGGACTCCTCCATCACTTCCCGAACAAGGTGGCGCTGCTGGAAGCCGTGCTCGATCACCGCGACGACCGGTCGCGCGAGATGGTTCCCCTGGAGTCCGGCGACGGCGTGGCCATGATGCGGGGCCTGGTCCGGCTGGCGCTCTACAACGCATCGGTGCCCGGTGTCGTCGAGCTCTACTGCACGCTCTCCGCGGAGGCGACCTCACCCGATCACCCGGCGCACGGCTACTTCGTGCGCCGCTACGTCTACACCCGCGCGAACATCGAGAAGGGCTTCGCGAACCTGGAGTCCCGGGGGATGCTGAAGCCGGGAGCCTCGCCGTACCGATGCGCCGTGGCTCTCATCGCCATGATGGACGGCCTGCAGGTGCAGTGGCTCCTCGACCGGACGGTCGTGGACATGGCCGAAGAGCTCCGCGCGTTGATCAGCACCTTCGCCGACATCGACTGGGACGAGTCGACGGACGACGAGGCCGGAGGCGAGGGGGCATGACCCGCATACCTTTCGTCGACGGATGGAGCGTCGGCCCGAAACTCGGCGCCTTCGAGACCCGGGACGGCTCCACGGCATCCGTGCCCGTCCGCCTGCCGCATGACGCGCTGCGCGACCTGCCGCGCGCCGCCGACGCCGGCCAGGGTGTGCACAGCGGATACATCCCCGGCGGCGTCTTCGAGTATGCGAAGAGCTTCGACGTGCCGGAGGAGTGGCGCGAGAAGACCGTCCGCATCGAGTTCGAGGGCGTCTACCGCGACGCGACCGTCTTCCTCAACGGCGACTTCGCCGCCCACGAGGCGAACGGCTACTCGGCGTTCGTGGTCGAGGCCGACCCGTTCCTGCGGTTCGGCGAGCGCAACACGATCACGGTCGAGGCCCGCGTCCACCGCGACAGCCGGTGGTACACCGGCGGGGGCATCTACCGGCCGGTGCACCTGGTCGTCGACGACCCCGTGCATCTCGCCCTCGACGGCACCGTCGTCGAGAGCCAGGACATCGACGCCGAGCGCGCGATCGTCGAGATCGCCACCTCCGTCGCGAACCGCACGAGGCACGCGGCGACGCGCCGCCTGAACTGGGCCGTCGTCGACGAGGACGGCGCCGAGGTGGCGACCGGCACCTCGCCCGTCACGGTGCTCCCGGGGGAGCAGGCGGTGGCGCGCGCCCGTCTCGCGGTGCGCTCGCCGCGGCTGTGGGGTCCGGATTCGCCGCACCGCTACCTCGTCCGCACGACGCTGGCCGACGGGCAGGGCGCCGTGACCGACGAGACCGTCACGCGGCACGGCATCCGTCGTCTGCAACTCGACGTCGCGCATGGTCTGCGAGTGAACGGCGTCGTCGTCGATCTGCGCGGTGCCTGCATCCATCACGACAACGGCCCGCTCGGTGCGGTGTCGATCGCGGATGCCGAGGATCGACGCGTGCGTCTGCTCAGGGCCGCCGGCTTCAACGCGATCCGCAGCGCCCACAATCCGGCGAGCCGCGCTCTGCTGGACGCGTGCGACGCGCACGGGATGCTCGTGATGGACGAGCTGACCGATGTC
>Ga0307406_10001867_pt1 | contig 11501 bp, 7 predicted proteins | sample 322Cmetagenome_3_FD_203706 | JGI IMG/M metagenome (GOLD analysis project Ga0307406, IMG submission 203706) | Maize rhizosphere microbial communities from greenhouse at UC Davis, California, United States - 322HYB-C-2 | ecosystem: Host-associated > Plants > Roots > Rhizosphere > Soil | place... | reverse complement strand
TTTTGGCAGCTTTTGCGGAATTAATTATTTCGTTACGCGAAATAAATACCTGTCGACGTGTTCCAGGGCGCCGTTTGCAGCAACACCCTTAAGGACGAAATGGTAAGGTTTTGATTCTTCCAACAGATTGAAGGGCACGCGTATTCTAATACTCCTACCTAAGCCGTGGATCCTGGCGGGTTTGAGGTTGGACCACGTTTGAATTTGTATACCGTCCTGCTCCAGCGTAGCCTGGAAGGTTGGATAGGAGGCGTTCTCTCTTATGGCCAACTCGAACCTGGCAGGACGAGACGCTAATGACGCTAACGACACCTCGGTTATGTCCTGACTGCTGCGAGTTGAAGCGACAGGAACGAGCTGGAAGGCGTACACCGGCGGAGTTGAGTGGCGCGGTGGTTTGTTTTGTGCCGGCCGCGTTGGCGACGGTGAGAGTGAAGGCTGTGGCGGTGTTTCACTTGCGGTACTCGCTGGCGATGGAAGCGGTGTTGGTTGCTGTTGCGCAATTTGCGGCACCGGGTTGACGCCTGGTCCAATAATTCTGGGTATCAAAGCAACGAGTCCTATGACTACGGCAGCGATAATAGCCGCCGCCTTCGCTGCAATCGGTATCAACGGCGTAGCACCAACATGTAACCACCTCCGCAAGCCATCCCACAGCGACGGAACAGGCTGTTCTCGTTCGAAATACTCGCGTAATGCGCTTGCGATTCTGACATCTTCGCGACGCCCTGGTTGGGCCAGGTAATATTCCTGAAAACGTTCTCTCTCCTCGGATGAAAGATCGTCGTAAACAAACTCATCGATCAAGTCGTCTTCGGCTGCCTGAAGAACTTCGAAACTCTTGGGATCGTCAAACGCAAGTTCCTCAATGCTTCCCTGCTCGTCGGGCGACAACTGCCCGAGCAAGAATCGTCTGGCGACAACTTCATTTAGCATCTGCTCTTTCATATTACGTCCAGCGTTGCCATACAATCATTAGTACACTTCTTCAGGATTCGCCTGATTCGCAAAGCCTTAACGCGCAGCGCATCCAATCCGATGCTAAGATTCACCGCCAGCTCTTTTCGTTGACGGATCTTCTCTCCCTTGTTTCCGTAATAGTACTTTCTAATAAACTCCCGGTTGGGCGCCGGCAGCTGAGCCATGCATTTGTCGAGACACTGAGATTCAGCTTCTTTTTTGTAATCCTTGTCCGGCTCCATAATATTGTCTTCCAACTCGACTGTTTCAACTGTCCTTGACCAGTATTCTCTAAGCACGTAATAAGCCACTCGATGAAAATAGCGCTCCGGGTCACCAACGTATGTGTCAATTATTTCCGGCAACTTCTTTGCGACTCGATCAACAGTCTTGTCCGCAAGTTCTTCGGGAACCGGACATCGCTGGCGGGCGAAATTCTTGATTAAGCCGGTACGAATCTTGACGTAGATCTTTCCGGCCTCGTCAGGATCAGGATGAAGCCAGGATAACAGCAGGTCGAAGCTCTCTTGAGTAAGCTCCATTCGGGGGTAAGGTCGTTGGGCCGCTAGCTGAGTACTGGGATGCCGCCCGCACGTTTGCTGGGCGCAGTATGAAACGTTTTCCGGGGATCTGGCAACAGAAATTGCCCCGGGTTGAGAGACGCGACTTGACTGAAGAGTCCTTCCAAACATTTCGCATAACCAGGCACTATTTCCATTCGCCCTGAAGCACGAATCCGGCCCAGTGATAAGGTTGATTTTTACCAGGTATTTTCATCAGATCGAGCTGAGCCTGCCGCAGAGCCGCCGCGGTGGGCATTTTCTTTTCGAGCAGGTAATTGTAAAAGCGTTTCATCAGTTCGGCGGTCGCCTCGTCGTCCACGTTCCACAAACTGGCAACCACTCTCGCTGCGCCCGCATGCATGAAACCGCGGGTCAGCCCAATCAGCCCTTCACCTTTCACTTGCTTGCCGACGGCTGTTTGACAAGCACTTAAGACGATCATATCGACGGGCAGGTCCAGGTTGTATATATCATTCAGTTTCAAGAACCCATCCTGGAGTTGGCCTCTCTCGTTAACCAGGGAAAACACCAGTCCCGACAACTCCGGATTTTTATCATCGAGAAAGCCGTGCGTTGCGAGATGGACCATGCGAAACTGCTTTAGTTCTGGATCGAGCACGTGGGCGCGGCTGGCGTCAAAATCGAGAGCTTCCATCGATGATCCCGCAGGCGCCGCTGCGACGATTGCCTCCGCTTCACCTCTCGAACGACGTAATCGTTCGAGCGGAAAGCTTCCGTCGACTGAGCCCACATCGCCTACGTCTCTCAACACGCGCTTGAGCTCGCGTGATGATGCGGTCATAGCCGGTTCTGTTTTGGACTCCTTTGCCGCGGCGACAACCCGCTCATCGTTCCTGGTGAATACCGGATCGGCCAGCACAGCGACAGTTTTTGGAGCTGTCGAACGCGGAGCCTCGCGTATCAGCGCCAACGCCGATGCTGATGGCTGGTAAACGATTTCGTTGTTGACGATCAGCGGAACGAGAGCGGAAGGGCGTGTCTCGTTGCGCACCAGCAATGCTCCAAACGGAACATACTGGAGCGCACCGTCTGCGAGAATTACCAAACGCTTTTTGCCGAGCTTCGACGAAGCGGACCCGAGCACGAGGTTGCTTAATTTGAGTGCTTGTCGCTGATAGTTTTGGGGTGCATTGTTGAGCTTCGCCATGTACTTGCCCGGATCTTCATTCGCTCGCTTCCCCTCCCAGGCTTTCAGCGAGTCACGAAAACTCAGAGCCGCTTTCTCGATTTGTGCTCGATCGGGAAGAACGTAAGGCAGAATGTCGTTACGGCTTACAACCCACAAGTAACTTCGTTTTTCTCCGAGCGCATATGCCAACAACAGAGTATCGTCGTCGAGTAGTTGCCGGATCTGTGCTGGCTTGAGTGGTTGCGGCTGCGTTAACGCAGCATAGCTCCGGCTGAGCTTGCGGATTTCAGCCTGCGTTTGTTCAAGTTCACGCGTCAACGACTGTACTTCTCCGTTGGCGGCGTTTTTCTGCGCCTCAGTGAATTTCCCACTAGTTAATTTTTGAAACTGCGTCCACTTTTTGTCCAGACGATCGCGCTGCGTGCGCTCGAGAGTGAGGAGTTGTGGATCGACGCCCTGTCGAATGTCGGCGTGGCTCTCGATCAACAGGTCCAAAAGATTTCGCGCACGTGAGCGTTCGGCGGCAAAGAGCGCCGACTCCAGCTCGACTCGAGAACGAGTCGCATCATAAAGGCGCATGCGAGTGTCGATTTCGAGCTCAAAGAAATCGTGCTTCGCTGCGTAGTAGCTCGTGCGCAGCCGGTAGCTCGTCATTCTGGTACGCAACGACTCGACTTTTGTGATCGCCTCAACGATCCTGTCGCGAGCTTCAGTCAGGCGATTCTGGGTAAAGTCAACACGTGCAATTCCATAACGCGATAGTGCTTCACCCTGAGCATCATTCACCCGTCCCCATAGGTCGAGTGCTTGCTGGTAGGTTTTAATCGCGAGTCCCGGTTGATTTACAAGGCTATAAAACTCACCGATCTTGTCGTATGTCATCGCCTGGCCGCGAAGGTCTTCAATTCTCTTTTGTATTTCCAGAGCCTGCTCATAGGCTGCTAATGCCCGATTCCTTTGCTGTGGCATTGCGACATAGGTCATACCCAGCCGCATGAAGGTATACGCCTGAAAGCGCGGGTCTTCGAATTTCTGACTGAGTTGTAGCGCCGTCTCCAGTTCTTTGAGTGCAGCCGGATAATTGCCCAGCAACATATGTGCGTAGCCAAGGTTACTGCGCGTGACAGCTTCTTCTGAAAAAGCTCCGGATAGTCTGCGAACATTCAGTGCCGCCTGAAACTCATCCAAAGCATTGGCCGCGTCACCGATACCGGCGTAGACCATGCCGATGTTATTCAGCGTCTCGACTTCACTCGCTCTATCGCGCTTCTGCCGAAACATCTTTAACGCCAGGTCATACTGCGTCAGAGCTTCATTTGGTTCTCCCCATGTGTCGTAGAGCACGCCCAGGTTCTTGCGAGCGAAAGCTTCAAAATTGCATGGGTTAGCGTCACAGTAATTCAGGACTTCCTTTAACTGCTGAAAAGAGATGTCGAAGTAACCAAGATCAAGATTCGCTTTCGCAATAGTGTTGAGTGTATTCATTTCATTGGCGCGATCGTTCAATTCGCGCCATATGGAAATCGCCAACTCTGAATTCGCGAGCGACTTCTGCTGTTGTCCAATCTTCGTGTAGATGACGCCGATGTTGCTTCGAACCTGCGCCTCCCCCCAACGATCCCCGATGCTCGTGCGTAGTTCGAGAGCGCGCGCGTATTTGTCGAGACCTTTGCTCTTAACGTCAAAATCACGGTACGCCGCACCCATCTGATTAAGCACGTAGGCCTGCCCCGACGAATCCATGGCCTCTTGCAGAAGTGCAAGCGCCTGGTCGTAGTACTTCATCGCCTCCGGAAAGTTTCCCGCAGATCGGAGCCCGTCGCCGATGTTGCAAAGCGCATAACCTTCTTCACGAGCATCTCCAAGATCGTGAAATTTCGCCACCGCATTTTGGAACTGCTCGATGGTCCCATTCATCAGCATGCGTTCAGCGGCTACTCGCTTCTCATCCGTAGCGTTACTCGGTCTTGGAGCTTCAACTTTCAGTTGGTAGCTACCGGCGGGCTGCCACTTATTCGCGCAAACATCGACGTAGTAAATGCCGGCCGATTGCGCCACCGTTGAAAGCGCTTCCGGCCCGAACTTACCGTTCGGGCTGTCCCTTTCAACCAATGGCGTCTTGTTTGGATCCAGCAGCGTGACAACAACATCGACGCCTTTCTGATCGACTTCCACGTGTACATATTCCTGCGGCGCCAGCGAGAGTCGAAAGATGTGTCGCTGGTATGCTTTCATCGTGCGGGTGAGGACCTCGCCCGGGTTGAGTGGTGAAGGATTATCCTCAACCTCAGTGCAAATTTGTTTTTGAGGCAGAGTCTGACTGAGCGAGGGGGAGGAGGTCGCGACCAGCAACAGCAACAAAACTGCAAATACTCGTCCCAAAAGACGGTATGCGGTGCGAGGAATGAGGATCTGAGTATTCATTCTGGCGACTTTCGAATGCCCGCTCTTGGAAGCGGTCAGTACCGCTTCCAAGTGTTTTATTCGTTACCCTCAGGTTTGTGTCCCTGAAGCTGATCCCGTGTCGCCGTCACCCGGCGTCATTGCAACGTCCATGTACGTGTACGCGTACGACGCACCGGCCGAAGCCGCCTCAGCGGCAGTGGCGGCGCACGTAAAGGTCCCCCGAAAACTCCTCAGCGACCTGACACCGCAGATCGTCACTCGCTGCGCGTCCCTGAAGAAATCAAGAGTCATTGAGAATGATCCTTCCGAATCCTCAAGAGGCATAAGCGTGCCGGTCACGGGTGACAAATACTCTCCGCTATCACTATCAGAAACTCTGCCCGAGATTATCCCCTCATCGATGCTCAGACAAAAGAAATACATGTTGTCCGCCTGGGGCCTGCCGGGCCGCGGATCGCTGAGTGTCTGTATGGTCCAGGATTCATTTGCTTCATCACAGACGGAAGCGCCGTTTCCTATGATCGGAAGCCCGCTGAGAGTTTGCAATGTATTTCGGACTTGACCTTCTTGTTCCTGGAAACGTTCCTTAAGACCGGCCTTAATGATGCTTCTCAATTGGAAGTCAGGATCCATCGCTGAGCCGGCCACGCGCACAGCATCATGAGACGACTTAAGAACCGAACCACTTAACCCATGCCTTGACGGCATCTGGATTTCGCGGGCGCCGTAGAGATCAGCCATTTCTACTGGAGTATCGACTTCTGTCAATTCGTGGAGTTCGCACGACGAAGCCATAGCGAGGAGGGACCGCGCCGTCGCGCCCGTGCTTTCCGCAGCCTCCTGTGCTTCCTGGAGCGGGGTATAACGGGCGAGTTCCGAAAACATCAAACGGGCCATCGCCTGGCGTTTGTATTTAGGTGCAAGCCAAACCGCCAGATTTGCGTAGAACTGCCCGATCTGGTCGGACGGTGAGTCCGTAAGCGCAGGATGCGGAAAGCCTCTCAAATTCAGATTCATGTAGTGATGAAAGGTGGAGTCAGCGACGATTCGACCAACGCCCGCGAGATCACCGTTGTAGGTCGCAATGATGTTTATTGGATCATTCGGTCTTCGTGCATCGGTACCGCGTGCCACCACGTGTGGAAGTATTTGTCGTCCGCTTGCATCGCATGGCCACACTTCACGATCCAGCAGAGCCTCTACATCGGGTGTTACGACAGCTCCTTCGTGCGCATGGTCGGGAAAGAACTGGATATACCTTCCCTCTCTATAGAAGAAGAGCGGATGTGGTTGGCCATCCGGATCCGGATCGCCCTTCACATCGACCGGCCGAAGCTCCAGTTGCTGCGGAATCCGATCCATTTGAAAGCCGCCATTGGAAATGGTGCTAAAGCTGTCGTCGGAACGATGAGTAGGTGATCCTTCCCACTTACGCAATGCACCCGCTCTCGGCACATGACACCCAAGGGCTCGTCCGATCCCGAGGAATTCCGGACCCGCAGCCGGATCATTGTGATTCCCGTTTGTGGCTGCAAGACCATATAGCGGATTCTCGTTGCTGTGGTCACCGGTCATTAATATACCGCCGCCACCGCAACCGTCGTCACCGATCCTCATCCACTCAGTTAGCGCTGCTATCTCTTCCTCATTAAGCTCGCTTTCCGCGCCGCCGCGACGTTCCAAAAGGGAAAACTTGTTCGTGTTGCACTGGTGCATACCAAAGAACCAGATCTCATCGTAGTGTTCCCTGCTCAGAATATCGTTGAGCTTGTTGGCGGCATGATGGTCGGCATCGGGATTTCGACTGATCCATCTAACGTCTAAATCTGCGAAGGCCGGTTTGTGCGCCTCGAGTCGTTCTTTCATCGATCCGAGGCCCAAGAACTGGCCAAATTCGTGAGTTTCGGCGATCTGGGGATCGTCAGTGTAAAGCAGGATTTTGATTGTCGGCTTATCAGGAGCAAGCCGTGTGCGCGGTGTATTACTCATCGATCTATCTCCTGGGCAAGAAATTCAGCAGTTTATTCCCTCATCTGTTATGAGGTGGTCAGCGAAAGTGTTACTCAACGGTAATAGAAAATATTTTCACGCAGAGACGCACTTTTTTGATAAAAAGGGCGCCGATTTCCGCGCGCTTAAGCAACAATTGAAATCTTTCTGCCAGTTATGACATTAGTAATGGGAAAAAGAATGCTTTGTAATCACTTCAAACCCCCGGAGACCCCCACATGTCAAAAGAATTCCAGGTTAGTGGAACGAACAAGGACGCCCTTTTCACTCTCAAGATCTATCGCGGGGATGGCATGGCGCTCCTCGCCATGAATTGGAAGAAAGGCAAACCACCCAAAGACTTCGTCGGTTTTGCAATCGAATTTAAGGAACCCAAAAACGACAAATTCTTCTCAATAAAGAACCGCCTCTGCTTCCCCACCAACAACGGCGACGTCAATCCCAACAAACTCTCGAGCAGACTTTCTCCCATTCAGAAGTTTCGCTGGGTCCACTTCCCTCGCAACGCCGAACTAGCCGGCGAGTTTCTTTACAAGGTGACGCCTGTCTTCATGAATTCACAGGACGAATTGAGTTACGGCGAACCACAAAAAGCGGCGATCGAATTGCGCCGTGAGACGTATCCCCGCAAACTCAACGTCACCTTCACACGCGGTTTCATAACCTCCCAGGCTTTTGTGGATCGTTATGGCGCCGACTCGATCCCAACACTGCTGCCGGCCAAGGCTGATGGCGGCTTAGACTTCGTCCCGAGTTTCAAAAAGGCAAAAGAGGCACTGGAGTGGATGGGATTCGAAGCGCGCAGCGCGATCCTTGAAGTATTGGATGAAGCAATCGCGGATAAGAAAGCACAGGTGAGAGCCGTGCTCTACGATCTGAACGAACCCGGCATAGTTTCGCGATTGGAAAAACTCCGCAAACGTCTGAAAGTGATCATCGACGATGACGGCGCCCACGGTAAACCGAAGTCTGCTGAGACAGCCGCCGCCAAACGCCTGATCAAGACGGCCGGCAAGGACAACGTGCTGCGCCAACACATGGGCAAGCTACAGCACAACAAGATTATCGTAGTCGATGGTCCAAAAGTGCAGGCTGCAGTTTGCGGTTCCACCAATCACTCGTGGCGCGGTTTCTTCGTGCAAAACAACAACGCGATCGTCGTGCGCGGAAAGACTGCCGTCAAGCTCTTCAACTCCGCGTTCCAGGACTACTGGGACAACTCAACGGTAGCTGGATTCGGCGTTACCAATTCGGCACGCTGGAACAAACTCGGCTTGAAAGGCATTGACGCTGAAATCGGCTTCTCTCCACGCTCGAAGGAAAACGCAGTGCTGCAATCGATCGCAGACGACATCAGCGACAACACCACTTCGAGTCTGTTCTTTTCGCTGGCGTTCCTGTATCAGACCAAGGGCGCGATTCAGGATGCAGTCAAGAAGATCAAAAAGGACAATCAGATCTTCTCGTATGGAATTTCAGACCACGCAGTGAAAGGTCTGGTCGGTGTTGCGGTGCAAAAGCCTGACGGGAAAGTGACACTGGTTCGTCCCGAAGCGTTGCGGAAGAATGTTCCCGAACCTTTCAAGTCTGAACCGACTGGCGGCGGCGGAACTCGCATGCATCACAAGTTCATCGTGATCGACTTCAATCAACCTACCGCACGGGTTTACATGGGGTCATACAATTTTTCAGTCGCGGCAGATACGTCGAACGGTGAGAACCTGTTGGTGATTCGCGATCGAAAGATTGCAACGTCGTATGTCGTGGAAGCGATCCGCCTCTTTGATCATTATCACTTCAGAGTGGCGCAACTCGAGGCGAAGAAAGCAAAGAAGAAACTTCAGCTTGCCAAACCGCCGAGAAAGACAGGCGAAAAGGCATGGTGGGCCGACGACTACACCAATCGAAGAAAGATCCTGGACCGCGAACTCTTCGCGTAGCAGTAAAGAGAATTTAGATGATTGGCTAGAACAAGTCAGGAAGAGGGGCTTGCCCCCGCTGATCGAAGGATTGAAACAGCGGGGGCAAGCCCCTCTTCCTGACTTGTTCTAGCTGACGAATCAAAATCTGCCAACCTCACTCGTCTTCCGGAAGCGACTTCAGATACTCGACAACGTCAGTCTTCTCCTGTGCTGTCAGACCCAGACTGAAGCGTGTGTTGTAGTGGTTCACCACATCCAACAACGTCGCGAAACGCCCGTCGTGATAGTAGCGCCCTTTGTTTGCCGGGTTCATAAACACACCATTCTCGCGAATGAAAATGCCCGCCAGGTTCATCGTCTTGTAAACGCCATCCGGTGCGCGGTCGGCCTGGAAACTATCGATGCCGATCTCGGCAGGCGTGTGGAGATTCCAACCCGGTTCGGTCCATAACGGTTCCACGTGACAGTCGTTGCACTTCGCTTTGCCGCTGAATAGTTCATCACCACGCGCGGCGGCTGCCGGGTCAAAGTCCACTCCCGGTTGCGGCTCCGGAGCCGGAATCGCAAGCTGATAGAAATGCAGTGACGGCAATTTCTTCGTTATTCGATCCTGTTCGGGATCGATGTGCGGCAAGTCGGCAAAACCGTTAGCGGCAGCGATCGGAAACTTCGCCGCGTTGTTCAATCGCGGATCGAAGAACCTCCCGATACCGTGCATCTCAAGAGCGGCGACAAACGCATTCCAGTAACTGACAGTGCCCCACGCTCCGGTCCATGTATGCTGATTGAACCCAGCGAGACCGAAAGCATTTGGAAGCAACGTGGCTCCCGGCACGTTAGTACCCGTGACGACACCGTCAGTCACCTGCTGTGGATTGAAAGCTTTACCATCGAGGATCAACTCCGCATCGAACTTGCCCGGTCCCCAACTATTAAGGACAGCGCGCACAGTATCCTGGCTGACACCCAATAGATTCGAGAATGGACTCAGGTTCGGAGCCGCAGCGACAATCTTTCCGACATCGAGATCGCGGTTGGCCCAACCATCGAGCCGGTGACCAATACCGAATGCGAGCGAATTGTCGACCGTTGAGTGACAGATTGCGCATGTGATACCGACGGAGTTTAAGTTGTTACCATCGAAGAAACCCTGTAGACCAACCACGGCGTTGAGTTTTAGCAATGCAACGGTCGTAGCCGGATCATCAAGATTGACCTTGCCCTGTTTTACTTTATTGATGAGCGGCTGCGGTAAAGCATCGACATCCACTTTCAAACCAAGACTCAACGCAGTGGCTGGACTGATGCCGGGACCTACACCGCCAAGAGCCGCACCCTTGATCGCTTGATGAAGTTGAAGCATGCCGCCCCAAAAGGCTTCGTCGCCGAAAGTGTCAAAACGAAATGTTTCTCTGCCTTCCTCTAAAAACTCGTTGGCATTCGCAACGATTTCCGCGTCGAAGTTTCTCAATTTTTGTCTACGAGCATGGCTTTGCGCCGGTGGACCTTGTGCGTAAGTTGATGGGCCCCTGGCCTCTCCTCGATTAACAAAAACCAGACCAACTACCGCACCAGTGAGCAGTACGATTATCAGGTATAACGTTCTTACGAACATGATGCTTTAACCCTCCAGGCCGATTCGGTGATGCAATCGCAGGGGACTTCTTTGCAGAGAGCAACGCGTCAGTGCTACCTTCCAACTGAATAGCACTAGATTTTTCACGTGCCCCTCTACAACAAGCGGGGTTTCGTTTAGGGGTTGCGTTTTAGTCTACGCCCTAAAAGTAAATCTGTAAAGAGGTGATTATGACGGCTGGCGGTGGTAAAGGTTTACGTTTTCCCTGCGAATGTGTGTCGGGATTACAGGGCGGATATTCGGATCCGTGGGCTGATGTTACGAAGAGAAAGTTACTTCCGAATGGAACAAAGGAACAGATCATCACGCTACTGGCTGAGGAGCCAAAGACGATCTCGCAGTTGGCGCAGGCACTGAATCTATCGCCACCAAGCGTTCACACTCACATTAACGACATGCTTCAGAGCGAACTGCTGCGCGAATCGGAAGAATTCGAGAAGCGGCATCCGAGCGAGCGTTATTACGAACCAAACTTTCCCATTTTCAAAACGGAGGAATGTGAGGAGTTTCGGACGCTTTGTGAAGAAATGGCGCAGCAGGTTGCTGACCTCTTTGAGAAGCGGCGCGACAGTATGGAACAGGCGTTTAGCAAAACTAGTTTATCGGCTCACGGATGGGAGCTCTCCGATGTAACGCAATGCTTCTATGCAAATATGTATCGCGGCGCACGTACCCTCCTGGAAAAGCGCGGCTTACTCAAGCCCCGCCAAAAACACGCCAACGGCGCCGAATGGATCTTCTGGGCCGAAGAACGCGAATAGCAGTCATAGCCTACAGCTAGAACAAGTTAGGAAGAGGGGCTTGCCCCCGCTGTCAGGGGCTCGATACAGCGGGGGCAAGCCCCTCTTCCTGAC